>LIDZ01000462.1_pt1 | contig 45550 bp, 42 predicted proteins | sample 644651 | NCBI WGS metagenome assembly LIDZ01 (sample SAMN03856242, study PRJNA289617) | food metagenome | isolation source: wine grapes on drying loft during traditional withering process | host: Vitis vinifera cv. Corvina | place: Italy: Gargagnago di S. Ambrogio di Valpolicella | collected 2014-01 | reverse complement strand
ATGCCGCGCAGCACATCGGCGAACACCTGGTTGGTCAGGGAGGGCAGCAGCACGCCAATGGCGCGGCTGGTGGAATTAGACAAAATATCGGGGGCTTTATTAGGGATGTAACCCAGCTCATCCAGCGCCTCGGCAATCCGGCTCTGTAAGGCAACAGAGACCTGATCGGGATTACGCAGATAGCGGCTGACGGTCATTTTGGTGATGCCCACACGATCGGCAACATCCTGTAATACCGGTCTTTTCTTCTTCATTGTTGTAAAGGGTCAGGGGAGAGATGAAGAGAGTGTAACAAAATTGAAAGGGAAACGGTGAAGGGTGCGGTAAACCGCACCCAAAGTGTGACGGACTTAAACAGCAGGCAGATCGAACAGCAGGATTTCGGCATCGCTACCGGCTTCAATCGCCAGAGCCGCTTCATCCCAGACCGCGAACGCATCGCTGGTGGAGGCTTTTTCACCGTTGACGGTGACGTCCCCTTTCACCACCTGGATCCAGATACGGCGTCCGGCGTCAATCTCCACAGCGCCCTGTTCGCCCTGCTTCAACGCCCAACGCGAGAGCGTCATATCCTGGAACACCTTCAGCGAACCGTCACGAGCATCGGGAGACAGCACCAGCTGGCGGCCCTGCACGTCGTCGAAGCGGCGCTGAGCATAGCGCGGCTCGATGCCGGTTTTTTCCGGGATAATCCAGATCTGATACAGGTGCAGCGGCACGTCTTTGCTGGCGTTGTACTCAGAGTGACGCACACCGGTACCGGCGCTCATAATCTGGAATTCACCCGCCGGGATCTGCTCTTTGTTGCCCATGCTGTCTTCGTGCTCAACCGTACCGGACAGCACGTAAGTCAGGATTTCCATGTCTTTATGCGGATGGGTCCCAAAACCCTGTCCACCGTCGATCACATCTTCGTTGATGACCCGCAGCGCCGAGAAGCCCATAAAGTTGGCGTCATGATAGCTGGCGAAAGAAAATGTGTGGTAGCTGTCCAGCCAACCATGGTTAGCGTGACCGCGATCTTGTGCTTTGCGTAGATAAATCATGTTCAATCCTCCTCAACGTTTTCACATAGTCTGGACCTGTTCTGAGGGGGATGATAGCGGATAAAATTGTCTCCTCTGTTCAAATTATTCGATGGAATCGAGAGCAGTTAAACAGACAATTTGTCGCTGGATTGTGGCGGGGGTAAATAGCAGGCAAAAAAAAGCCAGCACCCGAGCTGGCTAAATAATACTTGGAAGCAATGTGAGCAATGTCGTGCTTTCCCGATGGTCCGTGAAGCCCATGCCGGGAACGCATGACAATAATAATCATTATCATTCGCACTTGTAAAGCATTTTTTTGCTTGATTTATCGGCTAAAGGCCATGATCTTAAAGAGGATTAGCGGAAAACAAGGAGCAGGGAAATGAGTGAGATCATTATACGTCATGCCGAACCGACTGATGCTGAGGCGCTTTTTCGCATCCTCAGTCAGCCCGAAACCTATCGCGATACGCTTCAGCTTCCGCACCCTTCGCAGCAAATGTGGCAGCAGCGGCTGGACTCACCGAAAGAGGGCCAGCAACGGTTTGTCGCCTGCATTGATGGACAGGTGGTGGGCGATCTGACGCTGGAAGTGAACAGCCGGTTGCGCCGCCGTCACACCGCATCGTTTGGCATCTGCGTGGATGTTCATCATCGCGGGAAAGGCGTGGCTTCGGCGCTGATGAAAGAGATGATCGACCTGTGCGACAACTGGCTGAGCATCGAACGCATTGAGCTGACGGTGTTCGCTGATAATGCCACGGCAATTGCTCTCTATCAGCGCTTCGGCTTTATGACCGAAGGCGTTGCCCGGCGCTTTGCGGTCCGCGAGGGTCAGCAGGTGGATGCGCTGTTTATGGCGCGTCTTAAAGATGCGCCATCGCCGGTCTAAACATTAAACGGCGTGGCCACGATCACCCGTGAAAACGCCGTTTGCTGCTGATCTTCTTCCTCTGGCAAAAAACCATGAAAACGCAGGATAGCGCCAAACGCCTGGCGCGCATCCTCACGCAGGTCGTGGTCAATTACCGCGTCCAGCGCCTCTGCGGTCAGCAACTGACGATTCTCCTCATCCAGATCGTGGCCGATAAACACTTTTACCTTACGGTTCATCGCCGCAAAGGCCCGCAAGATGGCGCTGTTGCCGCCGCCGACGCTGTAAACGGACTGGATGGTGCTGTCCTGTTCCAGCGCTGCGCACATCTGGGTAAAGGTCAGCTGATCGATGCCATAGCCTTCGCTGACCGCGACGGTATTCAGCCAGGGCGCGCGCTGTTGGAGCGCCGCCATAAAGCCTTCCATTCGCTGCTCCTCGCCGCGAAATCCCGCGCTGCTTAGCGCTACAGCCACCGTTTGTGCCTCGGCCGGCAGCCAGCGTGACATCAGCCAGGCCGCCGTTCGCCCTGCCCCTTCATTATCCATGCCGACATAGCGAATGCGCTCGCTGTGCGGCAGGTCGGTGACCAGCGTCACCACCGGGACGCGCAGCGCGGCCAGTTCGGCAACCGCGCTTTCCAGCAACGGATGGTCGCTGGCCTTCAGCAGCACGCCATAGCTGTCGTTGCCACAGCGTCTGAGTTCACGCTGCAGCTCTTCAGGCGTGGTCTCCTCAACAATATGGCAGCGCAAGGTCAGCCGGAAAGGCGCGAAGCTTTTAATCTGGCTGAGCAGCGCCGCCAGCGTCAGCGAGCTGAAACGCTCAGGTGCATGCATCACTAAATCGATTGGCAAGGTACGACCGCTGGCCAGGCTGGCGCGCTGCTGTAACTCCAGATCGCGGATGGCCTGCGCAATCCGCCGTGCCGTGCGCGGATGCACGCTGCCGCGCTGATGCAGCGCCCGATCGACCGTGGCTTTACTGACGCCCGACTGGGCCGCAATTTGCTTAAGTGAAAACGGGTTAGCCATAAATTGAGGTCTTTTTGAGGTTATGTCGACGTATTGTTAATCAAATGTAATTGCTAAGGTCAGAGTGAGCAAGTGAACAGACCTTACCTCACCCGACAAAAAGAAAGGACACATAATGAGCCTGACTGAAAGCACTATGTTCAACAATAAGGTGTTCGTCGTCACCGGTGGCACCCAGGGGCTGGGCGCGGCCGTTGCCCAGCTGCTGGCGAAGCGTGGCGCCCGTGGCCTCGTGATCTGCGGGCGCAATACCCGGGCCGGACAACAACAGGTCGAAGCCTTGAGCCGCTCAGGCTGTGAGGCGATCTTCGTTGAAGCCGACATCAGTTCGCCGGCCGCCTGCGAAAAGGTGGTCGCCACGGCAGAGTCCTGCTTTGGCACGCTGCACGGGCTGGTCAACTGCGCGGGTATGTCCGATCGCGGCACCATCCTCGACACCTCGCCGGATCTGTTCGACGCCATTATGGCGGTCAACGTGCGCGCGCCCTTCTTCCTGATGCAGGCGGCGATCAAACTGATGATTGCCAAAGGCGTTGAAGGCAGCATCGTCAACATCATCACCATGACCTCTCACGGCGGTCAGAGCTTTCTTACCGCCTATGCCGCGTCAAAAGGCGCGCTGGTAACGCTGACCAAAAACGTCGCCTTCAGCGCCATGCGCAACCGCATTCGGGTCAATGGCCTCAATATCGGCTGGATGGATACCCCGCATGAGGACGATATCCAGCGGCAATACCATCAGGCTGAGGACGGCTGGCTGGAAAAAGCGGAGCAGCAGCAGCCCTTTGGCCGCCTGCTGAAACCGACCGAAGTCGCCCGTGGCGTGGCTTTCCTGCTCTCCGAAGAGTCAGGTATGATGACCGGCGCGGTGATCGACTTCGATCAGTCGGTGGTTGGCTGTGGTGATAACGGTGGCTTCCAGCCATCCCATGCTTTGACGCTGTGAGGTGCCCAATGACTCAGATTTATATTAATGACAGCCAGATTTCGCTGGATGATTTTGCCACCCTCTGTGCACAAACCTTGCCGAAGGCCGACTTCCCGCTGGCCCGTTCCGCCGAAAAAAATGTACTGATTTACCACCGTGACGATCTGCTGAAAGCTGCAGAAACCGACCGTCAGAATCTGCTGGCCGAGCTGCATCGTGCGTTATCAAGCGGGCCTGGCGTGTTTGTGGTACAGGGTTTGTATCAGGATCTCGCTACCGTTGATCGCAGCAGCCAGCTGTTCGAGACCATCCTCGCCACTGAAGCCGCCAGCGGTGGCGGCGGTGACCACTTTGCCAAAGCCGGCAGCAATGGCCGTATCTGGAATGCCCTGCAGAAGGTGGCCGAGCAGGATGCGGATGCGTTTATCGATTACTACAGCAACCCGTTGCTGGCGCTGATTTGCGAAGCCTGGGTGGGACCTGGCTATGAAATGACGGCGCAGGTCAATCAGGTGCGGCCGGGCGGCAAAGCGCAGCAGCCTCACCGTGATTACCATCTTGGTTTTCAGGTTAATGAAGTGGTCGCCCGCTTCCCACTGCCGTTGCAGATCCTGTCGCAATATCTGACGCTTCAGGGTGCGGTTGCCCACAGCGACATGCCGATTGAATCGGGCCCTACGCAGCTTCTGCCGTGGTCGCAACAGTATGCCGAAGGCTATCTGGCCTGGCGCGATCCGCGCTTTATCGACTTCTTCCAACAGCACGCCATTCAGCTGCCGCTGAAAAAAGGCGATGGCCTGTTCTTTAATCCGGCGCTGTTCCATGCTGCCGGCAACAACGTCACTCAGGATCATATTCGCACCGCCAATTTGCTGCAGGTTTCGTCGGCATTTGGTAAAACGATGGAAAAAGTGAATCACGTCAAGGTGCTGGAAGCGATCTATCCGACCTTGCTGAGCAAAACCCTGAGCGAAGCGCAGCTTCACGCGGTGGTGGCCGCGAGTGGTGAAGGCTATTCCTTCCCCACCAATCTGGATACCGATCCGCCGTTGGGTGGGCTGGTGCCGAAAACTCAGCAGCAGCTGATTCTTGAGGCGTTGCAACAGGGATGTTCGGCCGGGGCGTTTAATCAGCAGCTCGCCGCACATGAACGAAAAAGAGAGGCATAAGCACCTCTCAGGAAGGAACCTGCAGAACCCCCGACCGCCGGGGGTTCTCAGCCGGTTAGTAACCCGCCGTTAAATCATCGATGGTGCGTGGATCGGATGCGCCGTACAGCATGCCGTCCGGCCCAATCATAATGCTCTGCGTGCTGCCCATCGCCGGCATCACCTTCACATGCTGACCTTTGGCTTCCAGCAGCTTCAGGCTGTCCGGGCTGAAGCCCTTTTCAACCCGCAGCTGATCCGGCAACCACTGGTGATGGAAGCGGGGTGCGTTGGTTGCTTCGGCGATATTCATCCCGTAATCGATGCTGTTGACCACCATTTGCAGCACCGTAGTGATGATACGGCTGCCGCCTGGGCTGCCGGTGACCAGCCAGGTTTTGCCATCTTTCGCCACGATAGTCGGCGACATCGAGGAGAGTGGTCGCTTATACGGCCCCACCGCATTGGCTTCGCCGCCCACCAGGCCATAGACGTTCGGCGTGCCCGGCTTGGCAGAGAAGTCATCCATTTCATTGTTCATCAGGATGCCGCTGTTGCCCGCCACGATACCGCTGCCAAAATAGGTGTTCAGCGTATAGGTCACCGCCACCGCATTGCCCTGCTTATCCACCACCGAGAAATGGGTGGTCTGGTTACTTTCATACGGTGCCAGCTTGCCCGGTTTGATCTCTGAAGACGGCCGCGCCTTATTCACATCGATCTGCTGCGCCAGCGATTTCGCATAGGCTTTGCTGGTCAGCGCCTGCCACGGCACCTTCACAAAGTCCGGGTCGCCGAGATATTCCGAGCGGTCGGCATAGGCATATTTTTCCGCTTCCGCCATCACCTGCATCGCATCGGCGCTGCCGAAGCCCATTTTCGTCAGATCGAAGTTTTCCAGGATATTCAGGATCTGCACGATATGGATCCCGCCGGAAGATGGCGGTGGCATCGAGAAGACTTCATAGCCGCGATAGGTGCCGCTGACAGGCTTACGCTCAATCGCCTTGTATTTCGCCAGGTCCACTTTGCTGATTAAGCCGCCGTGCGCCGCCATTTCCTCGTCAATCTGCGTGGCGATAGCGCCCTTGTAGAAGGCGTCCGGCCCCTGGCTGGCAATCAGCGTCAGACTGTGGGCCAGGTTACGCTGCACCAGCGTCTCGCCGCGCGCGTAAGGCTGACCATCCGCCTTATAGAAGATCGCTTTGCTGTTGGGATGGTTAATCAGCACTTCTTTGCCATACACTTTCAGATCGTCGGCCAGCGCCTGATTGACCACGATGCCTTTGCTGGCCAGTTTGATCGCCGGCTGGATCAAGCGGCTGAGCGGCATAGTGCCGTACTCTTTATTCGCCAGCGCAAAGCCCGCTACCGTGCCAGGCACACCGGACGCCAGGTGAGAGGTGAGGGATTTTTTGCTGTCGGCATTGCCTTGCGCGTCAAGGAACATATCGCGACTGGCGCGGGTCGGGGCCATTTCACGGAAGTCGATGGCGGTGGTGCGCCCTGAGGCGGTACGCAGCATCATAAAGCCGCCGCCGCCGAGATTGCCGGCCTGCGGATGGGTCACCGCCAGCGCATAACCGACGGCAATCGCCGCATCCACCGCGTTGCCACCCTGCTTAAGGATATCCACGCCAACCTGAGTTGCTGTCGCATCCACTGACGACACCATCCCATGTTGCTCTTTTACCGGATGGAAGGTATCGGCATCCACCCCATAAGATACCGCCGGTGCGGTGGGCGCAGCACTGGCACCCTGCCACAGTAACAGCCCGATCATCAGCGGTCCCGCAAGCCGCGTTAACTTACCCTGTCCTGTCATCTTCACCTCTTGTTAGTCTTATTTACGTTTGTTTACTGCTGATAAGTGTGTACGAAATAAGAGAAAAGGCGAGGCGGCCCTGAAATTCAGTTGACTCCTGGAGGCAGTTTGGCGGCTCTGGCATACACTTGAGTAATCTAACAAGGAGGCAGTTTATGAAATGGTTAGTTATTTTAGTTGCCGCACTGGCACCGTTGAGCGGCATGGCCAACATGTTGAACAACAACAATCAGCCAAATCAGCCGGGCTATAATCCCAGCACTCAACGGATGCAGAGCCAGATGCAGACGCAACAGTCCCAGCAGAAACTGAAGTTGCAGCAGGATCAGCAACGTCAAAGCCAGGACACACAGCGTAAAGTTCAGGAGCAGCGGAACAGTGCGTCCCAGGGGGTGATCCAGTCACAGCCGGGCACCAACACCATGCCACCGGTGCAGCAAAACAACAATTGATCCACCCGCTCACCCATCTGTGGCTCGGGCGTGGTAACAAGGCTGCAAGTTCCGGGAACCCCGGCCACTGACACACGTCAGTGGCCGGGGTTCTGTTGCGCAGTTGACGCGGTTGCCGCGTCAATCAGCCAGATGAGAGGCAAAGTCAGGGCCAAGGGTGTCAATGGCATCGGTACAGATCGCGTCGACGCCCCACTTCAGCAGCTGCATGGCCCTTTCGGCATCGTTCACCGTGTACACCAGAATACGTATCCCGGACTTTTTCAGCTCAGCCACCCGCTTCTCGTTCAACACCTTATGATTAAAATGAATCGATACGCATTGCAGCGCATCGGTCATTTCCCGCCAGTTATCGTGCCATTCATGCAGCAGTAACCCGCGTGGTAACTCCGGCGCCGCCTCTTTCGCCGCAGCCAGCGCGACAGATGAAAACGACGAGAGCAGCGGTGCAGCGGGCTGCATATGCCAGAGGTCCCGCGCGGCCAGCGCCACCACCCGTCCGGTTTCGGCTTCCAGCCCGGTGGTCGGTTTGATCTCGATATTGGCCATCATCTGGTACTCAGCACAGCGCTTTGCCACCTGCGACAGCAACGGCAGGCGCTGATCGGCGAAATCCTTGCCGTACCAACCGCCAACATCCAGCTGCACCAGCTTTTCCCAGGGAAGCTGACCGGCAATGCCCCAGCCATTGCTGGTTCTGTCCAGCGTGTCATCATGCAGCAGGAAGATCTCGCCATCCTGCGACAGCTTCACGTCAAATTCAATCATCTTGTGGCCCAGTTTCGCGCCAACATCAATGCCGGCAAGGGTGTTTTCCGGGGCGAGTTTACCGCCGCCGCGATGGGCCACAATCGGTGGGTAAGGCCAGGCTTTGTTCATCATTCGAGCCGTTGTCCAGTAGAGGGTTCAAAGAAGTGTAGCGAGTCTGTCGGCAGATGCAGCCACAATGTGCTGCCAATCGCCGGACGCTCAATATGCGGCAGGCGCACCACCAGCGACTGCCCGCCCCACTTGCCGTGCGCCAGATTATCCGCGCCAAGCATTTCCAGCGTCTCCACCACCAGCGGCAGCCCATCCTGCGGTGACGCGAGCGTAATATGCTCCGGGCGAATACCCAGCGTCAACGGACGGCCCGCCCAACGCGCTTTCGCTTGCGGCAACGGGATCGTAAAGCGATCGGACAACGTCAGCCGGCTGCCATCATCATTTAACTGGCCATCCATCAGGTTCATCGACGGCGCGCCAATAAAGCTGGCGACAAAGCGCGTCGCCGGGCGTTCATACACCTCAACCGGCGTGCCCAACTGCTCCAGCACCCCTTTGTTCATCACCATTACCCGCTGCGCCAGCGTCATCGCTTCCACCTGATCGTGCGTGACGTACAAACTGGTGGTGTTCAGGCGGCGATGCAGTTGCTGCAGCTCAAGGCGCATCTGCACGCGCAGGCGGGCATCGAGGTTGGATAAGGGTTCATCAAACAGGAATACGACGGGCTCGCGCACAATCGCTCTGCCCATCGCCACGCGCTGCCGCTGGCCGCCAGAGAGTTCACGCGGGCGGCGGTGCAGCAAGGCTTCCAGCTCAAGGCTTTTGGCCGCTTCCAACACCTTCTGCCGCACATGCTCTTTGCCCATGCCGCGAATTTTCAGGCCATACGCCATATTCTGCTCAACGCTCATATGCGGATAGAGCGCGTAGTTCTGAAACACCATGGCAATACCCCGATCTTTCGGTTCAAGATCGGTGACGCGCTGGGTGTCGATATAGATATCACCGCTGGTGACCTCTTCCAGCCCGGCGACCATACGCAGCAGGGTGGATTTTCCGCAGCCGGACGGGCCGACCATCACCATAAATTCCCCGTCGCGAATTTCCACGTCGAGCGGCTGGATGATCTGATTTTTTCCGTCATAGGATTTGGTAACAGCCTGAAGTTTTACGCCTGCCATAACTTATTTCTCACTCTCAACCAGCCCGCGAACAAAGGCGCGCTGCATCACTAAAACAATCACAATCGGCGGCACCATGGTTAGCAGCATGGCGGTCATCACCAGATTCCATTGGGTCGAGCCGTCACCGTTGCCGATCATGCTACGAATACCGGCGACGGCGGTGCCGAGGTCCGCTTCGCTGATGATCAGCAGCGGCCACATATACTGGTTCCAGCCGTAGATAAAGGTGATTACAAACAGCGCCGCCAGGTTGGTTTTCGACAGCGGCAGCACGATGTCCCAGAAGAAGCGCATCGGGCTGGCGCCATCAATCCGCGCTGCTTCGATCAGCTCGTCCGGCAACGTCATAAAGAACTGGCGGAACAGGAAGGTGGCGGTGGCGGAAGCCATCAACGGCAGCGTCAGACCGCTGTAACTGTCGAGCATATTCAGGTTGGAAATCACCTCAACGGTCGGGAAGATCCTTACCTCAACCGGCAGCATCAGCGTGATAAAAATCATCCAGAAGAACAGTCCGCGCAGTGGGAAGCGGAACCACACCAGCGCGAAGGCGGAGAGGATCGATACGGTGATTTTCCCCACGGTAATGCTCAGCGCCATGATCGCGCTGTTCATCAGCATCACGCCAAAGGGTGCGCTGCTCTGCGCCACGCCGTGCTGCCAGATGTTGGCAATGTTATCCAGCAAGTGGCGGCCGGGGATCAGCGTCATCGGCACCTGGAACACTTCGCTGTTGCTCAGGGTGGCGGCAACAAAGGCCACATACAGCGGAAACAGCACGGTGAGGATCCCCAGTCCCAACATGATATGGCTGAACATCGTCAGCCCTGGTCGGTTCTCTATCATTGGTAGCGCACCCTTTTCTCGACGTAGCGGAACTGGATCACCGTCAGAATAATCACCAGCACCATCAGCACCACCGACTGGGCGGAAGAGGAAGAGAGGTCGAGTCCGGCAAAACCTTCGCGGTAAATTTTATAAATCAGCGTGGTGGTCGACTGCACCGGGCCACCGCCGGTCGCGGCGTCAATCACCGGGAAGGTGTCGAAGAAGGCATACACCACATTCACCACCACTAAAAAGAAGCCGACCGGGGTGATCAGCGGCAGAGACAATTGGAAAAAGCGCCGGACCGGACCCGCGCCATCAATGGCGGCGGCTTCCGTCAGTGATTTTGGAATGGATTGCAGCGCGGCAAAGAAGAACAGGAAGTTGTAGCTCATCTGCTGCCAGATCGAGGCCAGCACCACCAGAAACATCGCCTGGCCGCTGTTTTGCGCATGATTCCAGTCATAGCCGAGATACCGCAGGAAATGGGTAATCAGCCCCAGGCCCGGACTGAACAGGAACATCCACAACACCGCGGCGACGGCGGGCGCCACGGCATAAGGCAGTAAAAACAGCGTCTGGTAGAAGCGCTTAAGGCGCATGACATGGTCGACCAGCGCGGCAAAAAACAGCGAGACCACCAGCCCGATGACCGTCACCAGCCCACTGAAAATCAGCGTGGTCAGGAAGGAATCAAGGTAGTACTCGTCGCCGATCAGCCGCTTGAAGTTTTCCATGCCGACAAAGGTGCTGGAAAGGCCGAACGGATCGACGCTTTGCACCGAATACCACAGGGCTTCACCGGCGGGCCAGAGGAAGAAGATCACGGTGATCAGCAGCTGAGGCAGCACCAGTAAATAGGGCAGCCAGCGCGAGCGAAAAACGGGACGGGAAGAAGACATAGCGTCGTCCAATATGAGGAATAAGAGGCCGCGTTAAGTATCCTCAACGCGGCCCTGGAAACGGGTTCAGGGGGCACATCCAGCCGGGAATCGGACGGAATGCGCCCCCTGTGGGCGAAGCGTTACTGCTTAGCCGTCTGCTCAAAACGGCGCAGCAGCAGATTGCCACGGGTCACCGCGTTATCCAGCGCCGCCTGCGGCGTTTTCTTACCGGTCCAGACGCCTTCCAGCTCTTCATCAATAACGGTGCGGATCTGCGGCATGTTACCCAGACGCATCCCTTTGGTGAACGCTAACGGTGGCTTGTTCAGCATCTGACGGGTGGCGATATCCGCACCGGGATTTTTATCGTAGAAACCTTGTTTGCGGGTCAGCTCGTAGGCCGCGGTGGTGATTGGCAGGTAGCCGGTTTTCTGATGCCACTCAGCGGCAATCTCAGGCTGCGCCAGGAAGGCCATAAATTCGGCAACGCCTTTGTAGGTGCTGGCGTCTTTGCCTTTCATCACCCACAGGCTCGCGCCGCCGATGATGGCGTTCTGCGGAGCGTCAGGGACGGTGGCGTCGTACGGCATCATGCCGACGCCGTAGTTAAATTTGGCGTAATGACGGATATCCGCCAGCGAGCCTGAGGACGCGGTGGTGATGCCACAATCGCCGTTATAGAACTTGGCGGTGGATTCATCTTTACGGCCGAAGTAGGTGAAATCACCCTTCTTGTTCATGTCTTCCAGCATCTGGATATGACGAACCTGCGTCGGCTTGTTAAATTCCAGCACGGTATCGGTGCCGTCAAAACCGTTGTTTTTGGTGGCGACCGGCAGCGCATGCCAGGCGCTGAAGTTCTCAATCTGGATCCAACCCTGCCAGCCACTGGCGTAGCCACAGGTCATGCCAGCTTTACGCAGGGCAGCGGCGTTTTTTTCCAGATCCTGCCAGGTTTTTGGCGGCTGATCCGGGTTCAGACCGGCTTTTTTGAAGGCGTCTTTGTTGTAATACAGCACCGGCGTCGAACTGTTAAACGGCTGGGAAATCAGGTGGCCGCTGGCGTCACTGTAGTAGCCCGCCACGGTCGGCACGAACTGCTTCTCATCAAAAGCCACGCCGGCATTTTTGAACACATCGTAGACCGGCACGATCGCTTTAGAGGCCATCATGGTCGCGGTACCGACTTCGTAAACCTGCAAAATCGCCGGCGCTTTGCCTGAACGCACGGCAGCAATCCCGGCCGCCAGGCTCTGTTCGTAGTTGCCTTTGTAGGTCGGCACGATTTTGTAACCTGGGTGAGATTCATTAAAGCGTTGTGCCAGAGAATTTACTTCCACACCCAGCTCGCCTTCCATCGAGTGCCAGAAAGGGATCTCGGTAGCAGCCAGTGCGTGACCGCTGAAGGTCAGTCCCAGTACCATGCAAAGTGCGGTTTTACGAAATGAGAACGATGTCATATCGGTATCCTGTGCCCGGAGTCAATCGCGCGATATCGCGCATTCTTATTGTTCGGGAAGTAACATGACACGGGAAAATGACGGAAAGATAACGGGTTTATGACGGAAAGGTGACAGGCAGATGACGCCCAGGGGGAGTGAATTACGGCCATTTTTGTGGTGACGGGCACAAAAAAGGGCGGGAAAAATCCCGCCCTGTCATCACCACTTCGCCCGCAGGCTGTGGGCCCTACGGCCTTGCAACCGCCGGGTTTATAACGAATTAGCCGCCGAGATAGGCGCTGCGCACCGCTTCGTTCGCCAGCAAGGCGTCGCCGGTATCCTCCAGCACCACATGGCCGTTTTCCAACACATAACCGCGATCGGCCAGCTTAAGCGCCTGGTTAGCGTTCTGCTCCACCAGGAAGATGGTCATGCCTTCCTGACGCAGCTGCTCGATGGTGTCGAATATCTGCTGAATGATGATCGGCGCCAGACCTAACGATGGCTCATCCAGCAGCAGCAGGCGCGGCTGGCTCATCAACGCCCGGCCAATCGCCAGCATCTGCTGCTCACCGCCGGACATGGTGCCGGCACGCTGCACGCGGCGCTCATAAAGACGCGGGAACAGCTCATACACCCGCTTGATGCGGGTCTGATACTGCTGACGCTCGGCGAAAAAGCCGCCCATCGCCAGGTTCTCTTCCACCGTCATCCGCGAAAACACCCGGCGCCCTTCCGGCACAATGGCAATGGCCTCACGCATAATGCGCGCGGTTTGCCATTCGGTGATCGCTTTACCGTCGAAGGTAATCGATCCCTGCGTCGCGCGCGGCTCGCCACACAAGGTGCCGAGGATGGTGGTTTTGCCCGCGCCGTTGGCCCCAATCAGCGTAACAATCTCGCCCTGGTTGATATGCAGACTGACGTTATGCAGCGCCTGGATTTTGCCGTAATGGGCACTGACGTTCTCAAGAGAGAGCATTGGGTTCATATCAGGCTTCTCCCAGATAGGCGCGGATCACGTCCGGATTGTTGCGGATCTGTTCCGGCGTGCCGTTTGCCAGCGGCGTGCCCTGATTCACTACATAAATGCGGTCAGAAATGCCCATCACCAGTTTCATATCATGTTCAATCAACAGTACCGAGACGTTGTGCTGGCTGCGCAGTTCGGCAATCAGCTCATCAAGCTCGTGGGTTTCTTTCGGGTTCAGACCGGCTGCCGGCTCATCCAGCATCAGGATTTCCGGGCGGGTAACCATACAGCGGGCGATTTCCAGACGACGCTGCTGACCATAGGCCAGATAGCCCGCCTGGCGGTTAGCCATTTCCAGCAAACCTACACGCTCCAGCCAGGTGGCAGCACGATCCAGCGCGTCGCTCTCGGCTTTACGGAAGGCCGGCGTTTTCAGCAATCCGGCAAACACGCCGCTTTTCAGATGCTGATGCTGTGCCACTAACAGGTTCTCAATCACCGTCATTTCGCGGAACAAACGCACGTGCTGGAAGGTACGGACAATGCCCATCCGGGCAATTTTTTGCCCCGGCTGGCCCGCGATATCCTTGTCGCGCAGCATAATGCTACCGCCCGTCGGCCGGTAGAAACCGGTCAGGCAGTTGAACACCGTGGTTTTACCGGCACCGTTCGGGCCGATTAATGACACGATCTCCTGCGGACGCAGCTCGAGCTCAACGTTATTTACGGCGAGCAGGCCGCCAAAGCGCATCATCAGGCCTTTTACGGCCAACAAAGGCTGGGTCATGGCTGCTCTCCTTTTTCTACCGTCTTCAACTTCAGATGCGGACGCTTCATCGGCAGCAGACCCTGTGGCCGCCAGATCATCATCAGCACCATCAGACCGCCGAGCACCAGCATGCTGTACTCATTCAAATCACGCATCAGCTCGCGGGAAACCACCAGCAGCACCGCGGCGAGGATCACCGCAAACTGCGATCCCATGCCGCCCAGTACTACTATCGCCAGCACGAACGCCGACTCGGCAAAGGTGAACGATTCCGGGCTGACAAAGCCCTGGCGTGCGGCAAACAGGCTACCGGCAAAGCCGGCAAAGGCCGCACTGATGGTGAAGGCGGTCAGCTTGATGCGCGTTGGGCTCAGGCCCAGCGAGCGGCAGGCAATTTCATCTTCACGCAGCGCTTCCCAGGCCCGTCCCAGCGGCATCCGCAGCAGGCGGTTAATCACAAACAGCGTGATGATCACCAGCAGCAACGCCACCATATACAGGAAGATAATGCGGTCGCTGGGATCGTACTTCAGGCCGAAGAAGTTGTGGAAGGTGTCCCAGCCGCCGTCGCGCACGCTGCGGTTAAACTCCAGGCCAAACAACGACGGTTTTGGGATCTGGCTGATGCCGTTCGGGCCCCCGGTAATTTCGGTGTTGTTCAGCAGTAGAATACGCACGATTTCGCCGAAGCCGAGCGTCACAATCGCCAGATAGTCGCCGCGCAGGCGCAGCACCGGGAAGCCGAGCAGCAGGCCAAACATCGCCGCCACCAGACCGGCCAGCGGCAGGCACTCCCAAAAGCTCAGACCGTAGTAGTGATTCAGCAAGGCGAAGGTATAGGCGCCTACGGCATAGAATCCGCCGTAGCCCAGCACCAGCAGACCAGAAAGGCCGACCACCACGTTCAGGCCGAGGCCGAGCATCACGTAGATCAACGTCAGCGTGGCGATATCCACCGTCCCGCGCGAAACGATAAACGGCCAGGCCACGGCGGCAATGATCATCACCAGCAGCACCAGCTTTTGCTTCGGCGTGGAACCGTCAATACCCGGCAAAACCATCGCCGGGCCGGAGATTTTTTTCAGGCTTTTTTGCAGCAAAGGACGCAGCAGCTGGAACATGAACACCACCGCTGCGCCCAGTGCAATCCAGTTCCAGCGGACACGACCGGCGTTATTCACCACCAGATGCGTGCCGTCGAGGTCGAGGCGCATGCCCATAAAGAACGCCGCCAGCACCACCAGCATCAGCGCCGAGGCAATGGCGTTAAGCAGGTTAAGATGTTTCATACTTTCTCAACCTCCGGACGGCCGAGAATACCGGTAGGCATCACCAGCAGCACCACAATCAGCAGCGCAAAAGAGACCACGTCTTTGTATTCGGTGCTGAGATACGCAGAGGTCAGCGCTTCGGCGATGCCGAGGATCAGGCCGCCCAGCATCGCGCCGGGAATACTGCCGATGCCGCCAAGGACAGCGGCGGTAAACGCCTTCATGCCGGCCATAAAGCCAATGTACGGGTTAATTACGCCATAGAACTGGCCGAGCAACACGCCGGCAACCGCCGCCATGGCCGCGCCGATAACAAAGGTCAGCGAGATAACACGGTCGGTGTTAATGCCCAGCAGGCTGGCCATTTTCAGGTCTTCAGCACAGGCGCGACAGGCGCGTCCCATGCGGGAATAGCGGATAAACAGCGTCAGCGCCAGCATCGACAGGAAGGTCACCACCCAGATCACCACCTGCATGGTGGAGATAGTGGCGGAGAAACCGTTGCTCTCGCCCAGCGTCCACTGCCCGGTGATCAGGCTTGGCAATGCGAGATCGCGGGAGCCTTGCGTCAGGCTGACGTAGTTTTGTAAGAAGATCGACATCCCGATGGCCGAGATCAGCGCGATCAGGCGTTTGGAGGATCGCACCGGCTTATAGGCCACGCGCTCAATGCTCCAGCCGTAGGCGCTGGCAATCACAATCGCGACGATAAAGCCGGCACCGATCAGCATCCAGCTGACATCGATACCCATCATCATCAGGGCCGCAATCACGATAAAGGAGACGTAGCTGCCGATCATATACACCTCGCCATGGGCGAAGTTGATCATGCCGATAATGCCGTAAACCATGGTGTAACCAATGGCTATCAGCGCGTAGGTGCTGCCCAACGTCACGCCGTTGAACATTTGCTGCAGGAAATAGAGAAACTGCTCGGACATACCTTGCTACCTTACTTCTTTCCGCACGGGCGGAGAGAATGGAAAAAAACGTCCGGGAACCCTCACCAGACGTTTACTGTTACCGACAACCTGTAGTCGTCTTCACCGCTGTCAGCCTTCCCCGGACAGCCCCTGCCGCCGGGAAAGTATGGCTGATTTATTTCACTGCGGTAGAAGAACCGTCCGCGTGCCATTTGAAGATGCCGAACTCAAAGCCTTTCAGATCGCCCTTCTCATCCCAGCTCAGGTCGCCCATCACCGTTGGTACCGGCGCGCCTTCCTTCAGGTTTTTAGCGATATCGGCTGGCTCAGCACTTTTGCTGCGCTCCATCCCGGTGGTCAGCGCCTGCAGTGCGGCATAGGTGGTCCAGACGAATGGGCCGGTTGAATCCAGCTTCTTCGCTTTCAGCGCATCCACAATCGGTTTGTTAGCTGGCACCTGGTCGTAACGCTTCGGCAAGGTCACCAGCATGCCTTCAGACGCAGCACCTGCGATGTTAGACAGCGAGGAGTTGCCCACGCCTTCTGGTCCCATAAACTGGGTCTTCAGGCCGGCAGCACGTGCCTGACGCAGCATCTGGCCCATCTCCGGGTAGTAACCGCCAAAGTAGACGAAGTCGACGTTCTCTTTCTTCAGGCGCGCCACCAGCGTGGAGAAATCTTTGTCGCCCGCTGTGATACCTTCAAACATCACCACGTTGCCGCCTGATTTTTTCAGGCTGGCCTGCACGGAACGCGCAAGGCCTTCACCGTACTGCTGCTTGTCGTGGATGACCGCGATGCGCTGAGGCTTGATCTCTTTCAGGATATAAGTAGCAGCGGTAGGGCCCTGATCGGAATCCAGACCGGTGGTACGCATGATCATCTTGTAACCACGGGTGGTCAGGTCGGCGTTGGTTGCCGCCGGGGTGATCATCAGCACGCCTTCATCTTCATAGATGTCGGAAGCCGGCTGAGTAGAAGAAGAGCAGAGGTGTCCAATAACATAACGGATACCGTCATTGATCACTTTGTTGGCAACGGCAACCGCCTGTTTTGGATCGCAGGCATCGTCATATTCCACGCCAACCAGTTTGTCACCGTTCACGCCGCCTTTGGCATTGATGTCGGCAATCGCCTGCTTGGCACCGGTGAACTCCATATCACCATACTGCGCTACCGGGCCGGACATCGCGCCAACAATGGCCACTTTAATGTCTTTCGCCATGGCCGCGTGGCTCATCGCCAGTGCCACACAACCTGCCAGGAACGCGCTACCTTTACTGATTTTCATCCGAACTACCCCATCTGTTGTGATTGCTGTTTTATTGCCGCTGGATCCCAGATAAAACGCTGAAGAAAGAGAGAGTTATCGAAATACGCGGCGATTTTTATAAATAAGGCTTTAATTTTCAGGTTATTAAACAGGAATATTCTGCTGTAAATCAACTGACACATTCAGAAATACCCAGGTCCCACAGGATAAAACACTGGTGGCAACGGTGGCTTTTTCAGCAAGATGGCAGTCTTTTATGCTGGTTAATAGTTCATCGATAAGCTATCACGCTGGGTTAGCGCTTCGTAGCAAACAGAATACTCCGTTTTCGCCGGGGAAAAGTTAAGCGCCCTTCTTTGGCTAAATTCGCTACAATATGCCTTTCGTATTCGTTCGGTATTCATCATGAAACTGACCATCATCAGATTGCTAAATTTTACCGATCAGGACCGCCTGGATCTGGCGAAGATTTGGCCACAGGCTGACCTGGTTGGCCTTGAAGCTTCGCTGGATGAACATCAGCAGGTTTGGGCCGCCAAATTCAATGACCGCCTGCTGGCGGCAGTCAACGCGTCGATTACCGGGACGCAGGGCGAGCTGAAGGATTTCGTGGTGCGTGAGGTGACGCGCCGGCGCGGCGTGGGCAGTTACTTACTTGAGGATCTGCGGGCGCAAAATCCGGGGATCGTACAATGGTGGATTGCGGACCGTCAGGTTGAGGATCGTGAGGTGATGGCCACGTTCATGCAGCGGGCCGGCTTTATTGCACAGGTCGGCGGCTGGGGCTTTCTGGCTGACTAACAGAAACAAAAAGGGCGACCGAAGTCGCCCTTTTTTTGTTACCGCATGGATTACGCTTCGATAGCGACACGCAGTTTTTTCATCGCGTTCTTTTCCAGCTGACGTACACGCTCTGCTGAAACGCCGTATTGATCGGCGAGTTCCTGCAGCGTGGTTTTGTTGTCATCGTCCAGCCAGCGGGCACGGATGATATTCTGGCTACGCTCATCAAGGCCCTGCATCGCATCGCTGAGTTTATCAGCCGCGTGGGATTCCCAGTTGTCTTCCTCAATGCCATCGGCAAAGTCAGAGGACTTATCCTGCAGGTAGAGCATAGGCGCCATTGAGCGGCCTTCACCTTCATCATCCGGTGTCGGATCGAAGGTCATGTCCTGGGCCGCCATACGCGACTCCATCTCCAGCACGTCTTTGCTGGTGACGCCCAGTTCACGGGCCACCATTTCCACTTCTTCCTGGTTGAACCAGCCTAAACGCTGCTTGGCTTTACGCAGGTTAAAGAACAGCTTGCGCTGTGCTTTGGTGGTGGCGACCTTCACGATACGCCAGTTACGCAGGACGTATTCGTGGATCTCAGCTTTAATCCAGTGCACCGCAAAGGAGACCAGACGCACGCCGACTTCCGGGTTAAAGCGGCGAACCGCTTTCATCAGGCCGATGTTACCTTCCTGAATCAGGTCAGCCTGCGGCAGACCGTAGCCCGAATAGTTACGAGCGACATGAACAACAAAGCGCAGGTGAGACAGGATCAGCGTTTTAGCTGCTTCCAGATCGCCCTGGTAATGCAGCCGTTCAGCCAACGCTTTTTCCTCTTCTGCCGTCAGCATAGGCCAGACATTGGCTGCCCGGATGTAAGAATCCAGGTTGCCTAAAGGAGCAATAGCTAAAGTTTGCATTTCTTTGGTCATTCAAACCCTCTCTGTATTTAACAATAATGCCGCGCAATTCCCTGCACAGTTCACAAGAGTACGTGAACGGCAGCCAGAATTAAAAGCAATCTGTGCTACTTCGACGTCAAAGTTATCCACAAGTTCACTATCGTCGGTGAATAAATTACACACCGTCTGGGCAGGAAGAGTATAGCAGGAGGAAGTGACAAACGGATGACTTCCTCTGAAGCACATTACTCATGCAACAGAGGAAGATTATAACAAAAAACGTGTAAAGGGGTTACTGCGGCGTAAATCGACGTAAATGTTGTACGGTCGCCAGCCAGGCGGCTATCCAGCCAATCATCGCCGACACCAACAGCAGCAGCAGGCTCTCATCCCATGCCAGTCCGGTCAGGTTGAAGGTGGTGCCAAACACCGCCGCCACCTGTGTCACTACGGACTCCAGACGGAACACCAGCACTTCGGAAAGGATCAGCGACAGCAGCGCACCGGCGAATCCTAACAGCGCGCCGCCGTAAAGGAACGGACGCAGGATAAAGCCATCCGTTGCACCGATCAGCTTCTGCACGTTAATGGTATCGCGCCGGGCAAAGATGCTCAGCCGCACGCTGTTCCCGATCACCAGGAACACCGCCACAATCATCAGCACGCCGATCATCGCCGCCACCTGCCCCACTAACCCGGTCAGCGCGGCCAGACGGGCAAACCAACTGTCGTCCATCTTCACTTCATCCACGCCCTGCACTTTCGACACGCGGTCGCGCAGGTTGGTCATGGTGTTGTCATTCTGGAAGTTGAGCTTCGGCGTGATGATCGCCACCGCAGGCAGCGGATTCTGCTCAAGCATATCCATTGCGCCGCCAAAACCAGACCAGTTACGGAACTCGCCCATCGCTTCTTCGCGCGACAGGTAGTTCACCTTGTCGACGCCATCTTCTTTCTTCAGCTGGCTGACCACACCTTCGGCGGCATCGTCATCCAGCGTTTTGCTCAGATAGACCGTTAACTGCGGCGCCGGATACCACTGTGACGCCGCCTGGTTGACGTTTTTCCACACCATATAGCAGACGCTGGGCAGAGTCAGGGAGATGGCGATAACCATCACCGTCAGTAACGTCGCCAGCGGCTGACGCCACATATCAGACAGCGTACCGCGCAACGCATAACGCCATTGCTCCTGCCAGCCGCCCTTCAGCGCTTTGCTTTTGGAAGGCTGCTTCTGCTTCGCGGCTTTAGGCGCAGGCGCCCGGGAATTGCGTTTATTAACCACCCTGGCCTCCGTGCAAACGTCCCTGATTCAGGCTCATCAGGCGGTAGTTGCGCCGGGCAATCAAGGCCCGGTCGTGGGTTGCCATCAGAACGGTGACGCCAACCCGGTTAAATTCTTCAAACAGACGCAGGATGTCTTCCGACAGCGCATCGTCGAGGTTACCGGTCGGTTCATCGGCCAGCAGCACCGCAGGTTTGTTCACCACCGCACGGGCAATGCCCACACGCTGCTGCTCACCGCCCGACAGCTGAATCGGATAGCTTTTGGCTTTATCCAGCAGGCCAACTTTATCCAGCGCGGCCGACACGCGGCGGCGAATATCTTCGCCGCTGGCACCGGCAATGATTAGCGGGATTGCCACGTTGTCGTAGACCGAACGATCCATCAGCAGATGGTGATCCTGGAAAATCATGCCGATCTGGCGGCGTAAAAACGGCACTTCGCTGCTTTTCAGGCGGCTGATATCGTGGCCGCCAAACCAGATCTGACCGGCGCTTGGCCGCTCGATGCCACAAATAAGCTTCAGCAGGGTACTTTTCCCTGCCCCGGAATGCCCGGTCAGAAACGCCATTTCTCCCGGACGCAGATGAAAATCTACCCCCTGAAGCGCTTGCCGACCGCCGAGATAAGCCTTACTGACTTCTTCAAAGCGAATCATCCTAATTAGTCCTCTCGGGCAAAAAGTGCCTCTATAAAATCGTCAGCTTTAAACGCGCGTAAATCTTCAATGCCTTCACCCACGCCGATATAACGGATAGGGATGGAGAACTGATCGGCTACGGAGAAGATCACTCCGCCTTTTGCGGTGCCATCCAGCTTGGTCAGGGTAATTCCCGTCAGACCCACCGCTTCATGGAACAGCTTAGTCTGGCTGATGGCATTCTGGCCGGTGCTGGCATCGATGGTCAGCATCACTTCGTGCGGTGCCTGGTCATCAAGCTTTTTCATCACGCGGGTGATTTTCTTCAGCTCTTCCATCAGGTGCGATTTGTTCTGCAGGCGACCGGCAGTATCGGCAATCAGCACGTCAACGTTACGCGCCTTCGCGGCCTGAATTGCATCGAAAATCACCGAGGCAGAATCCGACCCGGTCTGCTGGGCGATCACCGGAATATTGTTGCGTTGGCCCCACACCTGCAGCTGCTCAACCGCGGCAGCTCGGAAGGTATCGCCCGCCGCCAGCATCACAGATTTGCCTTCGGCCTGATACTGGCGAGCCAGTTTGCCGATGGTGGTGGTTTTGCCGACGCCATTGACGCCAACCATCAGGATCACAAAAGGCGTTTTGCCGGTGACATCCAGTGGCTCTTCCACTTTAGCCAGGATCTCTGACATTTCCTGCTTCAACAGGCCATAAAGCGCTTCGGCATCACGCAGCTGTTTACGGTTCGCCTGCTGCGTCAGGTTTTTGATAATGCGGCGGGTGGTTTCCACGCCAACGTCGGCAATCAGCAGCTGCTCTTCCAGCTCTTCAAACAGATCGTCATCAATCTTTTTACCGCGGAACAGGCCGATAAAGCCGGAGCCCAGATTCTGGCGGGTTTTCACCAGGCTGCGCTTCAGGCGGGCGAAGAAGCCTTCTTTAGTCGGACGCTGCTGCTCGGCCTGCTCTGACTGCTCCACTTTCGCTAACGCGGCGGCGATGGACTCTTCTTCCTCAATCACCTCCGGCTCTGCGTCAGCCGCTAACGCCAGCGCTTCCAGCTCTTCGGGCAGGATCTCATCGTCCGGCGCGATCTCAGCAATCTCTTCCGGCTCTGGCGCGATAACGGCCAATACTTCTGGCTCAGGCTCAACTACTGCCACCTGTTCCGGCAAAATCTCTTCTTCCGGCTCAGGGTGAACAATCTCTACCTCTTCCGGCAGAAGTTCTTCTTCCGGCTCTGGCTGAACCACCGCCGGCTGTTCTGGTAAAACCTCTTCTTCCGGCTCGGGCTGAACACGCGCGTCGTCTTCCGGCAAAAACTCCTCTACCGGCGCGGGCTTAATTACCGCCAGCTCTTCCGGCTGAGGTTCCGCTGCTGGCTGCGGCTCAGCGGCAGGTTCACGGTAAGCTTCCGGGTGCGCGGCCTGATCGTGGGCCACATTTTCAGTGACGTTGACCGTCGCGTCGGCGCGCTGCTCTGCCTCGGTTTTTGCGGGCGTGGCGGCATCCGTTGAAGTCTGTTCAGCGGACTGCTGTTCCTCTAACGTCTCTTTTGTCTCTTCCTGCGGCGTCTGCTCTTCACGCCCTAATCCCAGCCAGGAAAAAAAGCCACGTTTTTTATTTTTTGCCATGGTGCAACCACACTCCTCGCGGGGAAAAATCTGTCAGGTCGTTGAAAATTGACTTAATCCCCTAGTCTAACACTTTCCTGCTAACGCAACACAGCACCCTTTTTACGTTTCCTCAGCCCGGTAAGCCCGTTAAACTGTGCAACAAATTATGAAGAGTTCAGCAGCATGAATAAAAAACCCCGCAGCGGCGGCGCCGGACAAATCCGCATTATTGGCGGACTGTGGCGCGGCAGAAAATTACCGGTGCCGGACAGCGCCGGGCTTCGACCAACCACCGATCGCGTCCGCGAAACGTTATTTAACTGGCTGGCACCCGATATTCAGGGCGCACGTTGCCTGGATTGCTTCGCGGGCAGCGGTGCATTAGGGCTGGAGGCGCTGTCGCGTCACGCCGCATCTGCCACACTGTTAGAGCTGGAGCGCCCGGTGGCGCAGCAGTTAGAAAAGAACCTGACCACCCTCGGCTGTAAAACCGGCCGGGTGATCAACACCAATACGCTGCAATTTCTGGCGCAGAACGGCGAGCCTCACGATCTGGTGTTTATCGATCCGCCGTTCCGAAAGGGATTGCTGGAACAGACCCTCGGCCAGTTGGAAAGCAACGGCTGGTTAGCGGATAACGCGTTAATTTATGTCGAAAGCGAAGTGGAACATGGCCTGCCGCCGGTGCCGGTAAGCTGGCAGCTGCATCGTGAAAAGATCGCCGGACAGGTAGCGTATCGCCTGTACCACCGCCAGATCGCCAAGAAGGAAGAGAACCATGATGATTAATATTGGCAGGCTGCTGATGGTCTGTGTCTGGGCATTTTTACTGCTTAACCTGGTGCATCCGTTCCCCAAGCCGCTGAAGTATTTTATTGATGTGGCGCTGTTCTTTATGGTGGTGATGCACGGACTGCAGCTGGTGCTGATGCGCGCTACGCAGCCGAAGGATGCCCCGAAGCTCAGCTTCCTGATGCAAACCAAGATTTTCTTTTTTGGCGTGTTTGAGCTGCTGGCCTGGCAGAAGAAATACCTGCCGAAGAAGTAACGCAGTGGTAAAACCAGCCGAAAATGCGCGGAACCCCATGCTTTTTCGGCAAGCCCACTAATTCGCGCTAAATGAGATAAACCGCGTCCCCTGCACCTTCAGCTGCCCCTTTTCCCCCCGATCAATCTGCCGGTAATCCTGCTCTTTCAGCACCAGTTTGAAATCCCCGGCACCGTTAAGCGGATGGAACCAGGCTTCGTAACGCTTATCCTCAACCGGGATCACTTCACGCTGACGCGAACGGCGGTTGGGCATCGGAACCTCGCGCTTGGCTTTGACCTCGGCGGGAATTGAGCGCACCGGGGAAGCGTCATTGACCGCCACTTCTCTCCGCTGCTTGATAAACTGACGCGTCGCCAGCACGGCGATGATAGCCAGTACGATGAAAAAAATGACCTTCATATTTTTCTTCTTCCTCCTTATCAGGCAATGCCAATCATTCCCACGGCCAGAAAGGATACAACCAGACGCCTCCCATTGTCACATCGTCGGGCTCTGTCCTAGACTAGATTCAGAATTGTGGAGTTTTGCATCTGAATACAAAGGGACACATTATGATTTGGTCGTTTCTGGCAGTTTTCTTTTCCGGTTGGCTCTACGTTGATGCGTCGTACCGTGGGCCTCAATGGCAACGCTGGGTATTTAAGCCCGTCACCTTGCTGCTTCTGCTGGCGCTGGCCTGGCAGGCACCGATCCTCAACACCACCGACTATCTGATCCTGTTTGGCCTGCTGGCCACGCTGATTGGCGATGCGCTGACGCTGTTACCCAACCGGCGCATGCTGTACGCGATTGGCGCATTTTTCCTTTCGCATCTGCTGTATACCCTGTGCTTCGCCAGCCACATGACGCTGACCTTCTTCTGGCCGATACCGCTGACGGTACTGGTAATCGGCGCGCTGTTGATCGCCACCATCTGGTCCAGACTGGAAGATCTGCGCTGGCCAATCTGCACCTTTATCGGCATGACCCTGCTGATGGTCTGGCTGACCACAGAGCAGTATTTCTTCCGCCCGACCGATTACAGCTTCACGCTGATGGTCGGCACCTCGCTGCTGCTGCTGGCCAATATCGTCTGGCTTGTCAGCCACTATCGCCGCCGGTTTACCTCTGACCGGGCGATTGTCGCCGCCTGCTATTTTGCCGGTCACTTTATGATCGTGCGTTCGCTGTATCTGTGATCGCCGTAAAAGCCTTGACTCTGGAGTCCACTCCAGAGTGTAAGATGCGTCATCGGCGGGAGCGTTTCCCGCCGTTGCCCATCAGGAGGCGCCATGCATCAGCACTCATCTTCTTGCCCTTGTGGCCAACGCCATGCTCACATCCAGCAGGGTTGCAGCAGTAAACCTCGCCCAACCATCAAAAAAATCTCGATGATGACTTCAGTCACCGCTGAAACCAGCTGTTGCAGTGAAGCTGGCTGCGGCTCGGGCAGCGATGCCGATGAGGAAAGCGACAGGAGAGGTTCCGCAGAACGTTTCATTTGGATAATCAGCGGAATGGATTGCCCCAGCTGCGCACGGAAAATTGAAACTGCCGTTAACAAGCTGGGCGAAGTCGACACCGCACGCGTGCTGTTTGCCACCGAAAAACTGGTAGTAAACGCCGATCGCGACGTCCGCCAGCAGGTTGAAGCGGCGGTGAAGCAAGCCGGTTTCACCCTGCAACGTAGCGATGCCGTCAAAACCGACGCCACCACGCCGGGCTTCTGGCAGGAAAATCGCGCCATTATTCTGCTTGCCGTGATGATGCTGGCCAGTTGGCTGATCGACCTTGTCAGCCCTGAAGCCGGACAGATCGCTTTCACCCTGACCACCCTCGCCGGTGCGTGGCCCATTGCCCGCAGCGCGCTGCGCTTGATCCGCAGCGGCACTCCGTTTGCCATTGAAACCCTGATGACCGTCGCGGCCATCGGCGCATTATTTATCGGCGCCACCGCAGAAGCCGCGATGGTGCTGCTGCTGTTCCTGCTGGGTGAACGGCTGGAATCCTTTGCCGCCAGCCGCGCCCGCCGTGGCGTGACCGCCTTAATGGCCCTGAAACCGGAAGAAGCTGTCCGGGTGAGCGGCGAGAAGCGTGAGACCGTTGCCCTCAGTGAGCTGCGCCCTGGCGACAGGATTGAAGTGGCCGCCGGCGCGAGATTGCCCGCCGATGCGCGTTTACTCTCGCCGTTTGCCAGCTTTGATGAAAGCGCATTAACCGGCGAATCGGTGCCGGTCGAGCGTCAGCAAGGCGACGCGGTTGCCGCAGGCTGCCTGAGCGTGGACCGCCAGGTGCTGTTACAAGTGGTATCCAAACCGGGTGAAAGTGCCATCGACCGCATTCTGCATCTGATTGAAGAAGCCGAATCCAACCGGGCACCGATTGAGCGCTTCCTTGACCGCTTCAGCCGCATCTACACGCCGGTGATTATGGGGATGGCGCTGCTGGTTGCGGTGATACCACCGTTGCTGTTTGCGGCCGACTGGCAGCCGTGGATTTACAAAGGCCTGACGCTGCTGCTGATTGGTTGCCCTTGTGCATTAGTGATTTCAACGCCAGCCGCCATCACCTCCGGGCTGGCTGCCGCGTCGCGCCGGGGTGTGTTAATCAAAGGCGGTGCCGCGCTGGAAAGCCTGAACGCCATCCGCACCTTTGCCTTTGATAAAACCGGCACGCTGACCGAAGGGAAGCCACAGGTCACCGCACTGATCCCTCTGACCGACGAAAGTGAAGATTCCCTGCTGGCCCAGGCGGCAGCGGTTGAAACCGGTTCGTCGCACCCCTTAGCCAAAGCCATCGTGGCGCTGGCTGGCCAGCGTGGCTTAACGCTGGCAGCGGCAACCTCGCAACGCGCGCTGGCCGGCAGCGGCGTGGAGGCTATCGTCAGTGGTCACTCACTGTTAATCAGCGCGCCCGCCAGGCTGGATCAAGGCACGCTCAGCCCTGAACAGCAGGAACGGGTGACCGCGCTGGAAGCCGAAGGAAATACCGTGGTGGTGCTGTTGCAGGAGAATCAGCCAACGGCGCTGATCGCCTTGCGTGACACGCTGCGTGCTGATGCCGCCGCCGCGTTGGCGGAGTTAAAAGCGCTGAATATTCAGGCGGTGATGCTGACCGGAGACAATCCCCGCGCCGCTGCGGCGATCGCCGGTGAGCTGGGTATCGACTTCCGCGCAGGCTTGTTGCCCGCGGATAAGGTCACCGCGATTGGCGAACTGAATCAGCAGCAGCCGGTGGCGATGGTCGGTGATGGCATTAACGATGCGCCGGCAATGAAAGCCGCGACGACCGGGATTGCGATGGGCAGCGGCAGCGATGTCGCGCTGGAAACGGCGGATGCGGCGCTGACGCACAACCGGCTTGGCGGACTGGCGACGATGATCCGTATCTCCAGGGCCACGCACGCCAATATCCGGCAAAACATCACCATTGCGTTGGGGCTAAAAGGGGTATTTCTGGTGACCACGCTGCTGGGAATTACCGGCCTGTGGCTGGCGGTACTGGCAGACTCAGGCGCGACGGCGCTGGTCACCGCGAATGCGTTAAGGCTGCTGCGCAAACGCTGAGTGGCTCCGCGTAAAGCCGGGCCCGCAGCCGATGCTCAGAGCCCTTTCTTCAGCAGATACTTATAGGGTGTCTGCTCGGTCATCTGCGCCACCAGCTGGTGTTCCATAAAGCGGCAGAAGCCGGGGATATCACGTGTGGTGGCCGGATCGTCGGCAATAATCAGCAGGGTTTCACCCTCCTGCATATGACGCACGGTTTTACGCACCATCATGACAGGTTCCGGGCAGCGCAGGCCCATCGCATCGAGGGTTTGATCGGGATTGGCGAACAGATCGCTCATAGCAGTCTCATTAATACGGAAGAAAAACCTGCGCTCATTTTACCCTCACCTTTTGCATGCGCAAGTAGCTACCGCGACGATAACGTTTGCGCTAAAATTAACCGTTGCAATAGCACTCTGTTTCGGTAAGATGCCGCGCAATCGCTATTGCGACACAATTTTTCATTGGGTTCCCTCACCCCAATCTTCAAAAAGGTCATATGATGATTTCGTTCTCGAATAGTCAGCGCACGCATGCGTTGATTTGGCTGTCCCTTTTCCACGTACTGGTGATCACCTCCAGTAACTATCTGGTGCAATTGCCGATCTCCATTTTCGGTTTTCACACCACCTGGGGCGCGTTCAGCTTCCCGTTTATCTTCCTGGCAACCGATCTCACCGTGCGCATTTTTGGCGCGCCGCTGGCTCGTCGCATCATCCTTGCGGTGATGGTCCCTGCGCTGTTTATCTCCTACGCCGTCTCTGCGCTGTTCTATCAGGGTGAGTGGCAGGGTTTTGCCGCATTAGCAAACGTGAACCTGTTCGTTGCCCGCATCGCCTGCGCCAGCTTTATGGCCTACGCGTTGGGCCAGGTGCTGGACGTGCACGTCTTCAACCGGCTGCGCAAGCTGCCGCAGTGGTGGATTGCCCCGGCCTCCGCGATGTTCCTCGGCAATATCAGCGATACGCTGGCGTTCTTCTTTATCGCCTTCTACAAAAGTCCCGATCCGTTTATGGCGCAGAACTGGGTGGAGATCGCCCTGGTGGATTACAGCTTCAAGGTGCTTATCTGCATGATTTTCTTCCTGCCGGCTTACGGCCTGCTGCTGAATGCCATGCTGAAGCGTCTGGCGGAAAAATCGAACCGCGCTCAGGTTAACTTCGGCTAAGCTGCATTCTGTGACAGAGCGACAGTTGCTTTTGCCCGCTGATTACTATTTTATGAGGGGCTGTAAAGCAGCACACGACTAACGTAAAAGGGATCATGATGCGTAACTTACTGAAATATGCCGGTATCGGCTTACTGGTGGTTGGACTGACCGCCTGCGACGGCAAAGATGACAAAGCCTCTGCGGATGATAACGGCGTCAGCAGCAGCCAGAGCAGCCAGGCCGTCACCCTGATGGACGGCAAGCTGGGCTTCACCCTGCCAGCCGGGATGTCCGATCAGAGCGGCAAGCTCGGCACCCAGGCCAATAACATGCACGTCTATGCTGATGCAACCGGCCAGAAAGCGATTATCGTGATTGAAGGCGACGCGACCACCGATGGCCTGGACGTGCTGGCTGGCCGCCTTGAGCAGCAGCAGCGCAACCGCGACCCTCAGCTGCAGGTCGTGACCAATAAAGCGATTGAAATCAGCGGTCAGCCTGCTCAGCAGCTGGATACGGTGATCTCCGCCAAGAACCAGTCTTCCTGGTCTTCCGTGGTGCTGGCGAAGGTGGATGGCAAACTGCTGACCATGCAGATTACGCTGCCAGCAGAAAACCAGCAGCAGTCTCAGACCGACGCTGAGAACATCATCAAAACGATTGCGCTGAAATAATCGCCGTTGTTTGAATGACAAAAAGCCCCTGCCAGCTTGCTGGTCAGGGGCTTTCTTATTTCATTGCCGCCGCAATTACAGGCCGGCGGTCTCGCGGATATATTTTCTGGCTTTCACCGCATACTCAAACGGATTGGCTAACGCCGGATCCTGCTCGGCTTCCACCACCATCCAGCCTTTGTAGCCCGACTCGTCCAGAATTTTAAACACCGGCTTAAAGTCGATCACGCCATCGCCTGGCACGGTAAAGGTGCCTTTCTTAACGCCATCAAGGAAGGAGAGCTTCTGGCTTCTCACCTCGGCGACCACCTCATCACGCACATCTTTCAGGTGCACATGGTTGATCCGCGGCAGATACTTTTCGAGGATCGCCAGCATCTTCGCCTGACTGCCTTCCGAATAGTAGGCATGGCCAGTATCAAACAGCAGGAACACGTCGTCATTGGTGATCGCCATAAAGCGGTCAATCTCTTCCGTGGTCTGGATAGCGGTGCCCATATGGTGATGCAGACAGACCTGCATGCCCTTCTCCGCCGCCAGTTTCGCCAGCTCGTTATAGCCATCAGCGGTCAGCTGCCACTCTTCATCCGTAAAGTAAGGCTTCTCATCCAGCACCGACAGCGAGGTGCCCTGAATGCTCTTACTCTGCTCGGAACAGCCGATCACCTTCGCGCCCATCGCGTGCAGGAAATCGCGGTGGTTGATAAATTCGTCGATGGTTTTCGCTTTATCGCCGTTGGCAAAAAAGGTACTGAACCAGGCGTTGCAGATCTGCACGCCGCGAATATCCAGCATTGGCTTCAATACCGCCGGATCGCGCGGATATTTGCTGCCCACTTCACTGCCGGTAAATCCCGCCAGCGCCATTTCGCTGACGATTTGCTGGAAGGTATTTTCCGCACCCAGCTCCGGCATATCATCGTTGGTCCAGCCAATCGGGGCTATTGCCAGCTTAACGTTGTCTTTGTTCATCGCACTCTCTCGCAAGGGGTACGGCAGCGCAGGCTGCCAGGAGTTATCTGCTCAGCAGCTCTCGCTCGATCAGTTCGCGGGTTTCCACGGCCTGACGGTTCATTTTTTCCGGATAACCGAACAGCGAAGAGGCAATAATCGACTCGCCGCCCACTTTGTAGGTTCGGTTGGCAAAATCCATTTCGCGCAGCGTCTGGAACAGGGTGTCGAAATCGACCTCCCCTTCACCCACACCCACATGCTGGTGAATGGTGGCATCCACGCCTGGCGGGTTAACGATGTAGCGACAATGCTTTGTGTGGTTCATGGTATCGGCAATCAGCACGTGTGACAGATCGCCACCGGCGTACTCCAGCATGCTCTTCACATCGCCCTTCCCTTTGTCGTAGAAGAAGGTGTGCGGCACGCTGTACAGGTACTTCACGTTCTCACTGCGGAATGATTTCACCAGATCGGCCGTTTCGTTATTCTCTTCGCAGAAATCCCATGGATGTGACTGGATTTCGATGCGGATACCTTCACGTTCGACGATAGGTAAGATTTCTTCCATCGAGCGATAGAACATCTCTTCGCAGATTTCCGGCTCGTTCGGCGTCCCGGAAAGCTCGGTATTGATCACCTGTACACCGGTTTCCACCGCGATCTCAATCATGCGCTTCCAGTTGCGTACAGCCGCCTGACGCCGCGCTTCATCCGGGCCAGACCAGCGGTAAACCACGATATACGACGAAATCTCCAGCCCGGTTTCACGCAGCGCGTTTTTATACTCGGTGATGATCTCCCGGCTGGCCTTCGGATGCTTATAGAACGGGTTAATCTGTGGGTGCGGAGACTGCTCAATGTACTTGTAGCCCCAGTCCGCCACCTGATGAACCATTTTGGTGATGCCCATGTCTCTGATGACGTCTACGTCAAAGGCGATTTTCATTGCGATCTCCCTGAGGCTACTTGTTGTAGAAGGCTGGACGCGCTGGCAGCTCAACCGGCTCGATAGCGCCGCTTTCCTGCGCTTTCAGACAGGCATCGGCGGCAACGGAAGCGGCATAGCCATCCCATGCTGACGGGCCCTGCAAGGTTCCGGCGGTGGCATCGTTGATAAAGGCCTGCAGCTCAACGTCATAGGCATCAATAAAGCGGTCTTTCCAGTCGGTCAGAATGGTGTTCGACAGCCTGGCGTCTTTGCGCAGCTGAACAGAAGACGGCTCTGGCAATTTGGCGATGCCGGTTTCACCGACCACTTCACACTGGATGTCGTAGCCGTAAGCGCAGTTGACGTAAATCTCCACGTCAATGCGGGTGCCTTTATGGGTTTCAAACAGCACAATCTGCGGATCGCGCAGTTTTGCGTGGGTGTTTTTGGTCGAGCGCGGGAAGACCACCTGCACAGATTTATAGTCGTCTTCGGTCAGCCAACGCAGCACGTCCAGCTCGTGGATCAGCGTGTTGGTGATCGCCATATCGGTGGTGTAGCTTTCCGGTACGGTAGGGTTACGGTGCGCACAGTGCAGCATCAGCGGCTCGCCAATGTCACCGTCGGTGATCACTTTCTTCAACGCGCGGTAGCCGGCATCGTAAGGACGCATAAAGCCAACCTGCACCAGACGTTTGCCGTGGGCGATTTCCGCATCCACGATACGGCGACAACCTTCAGCACTCAGCGCCAGCGGCTTTTCGCAGAACACCGGCTTACCCGCAGCAACTGCCGCCAGGGTGAACTCTTCGTGCGTTGGGTCCCAGGACGTCACAATGATCGCATCCACTTCCGAAGAGGCGATCACATCGTGGCCGTTGGCATACACTTCCGCGTCCAGACCTAACCGGCTGACAATGCCTTTCGCGCCGTCGATGTTGATATCCGAGACGGCAACCACTTTGGCGCCCTGCAGCACTTTGCTACAGCGACGAATATGTTCCTGACCGATAGCACCGGTACCGATTACGCCAAGTTTCAGAGTCATAAAATATCCTTTATATGTAGGGTGAGCGCGGGCACCAACCAGGCCGTTATTTGCAGCCAGTGAAGGTGTCCGCACTGAATTCAGAGTAAGGAAAAAGAATCAGTATTCGCGCGCCTGGTCGATATGTTCGTTGAGCATTTTGGCGACCGCATCAACCCGTTCAGATTCGGAAACTTGCGCCCCGCCAACGCGCCACCAGCTGAAGTATTTATGCACCATGGTTTTCGGCAGCACTTTGATATCAATCAGCGTGGAAACGGTCTGCTTGCGGGCATCTTCCAGCGCGTGCTTCAGCTGGTCGAGGGTGGTGACGCGATAGGTTTTGCAGCCGTAGCCGCCGGCAATCGCCGCGAAGTCTACCGGCACAAAGCCGCCGTTAAGCTTGCCGCCTTCCGCATTACGGAAGCGGAACTCGGTGGTGAAGCTGTCCATCCCGTGTTCCATCTGCAGATTGTTGATGCAGCCGTTGGTCATGTTGTCGAACAGCAGCACGTTGATTTTTGCCCCTTCCTGAATGGAGGTCACCAGCTCGGAGTGCAGCATCATAAAGGAGCCATCCCCCACCATGGTGTAGACCTCACGGTGCGGCTCAGCCAGCTTGACGCCCAGTGAGGCACTGACTTCATACCCCATGCATGAGTAGCCGTACTCCACGTGGTAGCTGTTGTAATCTTTGGTGCGCCAGACGCGCTGGAGATCGCCCGGCAGGCTACCCGCAGCGGCGACGATCACCGAATCCTTTGGAAGATGCTCATTCAGTGTCCCCAGCACGCTGCTTTGGGTGAGGAAGGAATCGGTCAAGCGGTTGAACTCGGCATAGACCGCTTCACGATCCATATGGTCATCAATTTCCGGCACAAAGCCGTCGTTGCTGTAAACCGACTGATAAACGCGCTGCGTTTCTTTCAGCAATTTGCTCTGCGCCTGGCCGATTTTCTCGCCCCAGCCGCTGGTGAAGCCCTGCGCAGCCAGACGCTCATCGAGTGCGGTCAGCGCTTCACGCGCATCGGCCACTACCTGCACGGCATCGAGCTTATAGGCGTCAAAATTGCTGACGTTGATGTTGATGTAGCTGACGTCCGGGTTGTGGAAAATCCATTTCGAGGCGGTGGTAAAGTCGGTGTAACGCGTGCCGACGCCAATCACCAGATCCGCCTCTTTCGCCAGCAGGTTAGCCGCCAGGCAGCCGGTTTCGCCCACGCCGCCGACGTTCAGCGGATGGTCAGAAACAATAGTGCCTTTACCGGCCTGGGTTTCCGCGAAGGGGATCTGATGGCGCTCGGCGAACTGGCGCAGCGCCTCACCGGCTTCGGAGTATTTCACCCCGCCACCGCAGACGATAATTGGCTTACGCTTACCGGCGATCATCTTCAGTGCGGCTGCCAGCTGGGCTTCAGTTGGCAGGCGGCGATCCAGCAGATGCACGCGCTTCTGGAAGAAATAATCCGGGTAGTCATAGGCTTCGCCCTGCACGTCCTGCGGCAGAGAAATCGTCACCGCACCGGTTTCAGCCGGGTCGGTCAGCACACGCATGGCATTGATACAGGCGGTCATCAGCTGCTCCGGGCGGCTGACGCGGTCCCAGTATTTGCTGACCGCGCGGAAGGCATCATTGGTGCTGATGCTGAGGTCATGACTCTGTTCAATCTGTTGCAGAACCGGGTCCGGCTGGCGGGTCGCAAACACATCGCCGGGCAGCAGTAAGAGAGGAATGCGGTTAGCCGATGCGGTGCCCGCAGCGGTGATCATATTGGCCGCACCCGGTCCGACAGAAGAGGTACAGGCGATGATTTCACGGCGCAGTTTCTGTTTGGCGAAGCCGATGGCCGCGTGCGCCATACCCTGTTCGTTACGACCCTGCATAACCACCAGGTCGCCGCTGTCCTGCTCCAGTGCCTGACCGAGGCCCAGCACGTTGCCGTGACCGAAGATGGCAAAAATCCCTTTTACGAACTTGGTTTCAACGCCATCTACCGACAGATACTGGTTGTCCAGGAATCTGACCAGAGCCTGTGCTGTGGTTAATCTACTCTTACCCATGTGCTCTTCCTTAACGGTGAGGCTGAAAAAGTGAAACGTGAGGCGATTATAAACAAATATTTTTTTCACTAAACAGAATTACAGAAGAAACATTTCATTTTGCGAGAGAGATCAAATTATGCGATGAAACGTCTCTGCGAGGGGTGATCGCGCGGTCAGATTTGGAACAATAAAGAGGATGACCATGCAGTAAAGAAAATTTCGTTTCACTTCAAAGGCTTTGCCCGGACGGCTTTTGCAGTTTGCGAGCAGGCTCACACCGCCTGGATCGCCCCAACCCGCAGCCGCTTTTGATCCCCTGCGATCGCCATCGCCAGAGTTTTATCCACCTCACACTTTTGGGGTATTAATTTCATTTTGTGTTGAAGTTGAAATTTTTATTCTCCATACTCATTTCCATATTGAATCCGGGCGTCCGGACGTTACGTTCAGGCGAGTCCGCTGGAAAAGCGCAGCTGAGTCGGCTTATCAGAGAAGGAAACAACAGGTATGAGTACACAACAGAAACGGCTTGATGTGATTTGTATCGGGCGCATTGCCGTTGACCTCTATGGCCAGCAAATTGGCGCCCGCCTTGAAGATATGAGTACTTTTTCGAAATATCTCGGCGGCTCGTCGGGTAACGTGGCGTACGGCACGGCGATCCAGGGGCTGAAGTCCGGCATGCTGGCCCGCGTGGGCGATGAGCATATGGGCCGTTTTCTGCGCGAAGAGCTGCAGCGCGTGGGTGCCGATACCGAATGCCTGATCACCGACAAAACCCGGCTGACGGGCCTGGTGATCCTCGGAATTAAGGATCAGGACACCTTCCCGCTGGTGTTCTACCGCGATAACTGTGCCGACATGGGGCTGATCCCGGAAGATATCAGTGAAGAGTACATCACCTCTTCCCGTGCGGTGGCGGTCACCGGCACGCACCTTTCGCATCCCCAAACCCGCGCGGCGGTACTAAAGGCGCTGGAAATTGCCCGTCAGAATGGCTTACGCACCGCGCTGGATATTGATTACCGTCCGGTACTGTGGGGACTGACCTCGCTCGGCGACGGTGAAACCCGCTTTGTGGAATCTGAGCACGTCACGCAACAGCTGCAGGAAGTGCTGCACTATTTCGATCTGGTGGTCGGAACGGAAGAAGAGTTTCATATTGCCGGCGGCAGCACCGATACCCTGACCGCATTGAAAAACGTTCGTCAGGCGACAAAAGCCACGCTGGTCTGCAAACGTGGTCCGATGGGCTGCGTAGTGCTGGAAGGTGAGATCCCGGACAGCTGGGAACAGACCAAATTACAAAGCGGCGTGCGCGTTGAAGTGCTGAACGTGCTGGGCGCAGGCGATGCCTTTATGTCTGGCCTGCTGCGCGGCTGGTTGAATGACGAAAGCTGGGAGCAGGCCTGCCGCTATGCCAATGCCTGCGGCGCCCTGGTGGTGTCACGCCATGGCTGTGCGCCAGCGATGCCAACCAAAGCCGAGCTGGATGATTTCCTCAGCCGCGATAAGGACGTCAAGCGTCCGGATCTCGACAGCCGCCTGAATCACCTGCACCGCGTCACCACCCGCAAGCAACAGTGGCCAGAGCTGTGTGTCTTTGCCTTCGACCACCGTAAACAGCTGGTGGATATGGCCAATGAAGCCGGCGTCGACACCTCGCGCCTGCCTGAACTGAAGCTGCTGCTGTTGCGTGCGGCAGAAGAAGCCGCCGGTGAAGCCGGGCTGGACGGCCGCAGCGGCATCCTCGCTGACACCACCTTCGGACAGCCGGCGCTGAACGCCATCACCGGTAAAGGGTGGTGGATTGGTCGCCCGATTGAGTTACCCAGCTCCCGTCCGCTGCGCCTTGAGCACGGCAACATCGGTTCCCAGCTGGTCGACTGGCCGCAGGAACACGTGGTGAAATGCCTGGTGTTTTACCATCCGCATGACAGCGCCGAACTGCGTAAAGAACAGGATGAGCTGGTGATGGACGTGTGGAACGGCTGTAACAAAACCGGCCACGAGCTGTTGCTGGAGGTGATCCTGCCGGAGGGCAATCCGGACAAGAAAGAGTCTTATTACCTCGATATCCTGACCCACTTCTACTCAATGGGTATTCAGCCGGACTGGTGGAAACTGCCGCCGCTGAAACTGGAAAGCTGGCAGGCAATCAGTGGCCTGATTGAGCGGGAAGACCCGAACTGTCGCGGCATTCTGATCCTCGGCCTCGATGCGCCGGAAGAGAAGCTGAAAGCCGGTTTCGCTGACGCCGCCAAAGCACCGTGGGTGAAAGGGTTTGCCGTCGGCCGCACCATCTTCGGCCAGCCTTCACGCCAGTGGCTGCAAGGCGAGCTGGATGATGACGCGCTGATAGCCCAGGTGAAAAGCAACTATCATCAGTTGATCAACTACTGGCGCGAAGTGCGGCCAGCGAAGTAATGCGTTAACCAGGGCAGGAACGGACAGGATCAGCGGTTGGCAATGCCAGCGGCCGCTGAACAGTCACCCGTTCCTGTCCTTTTAACCTTCCTGTTCTGCCCTTTCAACCATCACATCCTGCCCCTTTCACCTTCCTTTTCTGCCCTTTCAACCTTTATATCCCGCCCTTTTCACTGCGCTTATTTCTCTTCGCGAACGAATCTCCCACTCCTTCTGCTCTCTTTTCAGCCAGAATCTGTGATTCCATTCATATCCCGATGAAATAGATCCCCTGAAATCCGTTAGAAAGTGAAATTTTTTGTTCATCTGGTAGAATATCGGACAAAAGAAACGACTTATTTTATTTAGCGAGCCGAAGTAATGACCAACAACCCAACGCAGCTTTCCCTGTTGCAGGACGACATCCGCCGTCGCTACGACACCCTGAGTAAGCGCCTGAAACAGGTGGCTCGTTATATTCTGGACAACAGCAACAGCATTGCCTTTGACACCGTGGCCTCGATTGCCCAGCAGGCAGACGTACCGCCTTCTACCCTGATCCGCTTCTCGAATGCCTTTGGCTTTAGCGGCTTCAACGAAATGAAACAGGTTTTCCGTCAGCACCTGATGGAAGAGACGGTGAACTACACCGAGCGCGCGCGGCTGTTCCGCCAGACCTCAACCGATGAAACGGCTGCTCCACCCGAGAATCCAGCTGAAATCCTCAATGTGTTCACCATGGTGAATTCACAGGCGCTGCAACAGCTGGCGATGCAGACCAATCCCGAGCAGTTGGATAAAGCGGTTGAGATGCTGCATCAGGCAGAGAACATCTACGTGATTGGCCTGCGCCGTTCGTTCAGCGTGGCATCCTATCTGACCTATGCGCTGCGCCATCTGGAACGTCGTGCCTTCCTGATTGACGGTCTGGGCGGGATGTTTACCGAGCAACTCAGCATGGTGAATCCGAAGGATGTGGTGATTGCCATCAGCTATTCGCCGTATGCGCGTGAAGCGGTGGAACTGGTAGAGTTAGGGGCCAAACGTGGGGCGCATCTGATTGCCATCACCGACAGCCAGGTCAGCCCGCTGGCCGCCTTCAGCGACGTCTGTTTTGTGGTGCGTGAAGCGCAGGTTGATGGCTTCCGTTCGCAGGTGGCATCGCTATGCCTGGCCCAGACGCTGGCCGTTTCACTGGCGCTGAACAACGCCGATAAGGCATAAAAAAACGGGTGGAAAATTCCACCCGTTTTTTTGTCGCATCCCGTTCTACTTTTCGACCGGATACGCATCGCTGTTCACCCAGGCGTGATCCTTCTCCCAGGTAAATTTCCACAGTCGAACCGGCCCGGCCATCACGTTCAGATAGTAATTGTCATAACCGGCAATGGTGGCGACCGGGTGATACCCGCGCGGCACCGTAACCACATCGCGGTTATAGGCCGCCATGCACTCATCAAGCGAGCGATCGTCGGTATAGACGCGCTGCATAGCAAAGCCCTGCTCCGGGTTAAACCGATGGTAATAGGTCTCTTCCAGATAGGTTTCGTTTTCTGAGTTTTCCTGATCGTGCTTGTGGCTCGGATACGAGCTGGTGTCGCCTTCGTTGGTATACACTTCCACCACCAGCAGGCTGTCCGCTGGCTTATCATCAGGCAGAATATTGTGAACCAGACGCTTGTTACGCCCCTTGCCACGCTGCTCCACGCCAACGTCCGCCGGCGAAATCAGTCTGGCAGGTAATGCACCCTTGCCCGGCGCACTACAGACCGCCAGTTCAAGGTCGGAATCCGCATAGACTTCCACTTTGTCGTTGTTCGGCACGTACACCGAGTAAGGCGGCGTGCGTTCAAACGGCGACATCCGCTTACCGATGCCGGGGAATTCAGCGTGCAGCGTCTTCACCGACGCCAGTCCGGCAACCAGCACCAGGCACAGCTCTTTATCGCCACTCTCCAGCTGCAGGGTCTGCCCCTTTTTCAGCTGATAGGCATCAAAGCCAACGTAACGCCAGCCCACGCTCTCTGGCGTCACATGCTGAATGCGCCCTTGCGCATCCGGTTTTTGTACTTTGGACAACAATGACATTCAATTCTCCTTACTCTCCTCTGGCGCCTTACACCCGCGCCAGAGGTTTTGGAATGTATGAATTATCCCAGCGTCGGCATGCTGAACTCTGAAACGGTTTTCTGACCGCTCGGCCAGCGCACGGTCGCCGTTTTCATTCGGGTGTAGAAGCGCACGCCGTCTGGCCCATGCACGTTCAGCGCGCCAAACACCGAACGCTTCCAGCCACCAAAGCTGTGGAAGGCCATTGGTACCGGCACCGGCACGTTCACGCCGACCATACCGGCCTGCACTTCACGCACAAAGTCACGGCCGGTGTGGCCATTGCTGGTGAAGATGGCGCTACCGTTACCAAACTCGTGGCTGTTAACCAGCTTCAACGCGCTGGCGTAGTCCGGCGCACGCATGATGCTCAGCACCGGTCCGAAGATCTCTTCGCGCCAGATCACCATATCGGAAGTGACGTTATCGAACAGCGTACCGCCCACGTAGTAACCTTCGTTGTAGCCTTCCACCTGGAAGTTACGGCCGTCGACCACCAGCTTCGCGCCTTCCTGCTCACCTTTATCGATGTAGCCCAGCACTTTCTTCTGGTGCGCAGCGGAAACCACTGGCCCCATCTCATTCTCTTCACTGCCTTTTTGAATACCCGGGCCCACGCGCAGGGCTTTCACCAGCGGCGTCAGCGCAGCAATCAGTTTGTCTGCGGTGTCATCACCCACTGCCACCACAACTGGCAGCGCCATGCAGCGTTCGCCCGCTGAACCGAACGCGCCGCCCATGATGGCATTGACGGTTGCTTCCAGGTCGGCATCCGGCATCACGATGGCGTGGTTTTTAGCCGCACCAAACGCCTGCACACGCTTGCCATGCGCACTGGCGGTTTTATAAATATGTTCTGCCACGCCGGAAGAACCGACAAAGCTTACCGCCTGCACACGCGGATCTTTATATAGCTGCTCAGCATCTTCATTCGAGCAGTGGACCACGTTAAAGACGCCATCCGGCAGGCCGGCTTCGGTCAGCAGTTCTGCCATACGCACCGATGCAGAAGGATCCAGTGCCGGTGGCTTGAGGACGAAGGTATTGCCGCAGGCCAGCGCGATGGGGAACATCCACAATGGCACCATCGCCGGGAAGTTAAACGGGGTAATCCCGGCCACCACGCCCAGCGGCTGCATCAGCGAGTAGCTGTCCACGCCGGTTGCCACGTCGGCAGAGTTTTCGCCCTTAATCAGATGCGGGATACCGCAGGCAAATTCGACCACTTCCAGACCGCGGGTCAATTCACCCAGCGCATCTGACCAGACTTTACCGTGTTCGCTGACGATCAGCTCAGCCAGCTCTTCACGGTGTTGTTCCATCAGGGCTTTAAAGTTGAACATGACGCGCGCACGGCGCAGAGGGGAGGTGCGTGACCAGTCTTCAAAGGCGTTATGCGCCACTTCGATGGCGTGAGTCACCTCATCGGCGGTGCTTTGCGTCAGTTCGCGCACCGGTTTGCCGGTAGCCGGATCGTAAATTGGGATGGTTTCATTGCTGGCGCTCTGAGACGTTTTTCCGCCAATAAAATTGCCTACGATAGTCATGTTCTGGCCTCTTTGATGTGAGTATTCCCTGCGGGCTGCCGCGTTTAGCCGCTGGCAACCTGACCGGACAAATCCCGAATGCGTGCAAGGACAGTATTATATTGGAATAAATTTTTCAAATATTTCACTTTAGAAAATTCATTTTTAGCGGCCTGGATCGCATTTTTACCCGCTGAGCGGTTGCCAGCGCGGTTCGCCGCGGCCTGTCAGCAAAATCAGGGTGAAAGTTAACAATGGCGCGGCTTATGGCCATCCAAACGTCAGACAATTACCTGCCTTTTTATGGTGCGACAGGGCTCACATTTCCTCCCATTCTTTGCGCCTTTACGGCGAAAAAAACGAAATTTTGCGAGAGCGATCGAAAAATTTAAATTTCATAATTCACCAATTATGAAATAAATGTTCTTTTATACAGCACAAACTGAGGCCATCCTCCTTCTGCACAAAAAAGGGCCTCTTCTGATCCTCTCTACCTTGCTTGCAGGAGCAGTACCATGGCGATTGACCCTACCCGTTTCTGTATTAACCGTAAGATTGCCCCCGGCCTCAGCATCGAGCAGTTTTTCCAACTGGTGAATAAGCTTGGGCTGCACAAAGTCGAACTGCGAAACGATATGCGCGGCGGTAGCGTCACCGACAATCTGAGCCATGCCGAAGTGAAAGCGCTGGCGCAGCGTTACGGTCTGGAAATTGTCACCATCAATGCGGTCTACCCGTTCAACCAGGCTGACGATGCGTTGATGGCGAAAGCGGAAGGCTTACTGAAAGATGCCCAGGGCGTCGGCGCAAAAGCGCTGGTGCTGTGCCCGCTGAACGACGGTACGCCGGTTTCCGAGCAGCAGACGCTTGAGGCGCTGCAAAAACTCGGTCCGCTGTTTGCTCAGTATGGCATTGAAGGGCTTGTTGAGCCGCTGGGCTTCCCGGTGAGTTCGCTGCGCTCGGCGCAAGTGGCGCAGGCGTTGATCCGGGATGCCAAGGTGCCGTTCCGCCTGGTGCTGGATACCTTTCACCATTTCCTGTATGAAAAGGCAGAAGAGGAGTTTGCCAGCGGGGTGGATATCAACGCGATTGGCCTGGTGCACCTGTCTGGCGTGGAAGATGGCCGCCCGACCAGTGAACTGACCGATGAAGAGCGCATTATGCTGACCGAAGGGGATGTGCTGAAAACGGCCGCTCAGGTGCAGCGTCTTGAGCAGTTGGGCTACCGCGGAATTTATGCTTTCGAGCCGTTCTCCTCGGTGATGGACAGCTGGAAAGCGGCGGATATTGAGCGTGAAATCCGTCGTAGTATCGAAATCTTGCAGGATTAATTCCGGGGGTGAACGCCCCCAACCTTATCTGTGTCACTTTGGCGGCAGCTGTCGAACTGCCGCTATTTTTTTCCTGTCACCCACGCGCCACAAGCGTTGAGGCGGGCTCAGGACATCTCGACCAGCGCCTCGTTTTGCCCCTTCAACATCCGCTTCAGTCTGACCGTCAGCAATATCGCCAGGCAAACCAGCAATGCACTGATCAAATAGATCACCGGCACGCCGAGATAGCTCATGGCAAACCCGGCCAGCGGCCCGGTAATGCCCAACGACAGGTCCATAAAGGTGGTATAGGCGGCCAGCGCGCTGCCCTGATTTTGGGGCGGAACGGCTTTCACCGCCACCACGCCAACGGCCGGGAACACCAGCGAGAAACCGGCACCGGTGAAAAACGCGCCCAGCTTTGCCATCCACGGATCGACCGATCCCCATACCAGAAACAGCCCCACCGCTTCCACCGCGAAGCAGACCAGCGCGACGGCCAGGCCACCATGGCGGTTAATGGCATTAGGAAACAGCAGGCGAGTGCCGACAAACGCCCCGCTGAACAGGGTCAGCGCCCAGGCAGCGCCATCCCACCCCTTATCCTGATAAAACAGAGTGATAAAGGTGGCGATCACCCCAAAACCGGCTGAACCCAGCGCCAGAATTACGCCATATCCCCAGATTTTGCCGAGCACGGCACGGAACGGCAGCGGCTTGCCCTTGCTGCTGGTGACGTTAGGTCTGGGAAGCGCAAACAGAATGGCGATCAGGGCGATAGCGATGATGATCCCCGCCAGCAGCAGCAGGCCGCCCCACTGATAAATGCCCACGCCCAGCGGAGCGCCAATTGCCATGGCACCGTAGGTGAAAATCCCGTTCCACGAGATGACGCGGCCAATATGCAGTGAACCCACCACGCCCACGCCCCACAGCGTGGAGCCGGTTCCCGCGAAGCTTTGCCCGACGCCTAAGATCACCCGCCCCAGGCACAGCATCACCAGGCTTACCACCGGCATCGCGGTTTCCACTGCCGCCAGCGCATAGCAGATGCCGCTGAGCAGCGCGCCGCACAGGCCAAATACCACCACCTTTTTTGGTCCCCACAGATCGGCATAGCGGCCGGCATGCGGACGACTGAGCAGGGTAGCGAAGTATTGCAGGCTGACCACCAGGCCCGCCCAGAAGGCGCTGTAGCCCATCACGTCATGAACGTAGCCCGGCAGGACCGCCAGCGGCAAGCCAATCGTCAGGTAGCTGGCAAAATTGAAAATTACCACGGAAATGATGCGCAGATTCAAGCGTAAACCGCTTTGAGCAGGCTCCAGCGCGGGTTGATCAGGCATGGGGATCGGGACTCTGTTAACAAAAACACGAGGGTTCACTATACCTTGATTTCCCCCCTGCCTGTCATCCCCCGTTTACATGATGGTCACCATTTCCGCCATAAATCCGTCACATAGCGCTCCTATACTGCCGCCTTAATGAAGTCCCAAAGAGGATAAAAAATATGTCAGCTCCCCTGATTTTCCCCCGGGAGAGCGCGAACCGTCGGTTACGGCTGACGGTCTGTGGGCGATGCCTGTTAATCACCGAGGCCGCCTTATGACGCGCACTCCGATCCGCATTGTGCTGAAGGGCATTCAATATGCCTTTGGCGATCAGCGCGTCCTGCAACAGCTCGACCTGACGGTTGAAGCCGGCACCACCGTGGCGCTGCTGGGCCCGTCCGGCTGCGGCAAAAGCACGCTGCTGAAACTGCTGGCCGGACTGCTGCAACCGCAGCAGGGCGAAATCCACTTCGGTGACCGGCTGATTGCCAGCCCGCGCAGTGCGCTTCCCCCGGAACAGCGTGATATCGGCATGGTGTTTCAGGACTACGCGCTGTGGCCGCATATGACCGTGGCGCAGAACGTCGGCTTCCCGTTGTTGATGCGCAAGGTGGCGACCGCCGAACGGCTGAAAAAAACCATGATTGCCCTTGAGCGCGTGGGCCTGGCCAACTTCGCCCTGCGCCGGCCAGCCGATCTGTCAGGCGGCCAGCAACAGCGCGTGGCGCTGGCGCGCGCCATCATCGCCGAGCCAGGCATTCTGTTGTTTGACGAGCCGCTCTCCAACCTCGACCGCGATCTGCGTGAATCCTTATGCCGTGAAATGAGCAGCCTGTTAAGCCAGCTCGGCACCACGGCGGTGTATGTCACCCACGATCGCAACGAGGCCGAAGTGCTCGCCAACCGCATTGTTCACCTGTCACACGGTTCCGTGACGTCCATTCAGGCCGTCACGCCATTCTCTGGGGAATTAGCATGAAATCCATTTTGACTAAAAAAACAGGAGCCATCGTCGCGATGATCTTTACCTCCGCCATGATGATAAATGACGCCAGTGCGCTGACGGTCTATACCGCCGGACCGGGATCCCTGGCTAAGAAACTGGCCGCCGGTTACGAGAAGCAGACCGGGGTAAAAGTGAATATTTTCCAGGCCACCACCGGCAAGGTGATGGCCCGTCTGGAAGCCGAGCAGGCCAATCCGCTGGCCGACGTGCTGATTTCCGCCTCCTGGGATACGGCGGAAGATCTGCAGCATCGCGGCTGGCTGCTGCCCTACCAGAGTGCCAACGCGGCTAAGGTGCCGGAGGTGCTGAAAAGCGATGCCTATGTGGCGCAGGGGATTTCCGCACTGGGCATCGTCTGGAACACCAAAAGCGGCACGCCGGAGCCGAAAGAGTGGGCCGACCTCACCACGCCAGCCTTTAAGGACAAGGTGACCACACCGGATCCGTCGATGTCTGGCGCCTCGCTGGACCTGTTGATTGGCCTGCAAAACGGCATGGGTGACGGTGCCTGGCAGCTGTTCGATAAGCTGAAAGCCAACGGCATGGTGATCAGCGGCCCGAATGCGCAGGCGCTGACGCCGGTGTTACAAGGGGCGAAAGCGGCGGTATTCGGCGCGGTGGATTATGTCTCTTACGGCAGCATTCAGGATGGCGAAGCGATCAAAGTGATCTTCCCGGAAAGCGGCACCGTGTTGGCACCGCGCCCGATGATGATCCTGAAGTCGACGAAGCACGCAGACGACGCCAAAGCCTTTATCGATTATGTGCTGTCACCGGAAGGTCAGGCGTTAGTCGCCGGTGCATGGTTGATGCCGGCGCGGTCAGATATTGGCGCGAAACGCCCGCTGCTCAGCGATCTGAAAATCCTGCCTGCGCAGAGCGAGGCAAAGAGTGACCGTGCGGCGGTTCTTCAGCGCTTTGGTAAACTATTTGCCGCGCCATAACCCGACCCGACGCCCTGGAAATCTGCCTGTGAAACTGCGCCTGATGCCACTGCTGACCGTGGCACTTTTGATTGTGTTGGTGGCGCTGCCGCTGCTGTTTATATTGCTGCAGGCACTGTTCCCGGCGCTGAGCGAGGGATCGCTGGCCGGGGCGTTTTCGACTATCCCGGCGCTGTTAAGGGATCCAGAACTGCCGACGCTGCTGGTGGGCACGCTGAAAACCGGCGTTGGCGTGGCGCTGTTCAGCGCGTTGCTGGGGATCCCGCTGGGCACCCTGCGCGGCCTGTTTCATCTGCCGCTGGCCCGCGTTTGGGATGTGCTGCTGCTGATCCCGTTCCTGACCCCGCCCTATATCGCCGCGCTCAGCTGGATGCTGGCGCTGCAGCAAAATGGCTACCTGATGCAGCTGGGCGGGCCGAACCTCAACACTCTGCTGTTCAGCCAGACCGGCATCATGCTGATCATGACGCTGAACATTTTCCCGGTGGTGTACTTTGCCGTGTCGCGCAGCATGCTGGCCAGCGGTCAGCGGCTGGCCACGGTCGCCCGGGTGCATGGTGCTTCCGCCTGGCGGGCGTTCTGGCACGTTTCACTGCCGATGGCGCTGCCCGCGCTGGCGGCGGGGGTGCTGCTGGCCTTCACTCTGGCGATTGAGGAGTTCGGCGTACCGGCGGCACTTGGCCCGCGAGCGGGTGTGGTGATGCTGACCGTCGGCATTGAACAGCGGCTGGCGGACT
>LIDZ01008360.1_pt8 | contig 45613 bp, 47 predicted proteins | sample 644651 | NCBI WGS metagenome assembly LIDZ01 (sample SAMN03856242, study PRJNA289617) | food metagenome | isolation source: wine grapes on drying loft during traditional withering process | host: Vitis vinifera cv. Corvina | place: Italy: Gargagnago di S. Ambrogio di Valpolicella | collected 2014-01 | reverse complement strand
TTAGTTTCAAGTTTTCAATATCATCATAATGAAGAATGAAATCAATCGCCAACTGTTCCGTACTGGAAAGATCATCATAGTACTTTTGTATTTGCAGATAAATTGAATCCATATGTATATACACCCGCTTTGCTGTAATTTGGAACGCCATTTATAAATATTCTTCCACTTATAAAGTATATCAAATGAATTAGTGGAATGGCACAATTTTATGAGAATATCTGTAGTTAAAATTCACCTAGAACCCAAAGAAAGAAGGATTTAAATGCAACTTGTCAATGGATTTACCCTAATGGACTATGCTAAAAAGGAAGGGTTAGTTTTACCGGCCTTCAACACAACAAACTATGAGCTGACCTCTGGGATTATCAAAGGATACCAAGCTGCCGGACGAGGAGGCTACATTGCAATTTCTTCTAGTAATCTAAAGCTTTCTAGTCCAAAGATTATTGCTGACATGGTTAACTCTGTAATGAAAGATGTTTCTGTTCCAATCGCTTTGCATTTAGACCACGGCAAAAGCTTTGCTGACGTGAAAGCCTGCATTGATGCTGGTTTTACATCGATTATGGTAGATGCTTCTCATCTTCCCTTTGAAGAAAACGTGGAAGAAGTCAAGCGAACGGTTGAATATTGTCATTTTTACGGGATTCCGGTCGAAGCAGAGTTGGGGGCGATCGGCGGAAAAGAAGATGACCACATATCTGAAGAGGATGCAAAAACCAATGCCGCAGACGTCCAAGAATTTGTTGAGCGAACAAACTGTGACTTATTAGCTGTTTCAATTGGGAACGTTCATGGGATGGACTTAACCCCTAACTTGGACTTTCCACTGTTAGAAGAAATTGCCCAGCTATCGGCAGTTCCACTAGTTTTACACGGTGGTTCCGGAATTCCATTCGATCAAGTGAGAAGAGCAAAGGAACAGAATTTGATCAAAGTGAACTATGGATCGGATCTAAGACAGGCCTTTATTCGAACCTTCGGCCAGGCCTATGAACTGAACCATAATGAATTTGACATCATGGCTCTTTCTAAAGCAGCCATCGAAAGTGTTGAAGATCGGGTAAAAGCCATTATTGCCGAAATTAATGGTTGATAGGTTCATACTTTAGAAGTGAGGTATTCAAATGAAAGCAATTGTAGAAACGGGTGTGAAGCAGCTGGAAATTCAAGAGTTGCCAACACCGGTCATTGAAAAAGATGAAGTCTTAATGAAGGTGCGGGCAAACGGCTTGTGCACCAACGACATTCGCGACTACTTGGGGGATACGGTGTATTCCTTCCCCCGGGTAGGCGGCCATGAATTTAGTGGGGAAGTAGTGGAAATCGGAACGGATGTGAATCCGGAACATTTCCAAGTGGGGGATCATGTGGTGAAATACATTATTCCCGCTTGCGGCGAATGCCACTACTGTAAAATTGGCCGGGAGAATTTGTGTGTCGAAGTCGCTTCTTCACCTACTTTCCAAAAACCTGACGGCATTTCCGGCTTCTTCGGAATGGCCCAGTATATTGCGGTGAAAAGTCGTGATCTGTACAAATATCCAAAAGATGTTCCGTTCACTCACAGTGCCTTCACTGAACCGTTAGCTTGTGTGGTAAATAGTGTGGAGCGGGCAAAGATTTTGTTTGGCCAGGATGTGGTAGTGATCGGCGGCGGAGTGATGGGCTTAATGCACGTTATGCTGTCGAAGCTGCAGGGGGCGCGGGTAATTGTGAGCGAACCGAATGGGGAACGACGGGGACTGGCTGAAAAATTAGGCGCGGATGTAACGTTTGATCCGACGCAAGGTGATGCAGTAGCGTTTGTTAAGTCCCAGACAGAAGGTCGCGGTGCCGATGTCGTCTTCAATACGACGGCTATACCGGTGATTGCTCAACAGGCGATGGACTTTACGGCAACTGGTGGACAAACGTTTGTCTTCAGTTCGTTGCATCCTAATGATCCAGTGCCTACCAACATGGGGGCGATTCATTCCTACGAAAAAGTCATTACCGGAACGGTAAGTCCGACAATTCGCACCTTTTATCGGTCGGTTCAGCTGATCGCTAAAGGCTTGGTGGATATCACACCTTTATTGGATAAAACCTTTGATTACCAGGACGCAGTAGATGCTTTTGAATATGCGCTGCGGCCGGAAACATTGAAAACAATTATTACTTTTGATTAAGAGAAAGCAGGGAGAAGAAATGAGTCAGTCAGTTTATGTGGGGTTAGATATTGGGACGACAGCGGTGAAGGTGGCGGCAATGACGTGCCAGCTGGAGACAGTTTATGAAGCGCAATATGCCTACGATTATTTGACTCCGCATAAGGGCTGGACTGAGATCGATCCTAATATTTGGGTAGAAATTGTGCTGAAGGGGTTAACCGAACTCTTTCAGCAGGTTTCGGCCGAAACGGTGGCGGGCATTGGCATTACCGGCCAAATGCATACAACGGTTTTCGTCGATCAAGCCGGGAATTCCATTCGCCCTGCGATTATGTGGAATGATCATCGCACCAAAGAACAAATTCCCGCGATTAAACAGCAGCTGTTAACCAATGCCAAGGCTGCTCATATCGCAAAAATTGTTTCCACCGGCAGTCCGTTGGCTAGTTTATTGTGGCTGAAGGAAAAAGAACCGGAAAATTATCAGCAGTTAAGCAAGTTCTTGATTGCGAAGGATTACGTGAAGTTAAAGCTTACTGGCACTTATTCTACCGATTATTGTGATGCTTCTACGTCTTCTTTGTATAATTTAAATCAAGATGCCTGGTCTGAAGAAGTTCAGGAATTGTTTGAACTGGATGCTGGCGTGTTTCCGGAAATTTTGCCGGCAGCGACCGTGATTGGTGAGTTGACGGAGGAGATATGTAAAAAGATAGGGATCGAAAGTACGATTCCCATGATTGCTGGAACAGGGGACAATGTTGCTTCGGCTTTAGTTTCCGGAAGTTTTGAACATGATCAACCGTTAGTTTCGTTGGGGACTTCAGGAGTTGTGGTAATTCCCAACAGAGATCATCAATTGAAGAAAACCGGCAAAAATGTAGTCGCCAAATTAACTCCAGAGGACCAGTCCATCATCACGCAAGGAACCGTTCAAGCAGGAGCTAAAGTAAACAGCTGGTGGCTGGAACAAATATTACATACAGGTGATTATCCTGGTGAGCAGAAAAAAATCCCTCGCGAAATGTTAGGGGAAAACGATGTCTTATTTTTCCCTCACATGAATGGGGAGAAAACCTTGTTCGCTAATCCCGAATTAAGAGGAGCTTTTGTGGGATTGAGCTTGGAAACCACTCGGGAAGAAATGTATTTGTCCGTTTTAGAAGGACTAGCCTTTGGCATTCGTCAGCTGTTTGTTTCTATGAAGAACGAAGAGCAGCCGGACTATTTTACCATCGTTGGCGGCGGCGCGAAAAGTGAGCTGTGGATCGAAATTTTCGCCAACGTGCTAGGTTATCCTATCAAACGGGTGATGACCTCGCAAGAAGCCGTCCACGGTGCAGCGATTTTAGCCATTATGGGCGTTGAAGGCAGTTTTGAGTTTCCCGAAAGTGATTATCAGATTGTACAGCCAGATCCCACATTAATCAAAAAATATACGACACGCTACAAAAAATATTTAAAATTGACATAATTGTTCCTACTAGCCGGAGGTGAAGAAGAGTGAAAGAATGTCTATTATGCAGCGCACCCTTAAAATTAGTTAAATTCAAATGCGCAGAAGGCCACATCTGCAAAGTCTGTTACGAAAGAGTCAGCTTGAATTTCACTCAGACGATTAAGACGAATACCAAAGAAGAATTGCTGGCTCGTTTAGAAAATGAACCGACGGACGCCTTTGAAATTTCGCGAAAAGTCAATCAGCTGATTTTATTTGACGACAACCAGCAGCAGCTTTGCCTGCCCAATCATAAGAAATACACCAAAGAAAACTTGAAACCTGAGTTTTATGCCTTTTCTTCGATCCTAGATTGCCAAGTAGTAGAAGAACAAGTCGAAAAAATCGTTAAGAAAAAGAAACAAACGCTAGGTACCATCAAAGTGGTGGTCACATTTGCTGGTAAGCTGCCGGTGACCCGGGATATTTGGTTGATTCCCAATTTGATCGATAATACTAGCATGGCCTACAAAACGATGCGTTCGCTGGCAGAAAGCATTGCCAAAGAAATCGACCAATCACGAAATACGGCCGCTTAACTAAATGCAGCAGCAGGGGAGGGACATAAAAAAGTTCCTCCTATTTTTTATGCACGGTAGATGCCTACCGTTTTTTCCGCTTCCCATTTTTGCCTTTCTTGCCTTTTCTACCTTTTTTGCCCAGGGCTTTATCGATTTTCTGCTGCTTTTGTTTTTCCTGGCGCTGTCGGTGGATTTCTTCTTTACGGAAAAGGTCTTCTGAGGTATCTGCCTCTTCTTGAGAAGTTTCCCTAGCCATCAAGCGTGATTGCCAATCCTTCAATAGCAGATCCAATATTTCCTTAGGATTCTCTTCGGGCGTAAACCTTATCTGGACATTCTTAACCGGGATACCCTCCAACATCGCCATCGCAGTTCGACAGATCTTCTCTTCTTTAGGCAATCGGTTAATATGAACGCCCTCAAATAAAAAGTCGTACAATTCTTCCTTGGTCTTTCCTTTTAAGTTTGGATGAGCAGCGTATTTTTTAGGAATAGGCTGGGTCGCTGTTTTCGTTTCTGTGGAATCTTCCGTGTCTTCAGTCGGATGCAGTATCTCTGGTTCCACCAGCTCTTCATGGTTGTCGCAATCGTAATCATCTTCGGCAGTGATAAAGCGGGATTTGGCCAAACGGGTAAAACGGCGCACGCCGTCCTTTTCAAAGATGGTTAGCATTCCTAAAATGGACAGGGCAGCACAGTTTTCCTCAGTAGAATAGCTGCGGTGAACATTTTTCATGGTACAGCGATGCTTTTTGCCAGCAGCATCAAAAAAAGTTAAGGCTAAGTCTTTTGGAGTGTCCACTTCACATGAGCCAGCATGCAGCAGTGGGAGGATGTGTTCTGTATGTAAACGCGCATTGGCGGTAACTTGTAAATATTCTTCATGATTGGCAAATAAACTGTTTATAACGTTTTGCCATTCTTCTTCGTTGAAATAAGCCTTAAAATAGATACATAGATGACGCACGGAGACTAAACCATCGGAATGATCAAGAAATAGGCCATGAATTAAATCGCGAGCCAGCAAAGAAAATTTTTCTACAGAGAAAAAATTGCGCACCATTACCATAACAGCAGCTTGTATAATATAAGCAGCATCTTTATTTTTTTCATAATGATCAGAAAAACGCTTTTCTAATGATTTTGGTTTCAAGCGCAGCAAAGTTTGTTGTTCCAGTATTACTTTCTTCATTTTCAGTCTCCTCATCTACAAATCAGGTTATTTTCACTCCAGGTGGATTACAAGTGTCAAATCTGATTCTATTGTAAGGGATTACTAAAGCGTTTGCAACTATAATTTTACTTATCTCTAACAATTGTTTAACAAATATCTTTTGGGTTTTCCTAAAAATAGATGAAAAGTTTCTTTTTGTGGAAGGAGCAGAGGGTATTTTAGCAATTTCTATTAAAATAACGATTGTTATTTTAATAGAAATGAAGATAACGATTTGTTGCGAAACTTGGTTTCTCGATAAGAAGTTACTCCAACACAGCCTTAATTTAAAATCACAGAAACATCATAAAATCCTTCACATCTTCATTCTCAAATGTCCTTAAGCTGCTCAGAATAGACAAAAGATCGCGACTTTCCTGGGTTTTGAATTTTCCATAGACATCTTTGTTAATTACAGGCTTGCCTTTGTAGACGAAAGTCACATCCAAGCTTTTCGCAACCTCCTGGCAGCCAGAATGCAGCTTGGGGTGAAGATATTCGGTGCGGGAGCGGGCAGTCTCAGTCAGATCCAAAAATTCTTCTGGATTCTTAAATAAACGAGCAACCAGTAGGCGCCATTCATCATTGGTGAAATATTCGCGGAAATGGATACAGTGCTGGCGAACGGAATGAAGATCATTTCTAGTTAGAAAAACTGAGCGAACTAGGTCTTTGGCAAGAAAAGAATAATCATCGGCACTGAAGGCGTTTTTGACTAATACAGCAACGGCATACTGAATCAGCTGTTCAGCATTATTCGTTCCTTCATAATAGGTGGAAAAATGCTCTTCCAATTCTTTTCGGTCAAAGGTAAATAGCGCTTTCTTATCTAACACTAGTGTGTGCATATTTCATCACTCCTTACATTGAAATAAAATTTGATCTTATTGTAAGCAAATTCGTAATCGATTTCAATAGTTTTTTTATTGGAACGGTAACGATGGAAGAAATCTTGAACGGACAGCTATTAATGGCGCGTAAATTAATTATGTAAACAAAATCCGTTAAACAATACTCCCTTCAAAGCAGCATAGATTAACGGATTTAAGCTCTAACTTATCTAAAAAGTGAGTTTTTTACTTGACCTAAAGTTAACTTCAGCAGTTAGACTGTTGATAGTGAGCAATTTAAAAAAAGAAAAGTGAGGAAAAATCATGACCCAACCATTTATCTTTTGTCACATGCTGATTTCAATTGACGGAAAAATTACCGGAAACTACATGAATACACCGGAAGGGGAGGCGGCAGGGGACTTCTTTTACCAGCTAGCCTTTGGCAAAAAGCCTTTTTATAAGAATCAAGGTTGGCTTTCTGGCCGCAAAACTACCGATGATAACTTTACAATGTACAAGGAACCTGTTTTGCCGGAGAACTTTGAGACAGTTCCAGCCGGAGACTACATTATCGAAACCGGCAAACCAATTTATTATATCTCGATTGATCCTTCTGGCAGACTAGGCTGGGAGAAAAATACAATTACTTACCGAGACACAACAGCGACCGTCATTGAAGTCTTAACCGAAAAAGTCTCGGACAACTACAAAGCCTTTTTACGCAGCTTGGATATTCCTTATATCATTGCTGGTAAAGAAAGCATTGATCCCAAGCAAACTGTCGAGAAGCTGCAACAGCATTTCAACCTGGAGTCCATCATGCTGGGCGGCGGTGGATTGTTAAACTGGTCATTTATTGAAGCGGGCGTTTGTGATGAGGTCAGTTTAGTGGTGGCACCCGTGGCGGATGGCTCTTCTGATAGTCCGTCGGTGTTTGAAAATGGCAACTTGAGTGGTGACAAAGCCGTCGCTTTTTCATTAGAGCAAGCTCAAACGCAGGAAGACGGCACCTTGTGGCTGCGCTATAAAGTGAAAAAATAGTGACGAATCTCCTACAGTTTTTGCATTAGTTTAACTTATTCAGTCGATTAGGAATCGAAATTGTTCCAGCAGCTAAAAAGTTTAGAATAGGTGACAGATAGAAATTATTGGAGGAATTCAAAATGAGTAAAAATAAAGATGTTGTTGTATTAACCGGAGCCGGACTAATTGGGGTCGCGATCGCCCGCCGAATTGGCGCAGACAAGCATTTGGTTGTTGCCGATTTATCAATGGAAAATGCTGAACGGGTGGCGAAGGATTTGTACAATGCAGGCTTTGAAACAACTGCTGCGACGGTGGATATTTCTTCGCGAGAATCTATTCAAGCCCTAATCAAAGAAGCGCAAAGCTTTGGCGAAATTACTGGCCTTATCAACGGCGCGGGAGTCTCCCCATCTCAAGCACCAATCGAAGCGATTTTAAAGGTAGACTTATACGGCACCGCCGTTTTATTAGAAGAATTTGGTCAAGTCATCGCTGAAGGCGGATCTGCTGTGACCATTTCTTCTCAATCCGGCCACCGCTTAGGCTCTTTGTCTGAAAAAGAAAGCGAACTGCTGGCAACCACGCCGACGGAAGAATTATTGGATCTTGAAATGCTGCAAGCCGAAAACGTCAAGGACACCTTGCATGCTTACCAATTATCTAAACGCTGCAACGTCTTGCGAGTAATGTCCGAAGCAACTAAATGGGGCAAAAGAGGTGCTCGTATAAATTCCATCAGTCCGGGCATCATCATCACACCATTAGCCAACGATGAATTGAACGGACCTCGCAGTGAAGGCTATCGTCGCATGATCGATGGCTCACCAGTTGGCCGGGCAGGAACCGCCGATGAAGTAGCCAACGTAGCAGAATTATTAATGAGTGACCGTGGTTCATTTATTTCCGGCAGTGATTTCTTGATGGATGCTGGAGTTACGGCGTCATACTGGTATGGTGATTTGTCGCCAAATTTGTCTAAATAATGGAAATAGCCTCGCTTCAGTTTGAAAGCTGGAGCGGGGTTTTTTTTAGCGGAATTTGATTGAAAGTTAGTTGAGAATCGCTTACAATCAGAACGTAATAATTGCTGGTAATTAGTTTTTAAAAGCGAGTTGAAATCAAAAAAGACTTGTTTGTTTTTACAATTTTATTCGAGGAGGCCAGATCATGAGTAAAGAGTTGAAAAAAATTTTTATTGTAAAGATTATTCAATATTCAATTTTCGGGATCTCACTAACTTCAGTTATTGTAAGGGAGCGCAGTCTATCAAATTGGCCGCTCTATCTTATGATCATAGGAATACTTTTAGCAAATTTTGTCCCTATAAAATATCGCTCTAATTTCTCTTCTGCTGATCCGGGTTTGTTTTTGATGAATCACACAAGGCATTTTGAAAATATTATCGATATGACAATCACTTGTTCAGCTATTATTTTAGTTACTGTTATACACATATTGAAAAATATATGAATCCTGTTAAGGGATTGTTTATTCGAACAATCGATGCTGTTCGTATCTCGTTGTATTTTCATGTTTTGCGATAAATAGCGTATTATGGGTATGGGATTATGGCTCATCTGAATATAAGGCTTGATGATGATCTAATATCAGAGCCAACCTACACCCAAACGCGTCGCCATCCGATGGTGCCTCTTGTCATTGCAAGTGAGCGGCTTAGATTTTTGGTAAAAAGCTGCAAGCCTTCCGCTATCTTCGGCAGTGATTTCTTGATGGATGCTGGAGTAGCGGCATCTCACTGGTATGGTTATTTATCGCCTAGGTCGTCTAAGTAATGCACATAGCCTTGCTTCAGTTTTAATGATAAAGTAGCTTTTGTACCACTTAATGTGCTATTTGTAGTTCAATGTATTTACAAATGCGGCATATAGTGGTATATTGAAAGTGTGAAAGGATGTGGGAATATGGCTCATATAAATATGAGACTCGATGACGATCTAAAGAAAGAGTCCAGCGAAGTTTTTGACAGTTTGGGAATGGATTTGACTACGGGAATTAGAATATATCTTACTAGAGTGGCTAGAGATAGAGGCATTCCTTTCGACTTATCTTTGCCAAAAAGCGATTTTGAAGAAGCATTGATGGATATGGAGAACGGCAACTACAAAACTTTCAATTCAAAAGAAGAGCTTATGAAGGAACTGAATAATGGAGATTAGATTAGCTCCGCCATTTGAGCGGAACTATAAGGCGTTAAAGAAGAAGCATTACGATATGAGTAAATTGGATGAAGTTCTTGATTTGCTTATCGATCAGAGAACAGATGTATTAATTCGAAAATATAAAGATCATGCATTGAAAGGCAACAAAAAGGGGTTAAGAGAGCTGCATATTGAGAGTGATTGGCTATTAGTCTATCGAATAGATAACGATTATTTAGAATTATGGCTGCTTGCTACTGGCTCCCATGACCAAATATTTAGAAATAGCTAGTAAGGGGAGCTGGAGTTTAGCCAGTTCCCTTTTCTTGTCTGTAAAAAACCACAATTGCTTTTTCCAATGAAGTTTGCTTTACTTGAGGTATTAAGTTGTGGTGGTGAAGAAGATGCTTTTTAAGCAGATGAATTATTTTGTGACCGTGGTAGAAAAAAACAGCTTTACCGAAGCCGCGGCGGAATCCTTTGTTTCCCAGTCGGCTATTTCCCAACAGATCTAGGCCTTGGAAGAGGAGCTTCGGACGGCTATTGGCATGGCTTCTGCGGGGCTTTCACCCCTGCTCATTTAAGGCAGTTCTACCCGAAGATGTTATTAGTACAGCTTTCCAAACTTAACGATATTGGTATAGTTGGTAAAAACACATATAATTGCTACCCCTTAAAAACTGAGTATTTTTGACCTCTATTCTGGAAAAAGCGATTGGGAGGTTCTGCATTACCTAGGGCAATGCGACCACGTTGACGTACGATAACCTAGTTCGTGTTTCGCGGTGATATGATCGAGATCGTCGATGCTGTAGGGCACAGCACTAACTATGGATATGATAAAGCAGACAGGCTAACGAAGCTAGAACAGTATCGATTGATTGATAACACATTAGCAGGGATAAAAACTCAAGAGCATTAAGTGGCTATTTATGAACGCAATAGAAAGGGCGAAATCGTCTCTGTGACTTCGCTTTTGGGTAACACGGTTAAATTCTGATACAATCAAATAGGTAAGGTAGTTACCAAATTGGACAAAGATGAACTTGAGATGCTGGATGAATACAAACTTGTTTGAAAACTAACTAAGGAGAGCTAAAATGAATCTGAAAAAAGACTTTATTGAATTATTTGAACCAACAATGAAAAACAAAGGCTTTCTACGTAAAGATAAGGTTTTTCACAGAATTGTAAATGGGAAGATTGTTCAATTACTCAGCTTCTATAAATTTGAGGGGCCTGAGTTTACAATACAATTTTCTATTCAACCTTTATGTTCAGGCGATGAGTATTCCATGTTCTTTGATGGCTTGAGAATGTGTGAAGTATTTCGAGATTTATCTTCATGGGAGGATGAAAGTCAACCCGCCAATCTTTCGAAATTTCTTCCAATCGCTTTAGAGGCAACGAGAGAGAAGCTCTTTCCGCTTTTTGATTCCATGACAGATTATGAAAGCTATTTTAAAAAGCGTAATGAGTTGCGTCCGTTGCTCACCTTCAGTGATAACGTTTATATGGTTCATATGGCTATAGGTAATTATAAGTTAAGTCAGGAGTCAAGAGAATCACTAATAAAATATCAAATCGATGCAAATCAAAAACGATGGGGTACAGATCATCATAGAGTGCCATCTACACAGCGGAAATTTGAGCAAAAATGCGAAGAGTATTATCGCGTAAAAGAAGCTATGGACAATAATGACCTAAGTTATATTAGTCAATATATTCTTGCGAAAGAACAGAAATCACTTAACAGCTATATAAAGGCCTTCTTTTCCCCTCAAAAAGTCAAGACCTTTTTAGAGACAGGAGTTTTACCCTTTGAGTTTATTACTATAACAGATAGTGGAGCCTAAAGGTGATAGACAAGAGTAGTTATGGTATGTAAATAAGCAAGGCCGGGAACCAGTCCATTTAACTAGGCGCTACTACGCAACCGGATACCGTGCTCCTTGCAATCGGCGTTTTAGGTGTGATTATAGAGCTGTTTAATGTTATTTAGATTTTTAAAACTACTTTATTTATCAGGGGATGTAACCGTTATCATAAAAACATGGCCAGTCAAACCAACCAGGCCGAATCACGGTGTAATCCAATCCGGAAACCTCAATCACATCGGCTGCATCGCGATAATTCTGCAGCATCGGGCTGCTTTGCAATTGCCAGCGGAACCTAGTGAAGCTGGGATTATGTTATAGATTCCCATGGATGAGATAAAGACAATCTTTTTCACGCCCACTCGTTTCATAGAAGCCACAATCGCCTCAGCCATTTTATTCAAGTCACTGCTCAAGCTGGCAAAAACCACGTCTTGTCCTCGCATCGCTTCATCTAATTCGGTCGGATTCAAGACACTGCCGGCAAAAACTTTTTCCCGTTGGTCATCTAATGTCTTTAAACAATGGGCATTTCTGGAAAACAAGGTTAACTGATCTTGTGTTTGTTCTAAAAAAAGCTTTCTTGCTACCTGAACAACCGATCCGGTGGCACCAACAATCAAAATATTTTTCATTACGAATATCCTTCTTTCTTTTCTACTATGAGATTCAGTCTACACATTCGAGTGTACTCTAAGTCAAGGATTATCTTTTTGTTGACTTGGAGTGTATTCAAAGGCTAACACTGAAACAATCAGGAAGGTGAAAAAATGCCGAATCAACAAGAAGTAGTTGAAGCTTACCGCAATCATCATAGTTGGATGATAGAAGCGGATTTAGAAAACTTGCAGGAAACGTTGGTACCGGATTTTTATTTACGCCATATGTCAGGCCTCCAGCAGCCCAAACAAGTCTGGCTGCAAGAAATTGCTACAGGTGGCATGAACTATTTAGCTTCTAAGGAGGAGAATATAAAAGTCACGGTGACTGGCGACACTGCTCATTTAATCGGTCAAAATCGAGTCGAAGCGATTATTCACGGTAGTCAAGGTATTTGGCCGCTGCAATTAGAGATGGAATTGCAAAAAGTTTCTGGAAAATGGCTGATTAACTATGCGATTGCTAGTATGTATTAGACAGTTTGATTCATGAGCCGCAATTGCTTTTTCCAATGAAGTTTGCTTTACTTGAGGTATTAAGTTGTGGTGGTGAAGAAGATGCTTTTTAAGCAGATGAACTATTTTGTGACCGTGGTAGAAAAAAACAGCTTTACCGAAGCCGCGGCCGATTCCTTTGTTTCCCAGTCGGCAATTTCCCAACAAATCCAGGCCTTGGAAGAGGAGCTGGGGGTGGAATTGCTGCAGCGGCAGCACCGCAAGTTTACTTTGACTCCCGCAGGTGAATATTTTTACCGTGAGGCCAAGCAAATGCTGGCGCAAATCGATGATCTGGTGACGGAAACTAAACGGATCGGTGAAGACGAAGAAACCCAGCTGAACTTGGGCTATCTGCGTGTCTACAGTGGTCAGGAATTGTACCAGGCGATTGCGGAGTTCTCCATGACTTATCCCGAAGTTTCCATTAATATTGTCAACGGAACCCATGAAGAGCTGTATCAAGAGCTGCGGCAAAGTACGGTGGATGTGGTTTTAAGTGATCAGCGGCGGGCCTTTTCCGATGAATATGTAAACTTTGAACTGGTTCAGCCGGAGGTTCAGATTGAACTTTCTGCCCGCAATCCGTTAAGTCAGCAGGATGCGATAGATATTCAGGCCTTGAAGGGGATTCCGTGTATTTTGATTGCCAGTCCTGAGCAGCAAGCCTCAGAAGAAGATTTTTACCGCAACACATTAGGTTTTGATGGAACGTTTCTTTTTGCGGAAAGCCTAGAAGAAGGCCGGATGATGGTGATCGGCAATCGCGGCTTTTTACCGATTGAAGTTGCCGGCACACTGCCAGCACCAGCGATTTCCGTGAAGCGGCTGCCACTGACCAAAAACGGCAAAGCCTTGATTCGCAATTATTGTGCGTTTTGGCGCAAGGAGCGAACCAACTATTATATAGAAGAGTTTGCCAATGTGTTGAAGAAATTGTTTGATGAAGAAGAATAATGGAAACCCTCGATTGAAGCCAAAACTTCAGCCGAGGTTTTTTTGTATTATTGTCCGGCTTCCTGAAGTTGAACGAGTTTGGGAAGCCATTCTTGCATTAGCAAAACTTATCCATGAGATTAGTAACCCAAATTGTTCTGTAAGTCCAATCTGCGTAGAATGAATCATGTAGAGAAGAACAACAGAAATGGAGATAAATAAAATGACGATGACGCAGCAGGCGATGGATTTCCACGAAAAGATGTTTCCCGGATATGTTTCCGATTTTCTAAGAACCGATCCTGAATTCATTGAACGCTTTGATAATTTTGCCTTTGATGAGGTGATCCAGCAAGTAAACCTAGACGACAAAACTAGAATGATCGCCATTCTATCCGCTCTTTTAGGGCAGCAGGGGATTGACGAATTTAGAGCAATGGTGCCAGCTGCGATGAATTTGGGTGTTACCCCGATTGAAATCAAAGAAGTGGTCTATCAAAGTGTCGCTTATCACGGTATCGGTCGGGTATTCCCGTTCCTAAAAGCCGTGAACGAAATTTTTGAAGCCCAAGGTATTCCATTGCCATTGGAAGGACAGGCCACTACCACATCTGGGAATCGTTTAGAAAAAGGCGAAGAAGTTCAAGTCGCGATCATTGGTGAACAGATGAAAGAGTATGCCACCTCTGGTCCGAAAGAATCCCAGCACATCAACAAATGGCTGGTGGATAATTGCTTTGGCGATTATTATACCCGCACCGGGTTGGATCACAAGCAACGGGAAATGATTACTTTTTGTTTCTTGGCAGCTCAAGGTGGATGCGAATCCCAGCTGACTTCCCATGCCGGCATCAACATGGGGATCGGCAACGATAAGCAATATTTGATCGATATTATCTCTCAGATCCTGCCGTTTATCGGCTATCCGAGAAGTCTAATTGCCCTAAACTGTGTCAACACTGCCAGCAAGTAACGAAAGGATGATTTCATGAATATCAAAGAAGCTAGTCAAAAACTGGGAATGTCAGCCGATACCATTCGCTATTACGAAAAAGTGGGGATGATTCCACCAGTTAATCGCCGCGACAACGGCATTCGTAATTTTACCGAAGTGGATCTCTGCTGGTTGACCTTTGCCAAAGAAATGCGCAGCAGCGGCTTATCGATTGAAGCCAGCATCAAGTATATTCATCTTTACGGTATCGGCGGCGATGACACCATCGCGGAACGTAAAAACATCCTCTTGAAACAACGTCAGCTGATACAAGAAAAAATGCAGGAGCTAGAAGCATCGATTCATGCCCTGGACTTGCGAGTTACCAATATTGAAGCCTTAGAAAGTATGTCGACGGATGATTTATTAGTCGGCTAAAGAAAGAAGCGAAAACAATATGTCAAAAACTTATTTAATTACCGGTGTCAGCAGCGGTTTTGGTTACGAGTTAACCAAACAATTACTAGCCAAAGGTGAAACCTTCATTGGCACTGTCCGTAACTGTGACGGTTTGTACCCATGAAGGCAGCCGACTTGGCAGCAGTCAGCAGGATATCGCCGCACTTTGTCCCGACGCACAAGTAAACGAAGGCCTAGCCATTCGCGGTTCGGATGCCTCCAGTGCCGACGGCGAAATTCAAAACTGGTTAGCTGGTTTGGATTTATAAGGGGATTTCCTGTAAACTGGCGGAGCAGCACTTGTCTTTAGATAGATTTATGGACTTTTAGCGCTAAGCAACGAACTAATCTGTATTATCATAATTTCAAACAAACAGCGTTGTTTCAACCGAAGCAACGTTGTTTGTTTGTGGTGATCCTAACGTTTCCATCAACTTTTTCCTCAGAATAGAAAAGGTTGATTTAGTCATCTGAGCATTATTCCTCTGTTATCCATTGGAATAGACCTTTCTGTAAAAAGCTCGAAAAGACCATAATTAACAGGCTTTTCAAGTTGTATTCAAATTAAATGGAATCATTATTAAGTTATAATATAACCATTCCTGAAATCCAAGTCAAAAATGACGAGAATTTTGAATCCAATCGCTTAACAAACGATAAAAAAAGAGGTAAATTAATTTCAGCAGATAGCTAATAATTATTATCGAAATTCAGAAAGGCTGAGATTAGAATGATTAAATTATATATTTCCCCAAGTTGTACTTCATGTAGAAAAGCGAAGGCATGGCTAAAAGAAGCGGGACTGGAATTTCAGGAACGCAACATTTTTTCTGAGCCGTTAACTAAACAAGAGATTAAAGAAATTCTTTTATTAACTGAAACCGGGACCGAAGAAATTATCTCGACACGATCAAAGGTTTATGAAAAACTAAATCTTGATTTAGACGATTTAAGCTTTAATGAATTGGTCACTTTACTAGAAGAAAACCCTGGTTTGTTGAGACGCCCAATTTTGATCGACTCCAAACGCTTGCAGGTGGGCTATAACGAAGAGGACATTCATCAATTTATCCCTCGGAAAATTCGTCTTTACGATGCCCAAGTCAAAGCTAAACAATTGATGTATTTAGAATTGCAGCAGCAAGAATTAGTCTAAAAATTACTCACAAAAACCTTACTCCATTTTTGCGAGTAAGGCTTTTGTGAGTCTGATCAGAAAAAATGGTCAAAAAATCCTTATAAATAGCCAAAAATCCCTCAGGAAAATGGACAAACTTGCGAATTATCCTTATACTGCTGTCATGAGCAAATTAAATTTCTTAAAAATAATTCGAATAATTGGCTTACCGCTTTCCCTGTTGATTTTCGCATTTTGCGGGCAACGGGTAGATGCACCGGTTTCCAGTTCCGAGATCATCCAGAATTCTTTGTTCTCTCAGGTGAACTTTCCAAAGTATACGTCTGCAGATAATTTTAAGTGGAACAAAGAAGATGACAGCTGGGTGAACAGCCAGTATGTGGAGAGCTTGGATAATCCGTTGGGCCGAAACAACAACTTAAACACACGGCCGGTTTTCCGCCTGATAAATATCGAGAAGAAACAGACAATCTACCATCTAATGGCGGATTTAACTTACACGAAAAATATCGAGGACGTCGCATTTGTCGTTTGGGGTGCTGAGGACCAGTCTGATATGAAAAAATATCCGGCGGTTTTTGATCCAGCAGCTCAAGCCTGGCAGGCTGATGTACCCATCATTGACCATAAAGTCGCGGGACGCTACCAAGTCCGAATTTTAGTCACTAAAACCGAGGGGCGCTGGGATGAACTGAATTTTGGTGAGTTTGAGGTCGCACAACCGACTGTTTCCGCCCAATTGGACACTTCGAGACTCGACAAAGGCCAATTCGACGTGACGCTGCAGGTTGACAGTGCGGCAGATATCGAAAAGCTGGAAGTTCCGGTGTGGTCGAAGGAAGACAAAAGCGATCAGAAGGTATACAAGGCCCAACAACAGGACCCTACCACTTACAAGATTCGGATGGATTACGAAGATTTCAAATTTAAAAATGGCACCTACTACGCGGAAGCCTTCTTAACCAGCAAAAACGGTTTAGGGGCCGAAAGCGAAAAAAATCAAGCTGAAATCAAACTGACCCTGCCAAAACGAGTGCGGGTCTTGGAGGAGGCGACGATTTACCAAAATCGGGCCTTAACTGAAGGGGCAACTCCGCTGGAACGCAATGCCACCGTTGAGGTTCAAGGCGTCGTCTACAATGACGAACAAAAGATTTTTAAAACCAAGGAGGGCTACATTCCGGCCGATAATCTGGATGTGAGTGAAAAAAGCGAAGAGGTTCAGTTTGTCAGCCATCGCGGCAATAGTCGGGTCGCTCCGGAAAACTCGATTCCGGCCTTTCAACAAGCCACTACTTGGGGGGTGGAATCGGATGCCCGTCTGACCAAGGATCGTCAGTGGGTGATGATGCATGACGACAGTGTCGATCGTATGACTAACGGAACTGGCGCAATTAGTGAATTGACGCTGGCGGAAATCAATGGACTGCGGATTGATCATGGTACAAATGTCGAAACCTATGATCAAAGCCAGCTGGTTGTTCCCACGCTGGAGGATTATTTGATCGCCGTACAATCGATTGGCAAAACGCCGGTGATTGATTTGAAACCTACCGACATGACGGCGGCCGATTATGACAGCTTAGCCTATTTGATTGATTATTACGGCTTTGGTGAATCCGGCATGGTGATCTCCTTTGATTACCCTCACTTGCAGGAAATCAAGCAGCGTTTGCCGAATATCCATGTGCAGCTGTTAAGCGATGAGCTGAATGAGCAGCTGATTACCGACGTGTTTAATTTAGGCAGCAATGCCGGCCTAGATATCCGCTATGACAGTATTGTTTCGAAAATTGATCTAGTGGCCCAAGCTCAAGCCCGCGGCCTGCGGGTCAATGCTTGGACGATTCCTAAAAAGGAATGGAAAACCGCCAAACGGTTGGGGGTCGATTTCATCACTGCCAAAACCGGACCGAATAAAAAAACATAATATAATATAATAGAAGAAAGACGGCTTAGTTTCTGAATTAAGCTGTCTTTCTTAGCTTTTAGGAACGGAAAATTCACTTACTTTATCAATCTGCACTATCTTGCATTGGGTAGGAGGGGATAGCATGTTACACTTATAGTGTAAGCGTTCGCAAAAAATTGTTTATACACTCAATGTTCAAGAAAAAGGGGACGATAAAAATGACCCATAGTCAACGAAATTTCAAAGCTATCATTCACTATCCACTTTTCGTACCGATCCTTCTGCTAGTCTCCTGTCTATTTCTATTAACCGGCTGCAATTCGCCCAGCAAAGACTCCAATCCTGAAAGCAGAACAGAGTCCCATAGCGAATTCGAGTCAAGGGACCAGCTGAATGCCGAACTGGAGGACCTGCTAGCCCAGCATAAAAAGGCGAAAACCTCCAACGACTACAAATTTATTGAAGCGATTAAGCTGGAGGAGGATGATACATTAGCCGTTACGGTTGCTAGTCAATTTGCGGTTTTTAGATCGAACGGAGATCGCAGGAACATCCTCCATACGGCCCAGGATTTAGCCCTGCCGCTGATTGCCGATTATTTGGATCTGTCTTCAGGAGAACAATCCCGAGGTATCCCTACCAAGGTCTACTTGCAAGATGGATTGCATGGCGAATCGCTAGAGGAGGACAACTCCGAATTTGAATGGCATATTTTCAATACCGGCGAAGAAACTGATACCAGTAATTAACTGAATTGGCAGGGAGAAGCCGGTAACTGTAAAAAACGAAAAAATTCTTTTTGAATAGACTGAAAAGCTGCTTAACAGGAAAAATTTCTTTCAAGCAGTTTTTTGTGCTGCTGTCATAAATAAGGGATATTCTTTTATTTACAAAAAATTCAATCCGCTGTTTTTCACTTTCCAACTCTTTTGGTATAATTAAATTATCAATAAGGAAAATGAATATTCATTTCCAGTTCGAATTGTTGATGATAGAGGAGGGATCGAATGAACTTTCGTGAAGTTTTGGGAAATAGCACCACACGAAGGATGCGATTAATTGAGGGATTGTATTACAATCGGGACGGCTTTCCAAGTGACCAGCTGTTGAGCGAACTAGAGTGTTCGCTGCCTATTTTGTTGGATGATATACGATTAATTAACGAGCAGGTGGAGTATTTTCAGATTGAAAAATATAAAGGCATCTATCGTTTACTGGTTCAGGATCGGGTAAGTATTGGAAATATGTATGCGGGTATCCTGATTGATTCGCCAGAGTTTCAGATTATTGAGCAGCTGCTGTATGAGGAATGCGACAATATTACGAACTTAGCTGATCGCTTGTACTTAAGCGTTTCCAACACCCAGCGTTGTTTGAAAAAGGTCAAATTATCCTTGGAAAAAGTCGGGATGCATCTGCATTATCGACCGTTGCGCATTGAAGGCAAGGAAAGTGTGATTCGCCATTTTTATTATCTTTATTTTATAGAGAAGCAAAATGCCTTTGAAAATCTCTTACCCATGCTGAAAGAGGAACAATTCAACGCAATTGAAGAGTTTGTGATTCAATTTATTGAAGAAAACGGCTTGTACCGGAAGTATATTTTTCAAAAACGCCTGATTTACAATGTTTATGTCAGCCTATGGCGGATTAAAAATGGTCATAATTATCCAGCCGATGAACTGCGGAAGGATGGATTTATTTTACCGAATCTGCAAGCCTACGCTGATTTGGACAATACAACCCAAGAGCTGTTTAATCTTCCGCTGACTGAAGAAGTTGTCCGGGATTGTCTATGGTTGATCTATTCCGATACGGTGGTTTTCAGTATCAAGCATCGGGAAATGGCTTTGGCCGATAATCCCCGCTACCAAACACTGTTTCGTCAGCACTTTGAGTTGTCCAAGGAGTTTAATAAATTGACCGGCGGCAAAATGGATCAGCGGGGGCTGATTGATACTACGACGGTATTGCTGAATGATTGCTACCTGTATGACCGCAATGGGGCGTTTGTCTCGATTTTGCGCCGCAGCCGGAATACCTTCTTGTCATCAGCCACGGTGATGTACCAAAAGCCCATCGAACGGGTAAAAGAGATCGTGGAGGAATTTGTCACCAAATATGCTATGTATCGCGAAGATGATTTTGTGATGAACTATGTCTATTTACTGTTAACCGCTGAAAGAGACAGTTTGCCAATGCTGATCGAACAGAGTAAAAAGGTCCGCATCTTGCTTTTGTCTGATTTGACACCGACGGAAGAGGACTTTTTGGCCACCCATATTCGCCGGATGGCACTGGGGAATTTTGAGATTTACTGTTTTGAGCAGGTGGTGGAACGCAAGCAGGGGATGTATCAGGAAATGCTGAATTATGATGCCTTGATCACCACTGGTTCGGTGGAAGGCTTGCCGGATGATTTCCCGGTGATTGTAATGGGGCCTTATGTGACGACGAAATCATTAGTCAGCATCCAGAATTTAATCAACGAGCTTTCCTTGAAGAACGAACTGGCACAATAAAAAATCTAAATCATCGCAAGAAGGAGTTTTGTCTTTCTTCTTGCGGTTTTTTTATGCTGCAACGAGAAACAATTCGAATTATTAATGCTTCGTATAATTATTGAAGGAGTTTAGCGATGCTTAAAATCTAGATTTGTGCAGGGGATAATCGGCAATTTATAATAAAAGTGTAAAAGGTTGCCGAACTTACCATACTAGACTAAAGATAACGAAACTAAAGGAAGAGGGGATCTCCATGAACAAGCACATCTTAAGAATTCTCACACTTTACCTCGCATCTTTTTTAAGCTACGCTGCCAAAATTGTCTTAAGCACGGACCCTTCAAATGAGCTTCTGCGCTGGATCGGCGGGGCGATGGTTGTCCTTGGTCTACTCTACTTTTTCTTTGAAATTCGTTCTAATGCGCCTTATTTTTACGGTTCAAGTCAATCGGCTGGGTCCAATGCTACGGCTGCGATCGTTGCCGGCATCGGGGTAGGCATCGTCAGTTTTAATCTAATTGAGGTGGTGCTTTTTGGCACCTGCAGTGCTGTCTTGTACATCGTGATCCTAAGCTTCTTCCTAATCAATTGGGAAAGAAAGTCAGGCTAACCGCTAGTTTCTAAAACGGCCGCGCACTGGCCTTGTTTATATCCAGACCAAAAGAAGATCGGCAGAGGAGAGTTTGCTGATCTTTTTTTGCATGGCAAGGATGCCAAGATAAAAAAATAATGAGAATATCAAAAGTTTTACGTTAGACAGGCTATTTTTTTCCCGTCCTTTGGTATAATTAAAACGTTAAACTTGCAAGAAAATTACATACAAATTTCTTCGCTGGCTGAATGAGCAGTCAGCACTGCTTACTTATTCTACTATTAATGTTACTTACGGAGGTTTTATATGTGATACGAATCAGCGATGAGGAGCTGATTGAATCAGTTCGACAAAAAGCAGCTGAATTAGGGCGGACACCTGCTGCCAAAGAATTTAGGCAATTTGCAACGGCAGCGATACGATTCGGTTCTTGGAGCAATTTTATTCAGGCGAGCGGCCTGGAAGTTAAAAGAAAACACATCAGCAATCAGGAGCTGATGAGCCTGCTTTACCAAAGATCGGCTGAATTGGGCCACACACCGACAGCACTAGAATTTAAACAGTTCACAACGGCCAGCAAACGCTACGGTTCCTGGAATAATTTTCTGATCGCCGCTGGAGTGGCGCCTAACCGCATCAATCGCCGGCCAGTTGAAAAATTGACTAAGAGCGAGTTGCTTGAAGCAGTCCTGCAGTTAAGCAAGAAACTGGGAGAAACACCTCGAGCGACGGATTTCCCTTATTACCGAGCAGCGGCTAAACAATTTGGCTCCTGGACCAAGTTTATCGAAGCCAGCGGACTGGAAAAACGCGTGAACCAGCGCTTCAGCCGGGAGGAATTAATTCAAGCCCTGCAGGCAAAAGCCGCCGAGACAGGCCAGACACCCTTGATGCAAGAAATTAAATGCAGCCACCAAGCAATCGAATTGTTCGGCTCCTGGTCAAAATTTGTTCAAGCCAGCGGACTGGAAAGTCGCCGCATCCAACGATCCACCAATGAGCGATTATTTGAACTCTTTCTGCAAACAGCGGATAAATTAGGGCGAACCCCCGCTGCTGAAGAGTTTGAAGGGCACAAAACAGCCATTAAGCGTTTTGAAACTTGGGACAACTTTATCGAAGCAGCCAATCAACATGCCAGTAAAATGAATATGACAGATGAAGAGCTGATCCAGAGCTTTATCCAGATGAGTGAAGAATTAGGTGAAACGCCTCGAGCGGCTGATTTCCAGCATTATCATAAGGCCCTCCAGCAATTTGGTTCGTGGGCTAACTTCATTAAGGCGACCGGATTGCCTGAGCGAAAAGGTGGTATCAGCGATGAAGAACTGATTCATTCTCTGCAGCAACGAGCGACCGAATTAGGCTATACCCCGATTGCCCGCGAATTCGAATATTCTAAACTTGCCAGAAGCAGGTACGGTTCTTGGCTCAACTTCATTAAGGAAGCGGGCTTGACTCCCAATGGAAAATCGTACGGTTTCCATCGAGATAAGCAGATGCTGATGGATGAACTGCTGCAGTTAAGAGACATACTGGGGAAAACACCCCGGGCGACTGAATTTAAGCACCATCGCGATGTAAAGAAACATTATGGCACATGGGAAAACTTCATCGAAGTCAGCGGGCTGCCCAAGCGGTCTCGTAAAAGAATCAGTGATCGGGAACTGGTTGGTTCGCTGCAACAGCAGGTTGCCAAATTAGGTTATGTTCCCAATAGCGAAGACTTTCCCTCGCATTTTGTGGCGTGCGAACGGTTTGGCTCATGGAATAATTTTGTCCGAGCGGCGGGCTTGACCCCTAACCAAAAAGATCCAGCAGCAAAACTGACCAAAGAAGAACTGATCACGAAAGTGTTGGAGTTGAAGGAGGAATTAGGGAGAGTACCACGAACCTTCGATTTTGAATACAGCGGGCAAGTACCAAGAAAATTCGGCTCCTGGAATAACTTCATTAAAGCCGCCGGATTGCCTGTTTATACACCACGCAAAACACCGGAGCTGAGCAAGGAAGAATTAATTGAACATATTCGCGCGCTGAGTAAAGAAATGGGGGAAACGCCTCGTTGTAGCGATTTCATGTATTATCAGCAAGCACGGGTGCAATTTGGTTCGTGGGAAAACTTTATCGAGGAAAGCGGGCTGAAAAAACGATCTTGGGCACGAATCCCAACTAAGGTCTTCATTCAATCCGTGCAACAAAAAGCCGTCGAATTAGGTCGGATACCAACGTCTCGTGAGTTTCCTGATTTTCACGAGGTAATGCAAAGATATAAATCATGGGGCAGCTTTCTTGATGCGGCCGGATTGACCCCTCAAAAGAAAGTTCAGGAACCAAATATATTCAAGCAGAGGTTAATCAGAGAATTTGTCGCATTAAGTGAAGAAATGGGGGAAACGCCCCGCATGCATGATTTTGCTGATAAGTCGAAAGCCATCCAGCAATTTGGTTCCTGGTCTAACTTTATCAAAGCCACCGGACTGCAGAGTCGGAAAAGAGGCTACAGCAGAGAAGAACTGATTCAAGCTGTCAGAGAAAAAGCCGCTAAGCTGGGCCGCGTCCCGACGATAGACGAGTTCATACTTAGCGACTACGCAATGCTGCGATTCAAGAGTTGGAAACTATTTCTTGAGCAGGCTGGGTTGAAGTCAGAATAGCAGCAAGCAGTTAACCCTCAGCAATCAGCTTTTACAGTTGTTAAGGCACAATTTAACAGGAGCCAGACCTATTTTTTACTTTAGGTCCGGCTCCTTTTTTGTTAATCGTTACGCAGGCTGCGTCATTCAGAAATTCGCCTGCTGTTCTGTTCCGCTAGCAGCAATTCCACCATGCGACCATAGCTGGCCACGCCATCTTGTTGATTGTTCGCTTTCAAATAGGTGTCGTTGACGCTGGTTGAAAAATCATAAAACAAGCCTTGATAATCTCGAAAATAGTCTGAATTATAGGCACGGTCTTGCTGAACTTGCGGCGATAATGTGTTTTTAACCTCGTTGGCTTTTTCCGGACTTACGCGATTTAAGGCTGAAATTGCGTGGCTGAAGGCTAAGGATACGCCGCTGTAATTCATCAGTGGATCATTCACTTTTTTACAGGCAAGATAGGCGATAAAGTTCGCCTCATCTTCTCGCATAAAGCCTACTTGATGGGCCAGTTCATGAGCCATCGTGGCGGGAATCGTGTAAAAAGGAACATCGCGATTAACGTTTGATTCGATGGTGAAAGGGAAAAAGACCCCCGTGATTCCAGCACTCGACATGACTTTTGACAATAGTACCGGCTTAGGTTTGGAATAAAAGGAACGCTTGAGCACCGGATACTCTTTGGCAAGTTCTTGCATTGCTGCGACAGATTGTTCAGAATAGGTCGCAAATTCGGTGGAAGTATAAATATCCGGCGGCAACTCTTGGCGAACTTCCACCAGTTCTTCCGCTAAATTGCCACAAAGCTGCTCCAGCTCCGCCTGGCTGCCTCGGCCGATATCATAACCGGTATAATCAGTGAAAGTATAGCGATAATAATTCAGTCCGCACAGCATCGTGAACAAAAAGTAGATCATACTGGCGATCGCCAGCACACTTACTACACCACGGTAAACAAGCATTTTTCGTCCCTTTTTCGTGACGATGAATTTCCGAATAGAAAAAACAATAGCAATTAAGCAGGCGACAATGAATAGCAGAATCACCCATTCAGTTACTGAAAAAGAAACTAATGATGGTAAAAATCCGACAATATTCGCCAGGACGGGATAGATTTTTAAGCTGTAGACCGTCTCGGTCCAGGCGGGATGAAGCCGGGCATATTGAGTTAGTAGAAAGGCGAAGATCCCAGGGATGACCCATAACCAGCGCTTTAAAAAGTAGTTTTTCATGATTGCTCCTTTGATTGCTTGTAAAATAGCTTAGCAGGAAAAAAAGAAGAATTGAGCTGTTTTCTCATTATAGCAAATCAGAATAGTCGGTACAAACGAGGGGAGCGACATACCTATCTTCACTCTTCTGTAAAATTTCCTTGTAATTTTCAAAAACAATGGGTATACTATTAAAAATTGATTAGAGAAAAAGACATGAATCCTTGATCTAGATTTTTAAGAGAGGAAAACCTCGGCTGCAAGTTTTCCAAACCCTCAAGGCTTTACCACTTTTTTTAGACCTTTGCTAAATCCAAAGGCGGTCGTCCCGTTATCACGTTCAAGGAGCTTTTTTGAGCTCAAACTTAGGTGGAACCACGATAATTCGTCCTAGTATCTTAAATGATGCTAGGACTTTTTTATTATTCAAAAATAGGAGGAGATTTACATGTCAATCAGAATTACTTTCCCAGACGGAACAAACAAGGAGTACGAATCAGGTGTAACGACTCTGACTATTGCTGAGGGGATTTCCAAAAGTTTAGTAAAAAAAGCCTTGGCGGGAAAATTGAATGGCGAGCTGATTGATTTGAATCGGCCCATTGAAGAAGACGGAAGGATCGAAATCGTGACACCAGATCATGAGGATGCTTTAGGAATTCTGCGCCATTCTGCGGCACACTTGATGGCAAACGCTCTGCGACGACTGTTCCCTAATATTCATTTTGGTGTTGGGCCAGCGATTGATTCAGGATTTTATTACGATACCGATAACGGCAAGCAGCCAATTACTTCAGAGGACTTGCCAGCGATCGAAGCCGAGATGATGAAGATCGTAAAAGAAAACAACCCGATTGTTCGTAAAATTCTAACAAAAGAGGAAGCCTTAGAAATTTTTGGCGGCGATCCTTACAAGATAGAATTGATTAATGAGTTGCCGGAGGATGAAATCATCACTGCTTATGAGCAGAAAGACTTTATTGATTTGTGTCTCGGACCGCATGTGCCGACGACCGGTCGGATTCAGATTTTCCAATTGTTGTCAGTGGCAGGTGCTTACTGGCGAGGCAGCTCAGAGAATCAAATGATGCAGCGGATTTACGGCACAGCGTTCTTTGATAAAAAAGCGCTGAAATAATTTATCAAAATTCGTGAAGAAGCCAAAGAAAGAGATCACCGGAAATTAGGCCGAGAATTGGATCTATTTATGATTTCATCAAATGTCGGTTCCGGTTTGCCATTCTGGCTGCCAAAAGGAGCGACTATTCGACGGACAATTGAACGGTACATTACCGATAAAGAAATAAGTTTGGGCTACCAGCATGTTTATACCCCGATTATGGCCAACGTGGATTTTTATAAAACTTCCGGCCATTGGGATCATTATCATGAGGATATGTTCCCACCAATGGACATGGGGGATGGTGAGATGCTGGTCTTGCGTCCGATGAATTGTCCTCATCACATGATGGTCTATAAAAACGATATTCACTCTTATCGCGAGCTGCCGATCCGCATTGCAGAATTGGGAATGCAGCATCGCTACGAAAAATCCGGGGCGCTGTCTGGTTTGCAGCGGGTACGGGAAATGACTTTGAACGATGGGCACACTTTCATTCGTCCGGATCAAATCAATGAAGAATTCAAGCGTACCTTGGATTTGATGATTAATGTGTATGCGGACTTTAACGTGACGGATTACCGTTTCCGTTTAAGCTATCGCGATCCCAACAACACCGATAAGTATTTTGACGATGATGCCATGTGGGAAAATGCACAGAAGATGCTGAAGGGTGCGATGGATGAATTAGGCTTAGAATATTTCGAAGCTGAAGGAGAAGCCGCCTTTTACGGACCAAAGCTGGATGTTCAAGTGAAAACAGCCTTAGGCAATGAAGAAACCCTGTCCACTATTCAATTGGATTTCTTGCTTCCTGAACGGTTCGATCTAACTTATGTAGGAGCAGACGGCGAAAACACTCATCGCCCAGTAGTCATCCATCGCGGAATTGTGTCCACCATGGAACGTTTTGTTGCTTATTTAACTGAGGTTTACAAGGGAGCTTTTCCGACATGGTTGGCGCCGGTTCAAGCAACCATCATTCCAGTGTCGGTTGATATTCATAGCGACTACGCCCATGAAGTAAAAAGACGTTTGCAAGAACAAGGTCTGCGGGTAGAAGTTGATGCTCGGAATGAAAAAATGGGGTACAAAATAAGGACTTCTCAAACACAAAAAATACCTTATCAAATCGTCGTGGGTGATAAAGAGGTAGAAGACGACTCTGTAAATATTCGCCGGTATCGCAGTAAAGAAACAGCAGTCGAAAGTCTGGAGCATTTTGTACAAACAATGATGGCAGATGTGGCGAAGTATAGTCGAGATTAGAAGATTTCAGAAACAGTCGCCAATCAATAAGGCCTTATATACAAAAGTGACCCCACTCTATTTAACATTTGAGTGGGGACTTTTCTCTTTTCAAGAGTTTTCAGTCATAAAAGTCTTGTTTTTTGATCATAATCAGCTTGATTAGCAGCAAGAAAGGAATTATATCTACTAATTTCTTGCAGGAGAAAACAAAAAGCATACATCTTATGTCTGACGTGACACAAAATTATACTGTGAATAATTATATAGACACTTATTAAATTAGTATTGTATACTATTTTTGTAAAATATTTTCGAATAATACAAATCCGATGCAAAGAGGAGGTACACCCCTGATGAACAACGAAATTATCACACTACTCTCCCTCACCAAAACTACCAGCAATCAGAAAGTTATCCTAAAAGACATCAACTTCTCGGTTAATAGCGGCGAGTTTGTATCAATTATGGGAGCAAGCGGCAGCGGAAAAAGTACGTTATTGAACATTATTGCCGGCTTGGACTCTGAATACAGTGGGCAGGTTGAAGTTGCCGGGGTGGAATTTCAAAATCAAAATGAAAACCAATTAGCTGATTTTAGAAACGACAAAGTTGGGATTGTGTTTCAAGAATACAATTTGATCAATTCTCTGACGGTGCTGGAAAATATTCGTCTGCCGTTGTATTTTTCTGCGACCAAACAAAATTTTGCGATAGCCGAAGAGTTAGCGGCCGATTTAGGTCTAAACGAATTGCTTAAAAAATATCCTTCCCAACTATCCGGCGGGGAGCAGCAACGAGTTTCCATCGCCAGAGCGCTAATCCGGCAGCCGGAATTATTATTAGCAGACGAACCAGCCGGGGCGCTAGACAGCAAAAACAGCGAAAATATTATGAAGCTGTTCAAACAGATCAATCATCAATTGGGCACCACCATCGTGATGGTGACCCATGACATAGAAATGGCCGGCTACAGCGAAAGACTCGTCCGTATTCGGGATGGGGAAATAATAGGAGACGCGGCATTATGAAATTTTTGCATCTATTTAAAGTATACAGTCTCCGCAATTTCGTTGAACATAAGCTATTGGTCTTCGCCTGTATCTTATCAATTACCTTAGCTGCAGCCAGCACGTATTTTATGTCCACCTTGACTGACTATTATCAAGAGGCTGCCACTGACGAAATCTCCATGGTCAATGGAAATGCCGCGATAAAAATCCAAGACACTGCCTATTTTCAACACACGTTTTCTGACGATCAGATCGACTATTTAACGAATCTACCGGAGTCTAATTACTCAACCGGACGACAAATGGTCACAAATGTTATCGTCGACAATAAAATAGACAACGTTTTTCTCAATGTGATCATTAAGCCGAAAGAAAATTCCCAAAAGCTGGAAAAAGACGAAATCCTGCTCAGCAGCAAAGTCGCTGAGCGTTTTGGAGTAGAAGTCAACGATCAGCTGTTTGTTAAGCTGCATTCGCCAACTGAAAAGGACCGCCTGTTTACGGTAAAGGAGATCCTGCCAGCGAATCGTTACATTGATGCGTCGGATACCGAGATGGAATATTCCGAAAGTATGATTGGGAATGCGTGGATTTATCTGCCGGATGAGCCGGTTCAGAATGTTGCCTATTTAGATTCAACCAATAAGGCGGTCATCGACGAAACAGAAAGTGTCTTTTCGCCAAACTTTTCCCTTCGTACTCATGAGCAGTTAGTGGAAAAAATTACTCCCAGAATTAATTTGAGTCTTCAAGGGTTGAAATTAATTGGTGCACTAACCTTCATCATCAGCGGGATTTGTGTCAGCTGCGCTTTTTTGTTCTTCGTGACGCAACGCATGAAGGACTATGTGTTGATGAAGGTAATGGGGATGAAAAACAAACAGGTGGCGGCTTTTATTCTGTTGGAATTACTGCTGATTACATCGGTGGGGTTAATGATCGGTCTGATTGTTGGAAATATCGGCAGCGTCATGTATCTGTCGTCGATTTCTGATTCGACAGTAACATTCTTCTCGCTAGGACAGTTGAAAAATATGCTGGCGGTCACGGGACTGATCTATTTGGAAACCTTGATTTTTGCTTTGATCCCGATTTCTTGTGCCCAGGCAATTTCCTTCCAACATTTCAAAAAGAAACAGGTGAACCTGCTGAAGGAGGGGCGAATCAAGGGAAGTATTTTTGTTGTTTATCTCTTGCTGTCTGTGGCTGTTTCTTTGTATTTAGGGACTTTTTTAGGCTTTATCTACTTGCTGGGACTGCTGATTCTTTCACTGTTAGTATTTGGCCTTAGTTATGTGGGCATTCGAATCGTAAGCAAGCTGCGGCACGTCGTGAAAAATAAGTATTATCTTTCGTTTTTATCGCTAAAACAAACCACAGGCATGATCGCCTTCAGCACCACGATTTTTACCTTATCGTTGATCTTTATTTTGATCCTCATCATGGTGCCTAACCTGATTGCCTCTGTTTCGGGATCACCTCAAGTGGAGAAGGGGAGTGGTGTAACAGCGGTTTATACCACATCCTTTGATAGTGTGGCGCCCGTAAGTTCAAAGCTGAAGGATCATTCAATTAAAGATTACATTCTGGATTATTCAGTAAACGGGCAAATGCTGGCGGTTAACGATGATTCCCTCGAGACGTTCATTTCAAAAACAGGCGTCGTAGATGAATTCATCCCTGACACTGTTGCGAATTTTGAACAATTGACCATCAATGTGAGTGAACGATCGCTGGAAGTGGTCCAAAAACAAGAACTAGCAAAAGGTCAGTGGTTAGAGGATGAAAAAGAAAACCAAATCGTTCTGAACCCCTACATGTACGTGTCCTCCGACAGCTATAAAATTGGCGATAAACTCCTGTTAAGTATCGAAGGCGAAAGCCACGAATTTTTTATTTGCGGTTTGCTGAAAGGCAACAATCTAAGTAAAGGGATTTTCGGCTATATAAACAATTCAAGCCTAATTAGTCAAGCGATGCTGCAGAAAAGCGTTCCGCAGTTTAAATTTTATAGTGGTGCTTATGAGGGAATCGCCGAGGAATTATTGCAGGAAGATCCTGACGGCTTTTTAGAAAGGGACAACGACTTCTTAGAGATCGTTAAAGTATTTCTCGATGATCAAAAAGCGATTTTTAACAATATGATTGTGGTGAGTATTTTCTCTAGTCTGTTTTTATTGGTGTGTATTCAGTTTATTGTGAATTATCAGCGATTGAATGAGTACCAAATCATGTTCAGCTTCGGTTTGAGTAATCAAAAGCTCCGGAGAATCATGTTTTTAGAAAAAATGGTAATCAGTTTGACTCAATGCGTGACCATTGCTTTATTTATTGAGCCGATTCGTTTCCTGATCAGCAGTGAATTTAGTGCTCAGGGATACCAGTTTAACCTTGCTTACTATGCAATCCTTTGGGTAATAATTACCGGTATTAATTATTGTAGTTACCTGTTGACTCAGATTAAGGTGGGGGCAGCTAGATATTAATCGTTCAAAGAAGCAGCGCTTCGTGGGCAAAATTCACGAAGCGCTGTTTTTTTCTCGCTGAGCCAATTTATTGACGCATTGTCTGGGGAGCCGATACAATAAATGAGAGTGTAGCGGGCAGTTTTTTTAGCCGAATACGTCCATCGCATTTTTGGGACCAACAAGTGAGGTTGATAACGATGATAGGACAAGCTACTTCAGTCAAGCAATATATGTTAGCGCTGACAGGAACCTTCGTTGCAGCAATCGGGATTCGGCTGATTGTCGTCAGCGGATCAGGCGCCGACGCCATGAGTACATTTTTATTGGGGCTAATGGAACATGTGCCGTTGCGTTTTGGGACGGTAAGTACGATTTTTAACGGACTAGTGTTGGTTATTATTTTCTTTTATGACCGCCAGTTAGTAGGAATTGGCAGTATTATCAAAAGTATCGGGCTGGGAATCTGTTTAAACTTGATTGAATCTGCTGGCCTGCTGCTGAGTATCCCAGATTTTTTAGATTATCCGGCGGTTATTGCAGGAACGGTTCTCCTCGGCATGGGAACGGGCATTTATTTGTTGGCTAATGCTGGCTCGGCGGCTTACGATAGTTTGATGATTGTTGTGCAGCGCTTGCTGAAGGTGTCGGTGAAGACCGCCCGCATTATTTTAGACGGCAGCTTTTTTTTGGCGGGGTATTTACTAGGCGGAACCATCGGGCTGGGAACGCTCATTGTGTTACTGCTGATGGGACCTTCGCTGGAGCTGACTTTAAAGCATTTGCCAAAAATAAAACTGTTTCGAACAAAGCAAAGCAATGGAACCAGCTGATGCAATCTGGATTTCTAAAAACGGTAGGGATTCTATTTGTAAGACTGGAATAAACAAATCTCTTCTTCTTGTTATAGCCAGTTAATTATTCAATTTATTTATGATCCGTAAAACTATTAAAAGAATTTATCGATTGTTAAAATCTAAATTTGTGCACAGTTGAACAGGCAGTCTATAATTGAAGGTGTAAATAGTTGCCTAATCATTAAGTTAGGAGTAATGATAATGATGAGTAAAGATGTACAAGTTGAGGACAAATTACTAGAAATATTCAAAATTCGGACTTCCCTGGACCTTAATGAATGTATTGATTATTGGGAGGAAAACTTTTTTGGTAGTGAACTTTCTTTTTCCTACAGAGAGGTTGCGTTGGTTTTCCTAGATATTAGAGAGGAATTCGGGATTGTGATTCCAAAATATTTTACAAACGGATGCGGCTTTACCACTTTTGAACGGGTTTTAACCAAGGTGAAAAATGAGTTGTAATTACTTAATTGGATAGGACAATAAGATTACTTTCGTGATCTGATTGATAAAGAAAAAGCCAAGCTTGCAGGAAACTTGGCTTTTTCTATTTGGAAAAGTTGGATGGAAAACTGACGAAAGAGGGATTCACAATGGAAACTGCGAAAAAAGGAAGAAAGATCGTCACACTATTCGCTCGTGCCTGTTCACTAGTGGCAACCTTCTTGCTGGTGGCCGATTTTTTGTTGAAGGGAAAGAGAGCTTTTTCTTTTGGTCGGTCCCGGGGTTGTTTGTTTTAAGCATTGCGCTTTATACCGGGATGTATCTTAGTGAACAGTAATTGATTTAAAGAAGATAAGCAAGTGTGTAAGTTTACACATTGCTTATCTTCTTTTTTATGTACGTTAACCGATGACTTTTATCATTCTTAAGTCCGATTGTTCAATCTATTTCAGCGTGCTACTGTTAAATCAGAACTAAAACTTGGTTAGGAGGTTGGAACATGATCAAGCTAATTGTAAAGCAATTTCTGCATCATTATAAGATTTGGGTTTCGCTTTTACCAATTTTCGTCGTTTCGGGGTTAATCTTCAGCACTTCGCTGACCATCCTTAAGCCGATCTATAAGATTGGTACCACCTCAGCAGCTGATTTGGGTATTTTCATTCTGTTTCCAATTATTACCGGCGGGGTTGTACTGTGTATGTTCACCAGCAATGCCATCAAACAATGCGTCGATCTATTCGATGAGTCCAATGACATTTTGCTGCTTTTAGGGTCTTCACCCCGGCAAATAAGTGTAGTGATGACCGGACAAATGCTGCTGATAGGAGTTATCGGAGGGACAGTTGGCAGTTTATTTTCGTTGAAAGCGGCTAAAGTGTTTTTAGCCTTGATACCAACAGGTCCGGATAAGGAATTCCTGCTGCAGTTGCCGATTCAATTTTCATGGACTGCTGTTTTTATAGTCATTCTTCTGCAAATCGCACTGATTGTTTTTACGAGCATGCGATACTGCCTTAAGAATTATAAGAAAAGAAAAGGAGCCATCTCATCTGCCAGCAGCCTTAACAAGCGAAAAAAAGGCGGCGTATTTATGGGTTTCATTGCTGTCTTAGTCAGTCTTGGTGCAACGTTTCTTTTGTTTGCTACAAAGGTTCCGAATGCAGCTTCAGTGGTAGAATTTAACAGCAGCATGAACGATTCGATGGGGCTTCTGCTCCTTTCGTGGCTGGCGGTCATTATTCTGATGAACTTTTTGATACGGCCGATGTTTCGTGGGGTGGTGAGAATCTTAGTCAAGTTCCCATCAATAACCAACCATCCCATGCTCCGTGCTGCCCTTTTTAACATGCAATACAATGTGGAAGGGTTGATAAAATTAACCCGACCCGTTAGTGTCATTACCTTGCTGATCGGGAACTTTATTGCCATGTTTCTCAATACAAAATTATTAATCGACGGTCAGAATACCGGTTCCTATTTAATGGATTTAATCGTCAGTCTGGTGTTCATTTTTGGCGCACCGATTGTCATCAGTTTGGCCAATATCATTACATCCATTTGCCTCTTTAGAATAGAAACCGGTTCAGAGTCAGAACGATACTTTTTCTCAGGATGCACGCCAAAATGGATTTTCAAGATGAACGTGCTTGCCATCGGGATAGTTTCACTGATCTCGATTGGGCTTACATTATTCGGGACATTCATCTTTGCCATTCCGTTACTGAGAGTGACCTATCTGGGAGGCGGCGATATTTTTAAAGCCAACTGGACGTTTAACATCCTCTTGTCGGTGGGAGCTTTAGGTCTGTTTTTCTTATGTTTCCTACTATTTTATTGGGTAGATTCGCGTTCAGTCAACGGGTACTTGGAGTAATTTATCGGTCGCTAAAATAAAGAATGGGAGTGGATAGCAATGAGTCAAGCTGTAATTTCAATCACCAACTTAGAAAAAGAAATCGAACTAGCGAAAGGGAATCTATTACAGGTTCTTGATGATATTTCATTTGATGTGGAGACGAAGGAATTTGTCTCGATTGTCGGGCCTTCAGGTTCAGGCAAAACGACGTTGCTTTATTGTATTTCAAGTTTATTGCCTCCTACTAATGGAGAAGTATTAATTGATGGAAAGTCTCCTTATGACTGGAGTACCGCAAAACTTGCCAAGTTTCGTCGAAAAAAAATTGGCTTTATTTTCCAAGATTTTCAACTGATTCCATCGCTGACAGCATATGACAATATGGTTCTTCCGGGAACGTTGAATGGTCATAAGATCAAAAAAGAAGCGGTCCAGTCTTTGGCTGACCGCCTGGAATTAAACGCTGATTTGCATCAACCAATTGATGCCCTTTCCGGTGGAGAACAGCAGAAGGTGGCTATCGGACGAACGATTTTAGCAGATCCGGATATTTTATTTTTAGATGAGCCTACCAGTGCTTTGGACTCACATTCTCGCCGGCTTATTATGGACTTATTGAAAGAATTGGTAGGGAAGGGCAAAACCATTGTGATGGTCACTCATGATCTTGAGCTGGCCAGTCAATCCTCCCGAGCAATCGTGATGAAGGACGGGCACATCAATAAGAGCATTGATTCACCGACTTTAGAAACGCTGGTGTTTTAATGATAGGACAGTTGAGAAGGGAAGTAAGGCGATGGCTTATGAAGAAGATTATCTAGTAAGGCAGCTAAAGACGATCGGTGAAGCAGCCGGTCGAATCATTGCTTCAACGTTTAGTCTAGAAAAGGGCAGTATCAATCTCGGACAAGTGGAAGACGAAAATGGCAAGCTTGTATCGGGAAACCAGCTCTTGGAAGAGTATCTTGAGAAAAGAAGAATTCATGAGGCTTTTTTACTGATTGAATCTAAGAAGTACAGTCTGTCCTATTTAGACATGTCAACACTGACTTCTTTCTTTATAAAATATCTGAAAGAATTACCGGCTGAAGAGCGAGTGGCATTGAACATTAGTCCTGAGAAAATCGATGATTATCAGGAGAGGTTGGAGGAGTTGTAGAAAATCGATTAACTGAATCAGGTGATTGGTTCAGTCAATACGCCGCATCACTTGATGGAAATATATGCTACTCCGAATATAGGTTTAATTTCGGGTTGCATTGTAGACTTATAATAGTACAAGAGTACAATGACAAATATTTATAACGATTAAGGGGAACGAGAAAGTGAAATAGAACATGTAAAACTAGAAAGCCCTTTTCAATTATCCTTGTTTATCTTGATAGAATTAAAATGAAAAGGACTCGCAAATTTTAATACTGTAACTTTATATCCATGGAAAATACAGCATGTAGGTCATAATATACAAAGGAATGAATGTAATGCAAGATGATTGGTTAATGAAGCAACTAACAATAGTGCCATTAAAGTTATCTACGGTAAAAGAAACTAATGATGATCCTTTAATAGACGTGGAAGATGACATAACTGGTGAACGTAGATCTGTTCCACTCACTCAACTTCTACTCGAAAAAATAGTATTCTTGAAAGTATCTGAAGCTGAAAATATACTCTTTGAAAGCTTAGAAAGGCTTTCAACATCACAAATTAGAAGTACCTCTGAATGGTTTTATAATAAACTTGATGAACTAAGTGAAGATGATTTGAAGCAAGGAGGTTTTTCAAAAGAAGAAATACTTCAAGGAAAAAGAGATATTGAGAAAACCATTGGTACTTAACGGACGGGGACATTTAATAACCCTGTTCGGGGAGTGTCATTGCTGCTCACTTACACAAATTTCATTGAGAAAGCAATTCTGCTAGAGATATAGCTTAAGGTAAAAAACTCCAATCGACCGAATTGGGTAATCCATTCAGAATCTTTTTGATTGGCCTTACATCCTGGAGAAATCTTATATTCCATCAATTTTTATTTCCCCCTTTAACCTGCTATAAGAGAGAATATTTATCACCTCAACATAAAAAAATCCGCGATTCCAAATACAAAAGTAGTAATAGCACGTAATTTGCTTTTTTATCGCAAATATTGTTTGCTTGATGAAACTCCTACAGAATCCGCTAAATCGGTTTGTTTTATTTGCCTAAGTTCGTAAACAATATTTGATTCTCTTTTAATGTTTGTAGCGTAGAACTGTTGGTTCTTTCGAGACGGCAAAACCAAGGGAATGTAAAACGAACAAATAGCGAAAAAAGAACCGCCCAAATAAACCATTCTTACCCATAAAGAAGGTGTGGCGCGCACGCACCTTCCAAGCAGCACCGCTTAAAAGGATGGCCGTGTATGAATAAGTTTGGTTTATTCATGTCCGGCTTCACACGGATTTGCTCGAATTTGAGAAGCCGTTACTTCTTGTGGTGTCGGGAGCAATGCTCGATAGACAGTTATGGCAAATGTTCCTTACCTAGGATGAACATTCGCATCCCTCCAAAAATTAGAGTTCAGCCATCGCCATAAACACTGTAAAGTTTAAGCATCGCCACCTATTCACCACAACAGGGCGGGGCCGCTAGTTAGCGTTTTTTCTTTTTCCCTTTTTTCTTCTTGTTGGCCTCATGATAGGCACGCAGCCGATCGACTTTTTCTTTGCGAGGGTTAGTCGGTTTCTTAACCGGAGGATTCACTTCGATTGATCCCTCAGTTTCAGCTTCGACAGGAATTGCTTCAGGCTCAGCTGCTTTTGCGACGGTCTTGGCCAGAGAATCTGGATTCACTACGGGATCTTTTGCTGAGGCAGTCGCTGCCGGAGTAACCAAGGCCGCATCCAAGGCCGCTTTCGTTTGGCTGTGGATTCCAGCTTTTTCTAAGACCGTTTTCGGTACGCTCGCAGCTTCGATTGTTGCTAGTGCAGACTTGCGATCAATTTCTACAGCTGCTGGTGTTGCAGTTCCAGTGCTGGTGTTGCAGTTCCAGCAGATTTTACCGCTTTTGGTTTTTCAATACTTTCGATTTGTTTAACTTCTTCAACGGGCTCAGAAACTGGAGTAACTTCATCAGCAATAATAAACGACACAAAAGCGTTATCCGGGTCTGCGACATAGGTTTCGGCTTGTTGGCTTAGATCAAAGATCGGTGTTTCGATGGTTTGTACAAATTTTGCGGATACGACTTTGCAAAATTGGCGAACGCCGTCTTTTTGGAATAGGTTCAGAGTCGTCATTGCTTCCAACGCTGCCTTAGTTTGATCGGCAGTTTTGTTTGGGTTTGGATTGTTATAAGTCCAGCGGTGGTTTTTACCCGCGGCATTTTCAAATACGGTTACTAGTTTTAACATAGTTTATATTCTCCTTCATTAGTTAGTTTTTTATTTTTCAGGAACTTTCCGAGAGTTCGGATTGGGTTCCGGTGACAGGTACATTTGCTTGAACGACTTCCATTAAATCAGTAGTGACATGTTGAGGTGGAAAACATCTGTCTGACACGATTTCCAACTCGCCTTTTTCAAAGTATTCGGTAAAGAAATAGAAATAGCGGCGCAAAGCACGATTGATCGCTGCTCTGCTGAATAAATGGCGCACTAAATCCTTCAAAAATAGGTTAAAATCCTGTTCCCCCAGCTGATTCCGGATTTTCATAGCTAATAGCAGCTGAATGGTGACGGCACTATTTTTGGTTTCTTGATAATAAGCAATAATCTGTTCTCTTAATGTTGCGGCTTTTGAATGAAAGACTTGATATTGCGTGAATGGTAGATCGGTCATACGATTTTCCTCCTAAAAAATTTTTTGTTCCGGCCGGTGACTAAAAGATAAACCAAAACAATAAAAAAACAAAATGGGATACTGTCCAAAGGCTATGAAAGTGTACGCTTTCATTTTGAGAAGGTTGATTTAATCGCACAGTAAAATTTACCAATGGAAAGTTTCTAGGCGTTTGGAAACTTTCACTGTAACGAAAAGAAAGGGATGAAAACTCGTCAGCACGGGGCTAGTTGGTTAAATTCGGAATTTTCTGAAAAAATTAATATAACAGAGGATGACCGGGGTCTTCTAGAAAACGCCCAAAAAATCCTACCAGGAGGATTCCTGATTGGATGGCTGCTAATCAAATAAGTCAAATTTTCTTATCGGATTGGCGTACATATAGGCCAGGTTAATTTGCTGCTGGGTAAGCAAATTCCAAATAGCTCTGCCATAGCTTAATTCACCGACCATACAAGGGAAGCCTCTGCCGCGCCAAGTAAACTCTGAAACAGCAGTGAATTTCTTTGAAAGCATCTTTCCTGTAATCCCACCCCACACGCAGTGGGAAGGGGATACTGCAACCACTTTTGATATGTCGTGCAGTTTTGTGGTACACAGCAAAGCCAACTCTGCACCTTTAGAAATGCCGTACATGGCAATTTTTCTGTGTCCTTTTTCGTGTAGGTACTGTATTGCGTTCTCGAAAGGCTCTAACGGCACTTCAACTAGGTTATCAGGTAAGCCAGGGACATTCCAGTAGCAAACACCCAGTGCGGTGATGCCATGCGCTGCAAAATGTTGACCCATTTGCAAAGGGACATTATCGTTGCCCTCACTGCCGCCAACCACCAATACCGCCAGGTCTCTATCGTGGGGCATTGAAGCCGGATGATAATAGCCGTGAAACCCATCCTTTTCTACTTCCATTCTTTCCATTTTATTCCTCCTAAACCAACGTAGAAAAATCGCTAAAAATATAACTCGTTGCATTGCAACGATTAATAAAAGTCGGTCCGATGTGCGTTGAATTTCAAACTATGATATGGGAACGCGAAACTACTACAATTAGCTTATTCTAACCACTATAACTCATGAATCGTCTTATTTCTAAAAAGGCCGCAATCTATCACTCACAGCTTGGAAAAGAAGTTAGGGTTGGTGCAGGTTTACTTGCTGGTAATATGGAAAAGACGGCCGAATTTTATAGCAAGGCAATTTGATTGAAATTGGTAGTAGCAGTGATTTGGAAAATTGTTGACAGCAGATGGCAGAATAAACTCCGTTTAGTTTTCTATCATATTAAAAGATTTTAGCACAATTATTAATTCTCCAATTGGCTGACGACAATCATCCAACAACCAATTTCTCAATAAAAAAGTAAAACCCGCTTGAAAAAAAGTAATCTGTCCCTTCAAAATTTTGTCAGGGACTTCATGCAAGTTCTTTGATTGGAAAAGTTCAGTCATTTGTTCAAGCCCTTCATCAATTGGAAATGTCGTACGACTAGCATTGGTTAAGCGATAGATGTGACGATTATCTTTGATAAATTGAAAAAATTCATAGAACGTTGTCTCAGAAAAAGGTTCATTGGTTTTAGATAGTTTAAAAGTAGTCAGTAATTCTTTATTTGTTTGAGCAAAAGTTTTTTCAGCCAAATCATAGGCATCAAGATAATGATAGTAAAAAGTGGAACGATTAATCTGAGCTAACTTACAAAGTTCACTAACTGTAATCTTAGTGATGTCTTTCTCGCTTAATAGTTTTGTAATAAGCGATTGCAATAGTTGATGGGTTTCTTGAAATTGCTTGTTCTTCTTAGTGTTCATCATTCGCCTCATTCTTTCAACACTTGTTGGTAAATTGTTGGTTGTGACTAGTATAGCATTGATTTACTATGAGCTTAAGCAAGAGCTGTTGAACCAATGAAAAATTTCAGCAAAGCAAAAAAAGGAGCGATTCATATGAAAGCAGCATTATATCAAGGAAAAAAGAATATTGAGTTAACCGAGTTACCTATGCCGGTACTAGGAAAAAATGATGTCGTGATTCAAAATATATTATCGGGTGTGTGTGGTTCAGATGTGGCAGTATATAATTATGGTTCTGGAACAGGTCACAAAATTTCAACTGGTTTGGAATTTGGTCATGAAATGGTAAGTCGGGTAGTAGCTGTGGGTGATGAGGTGAAGGAATTTAAAGTTGGGGATCGTGTTTACCCATATCCTTTACTGGCAAGAGGGGACACGAGCCGAGCTGGAAGCCTTGGTGGTTTTTCAGAATATATTTTAATTCCTAATGCAAAATTAAATCGTCAATTGTATTTTGTTCCAGATAGAATTTCCAATAAAATTGCGGCGATGATTGAACCGTTTACTGTTGGGACCAGAGCTGCAAAGCAAGCATTTCCAAAAGTCGGTGAAAATGCTATCGTTTATGGCGCTGGGACGATTGGGACAGCTGCTGCTGTGGCATTAAAATATCTTGGTATCAGCTAAGTATTGTTAGTGGATTATTCAGATTTTCGTTTGGAGATTGCTGATAAACTTGGTTTTGAAACAGTCAACCCTAGTAAAGAAAATGTGCAAAAAAAAGCTGTTTCCATTTTTGGCGAAGCGGAATATTCTCGCAACGGAAAAAATCCTAATGCGCAAATTTTTATTGATGCAGCTGGTCATTCAAGTATTTTAGAACAATTTTTTGATTATGGCCCTGTTGGTAGTCGATTTATCACGGTGGGTGTTAACAATAGCAAAGTTGAAATCGATATGCTGCAGCTAATTTTTAGCACGAAGTCAATTGGTGGTTCAGGTGGCTATCGACCAGAAGACGTAACGACTGTTTTTGAAATGATGCAAGATTCACGTTTTGATTTGAGTGTGATGGTTACACAAGAGTTTGATTGGAAAGATTTAGAAAAGGCAATTAAAACTGCCACGGATGTCAATCAAGCGCAAAAAGTTTTAATTGATTATCATATTGAGTGAAAAATTGTAGCAATCAGTTTATCCCTTAGCAAAAAAACTATTTCTCAGCAATTATCTGTGGAGAAATAGTTTTTTTCATTATCAAGGTTAACCACCAAACGCTTTAATCGGAAGAATTAGATGTGTAAGGGGGAAATTAGAAATTGAAGTTGTCCTATTTATGGGCGTTTCAGAGCACTTTATCCTAGATGATAAGTGCATAAAGCAGTTGTTTCTTTAAGAGTTTTTATCCTAAATAAAATACACATTCTACGTTCCAGCGTAATGCTATTGTTAATCTAATCAAAAGCTCTAATCACTGAATAATAAGGCTCCAAGCATTAAAAACTAAAAACAACGCCATCAAAATATTCGCAACGCGCCAGTACTGACTTAAAAACCTATTGAATGCAGAACCTGCTACTGCCCAAACCATCATGGCGCTGATACCAATTCCCGAAAGCAGTACAATAAAAGCTAAAATGACTGTTGGTGACTGGTAATACGGGATAACAAAGCTAGTAACAGCAGTGATGCCCCACAGAATGATTTTCACATTGACAAATTGCAGAAAAAAGCCTTTCCAAAAGGAGTGAGCAGCTAAATTATCGTTGGCTTCGGCAGGTTTACTGAAGGCGATGTGATAAGCCAACCACATGATATAACCAGCTCCGATATATTTTAAATAATCCACTGCATTAGGCATTATCCGAATCAAGGTTGTGCTGAATAAACCACATATAAAAATGACTGTCGCAAAACCGCAATAAACCCCCAACAATAGGTTTCTTCGTTGACCCTGATTCTCAAGGCTCGCAGCATTTAAGGCTAGAATGTTATTAGGTCCTGGTGATAATGCTGTAAAAATCGTGTAGGAAAGAAAAGACAACCAGATATTAATACTCATAATCTTCTCCTATCTTGTGATATCCATTGAAGTAGCTGATTACTCTTGGAAAATCCTCTTTTATTAAGTTCTTCAAGAAACTTCTTCTTCCAGCTGCATACGCCAATAAGACCGCTTGCGAGTGCTTGCTTCGTGGTAGTGCCAACAATAACCTTCTTCATTTAAAAAACTCCCTCTCCAGCAATCTCAGAAATGACTACTTGTTTTCCTCTTTTTTTGATTGTATAATGAATGGATAGATTAGTAAAATTAATCTTTTTCATCTAAAGATTAGGAAAGGTGATTTGTCAAATGGATCGATATGCTGTATTGCAAAAAATTCTTGAGCTGAACAGCTTCACAAAAGCCGCTGCTGTATTAGGCTATACTCAGTCAGCCGTCAGTCAAATGATTGCTTCATTGGAAGACGAACTAGACTTCAAACTGCTTTATCGTTCACGAACAGGTGTTAGGTTAACCGAGGAAGGTAAATCTCTGTATCCTTTTATCGAACGGATGCTGCTGCAATATCGTGCTATGAAGGAACGGGCTAATGAAATACGAGGGTTGGACACGGGAATCATCCGAATCGGTGCGATTTCAAGTATTACTGTCCACTGGCTGCCGCCGCTTATGAAAGAATTTCAGGACTTATACCCTAATATCCAATTCGTTCTTCACCAGGGTGATTACAGTTCCATTCATGAGTGGATCAAAAATGGTTCGGTGGACTTTGGTTTTATCAATCCGGAGGCGGTTACTGGAATCGAGACAAGAAAGATTAAAGAAGGGGCCATGTCGGTTATTTTGCCCCGTGACCATCCAATGGCTGCTAATAAAAGAATTAAACTTGCTGATTTGGCAGATAGTCCCTTCATTTTGCTGGAGGAAGGTCATTACAGTGAGCCCTTAGAGGCTTTTAAATCCTGCAACACAAGACCAAATATTAAGTTCACTATTCATGATGACTATGCGATCATGACGATGGTGGAGGCTGGATTAGGTGTCAGTATATTAGCAGACTTGGTGTTACAGCGTACAAATTACGATCTGGTTATACGGCCAACTGATCCGCCGATTTCCCGAACGGTGGCTATTGGTTACAAAGAGAAGATCAACTTGCCAATTGCCAGTAAAATCTTTATCGACTTTATTTTTGAAAACAAGGATAAGTTAGATTGAGAATAAATTGAAGCATATAGCTGATTTGGAAATCTCAGTACAGTTTAGAGTACATTTTTCACCAAGGTCACAAAGTATTTTTACTTGTTCACCCTCAGCAAAAAAGATAAGCTAATGTGCTTGTTCGCACATCGCTTATCTTTTTTTTACAACGAATTCAACGCATCCGTCGTCTTATCATTTTCAATATGCGTATACAAAGTCGTCGTCGTCGTCGAGCTGTGTCCCAGCTGCTGAGCAGTCAGTACCAAGTTGTTCGTTTGCTGGTAAAGTCTGGTTGCCAGTGTGTGCCGCAGCTTGTGGGGGGTGACGCGAACTTTGAAGCTGGCTGAATATTTTTCCACCATTTTTTCGATGGCGGAGCCGGTGATGCGTTTGGCTTTGCCTTTGCTGATGGACAGGAAGAAGGCCGGTTCGTATTTATCCGGATGGTAGCGTTCCTCACGAATGGCTTGATAGTTAGCCAAGTATTCCATAGCGAAAGCGGCGATCCGGACGGAATCGGTTTTGTTTCCTTTGCGAATAACAGTAACGCGATTTTGTTCAAAGCTGATTTCATTCACGTCGATGCTGACGACTTCAGATAAACGCAGGCCGGAAGCCAGCATCAAAGCGTTGATAGCTAGATCACGTTCAGAGTCCCGGCGGTAAAACTTCATCGCTTGGGGCGAAAGGGTTTCGGGATAAATATCGCGAATGTATTCCAAGTATTTTTCGGTTTCGTCCCCTAAGAACAGCTTGTCTTCGATAGTATCGGCCCGAGACTGCAGGGTGCGGCGATCGGAAACGTTAGCAATTTCCCGCATAATGTCGTGGGTCAAGTAGGGCTTGTTTTGAATATTATTGGAGCTTTCCGCCAGATATTTGAACAGGACCTTTAAAGCGGTGATATTCCGCTGGATAGTTACTTTCGACAAAGTTTCGCTGGACTGCTTTTTTGAGCCGTCTTGATTCAATCGGCGGGTGTTTTGTTTTTTGCGTCTCAATAGATAGGACTTGTACTGGGTGGCGGTCCGCAGCTGCAATTTATCTAAAGAGGTGGGTTCAATTAAGTTCATTTCTTTTTCAGGCACATGATCGTGCTGGATCAACCATTGAAAGAACTGCTGATAATTTTTCAAGTATTCCAAAATCGTGTTGGGGGAATATTCGTCAGCAATTTTTATTTCAACGAACTCATGGATGAACGAGGGCATGTGCGCAAGAAGTTGATCAATTTTTTCGTTAGCTTTTTCTTTAGACATAAAAATCACCTTCCTGTATGTACCAATTTTTGAATAACAGGGGGAGAACCCCTTAACATAATAATAGAGGGTATAGACCGATTTGTCAACTAGTTTTTATTTTATTTTTTCAAAACGCCTAAATAGAGCGGAAAAGGAGAGGTGATGTGGGTTTTTAACGTTATTTTATGTTTCTGAAAAAACTTATCTTTTCAGAATGATGGGGATTTTGTTTACATAATACAATTATGGGAAGCTACGACTGGATAAATCAGCCAAGCAGCTGAACCAAAATCACCAAATGGATCAAAATTAGACCTTCAAAACACCTCAAAAAAATTCCTAACGCTTTAAGTTTTGCCATTGATTCCTGCAGCAACTCGCCAGCCGGCCAGCGATCAACTGTACAAGTCCGGCGTATGAAGCACACAAAAAATCGAAAAAATGCTAGAAATTGTCGCAAAAAGCGCAGCAGCTGAACGGACATGGCCAAACCCGTGAAAAACCGCAAATTTGACCATTTTTAACCTATATCTATTAATTGCGGCTGATCTATAGAATTCATTATACCCATCTTTCCGAAAAACGTGCATTTTTTAGAAAGATGAAACTGAGTTGATGAGTCAAATAAGGTCTCCAGCTGGTCTCTTGTGCTTAGAAATCCCGTTAAATAAAGGTTTCTAAGCAGTTGGACAAGCTATTTGAGTTAGCAAATGCTCACAAGAATCTTCACTGAAGTTGGAAAGTTTTGCGACTCCAGTGAAGATTCTGTTAAACAGAAACATATGTTCCTATCAAGTGCTCAAAAACTCAGGAAGCAAAAATTTCTCCTCCTGAGTTTTTCTCTTATAATATTTCGACAGTTTCCTGTATCCCAAACAACGAATTGGTCGCGGTATAAATCCTCCGAGCCGTCTCAGCCTTGTTCATGGTATACAGATGAATTCCAGCGGCGCCTTGCGTGACCAAGTCAACGATCTGATCGATGGCATACGCTGTGCCGGCATCTTTTAGTGCTACCGGATTGTCGCCATATTTGTCTAAAATTGCCAGGAATTTTCGCGGCAGCTGAATATCGGCGGTGCGAATGATTCGTTCGGCCTGGCGTTTGTTGATGACCGGCATAATCCCGGCTAAAATTGGCACATCAATCCCGGCCAGCTGGCATTTTTCTTGAAATTGGTAAAAAGACTCGTTGTCAAAAAACATTTGAGTCACCAGCTGATCGGCACCGGCTTGGACCTTCTCTCTCAGATGATGGATATCCGCCACCGTATTGTCCGATTCAGGATGTCCCTCTGGATAGCAAGCTGCCGAAATCGAAAAGCGGTCATCCTGCCCTTTAATATACGAAATCAGATCGCTGGCATACTGAAAATCGGTCCCTCTCGGCTTGTCTGGCAAAATATCGCCTCGTAAAGCCAGAATGTTTCGAATATTTTTCTGTCGCAGAACCTCTAGAATGTCATCCACCTCCCCTTTGTTCAAATACGCCGCGGTTAAATGAACAATACTGGGAACTTGGTGCTGCTGCTGAATGTGTTGAGCGATTTTGACGGTGCTGTCAGTGAGTGACAGCTGCTGATTGCTGCAGGTAACGCTAATAAATTCCGGCGCCAAGTCCTCCATCTGGCTCAGTGAATGGTATAAACTATCGATAGATGATTTTGACGTGGGCGGAAAGACTTCAAAGGACAATGTTGCGCCGTTACTGTTGGGAATCATCTAGCTGCCTCCCCTTTTTGATCGTTGGCTATTCTCTGCATGTTTTTTCCTCCTGAAATGTTT
>LIDZ01011580.1_pt3 | contig 45651 bp, 42 predicted proteins | sample 644651 | NCBI WGS metagenome assembly LIDZ01 (sample SAMN03856242, study PRJNA289617) | food metagenome | isolation source: wine grapes on drying loft during traditional withering process | host: Vitis vinifera cv. Corvina | place: Italy: Gargagnago di S. Ambrogio di Valpolicella | collected 2014-01 | reverse complement strand
GGACATGGATGTCCGTTCGGCGCGGGCCCACGGAGCGTCGTCGGAGTGAGGGAACCCCGAGGAACGAGGGGCCAAACCAAGAGCAGGCACTTTTGCTTACTTTTGGTGCTTTTCAAAAGTAAGTCGCCGAAGGCGAAACAGTCTGCCCTTAGGCAGACGCTCTTGATCTCTAAAACTGACAGACCCACTTTCGGGCAGACCAAAAAAATCCGCGCTGCCTCGGGGAGAACAGCGCGGACCTTTAATCAATCACTCAATCAATGCACAAACAGTGCAATCAAAATAATGATCGGGATTGGAATGCCGAGGAACCACAGAAGTAGTGAACGCATGATGACTCTCCTTAATCAGCGAATGCTGGAAGTATTGGAATAAGCACGGGTTTCGACATACGTCACCGCATCACGACGACGACCACCCCAGATGGCAGCAAGGCTCGCGACGAACGCACCGCACAGCAGCGAAACGAAAGTCCACAGCGCAGCGGTTGCAGCAGCCTTCGCGGCAGCGTCGGCAGCCTGTTGAGCTTTCAGCTTGGCATCAGCCACGGCCTGCTTGGCCTGACCATAAACCTGATCAACCCGCGCCTGGGCATCGGCCTGACTCATGTTGGTACGCTGAGCGACCAGCTGTGCCAGATAAGTACGGTCTTCCGGCGCCAGCTGACCATCGTTGGCCATGGTTTTGGTGAAGATACGTACTACGACACCGTGGGCAGCATCATCGCTGACGGCGGCAGGGCGATCATCGCGGAACAGCGAATCGATGTAATAGCCATACTGATCGCTGCTGGTATTGCCCGCTGCAGAACCGGCCGCGGTGGCGGCAGTACCTGCAACACCGGCAACCGCGGTAGCGCCGGCTTTCACGCCGCTGCCAACGATGCCGCTGACCGAACCGACGATCAACGCGGCAGCGACCAGCGTCGCCACAGCCCACGACAGGAAACCGTGCGCAGTATCACGGAAGTAAACTTCGTCACCGTGCATGTTGGCCCATTTGACGCGCAGGCGGCCGGCGAGGTAACCGCCAAGACCGGAGGCCACGATCTGCGTCAGTGCGAGCCAGACGACCGTGGAAATACCGATGGTCTTCGCGCTGGCACCTTCGTTGGCCCAAGGCGACATCGCCGAGAAACCGAGGCCCGATCCCAGCAGGACCAGAATTAAGGACAGCGCGGCGGCGCCGGCGGCACCCGCGAAGATGGCCCCCCAGGACACGCCTGAGACCGAGGAGGATTCTTCTACAGCGGCAGGATAAGAATCAGGTGAGACGTTCATTGTGCTGCTCCGTGCGAATGATGTTGTGCTTCTCCCCATTACGGTGCACTGCCTGTGCCAGCGACCGCTACTTTAAAAAAATCAATAAAATCAATTGCTTGTGGAATAGGAGTTTTGATGTGTTCGTGCAAAATGCATGAACCTGATAAATCCACGGATGCGTTCTGCCCGGTCAATGGATTTCCATGCCTGTCAAAGGTTTGCGACAATCCTTTGCGACGGATTCCGTCAACGCGCAACATTCCGGCACATTTATGTGTGGACGTTGTCTCATAACATCAGCCCCGCAGGTTGACAGCCATAGTCCGCCCACGGCTCCTGTTTCTTCGAGAGGTAACCCAGCATGTTTGTCCATCGCCCCCTGGAAGAAAAAGACGTCCCTTTTATCTGCGACATGCCCCAGAGCATTGATGAGCTCTTCTATATGTTTCCAAAGGCGGTGTTCCCGCTGACACCGGAGCAGCTCAATGAATCCATCGCGCAGCGTTCGGACAACACCGTCATCGAATTGGACGGCCAAGTAGTCGGATTCGCCAACTTCTCCCGATACGATTTCAGAGGCCGTTGTTCCATGGGCAACGTCATCATCGATCCGCGCTTTCGCTCAAAAGGCGTTGGCCGCTACATGATCGGCTGCATGATGGAGTTGGCGTTCGGCAAACACGAAGCGGCGGAGCTGACCGCCTCCTGCTTCAACCATAACGTCCCCGGACTGCTCTTCTACCCCAAGCTCGGTTTCAAGCCTTTCGCCATTGAAGAGCGCCTGGACAAGCGAGGCGCGCGCGTCGCCCTTATCCATCTCAAGTTGCCTCGAAGCTGACCCACAGACAGCTTAATGACGCCAGTCGTCGGGCGCCTCACGGCTGCCCGACGAACGGATGAGCACAACCCTCGGCCCCTCCCGGGCGATAAATCCCATTATTCCGCCAATTAAGCGATGAGCCGCGGCGTTTCCAATCCGGTGAATCGTTTTTCCTCGAGCAACTTGGCTCGTGCGCAGCCATTTTCGTGTGGTAGGCAGCTGTTTGCCTCACTTTGGGGCGCGGCGTATAAGGTGAATATCCCTGATTGCCGGATGGCGGACGGGGTACGGGAAACTTCTCCACCTTCGTGGAATGGGGTATTGATAGTCAGGCGAGCGGCTGAACGCATCAACCAGTCCTGCCTGTGGAGGATTGACGATGATTGCCTGTACGCTCTCTAACCTGGAACTGCGCAGCATTATAGAAAGCGCGTTTCTGCCCCTGCGGTGTCACTGCACCGTATTGGGGGACCTGATGACGGTTGAAGTCATCGACCCCGCGACCGAGCACGTCGAACTGTTCGCTTCCAATATTGCCTTGGACTCACTCGATAACAGCCACGCCTTGTGCGCGCTGATCCGGGCGCTTCAGGCCGAGCTCGCAAAGGCCAGGCATTACCCCCATGCCCTGGCGAGCTGAGCGCAGGGCTCTAGCAATAATCGCCGTTCGGCCTTATGTTGGTGAGCATCGGCCCTGAGAGGCCAGGCGGGATATTGAGGATTTGCATGGCGCAGGCGCAACCCGAGATCGAGGCAGTACAAGAGCAGAGACCAGCGGCACCCTTGCGCCGTCGGCGCAAGGTCATGATCGGCGTCGGCGGCCTGCTGGGCATTGTGGTGGTAGGCGCGGTGACGATCGTCACGATGCTGGAGCAGCTGGAGATGCGAAATGCCAGCTTCCGACCGCCCATGACTTCCCTGGAACGGCAACAGCTCCTGCCACCGGAGCCTGTGCTGGAAGTCAAACCTCAGGTGGAAGGCCTGCGCTACGGCGCCGCCATTTTGCCGGATCAGGCTGCGAGCGCCGATTCCGCCGCGCCTGAACAGGCGTCGGCTTCAGCAGCGGCCCTGCTCTTTAGCGCGCCGTCTTCGCCCCTTGGCCCTGCAGCCCTCACGACACCTGATCCGCAGTCCAGCAAGCCAACGGGCATCGCTCAGGCGATCCACGTGCATAACAGCACGCAGTAGGCCCCACCTTTCTCAATGCATCCGGCGACGGTGCTCATTTTCGAAGAGCAGTTTGAACTGCTCTTCGCCGTTGTCTTGAACCGCATAGTGCTCGCGAACAGGCCCTGCTTCGATGCGGCCATCCATTGCAACGCGGATGACGGCTGACTTGGGCAGATAGTCCGGCACGTCACCGATGATCGTCAGCTCGCGCAGGCGGTGGCCGTCGTGTTCTATGGTCGTAAGCCGCACTCGGCAGGTTGCCTGCATGGGAATAGGCCCAAACAGCGTGTCCCGCGAATAATCAATTTCGGCGATGCTGGACCGACGGGTTTTGTCAGCATTCATAAGGTCACCTCTCTCTGTCCATTGGAAAGTGTTCAAGCATGACAATGGAGGCATGGCAGGCCGGAATAGTTCTCATCGCTGCTGACGATAGTTCTCCATTCATCCGATACGCCAGTGCGTGCCCGTGCTTTTCGGGAGAGTGATGGTAATTACCGGGGTCGATAATTCTGACGTCAATAAACACGACGGCACTTAAACGGTTATAGGACAGTACAAGCGAAGCGTGACACTAAAAGCACGACGCATGTTGCGAAGAAAGCCGCTTATATCCGTCAACGACCTGCGATCTGAAATTAAATTGCGAAAGGCTCTTATTTTATAAATCCATGGGCGCCTGCTTGTGCGACGGAATAATGGCGTCATATTTAAAAAATCTATATAAAACAATGGTTTGTGTATCTAGATTGTCGGACAGTACGTTTTTTCGGAAAATTGACACGTTGCCGGTTATTTGCAACCATCACTTTACGTTTTCAAGTCTGATGATCTGCACTTAGTGCAAGCGTCGACACTTCTCTTTTTGGGATTAATCTTTGCAGACGCGCGACGAGTTGGCGGTAGCGTCCCTGAAGAAACCTTGAAAAGAGCAGCGTAAAGAGTAGGCACCCGGGCAGGCTCGGAAAAGGCCCCGCCACCCGGCAAGCAGCGTGTCAGAGCCTGCGCCGATTGATCGACAGCGCATTGATCGTCCGACCTTCCAGAGCCGCAAACGTGACGCAAATCACCGCGGTTGTCATGCCTGCCGAGTGCAGTAGTTCAATAACAGCGCCTTTATTTTTCAACTTGAAAGTCCAGACATCGCCTCAGCGATAGCGGTTGAACGCGCACGCAAGTGCGGCGGTTTATAACGCACGTGGCGATACGGTAACGACCCAGCGTGGAGTGACAGTTATGCAAGGAGATCATCTGGAAACCGTTTGCGGTTGCGTAGTAGGGGGTGCCGGACCTGCGGGAATGGGACTGCTTTTCAACGCATTGAAAAGTGGCGCCATGCCAGAACTGGCCAAGGAAGGTTTAATCATTGTCGACGCGAGTCCCACGCCGGGCACGGGTCGTTTGGGCGATTACCGGATCACCGCCAACTCGGTGGGCGATGTGTTCCTGGATTGCCTGCGCGACCCGGCTTTGCGTGATGTATTCGAACCCCTCGAACATTCGCCCGCTTATTGGCGCATCCGTCGTCAGGCGCAAAGTGCGCCGCAATTGGCGGACGTCGCCGAACTGCTGGCGGAAGCCTCGAAGCTGGTGCTCGACTTTATCGTCGAGCGGTACGGCGTGAAGTTATGGAGCAGCACGACGATCACCGAGATCGTGCGCGACGGCGATGACTATCAGGTGTGGGTCGAGTCCGATGGCCGCAGTCAGCGAATTCGCAGCCGTGCAGTCGTCCTCAATCTGGGGGGTTGGCAGGACCCGCAGCATCTCCTCGACAGCCTGGCAGATCAAGGCCTCGCGGTGCCGCCCTCGGCGCAGATCGAGAGCGCCGATGCGCTGCTGAGAATGAACGCCGTGCAACTGCGCCACCTCTTCGCGAAGACGCTGGCGGCCAAGGGCCGGGTGTGCGTCGTGGGCGGTTCCCACAGTGCGTTCTCGGTGCTGGAAAACCTGGCCGACGCGCTGGAGTTTGCCGGCCTGGAGGAGGTCACGCTGGTCCACCGTTCGCCGATCCGCCTGTTTTACGAAACCGCTCAGGCCGCGCTGGATGCAGGCTATGTGTTCGATGCGGTCAGGGATGTCTGCCCGGTGTCGGGGCGGGTCAACCGGTCAGGCGGCTTGCGCTATCGGGCGCTGGACGTGGGGCGTGAAGCCCTGTCCAAAGGCCAGATCGGCAAGACCGGCGTGCGCGTCCAGCTGCTGCAAACCCATCAGGGTCCGACCGATCAGTTCGAGCGCGCTCGTCTGGCGCTGGCGGAAGCCGACATCGTCGTGCAGTGCACGGGCTATCAGCCGTTGCTGCCAGCCTTGAGTCATGCCGGTGGTGAGGCCATCACGCTGATGGAGGTCAAGGGCGGGCTGGATTCAGATCCAACGGGTTGCCCGCTCGACGCCAGCGGTCAGCGCCTGCACGGCCTGCACCTGTTCGGCCTGGGGGCCGGGCTGGGGGTTGATCCGCGATTGGGCAGCGAAGCATCGTTTGACGGCCGCATCTACGGGGTCTGGCAGTTCCATCACGACGCCAGCGGCGTGGTGATCGATTCGGTCCTGACCCGCTTGCAGACCCCGGCACTGCAGCCGGTCGCTGCGGCGCCACGGTGGGTGTCCAGTCGCAGCGAAGAACGTTTGCCGTTCCTCTGGCCCGTGCTGATCAACGCGCAATCCTGAGGCACATTGCAACATCTGCATCCCGGCGCTCCTTTGGTTAGGCAGCCCGGGATTTTTTTTGCCCCAGAGGCGACTAGGCGTCGGTCACTTGCCCGGAGTGTGCGTCGCCAGCTCCATGATCATCCGCGTCAGCAGGTAGATGCGCGGCGACACGCTGTCGACTTCCGCGTATTCCTCGGGCGTGTGAATATTGCCGCCAACGATGCCGAAGCCATCCAGGGTTGGCACGCCGACCCCGGCCGAGAGGCTCGCATCGGCCGCGCCGCCGCTGCCTTCGATGGTCAGTTTGCGGCCGATCTCGCCGTAGATGCCCTGGGCGATATCAACCAGCTTGTCGGTTTCCGGCGTCTGCGGCATGGGTGGCAAACCGCGCTCCAGGCGGGTGGTCACTTGGGTGTCCGGGATCAGTTTGTCAGCCGACACCCGCGCCAGATCCTTCTCGATGCGGTCGAACTCTTCCGGCACGGCGGCGCGCACATCGGCCTTGGCGGTGGCCTGATCGGGGATGACGTTGGTGCGATCGCCGGCGTTGAGCACGGTGAAATTGATCGTGGTCTTCTTCTCGGCGTCGCCCAGCTTGCCCAGTTGCAGAATCTGATGCGCCACCTCCATGGCCGCGTTGCGCCCCAGTTCCGGCGCGACGCCGGCGTGGGACGCCTTGCCCTTTACCTCAACCACTGCGGTGGCGCTGCCTTTGCGCCAGATCACCAGACCGTCGGCGGGGCGCCCCGGCTCCAGGTTCAGGGTCACATCGTGCTGTTTGGCGACCTTCTGGATCAGCGCGGTGGCGGCGGCGGAACCGGTCTCCTCGCTGGCGTCCAGCAGGAAGGTAATCTGCGCGTAGTCCTTGAAGTCGAGCTTCTTCAGAATCTTCAGCGCGTAAAGGCCGGCAACGATGCCGCCCTTGTCGTCCATCACCCCTGGCCCGTACGCACGGCCGTCCTTGATGTGGAAGGGGCGGGCGGCGGCGGAACCTTCCTTGAACACGGTGTCCATGTGCGCCATCAGCAGTATCTTCGCCTTGCCGCTCCCTTTGAGCGTCGCGACCACGTGCTGGCTCTTGTCCGGCGCGGTGTTGGGGATCATCTCGATGGTTGCACCTAGCGCCTTGAGTTGGGCGACGACGATGTCACGCACTTGGGTCAGTCCCGGCTCGTAGCCGGAGCCCGTATCGATATTGACCAATTGTTCCAGCAGCTTCAGCGCGTCGTCCTTGGATTGCTCGGCATCCGCCTGAACCTGTTTATTGGGCTCGGCAAAGGCAGGCGCTGCCGCGGAGAAGGCGATACCGAAGGCCAGCGCGCTGGCGAGGAGAGAGCGGGAAAACGGTGAGGTCATGGTCGATCCTTGAAGTGGCATAAAAGGGCTGGAGAGACACCGTAGCCCGTTGCGCAGGATCGTGCATGTCAAAACGCGTTATTCACATCGACAAAAACGCCGAACCTTTAGGCTGGACTACCCTCAACATTCCTACGTCAGTCATCAGAGGAGAGGCATCCCATGCCGGTTAAGCACGATTTGTACGCGGACCTGAGCATCACCAAAGACGAGCTCGCCAAGCGCAAGGGCACCGACGCGAAGCTCAATGCCCTGGTCGAGCACTACAATGAGCTGGACATCCATATTGTCAGCGCCGAAGAGGCGGGCGATATTCCCGACGATGAGTTGAAGAAGCTCAAGGAAAAAAGGCTGCAGGCCAAAGACACCATCGCCAGCCACCTGAATACCTCAGGCTGATCGGGTCAAACGACTCAGCAACTAAAACGGCCGATCTCTTATGGAGGTCGGCCGTTTTTAGTTGGCGATTCCGGCTGCCTGACAACTTGTCGCGGCATCTGGAAGTGCATCGCCCAATACGCTGGATCTGTGTGTTCGCTCGCGCTTAGTTATCGGCGGAGGCGACTTCGATGGATCCAAAGTTCAGACGAAAAAAAACGGCGTCTGGTCAGTCGCCGTCGCCGATCTGTCAGCACCGGGTGGCCGCTGACAGTAATCGAATAAGCATAAACCGGAGGGTTTATTGCGGATCCTGGTCGGGTGCAGCCTCGGCCTTGATGCGCTTGTAGATTTCTTCGCGGTGCACTGAAACATCTTTCGGAGCGTTGATGCCAAGACGGACTTGGAGACCCTGAACGCCCAGAATGGTAACGGTGATGTCGTCACCAATGTTTATGCTTTCGCCGACTTTGCGGGTGAGTATCAACATAATCTTTTCCTTGATGGCCTCATGAAGCGCCTCTACCGGGAGGCTGGCGTGAGCCTTTGGGTGGTGGTGATTGCCGATTGCATCCAAATGCGTTCATCAGTATGACGCCATTGGTACGATTTTAATTCCCCAGGTTCATCGTCTTGTCACAGTTAGCGCCGCTCCTGGGTCGAACGGCAGGGGAATCTTGCCTGATACTGGCGGTAAATTCCCGTGCAAATCGGCCATCGTTTGATAGCCGGATTCCGCGCGGCGCCTATTCCACACTCCTTTAGCCTTTATTGCAAAGAACTCATGCGGGCCGGTGATGAAATTTTCATTAGATTGCCCCGTACGAGTTCTCAGAAAGGAGTGTAGGAGACTTCCGAAATGAGTACCGGCAAAACGCCGTAACTTTAATCGAATTGATGACGGGATGTGTGAACGGTTTTGTATCAAGCCCCGGTTTATCAGACCTGAAGACTCGGACGTCGACATCGGGATGGGAGCGGAAGGGGGCGAGGGGGGCTGAAATAACATGCCCACCGCGGGGGTGGGCATGGATGCAACAGGGAGGCATGGCCGCGTCAATATGCCGCGATCAATGCATCAGACGACCAGCGACAGCAGCATGATCAGGATGATGCCCACCACCGACAGGATGGTTTCCATCACGGTCCAGGTTTTCAGTGTTTCAGCCACGGTCATGTTGAAGTACTGCTTGACCAGCCAGAAACCCGCATCGTTCACGTGGGACAGAATCAGCGAACCGGCACCGGTTGCCAGAACCAGCAGTTCGCGGTTCACGCCCGGGATCATGCCAACCACCGGCGCGACGATCCCGGCACCGGTGATGGTCGCGACGGTCGCGGAACCGGTGGCGATACGGATCACTGCAGCCACCAGCCACGCCAGCAGAATCGGCGAGATCTGCGCCTGCACGGCCATGTGGCCGATCAGGTTACCGACGCCACTGTCCACCAGCATCTGCTTGAAGCCACCGCCGGCGCCGACGATCAGTACGATCGCGGCCACTGGCGCGAGGCTCTGGTCGAGCAGCTTGATGATGTGATCGCGGCTGAAGCCACGGGCCGAACCGAAGGTGTAGAACGCCAGCAGCAGGGCGAACAGCAGAGCAGCGATCGGGTGACCGATGAAGTCCATCCAGATGCGGAAGATGTGACCGGCTGGCAGCGCAACGTCGGCAAACGTCTTGAGCAGCATCAGGAACACCGGCAGCAGGATGGTCACCAGCGTGATGGCAAAGCTTGGCAGGTTGTCGTTGGTCGATTCCTTGGCAATCTGGTCCATCAGCTCTTTCGACGGGTTGCCCGGAATGCGCTTGGCAATCCATTTACCGTAGATCGGGCCGGCGATGATGGCGGTCGGGAACGCGACGATCAGACCGTAGAAAATGGTCTTGCCGATGTCTGCGTTGAAGATGCCGATCGCCAGCAACGGACCCGGGTGCGGAGGCACCAGACCGTGGACGGCCGACAGACCGGCCAGCAACGGGATACCGATCTTGACGATGGACACGCCGCTGCGACGGGCAACGATGAACACCAGCGGGATCAGCAGCACGAAGCCGATTTCGAAGAACAGCGGGATGCCCACCAGAAACGCCGAAAACATCATGGCCCAGTGCACGCGGTCCTTGCCGAAGCGACGGATCAGCGTCTGGGCGATCTGGTCAGCACCGCCGGAGTCGGCCATCAGCTTGCCGAGCATGGTGCCCAGGCCGAGGATGATGCCGACGAAACCCAGCACGCCGCCGAAACCGTCCTGGAACGATTTCATCACTTTGTCGACCGGCATCCCGGAGGTCAGCCCGAGAAAACCGGCAGCGATGGTCAATGCAATAAAGGGGTGGACTTTGAACTTGGTGATCAGAAGCACAAGGCCAATGATGGTCACCAACGCATCGACCAGCAGATACGTGTCTTGAGTCATACCGAACATGGTGGTGTCTCTCCGTTGTATTTTGTTTTTTTGGAGCTGCTGCTTGACGCTGTCGCTCTCTGCCCTGTGAAGCAAGGGCAGCGTCATCAGAGACAGCGCTACCTTTGCCGCTCACGCCTGATCGAGGATCAAGAGCCGGTGCGCGCGGTGACAGATGGGGTTTGAGCCTCGGAGCCAGACTCGCTCCACCACGTGGCCGCTTCCTTACCGATGGTCTCGATCGATTGGGTCGCGTCCACCACCAGTGTGCGGTCCTCGTTATACGGAGGCTCGAGGGTCGCGAACTGGCTGTCGACCAGACTGGCCGGCATGAAGTGGCCCGGGCGATGGGAGCAGCGTTCGGTGGCGAGTTCTTTGGTCAGCTCCAGAAACACGAAGCCCAGCTCCGGCACGGCTGCGCGCAGACGTTCACGGTAGATGAGCTTGAGGGAGGAGCAGGTCAGGACAGGTTTTTCGCCGTTCTTCACAGCGGCGGCCACTTCTTCGCCGAGTCGGGTCAGCCAGCCGGCGCGATCGTTGTCGTCAAGGGGATGGCCCGCGCTCATCTTGTCGATGTTGGCTTGAGGATGGAACGCATCACCCTCGATCAGGCGGCCGCCGCTGTTTTTAGCGATGGCCTCGCCGACGGCGCTCTTGCCGCAGCCGGAAACACCCATTACCACGATGGCGGAAATAGCATGTGGAGCAGTAGTCATAAAAACCTCGTCCCGGAGACAGCGCTGTCTTCGCCGAATGGTGTGCAAGTCCGGCGAGACTGTTTCCAGGTGTAGTCATTGTTATGGGTATCTCGCTGATCCATGAGATGCAAAACCCGGTCGTGGAATCGATCGAAAAGTTGCGGGCCTCCGTGAGATAGCGCTACCTTAGAGCCCATCCCACACAATCGCAACCCCCGCAGCTTTCTTCCAATCAGTTGGCAACGCATGACACGTATTGGTTCCCGCTCCACCGGTCGTCCCACCCTCAACGAAGTCGCCAAGCTGGCCGCCGTCTCGCCGATTACCGCGTCCCGGGCCTTGCGTGGCGTGGCCACTGTGGCGCCGGAGCTGGTGGAAAAAGTCCGCGCTGCTGCGCTGAGTCTAGGCTATGTCACCAATCCTGCCGCCCGGGCGCTGGCGTCTTCGCACAGTCAGTCGGTGGTGGTGCTGGTGCCGTCGCTGTCCAACCAGTTGTTCATCGAAACCCTTGAGGCGATTCAAACGGTTCTGCGCCCGCGCGGGCTGGAAGTGGTGATCGGTAATTATCACTACTCGCCTATAGAAGAAGAGAACCTGCTGCGCAGTCATCTGTCCCACCGGCCGCGGGGGATTCTGCTGACAGGGTTTGATCGCAGCGTGGCGGCGCAGCAGTTGCTCGCGTCCAGCGGGGTGCCTTGCGTGCACATGATGGAGCTGGACCCGAGCCGCGCCGAGCCCTGCGTAGGGTTTTCCCAGCAACAGGCGGGTGCCGAGGCGGCGCGGCATCTGTTGAGTCGTGGCCGGCGGCGGCTGGCCTATGTGTCGGCGCAGCTTGATCCACGGGTGATTCAACGGGGCGTCGGCTTTCGCGGCGCATTGGAGCAGGAAGGGCTGTATGACGAAGCGCTGCAATTGGCGTCGCCGCTGCCGTCGTCCATCGGTTTGGGGAGTGAGTTGTTCGCCCGTTTGATGGAAACCCATCCGGACGTCGACGGGGTGTTTTTCTGCAATGACGACCTGGCCCAGGGTGCATCGCTGGAAGCCCTGCGGCGGGGCATTCGTATTCCGGAGCAGGTGTCGCTGATCGGCTTCAACGACCTGCCGGGCTCGGCGCACATGGTGCCGCGCCTGACCTCCATCCGCACCCCGCGCGAACAGGTCGGCCAGCGCGCCGCGCAGTTACTGCTCGGCTTGCTGGACGGCACGGTTCAAGAGGCACAGGTGGATCTGGGGTTTGAACTGGTGGTGCGGGAGAGCACGTAGCTCGCTCGCACCCTTGGATCAATGCTCCTTCTTGAATGCGAGGCGGAACTCATGCAGCAGCGGTTCGGTGTAGCCGCTCGGCTGTTCGCGGCCTTTGAACACCAGCGCGCTGGCGGCCTGGAAGGCCACTGACTTCTCGAAATTGCCGGCCATTGGCGTGTAGGCCGAGTCACCGGCGTTTTGCCGGTCGACCACCTTGGCCATACGTTTCAATGCATCTTTCACGTAGTCATCGGAGACCACGCCGTGGCGCAGCCAGTTGGCGATGTGCTGGCTGGAAATACGCAGCGTCGCGCGGTCTTCCATCAGGCCGACGTTGTGGATGTCCGGCACCTTCGAACAGCCAACGCCTTGCTCCACCCAGCGCACCACATAACCCAGCAGCCCTTGGGCGTTGTTTTCAACTTCCTCGCGAATCTGATCCTCGTTCCACTCCGCCTTTTCGACGACCGGAATGCTCAGCAGGTCCAGCAGAATGTCTTCGCTGATGCTGTCCAGGTCGACCTGTTCCAGCTCCTGCTGCACCGCTTTCACGTCCACTTTGTGGTAGTGCAGCGCGTGCAAGGTGGCCGCCGTTGGCGAAGGCACCCACGCGGTGGTCGCGCCGGATTTCGGGTGCGCGATCTTCTGCTCGAGCATGTCGGCCATCAGGTCCGGCATTGCCCACATGCCCTTGCCGATCTGCGCACGGCCGCGCAGTCCGCAAGCCAGGCCGACCAGCACGTTATTGCGCTCATACGCCTTGATCCACGGCGTGGCTTTCATGTCGCCCTTACGCAGCATCGGCCCGGCTTCCATCGAGCTGTGCATCTCGTCGCCGGTGCGGTCGAGGAAGCCGGTGTTGATGAATGCCACCCGCGACGATGCCGCTTCGATGCACGCCTTGAGGTTGACGCTGGTGCGCCGCTCTTCGTCCATGATCCCCATCTTCAAGGTGTTACGCGGGATCTTCAGCGCGTCTTCGATGCGGCTGAACAGCGTGTTGGCGAACGCCACTTCGTCCGGGCCGTGCATCTTCGGTTTGACGATGTAGACGCTGCCGGCGCGGGAGTTGGTGCGGTTATGCAAGTCATGCAAGGCGATCAGGCTGGTGATGACGCCGTCGAGAATGCCTTCGGGGATTTCCTTGTTGCCGTCGTAGAGGATCGCCGGGTTGGTCATCAGGTGGCCAACGTTGCGGATGAACAGCAGCGAGCGCCCGTGCAGGGTAATCGCGCTGCCGTCGGCGGCCGTGTACTGGCGGTCGGCGTTCAGGCGACGGGTGATGGTTTTGCCGTTCTTGACCAGCGCTTCGGTCAGGTCGCCTTTCATCAGGCCCAGCCAGTTGCGGTAGATCACCAGCTTGTCGTCGGCATCGACGGCGGCGACCGAGTCTTCGCAGTCGATGATGGTCGACAGCGCGGCTTCCAGCAGCAGGTCCTTGATCCCGGCCGGGTCAGTGCCACCGATCGGGCTGGCGGGGTCGATCTGGATTTCGATGTGCAGGCCGTTGTTCCTCAGCAGGATCGCATTCGGCTGGCGCGGCTCGCCCTGATAACCGACGTATTTCTCGGGCTGGGCAAGGCGCGACGGGCTGCCGTCGGCGAGGGTGACCAGCAATTCGCCGCTGTCCACCGCGTAGGCCTTGGCGCCGACGTGGGAACCGGTGGCCAGGGGCGCGGCTTCATCGAGCAGGGCGCGGGCGAAGGCGATGACTTTCTCGCCCCGCAGCGGGTTGTAACCGGCTTTAATCTCGGCGCCGTTCGCCGAGGAAATGGCATCGGTGCCGTACAGCGCGTCGTACAGCGAACCCCAGCGCGCATTGGCGGCATTAAGGGCGTAACGGGCGTTGGCAGCGGGCACCACCAATTGCGGGCCAGCCTGTTCGCTGACTTCGATATCCACCTTGTTGGTGGACACCTGGACCTGCGCCGGTACCTGCTTGAGGTAGCCGATGCTGTCGAGGAAGGCGATGTACGCCGGCATGTCGGTGACCGGGCCAGGGTTGGATTTGTGCCACTTATCCAGTTGAGCCTGTATGCGGTCGCGCTCTTTCAGCAGTTCGCGGTTGACCGGGGCGAGGTCGTGGACCAGCGAGTCGAAATCGGCCCAGAACAGCTCCGGGGTCAGGCCTGTCCCGGGAATCACTTCCTCGTCGACAAAGCGCTTGAGGTTGGCCGCCACTTTAAGGTTGTGGCAATTGACGAACTCGGTCATCTCGGTCTCCATCATGAATTGGGTTTGCAGCGTTGCGGCAGGCGGTCGCGGCGGGCGTTATTGCGCGCTCACCGCCGCCACCCCGGCCTTGGCCACTTGCGCATCCTGGTCGGCTTTGACGCCGGACACCCCTACCGCGCCGATGGTCTCTCCGTCGATGATCACCGGCACGCCGCCTTCCAGCGACGTCAGCAGTGGCGCGGTGACGAAGGCGGTACGCCCGCCGTTGACCATTTCCTCATACCCCTTGGATTCACGACGACCCAACGCCGAGGTGCGCGCTTTTTCGATGGCGATGTACCCGCCAATCGGCGCGCAGCCGTCCAGGCGCTCGAAGCCCAGCAGGTGACCACCGTCGTCCGTCACGGCGATGGACACGGCCCAGCCATTGTTCTGCGCCTCGGTGCGTGCCGCGGCGAGGATCTGGGTGACTTCGGTCTGGGTCAGTACGGATTTGGTTTTCATGCAGTTCTCCTGAAGGCAAAGGGTGTCATGAGTGTGCGTCTGATACGGAGCCAGGGCGCCTGCAATCAACTTGGAGGCAAGGCGTCCTCGATGAGTTCGATCCAGTGTTTGACCGGCGTGCGGTTGGCGCTGGCCAAGTGCGTCTGACAGCCAATGTTGGCCGTCGCGATCACGTCCGGGTTGCCGCTTTCCAGCGCGTTCATTTTGTTGTCACGCAGCTGTTTCGCCAGCACTGGCTGAGTCACCGAATAGGTGCCGGCCGAGCCGCAGCATAAGTGACTGTCGGGCACCGGTGTGAGGTTGAAGCCCAATCGGGTCAACACCGACTCAACGGCGCCGCCGAGTTTCTGCGCGTGCTGCAGCGTACACGGGCAATGGAAGGCCAGGGTCTGGCGCGTGCAACCGCCGAGCTGTTCAAGGGGTTCGGCGCGCAGCACTTCAACCAGGTCCAAGGTGCGTTCGCTGATGGCCGCCGCTTTTTGCGCATAAGCCGGGTCATTGCGCAGCAGGTGGCCGTAATCCTTGACGAAGGCGCCGCAACCGCTGGCGGTCTGCACGATGGCCTCGGCACCGGCCTGAATGCTCGGCCACCACGCGTCGATGTTCCGACGTGCGCGCTGCAAGCCTTGTTCCTGGGCATTCAAATGGTAATCCACGGCGCCGCAGCAACCGGCCTGGGCAATGGATGTGACGCTGATGCCCAGTCGGTCGAGCACCCTTGCGGTGGCGGCGTTGGTGTTGGGCGACAAGCCGGGTTGCACGCAGCCCTCGAGGATGAGCATCTGCCGCGCGTGCTGCCGGGTTGGCCGAGCCTTGGCGGGGCGGATGTTGCCCGGCAGCTTGGTCTTCAATGCGCCGGGCAGCAGGGGCCTGAAGGAATTGCCCAACTGGGTCAGGGATTTGAACAGGCCGGCATTGGGCACCACGGCCCGCAGGCTGTCCCGCAGCAGGCGCTGGCCGAGGGGGCGCGGCACGGCGGCGTCGACCACCTCCCGGCCGATGTCCAGCAGGTTGTGGTAGTCGACGCCGGAGGGGCAGGTGGTTTCACAGTTGCGGCAGGACAGGCAACGATCCAGGTGCAACTGGGTTTTCTCGGTGACTTCGCGGCCTTCCAGCACTTGCTTGATCAGGTAAATGCGCCCGCGCGGTCCATCCAGTTCGTCGCCGAGCAACTGATAGGTCGGGCAGGTGGCGTTGCAGAAACCGCAGTGCACGCAGCTGCGCAAAATGCTTTCCGCTTCCTCGCCACGGGGCAGGCTCTTGGCGTGGTCGCTCAGGGTCGTCTGCATGGTTCAGATCTCCGCGTACATTCGGCCCGGATTGAAAACTCCGTGCGGATCAAGTTGCGCCTTGAGCTGGCGGTGGTAGCGCAGCAAGGGCGTGGCCAACGGCTGAAAAGGGCTGTCGTCGACGCCGTGGCTGAAGCAGGTGGCGTGACCACCTGCAGCGCTGGCGATCCGCCGAATCTCGCTGCCGCTGGCGTCGGATTTCAACCAGCGTTGCGCACCGGCCCAGTCGATCAGTTGATCCCCCGGCAGGTCCAGCGCCGCCGTGCTGACGGGCAATGACAGGCGCCACAGCGTCCGCCCATCGGTGAAGAACTCCAGGCGGTGTTCGTTGAGCGCGCGCCAGTAAGCCGGGTCGATGGATTCGCCGCCGAGGCGGTCATGGGCCGCCGCGACCGAACCTTCACCGCCTTCAAGGCGCAAGCGCAGCAGGCGGCCGTCGTGGCTGGCGGCGCTGATCGGCAAGGGTTCCTGACCCCACTGCGCCAGACGGGCGAGGGCGGTGGCGCTGTCCATTTCCAGCGCAATGCTGGTGCACAGTCGCGGCTTGGGCAGGACTTTCAACGAGACTTCGGTGATCAGGCCCAGACAGCCAAAACTGCCCGCCATCAAGCGCGACAGGTCGTAACCGGCGACGTTTTTCATCACCTCGCCGCCGAAGCGCAAATGCTTGCCGAGACCTGTGATCACCCGCGTGCCCAAGACGAAATCCCGCACCGAGCCTGACCACGGCCGGCGCGGCCCGGATAAACCCGCTGCAACCATCCCGCCCACGGTCCCGTCGCCTGCGCCGCTAGCGTCTGCATCGCCACGGCTATAGCTCGGTGGCTCGCAGGGCAGCATCTGACCGGCGTCTTCCAGCGCGGCATTCAGCACCGACAACGGCGTCCCGGCGCGGGCGGTGATCACCAGTTCGGTTGGGTCGTAGGTGACGATGCCACTGTGGATGCGCGTATCGAGCACGTCACCGGCCACCTCACGACCCAGGAATACCTTGCTGTTGGCGCCTTGAATGCGCAGCGGCAGGGCGGACTGAATCGCCTGATTGACCTGTTCCAGCAGTGCGTCGCTCGCATCGCGCTCCTGGGCCACGAAGGCTGGCTGACGTTGGGCATCCATCAGAAACGCTCCAGTTCAGGGAAGGGCAGCTTGCCCATGTGCACGTGCATGGCACCGAATTCGGCGCAGCGGTGCAGGGTGGGGATGTTCTTGCCGGGGTTGAGGGTGCCGGCCGGATCGAACGCGGCTTTTACCGCGTGAAACAACGTCAGCTCGTCACTGTTGAATTGCGCGCACATCTGATTGATCTTCTCGCGGCCCACGCCGTGCTCGCCGGTGATGCTGCCGCCGACTTTCACGCACAGCTCCAGAATCTTTCCGCCCAATGCCTCTGCGCGGTCCAGTTCACCGGGTTGGTTGGCATCGAAGAGGATCAACGGGTGCATGTTGCCGTCGCCGGCGTGGAAAACGTTGGCGACTCGCAGGCCGTATTCTTCCGACAGTGCGGAAATCCCCTTCAACACGCCGGGCAATTCCCGACGCGGGATGGTGCCGTCCATGCAGTAGTAATCCGGCGACAGCCGACCGACTGCCGGGAAAGCGTTCTTGCGCCCGGCCCAGAAGCGCACGCGTTCGGCTTCGTCCTTTGCCTGGCGAATCTCGGTCGCGCCGGCGTTTTCCAGCACGGCGCGAACCCGGTCGCAATCGGCGTGAACGTCAGCTTCCACGCCATCGAGTTCGCACAGCAGGATGGCTTCGGCGTCGACCGGGTAGCCGGCGTGGATGAAGTCTTCAGCGGCGCGAATAGCGAGGTTGTCCATCATTTCCAGGCCGCCGGGGATGATGCCTTCGGCGATGATGTCACCCACTGCGCGCCCGGCTTTTTCCACCGAGTCAAAGGCGGCCAGCAGCACCCGCGCCACTTGGGGTTTGGGCAGCAGTTTGACGGTGACCTCGGTGATCACGCCGAGCATGCCTTCGGAACCGGTGAACAGCGCCAGCAAGTCGAAGCCCGGTGAATCCAGCGCGTCGGAGCCCAGCACCATGTGCTCGCCCTCGACCGTGAGGATGTCGACCTTGAGCAGGTTGTGCACGGTCAGGCCGTATTTCAGGCAATGCACGCCGCCGGCGTTTTCCGCGACGTTGCCGCCGATGGAGCAGGCAATTTGCGAAGAGGGATCAGGCGCGTAATAGAGGTCGTAGGGCGCGGCGGCCTGGGAGATGGCCAGATTGCGCACGCCGGGCTGCACGCGGGCATAGCGCCCGGCGGGGTCGATGTGCAGGATTTTATTGAAGCGCGCCATCACCAGCAGCACGCCTTTTTCCAGGGGCAGGGCGCCGCCGGACAGTCCGGTTCCGGCACCGCGCGCCACCACCGGCACGCCGCGCTCGTGGCAGACCTTCAGCAGCGTCTGCACCTGCTCGATACGCTGGGGCAACACCACCAGCATCGGCGTCGTGCGGTACGCAGAGAGTCCGTCGCATTCGTAGGGGCGCAGTTCTTCCTCGCGGTGGAGGATGTCCAGATCAGGCAGGCGGGATTGCAGCGCGTGCAGCAGCTGTTGTTTGTCGATGACCGGCAGAACGCCGTCGACGCGTTCGTCGTACAGGATATTCATGATGGGTTCGCAACCCTGTCTTGTTTTTATTGGAGGCCCGTTCCGTGACGGAACGTGAATGGCTGGCTTGCATCATTGGCTCAGCGGGGCTTAGTGTCTACCGGGTGGAGCGGTGGTCGAACCAGTTTATTGAAGAGAGGTGATGAAATTTTCGGCCAATTGCCTTTTTTATCAGTGAGATAGCTTGGCGCGCGGTATTCGTCATTTTTAGGGTTGCCCGTGGTCATACCAGTGCTCAGTGCTTCTGGCCTAGTCTTTTAAAGCACTCAAGGAAGTCCGAACCATGCAAACCACTCAAGCCCAACGCCCGCAGCAGGTCGCCGATGTGGTCAGCGAGCGCATTGAGCGGCTGATTGTCGACGGAGTGCTCAAAGTCGGTCAGCTGTTGCCTTCCGAACGGCGGCTGACCGAAAAGCTCGGTGTGTCGCGCACCGCCCTGCGCGAGGGCCTGCAGCTGCTGCGCGCCAGGGGCATCATCGAAACCCGCCAGGGCAAGGGCTCGTTCGTCGCGCAAATGGGCGGGCTCGGGCTGACTGCCAATTCGCCGCTGATGCACTTGTTCGCCTCCCAGCCGCGCACGCTGTATGACCTGTTCGAGGTGCGAAGCCTGCTGGAAGGGGAGTCTGCGCGGCTCGCGGCGTTGCGCGGCACTGACGCGGATTTTGTGCTGATCACCCGCGCCTACGACGCACTGGTCGCTGGCCACGATCACCCCTTGCCCGCGTCCGAACACGCGCGGCTCGACCATGCGTTTCACCTGGCCATCTGCGAAGCGTCACACAACCCGGTGCTGGTGCAGACCCTGCGTTCGTTGACGGATCTGCTGCTGAACACGGTGTTCGCCTCGGTCAACAACCTTTATCACCGTGACGCCCAGAAGCGGCAGATCGATCGCCATCACGCTCGGCTTTATAACGCGGTGACCGGGCGGTTGCCTGAGCAGGCGCGCAAAGCGGCCGTGGCGCATATCCAGAACATCTGCGACAACCTGCGGGAGATCGAAAGCGAGGAGCAACGGCTGGTGCGCGCCACCCTGCGACTGGAGGGCTGGGCCTGAGCCACGCGGGAGGTTTACGCGTGTGGACCTTGGCTTGACACACATCCCGTATTGCCGCAGCTTACGCATTGCGTAAGTCGCTTACGCCGTAGTGAAAACCAAAACAACAATAACAGGCCATTCCCGTGGATCTTTTCACCTACTACCGATCGACCTCGAGCTACCGGGTGCGCATTGCCCTGGCGCTGAAAGGTCTCGCGTTCAACGCATTGCCGGTCAACCTGATCCGTGACGGCGGCGGACACCACCGGGCCGACTACCTGGCAATCAACCCCCAAGGCCGCGTTCCCGCTCTGAGGGTGGATGGCGGCGAGGTGATCATCCAGTCCATGGCGATCATCGAATACCTCGAAGAATTATCCCCCGAATTCCCATTGCTCCCCGAAGCGCTGCTCGCCCGCGCGGGGCATCGGCAGATTGCCGCCCTGATCGGCTGCGACATTCATCCGTTGCACAACGTCGCGGTGCTGAACCGCCTGCGCGGCATGGGCCACGACGAAGGCGACGTGACGGCGTGGATCGGCCACTGGATCGGCGAAGGTTTCGCTGCGGTGGAGGCACTGATTGGCGACACTGAGTTTTGCTTTGGCGCGGTTGGCCTGGCCGATGTGTACCTGTTGCCCCAGGTGTATGCGGCAAGGCGCTTCAACGTGGACATGATCCCGTTCCCGCGAATTTGCCGGGTCGAAGCGCTGGCCTTGCAGCATCCCGCGTTTCAGACCGCCCATCCCGATGCGCAATCGGACACGCCGGAGTAATCTTTCCCCCATGAAACGCTTCGGTCTGCAACTCATCTTCGGCGACTTTCTCGCCCGCAGCGTGCGGGGGATTTCCTGCGCGCCACCCGCTGAATCGTGATTCGAGCCGCTGTGCCTCTCACTATTTAGCAGGAGCAAGACCGTGACTGATCTCTACGAAAACCCGATGGGCCTGATGGGCTTTGAATTCATCGAATTCGCCTCGCCCACCCCGAACGTGCTGGAGCCGGTGTTCCAGATCATGGGCTTCACCAAAGTCGCCCATCACCGCTCCAAGAACGTGTCGCTCTACCGTCAGGGCGCGATCAACATCATCCTGAACAACGAGCCGAACAGCGAAGCGTCCTACTTCGCTGCGGAGCACGGTCCTTCCGTGTGCGGCATGGCCTTCCGGGTCAAGGATTCGCAACTGGCCTACAAGCGCGCGCTGGAACTCGGCGCCCAGCCTGTGGAAATCGGCACCGGGCCGATGGAGCTTCGCCTGCCGGCAATCAAGGGCATTGGCGGCGCACCGTTGTACCTGATCGACCGTTTCGGTGAAGGCACCTCGATCTACGACATCGACTTCGTGTACCTCGAAGGCGTCGACCGTCACCCCAAGGGCGCCGGCCTGCAATTCATCGATCACCTGACCCACAACGTCTATCGCGGGCGGATGGCCTATTGGGCGAACTTCTACGAGAAGCTGTTCAACTTCCGCGAGCTGCGCTATTTCGACATCAAGGGCGAGTACACCGGCCTGACCTCGAAAGCGATGACCGCGCCGGACGGCATGATCCGCATCCCGCTGAACGAGGAATCCTCAAAGGGCGCCGGGCAGATCGAAGAGTTTTTGATGAAGTTCAATGGCGAGGGGATTCAGCACGTCGCGTTCTTCACCGAAAACCTGATCGACACCTGGGACCGGCTCAAGGCGCTGGGCATGCGCTTCATGACCCCGCCGCCGGACACCTACTACGAAATGCTCGAAGGCCGTCTGCCCAACCACGGCGAGCCCGAGCATGAGCTGAAAGCGCGGGGGATCCTGCTGGATGGCAACTCCGAAGGCGGCAGTCAGCGTCTGCTGTTGCAGATCTTCTCGGAAACCCTGATGGGGCCGGTGTTCTTCGAATTCATCCAGCGCAAGGGCGACGATGGCTTCGGCGAGGGCAATTTCAAGGCGCTATTTGAGTCGATCGAGCGCGATCAAGTGCGCAGGGGAGTGTTGGCGGTGGATTGAAGTACGCAGCCCGATTTGGTGCACGCGATATGTCTGTAGGACCGGCTTCAGCCGGGAAGGGGCCGGTTTGAACACCATCAATTTTGTGGCGTAACCGCCGACGTCTTCCCGGCTAAAGCCGGTCCTACACGAGGAACGCGGTCCGTCAGTGGGAGCGCGGTCCTGCCCTTTGGGATCCTGACCAATCACTCCAGCCGCGGCATTTCCCCACCCATCCGCGCGCTGATCGCCTGTGCCGTTTGCAGCAGTTTCTGCGCGGCCGTCGCCTGGCGCTGATCGGTAAACACCGACGCCGAACCCACCACCGTCACCACACCCACCAGCTTGTTGCCCATGGCAAACACCGGCGACGACACCGCGTTGACGCCGGCCATCAACATCCCGTGAATCTGATGCACCCCGGTGCTGCGGATTTCGTGGACGTGCCGATCGATCTCCTTCAACTGCGCTGCATTCAACGAGGCTGATTCCGCCTCTCTCAACGCGGCGGTTTCGGTCGGCGACAGAAAGGTGTCGAACACCAGCCCGGTGGACGAACCGAGCAGCGGCAGCACCGAACCGATCTGCGTGACCAGGGTGACCGCCCCCAGCGACTGCTCGACGTACACCACCGTCGGGCCTTTGTTGCCCCACACGGCCAGAAAGCAGGTTTCGTTGAGTTCGTCGCGCAGGGCGATCAGGGCCGGAGCAGAGGTCTTCAGCACATCCAGTTGGCTCAGTGCCGCCAGCCCGACCTGCAAGGCGGAGCGCCCCAGCCGGTAATGGTTGCTGGCCGGGTCCTGTTCGGCAAAACCGCTGTCCACCAGCGCTTGCAGGTAGCGATGCACCTTGCTGGCCGGCATGCCGACGTATTCGGCGAGTTTCGACAGTGACGTGGCAGGCGCCAGTTCGGCCAGCGCCTTGAGGATGCCGACGCCGACCTCAGCCGACTGGACTTTCTGCTGGCGCGGCGCGGTGGCGGGGGTGGAATCGTCGGTCATGGAAGGGAGGCCCCCGGTCTGGAAAGGCTGCTTTATAGCTTGACCCTTCCGCAAACTCAAATTACGTTATGCGTAACACGCTTACGATAAAAACAATAAGAGGTCGTCATGTCGACAGCACCCCGGTCCGAGTCCCTGCGCTACCAGTGCGGATTCGGCAATCAATTCAGCAGCGAGGCGATGCCGGGCGGTTTGCCCCACGGGCAGAACTCGCCGCAGCGTCACCCGCTGGGCCTCTACGCCGAGCAATTCTCCGGGACCGCGTTCACCGTACCCCGCGCCGAAGCCCGACGCTCCTGGCTCTATCGCATTCAACCCTCCGCCGCGCACCCTCGTTTTCAGCGCCTTGAGCGGCAGATCCCCGGTCAGCAGCAAGGCCCGGTCACACCCAATCGCCTGCGCTGGAATGCGTTCGACATCCCCGCCGAACCCACCGATTTCATCGACGGCCTGCATGCCCTGGCCAGCACCTCGTCTGCCGAACAGGCCGAGGGCGTAAGCGTCTACGTCTACACCGCCAACCGCTCCATGCAGCGCGCGTTCTTCAGCGCCGACGGCGAGTGGCTGATCGTCCCCCAACAGGGCCGATTGCGCATCACCACCGAGCTGGGCCTGCTCGACATTGAACCCCAGGAAATCGTCGTGCTGCCCCGTGGTTTGAAATTCAGCGTCGAGTTGCTCGACGGCACAGCGCGGGGCTATATCTGCGAGAACCACGGCTGCCCCCTGCGCCTGCCGGACCTCGGGCCGATCGGCAGCAACGGCCTGGCCAATCCCCGGGATTTCCAGATCCCCCACGCGCATTTTGAAGACAGCGCACAGCCCACCGTGCTGGTGCAGAAATTTCTCGGCGAACTGTGGGCCACCACGCTGGGTCATTCCCCCTTCGATGTCGTCGCGTGGCATGGCAACAACGTCCCGTATAAATACGATCTGCGCCTGTTCAACACCTTGGGCACCGTGAGTTACGACCATCCCGATCCGTCGATCTTCACCGTGCTGACCTCGCCGGGCGTTGTCGACGGTCAGGCCAACGTCGATTTTGTGATTTTCCCGCCGCGCTGGATGGTGGCGGAAAACACCTTCCGGCCACCGTGGTTCCACCGCAACCTGATGAACGAATTCATGGGCCTGATCGACGGTGCCTACGACGCCAAGGCCGCAGGTTTCATGCCCGGCGGCGCGTCGCTGCACAACTGCATGAGCGCCCACGGCCCGGACAATGCCAGCGCCGAGAAGGCCATCGCCGCCGAGCTGACGCCGCACAAGATCGAGCAGACCATGGCCTTCATGTTCGAGACCGGCAAAGTTCTGCGCCCCAGCTATCACGCGCTGGAATGCCCACAGCTGCAAAGCGACTACGATGCCTGCTGGGATGGCATCGCCAGAACGTTCAAGCCTTTTGACACGGACAGCCAACGATGAGCACTCCACAGCATCCGCGTAGCTGGGTGACCAGCGCCAACGACCATCCTGATTTCCCCCTGCAAAACCTGCCCTTGGGCGTGTTCAGCCGCCCCGGTTTCGGCAAGCGCGGCGGCGTGGCCATCGGCGATTTCGTTCTGGACCTGCAGACGGCCCTTGAGGCCAGCCTGTTCAATGGCGCCGCTCGGGTGGCCGTCGAAGCCGCCTGTCGCGGGCAGTTGAACGACTTTTTCGCCTTGGGTGGTTCGTCGCGCCAGGCCCTGCGCAACGAATTGCTGCACTTGCTCGACGAAAAAACACTGCAGCGTGAACGCTTGCAGGCCATGGGGGATCGTCTGCTGGTGCCAATGGCGGACTGCCAGATGCACATGCCTGCGCAGGTCGGCGACTACACCGATTTTTACGTCGGCATTCATCACGCGATGAACGTCGGCAAGCTGTTCCGCCCGGACAATCCGCTGTTGCCGAACTACAAATACGTGCCGATCGCTTATCACGGCCGGGCGTCGACGCTGGGTGTGTCCGGGATGCCGATCAGGCGCCCCAGCGGGCAGACCTTGAAACCAGGCGCCGAGACACCGGACTTCGGGCCGAGCAAGCGCCTGGATTACGAACTGGAAGTAGGCGTGTGGATCGGGCAGGGCAACGAGGCCGGCGAGCCTGTCCCCATCGGCAAAGCGGGTGAGCACATCGCCGGTTTCTGCTTGCTGAACGACTGGTCGGCCCGGGACCTGCAGGCCTGGGAATACCAGCCGCTGGGGCCGTTTCTGTCGAAGAGTTTTGCCACCAGCATTTCGCCGTGGGTGGTCACGGCCGAGGCGCTGGCGCCGTTTCGTGCGGCCCAACCGGCGCGTCCAGAGGGTGACCCGCAGCCGATGGCTTATTTGTTCGACGAGCAGGATCAGGCCGGGGGCGCGCTGGACATCGAGCTGGAAGTGCTGCTGCTCACCGTGCGGATGAAAGAGCAGGGTATCGCGCCCCAGCGCCTGTCCCTGAGCAACACGCTGAACATGTACTGGACCGTCGCGCAGATGGTGGCCCACCACAGCGTCAACGGCTGCAAGCTGCAAGCGGGCGATCTGTTCGGCACCGGCACCTTGTCAGGCCCGCACCCCGGCCAGCTCGGCAGCTTGCTGGAGATGACCCAGGGCGGAAAACACCCGATCGAGCTGCCCAACGGTGAGACCCGGACCTTTCTGGAAGCCGGCGACGAGGTGACCCTCAAAGCCCGCTGCCGCAAGGAGGGGGAAGTGAGCATCGGGTTTGGCGAATGCCGTGGGATTGTGATTGGCTAAACCAGTCCTGCTGACATGGCGCATGCTCTGAGTGGGACCACGCACTTTTAGTGGGACCGGCTTCAGCCGGGACAGCATCATGCGTGACACCCCGTAATTGATGGCGTCTACATGGGCGTCTTCCCGGCTAAAGCCAGTCCTACGGTCGAGATCACCGCCGATTTCTCTGGACGCATGGGATGTTTCGTAGGACCGGCTTCAGCCGGGAAAGCGTCATGCGTGACACCCCGAAATTGATGGCGTCCACATGGGCGTCTTCCCGGCTAAAGCCAGTCCTACGGTCGAGGTCACCGCCGATTTCTCTGGACGCATGGGATGTTAGTAGGACCGGCTTCAGCCGGGAAAGCGTCATACGTGACACCCCGTAATTGATGGCGTCTCCATGGGCGTCTTCCCGGCTAAAGCCAGTCCTACGGTCGAGGTCACCGCCCATTTCTCTGAGCGCATGGGATGTTAGTAGGACCGGCTTCAGCCGGGAAGAGGCCAGTGTGTGCAGCTCAGATTTGCGGTGTGGCGCCCGACGTCTTCCCGGCTAAAGCCAGTCCTACAGAATCAACCAAAGCCACCCACCAACGACCCACTGCGCGGCAAGAACCTCCCTTGCCGTTCCCCCTGCGGTTTGCCTTCGGCGTAGCTCAAATGCCCGTTCACCCACACCGCATCAATCCCCTCGGCAGCGCGCTTGGGTTCTTTGAAATCTGCCACATCGCGCACGGTTTCGGCGTTGAACAGCACCAGATCCGCGCAATACCCTTCGCGCACGAACCCGCGATCATGCAGCCCGAAGCGTGTGGCGGTCAGTCCGGTCATCTTGTGCACGGCGGTGTGCAGCGGGAACAGCCCCAGATCCCGACTGAAATGTCCAAGCACCCGGGGAAACGCACCCCACAGGCGCGGGTGTGGGAAGGGGTCTTCCGGCAGACCGTCCGAACCGATCATCGACAGCGGGTGCTTCATGATCCGCTGCACGTCGTTCTCGTCCATGCCGTAATACACGGCGCCAGCGGGTTGCAGTTTTCGTGCGGCCTCCACCAGCGACAGGCCCCAGTCGGCGGCGATGTCCTTCAGCTCGCGGCCGCCCTGGTCCGGGTGCGGCGTCGACCAGGTGATGGTGATCGGGAACGCATCCGTGACCTGCTTTAAATCCAGCGTTGAAGAGCTGGCCGCATAGGGATAGCAATCGCAGCCCACCGGGTGGCTCAGCGCGGCGTTTTCCAGGGACGCCAGCAGCTGCGGGCTGCGGCCCCAGTTGCCGGCGCCCGCGCATTTCATGTGGGAAATAACCACCGGTGATCGGGCGTGACGGCCGATCGCGAACGCCTCGTCCATGGCCTCCAGCACCGGCTCGAACTCACTGCGCAGATGAGTCGTGTACACCGCGCCGAACGCCGTGAGCTCCTCGGCCAGCTGCTTGACTTCGTCGGTCTCGGCCGAGTAAGCCGAGGCGTAGGCCAGACCGGTGGACAGGCCCAGCGCGCCGTCCGCCAGGCTGTCGCGCAATTGCCCGCGCATGGCGCTGATTTCATCAGCGCGCGCCGTTCGAAAAAGATCGTCCATGTGATTGCTGCGCAGGGCGGTATGGCCGATCAGCGCCGCCACATTGACCGCCGGCCGCGCCGCGTCCACCGCGTTGCGGTAGTCGATGAAGCGCGGATAAACGAACGCGGCGGCGGGCCCCAGGAGGTTCATCGGGTCCGGCGGATCGCCCGCGAGCGTTACCGGCGAGGCGCTGATGCCGCAGTTGCCGACGATTACCGTGGTCACGCCCTGGGTGATCTTCGGCAGCATCGCCGGCTGGCGAATCACCACGCTGTCGTCGTGGGTGTGCACGTCGATGAAACCCGGGGCCAGCACGCGGCCGGCGGCGTTGATTTCTTCGCGGGCGGAGACGTCGCGGAGGTCACCAATGCGCTGAATGCGGCCGTCGCGGATGGCTACATCGGCGCGGTAACCGGGGGTATCGCTGCCGTCGATCACCAGCGCGTCGCGAATGATCAGGTCGTAAAGCATGGGGTCAGTCTCCAAGGGGCAGGCCGTCGTCGCCGCCGCGGTAGTCATCCAGCGCGAGTTTGATCCGTCGCAGCCGTTCGCGGTTGGCGTCGGGCGCCGTCAGCGCCAGTTCGGTGGCCAGCACGTCGATGGTCAGCAGCATGCCGTAGCGCGCGGCGGTGGGTTTGTAGATGAAATTGGTTTCGGCGATCTGCAGCGGCAGCAGGACATCCGCCCGTTCCGCCAGCGGTGAGCCGGGCAGGGTGATGGCGAGAATCTTCGCGCCATAGCTGCGGGCCAGGTCCACTGCGTCGAGCAGTTCAGGGGTGCGCCCGCTCAGTGAGCAGACAATGACGCTGTGCTCGGGGCCAAGGGTTGCGGCGATCAAGCGCATCATCACCGGATCGCGGCTGGCGGCAATCGGGTAGCCGAGGCGCACGAGGCGGGTCTGTAGTTCTTCGCTGCACAGGCTGGACGCGCCGCCCATGCCGAAGCTGTGAATCATCCGCGCTGGCGTCAGCAGAGCCACCGCCGCCTGGAAGCGCGACTCATCGAAACCGGCCAGGTGCTGGCGCAGGGTGGACTCGATGTCGCCGACGATCTGGGTGAAAAACGCCGACTGTTCCGGCGCCTGCTCCGGGGTGAGGAAGCGGTTGCCCACGGCGCTGGCCTGGGCCAGTTGCAGGCGCAGGTCGCGCAGGTCCTTGCAGCCCACCGTACGGGCGAAGCGTGACAGCGTGGCGCTGCTGACCTCGGCACGGGCGGCGAGGTCGTCGAGGCTGGCGCTGGCGGCAAAGGCCACGTCGCTGAGCACCAGCCTGGCGATGCGGCCTTCCCCGGCGCTGAAAGAGTCCTGACGGGCGCGGATCTGGTAAAGAATGTCCACTCAGATCACCTGCGCCAGCCCGAGGGTCAGGACGAAAGCAATCACCGATATCAGCGTTTCCAGCACCGTCCAGGTTTTGAAAGTCTGTGCCACGGTCATGTTGAAATACTCCTTGATCAGCCAGAACCCGCCGTCGTTGACGTGGGAAAAAATCACCGAGCCCGCGCCGGTTGCCAGCACCAGCAACTCCGGATGGGGATAGCCCAGACCCAGCGCGACGGGGGCGACGATGCCGGTCGCGGTGGTCATCGCCACGGTGGCCGAGCCGGTGGCGACGCGCATCAGTGCGGCGAACAGCCAGCCCATCAACAGCGGCGACAGATGCCAGTCCTGCGCCAGACCGACAATCTCGTTGGTCACGCCACTGTCGACCAGAATCCGGTTCAGACCGCCGCCGGCGCCCACCAGCAACGTAATGCTGGCCGTTGGTGCCAGGCACTCCTGGGTGAATTTCAGGATCGAATCCCGGGAGAAGCCCTGGGCAATCCCCAAGGTCCAGAAGCTTAGTAACGTGGCCAGCAGCAGCGCGATCACCGAGTTGCCGATGAACAGCAGGAAGCTGTTGAAGCCGCTGCCCGGCGTGGCAATCAGGTTGGCCCAGCCACCCAGCAGCATCAGTACGACCGGCAGCAGAATGGTCGCCATGGTGATGCCAAAGCTTGGCAGTTGGGCGCGGGGTTCGCGGTCGAGAAATTGTTTGGCCAGCGGGTTTTCATCGGGCAAGTGAATGTGCGGCACGATGAAGCGCGCGTAGATCGGGCCGGCAATGATCGCGGTGGGGATGCCGATGAGGATGGCGTAGAACAGGGTCTGGCCGACCGACGCCTGATAGGCCTGCACCGCCAGCATCGCGGCCGGGTGCGGCGGTACCAGGGCGTGGACCACCGAGAGGCCGGCGACCATGGGCAGCCCGACCATCAGAATCGACACGCCGACCCGACGTGCGACGGTGAAAGCGATGGGCACCAACAGCACGAAACCGACTTCGAAAAACAGCGGCAGCCCCACGAGAAAGGCGATGCAGACCATCGCCCAGTGCGCGTTGCGCTCGCCGAAGCGGTCGATCAAGGTGCGCGCCACCTGCTCGGCGCCACCGGATTCGGCCATCATCTTGCCGAGCATGGTGCCCAGCGCCACAACCAGCGCGATGTGCCCCAGCGTCTTGCCGACCCCGCCCTCATAGGACGCAACGACGGCATTGGCCGGCATCCCGGCGACCAGGGCGAGGCCGACGGACACCAGGGTGATGACGATAAACGGATTGAGACGAAACCGCGCGATAAGCACGATCAAGGCGATGATCGCGACGGCGGCATAGACCAACAGAGACAGGCCGGTTGACGGAGGCATGCAACGGATTCCTTGCTGAGGATGAGGAGGTCAGGGCTTGGGCGGCGGCGGGGCTGAGCCTGTCGAGCTGAAACAGGGCAGGACTCCCCCGCGCAGTGGCGTTAACCGGTGCGCAGCCAGGCGGTGAAAACGATCTCGGCAGTGGGTGTTGCAAGCGCCATCAGCGGCGAAAGAAGAACAGGGGCGGGACGATCACAGGCAGTCATTATTGTTATCTCTGATTTCGTGATGAAAATTAAATTACACGAAACAGGATAAAAATATCAATTAATGAAAATTAATTTCTCCTTGAGCCTTGCCTTGTAACGCATCTCAGTCACGCAGGTCTCAAGGCGCGCCCCGGATTTCCCGGTCGCTGCAACCCATTAGTGGCAGCTTGTAGCGGCCAAGTCATGCCGCGCTGAAACGCTCTCGATACGCCTGGGGCGTCACCGATACCGCGCGCATGAAGCTGCGGCGCAATGTCTCTTCCGTGCCGAAACCGCAGCGGTCGGCGATGCGCTTGATTGGCAGCGCGCTGTCCCCCAACAGACGCCGGGCCGCTTCGACGCGCAACTGCTCGATGGCCCGCGCTGGCGTGTTGCCGGTGTGGGCGCGGTAGTGGCGGACGAAACTGCGCTCGCTCATGCCGACCTGAGCCGCCAGCGTGCCGACGGACAGGTCGCTGGCCAGGTTGTCGAGAATCCAGGCGTGCAGGTCGCCAAACCGGCTGCCCTGATCGCGGGTCTGGTGCTGCATCGACAGCGCGGTGCTGAATTGCGATTGCCCGCCCGGGCGCTTGAGAAACACCACCAGATCCCGCGCGACGGCCAGTGCGATGTCGCGGCCCAGGTCCGCCTCGACCATTGCCAGCGCCAGATCGATGCCTGCCGTCACCCCGGCCGACGTCCACAGTTTGTCCTCGTTGATGAAGATCGGGTCCGGGTCGACGCGCAGTTGCGGGAAGCACCGCGCCAGTTCGTCGCAACTGTCCCAGTGAGTGACCACCCGATGACCGTCCAGCACGCCGGCGGCGGCGAGCAAAAATGCGCCGGTACACACTGACGCCACGCGCCGGGCACTGGCGGATTGCGTTCGCACCCAGTCCACCAGAACCGGGTCCAGCAGCGCCGTGTGCACCGCGCCGCCACCGGCGATGATCAGCGTGTCCGAAGGCGTGGACGGCAGCGGGTGAGTGAGCAGTCCGAGCCCGGCGGAGGAGATCACGCTGCCGGGGTCGCGAGCGATAACCTCGGGCCGGTAAGGGATTTTTTTCAGGCCGGCTTCCTGCGCCATGACGTTGGCCGAGGCGAACACCTGCAGCGGTCCGGTGACGTCGAGTAACTGAACGTTGGGAAAGGCCAGAACATGAACCGGCCTGGGCTGATGGGGCATGGCGCGCTCACTGTGAAGATTGGCGTGAATTGTTGGCTTTATGGCGTATCCGCCAGAGGCTAGCCCTCTACAGTGCTTTCGTCCAGCCGGTGGCCTTCAGGTGCAACCGGCTGCTCGGCTCACGCATTCAGATGACCCACGTTTAAACGATAAGGAACACGCCATGACCCTGCATATCGGCCTGCTGGTATTCCCCAAAGTCCAGCAACTGGACCTGACCGGTCCCTACGATGTTTTCGCCACCATGCCCGGGGTGGTCGTGCACCTGGTCTGGAAAGATCTCGAGCCGCTGCAGTCCAGCACCGGCCTCACCCTTGTCCCGACCGCGACCTTCGCCGACTGCATCGACCTCGACGTGATCTGCGTGCCGGGCGGGGTAGGCGTCGATGCATTGATGGAAGATGCGCAAACCCTGGCGTTCATCCGGCATCAGGCCGCGACGGCTCAGTACGTGACCTCGGTCTGCACCGGCGCTTTAGTGCTCGGCGCGGCCGGGCTGTTGAAAGGCCGCCGCGCCACCACCCACTGGGCGTCCCATTCACTGCTGGAGCAGTTCGGCGCGATTCCGGTACACGAGCGCGTGGTGCGCGACGGCAACCTGATGACCGGCGGCGGCGTGACGGCGGGGATCGATTTTGCGTTGACGCTGATCAGCGAGGTGTTCGATCCGGATACGGCCCGGACCATTCAGCTGCAACTGGAGTACGCACCGGCGCCGCCTTACGATTCGGGGCGACCCGATACGGCACCGGCGAATATCGTCGGCGTCGCCATCGATCGCGCCATGCAGGGTTTGCTGGCCCGCAGGCAGATCGTCGAGCGCGTCACGGCGGCCATGGACTAACGGGCAGTGGCGGACCGAGATTTGTCGAGCGGGATTTCATACCAGCACAGGAACAGGTCGAGGGCCGACTCCACCACTTCGCGTTGCTTGTCCGGCGCGAGCAGGGGTTCGTTGAGGGTGACTTGTGGCCAGAAGGCGAAGGCCTTGAGCAACGCATGGATCTGCGACGCGGCGAACACCGGCTCGACGGCCTTGAGGCGGCCGTCCTGCTGGGCGCCGCGCACCCAGACGGTGAAGGTTTCTTCGCGCTGATTGAGTCGGCTGACCCAGACCTGCGCGCGATCGGGGGAGTGGATGGTCGCGCCGATGGCCACGCGGGCCAGGTCGATGAAATTGCTGTCGCCGAGGGTTTTCATTTTCGCGTCGAGCAATTCGCGCAGTTGATCGCGCAGGGGCACGCCGGGTTTGTACACCGCATCGGTCTGCGTCGCGGCGGAGGACCACAGACGATGGAGCATTTCGGAAAACAGCTCTTCCTTGCTGGGGAAGTGGTTGTAGACCGTGCGCTTGGAGACCTCCGCCCGGGCGGCGATGCGGTCCATGCTCGTGACCTCGAAACCGTTGTCGCGAAATTCGGCTATCGCCGCTTGAACGATGGCTTCGCGTTTACGGTCGGTCAGTCGCAGTGGGGCAGTCATGGATTCGCTTCTGTGAGGTGAGCCGGGCAACGAAGTCACCCGGCAAGAAAATTACACCGGGCAGTTTACTTCTCTTTGCCCATCGTGCAAGCTTGAAACTACACTGTGTAGTGTAGAAGCGGCCGGAAGCTTCAAGTTTTAAGCTTCAAGCTAAAGCCACGGCCGAAGCCAAAGCGCAAGGCGTACGTCATGCTCTTGCAGCTTGCAGCTTGCAGCTTGCAGCTCGCACAGCACCACCTTCACCCGTTTCATGGAGTCAGCACCCTCATGGCCTCGATCGACAAACACCTTGATTCACATCCTGCGCTGCCCGTCCTGACTCGGCGTGAAGGCCGCTATTTCAATCACAAGCCGATGGCGCGCTCAGGCTTCGTCAAGACCCTGCGCATCTTCTGGAACGCCCTGTTCAACAAGCCCCACCACACCCGCCCGGCCGGCGAGATACCGGTTCAGCCGCTGTCGCGCCAGCAACTGTTGGCGGCGCCCGACAACACGGTCTATCGGCTCGGCCATTCCACCGTGCTGCTGAAACTGCGCGGTGAATACTTCCTCACCGACCCCGTCTTCGCTGACCGTGCCTCGCCGGTGCAGTGGGCCGGTCCGCAGCGCTTCCATCAGCCGCCGATCAGCCTTGCAGACCTGCCACCCCTGAAAGCAGTGATCCTGTCCCACAACCATTACGACCACCTCGATTACATGACCATTCAGGTGCTCAAGGACAAGGCCGAGCATTTCATCACGCCGCTGGGGGTAGGGGACACGCTGATCGAGTGGGGTGTGCCGGCGGCCAAGGTTCAGCAGTTGAACTGGTGGCAGTCGACCGATATTCATGGCATTCGCTTTGTGGCAACGCCGGCGCAGCACTTTTCAGGGCGTACGTTGCGCGACGGCAATCAGACGCTCTGGGCGTCGTGGGTGATGCTCGACGGCGAGCAGCGGATCTTCTTCAGCGGCGACACCGGTTATCACGACGGCTTCAAGTTGATTGGCGAGCAGTACGGGCCGTTCGACCTGACGCTGATGGAAACCGGCGCCTATAACGAAGACTGGCCAGACGTGCACATGCAGCCCGAAGAAACGCTGCAGGCGCACATCGACCTGCGCGGCAAGTGGCTGTTGCCGATTCACAACGGCACCTTCGACCTGGCGATGCACGCCTGGCACGAGCCGTTCGACCGGATTCTCGCGCTGGCGTGGGACCGCAGCATCTCCATCACCACCCCGGAAATGGGCCAGCCTTTTTACGTGCAGTACCCAAGTCGGGGCGAGGCGTGGTGGCTGAAGGTGGAGACCGCTCAGCAGTCTGCAACCGGCCGCTGCGCAAAGCAGCAAAGTGATCGTCAGCAGGCTACCAGCCGGGGCTGATGCCGCTGGTTCAGGGTTTGGCGTCGGTCGCGTCTGCCGGATGCTCCGTTTCCGGTGGTCGCTGTTGTTCACCACTTTGATTGGCTTGTTTGTGTTCCTCGCCGACCTTGCCTGCGTTTTCAGGCTTGTGGTCGAGGTCTTCGCGGTTGGACTCTTTATCAGGCATGGCGCCCTCCGGTATGCGGATAAATGAATGACGCTCAAGTGCGTGCTCAATCACCGATCTGGTTGATCAGCATCTGCGCTTCATCTTTGAACAGCGGTTGTTTCATGCGTTCGGCGAGCATCGCCATGGGCCGTTCGCGCCCACAGCTGACCACGGCCGCCACCACATTCTGCTTGCAGAAAAGCGCCAGGAAGTCGAACCGCTCCGGTTCGCCCAGGTAGACGATGTCGTCCCAGTCCTCTGCGTGGCCGAGATAATCCAGGCGCTTTTCAGAATGGTAGGTCCAGAAATACGGCACGTCGGTGTAATGCCGGTCTTCGCCGAGCATATTGCCCGCCGCGATACGTGCCTGCTGTTGGGCAAGCCGCCAGTGCTCGATGCGCTGCGGCTGGAGGTTGAGTGGAAAGGTGGCGATATCGCCTGCTGCCCACACATCCTTGCCTGCGCGCATGCCGTCGTCGACGGGGAGTGAGCCGTCTTCCTCCAGCTGAAGACCGTCGATGAAATGCGTGACCGGACTTACACCGACGCCAACCAACGCCAGATCCACCTGCAGTCGTTCACCATTGCTGAGCACGGCGGTCTGCAGCACCTGCTGGCCGTCCCGTTCAACGCCTTCGAAGCGACTGACATCCACGTGGGTGCGGAACAACACGCCGTTTTGCTCATGCAGCGCGCGCAGCGCCTTGCCGATGCGCTCGCCCAGGAGGCGGACAAACGGCACTTCGTGATGGGCCAGAATCGTTACGTTCACACCCTGTGTGCGCAACGCCGACGCCGCTTCCAGCCCGATAAAACTGTCGCCCACGACCAACGCGTGGCTGCCGGGGTGGACCGCCGCGAGAATTCGGCTGGCGTCATCGCGGCTGCGCAGCGTCAGCACCTGCGGCAGATCGGCGCCCTCCACAGGCAGCGCGCGGGGCTCGCCGCCCGTGGTGACCAGTGCCGCGTCATAGTCAAAGCGGCGCCCGTCCGCCAGGGTCACGCGCTTGTTGATGACGTCCAGCTTCATCACTTCGCCGTGCACCCGCTCGATGCGGTTATTCAGGTAAAACCCCTCGTCGCGCAGGGCAGGGATTTCATCGGTTTTCATTTCGGCGGACAGCACAAATTTGCTGAGCGCGGTGCGGTCGTAGCCGGGCGCGGCTTCTCTGTCGATGAGCCGTAATTGACCGTTGAAGCCTTTTTCCCTCAACGCGCAGGCCGCCGCTGTGCCCGCTGCCCCGGCGCCAATGATGACGAAACGGCGGCTGTCCTCGGCCAGTGTCGGCGTGTGAGCGGCCATGGGCTGGTCATCGACGTGCACGTGGCCTTCAATGAGTTGAACGGGGTAGCGGATAAGAGCGTCCAGGGCGGGCGGTTCGCACAGGTGGCCGTCGTCGATGGAAAATTCGGCTTTGTGCCAGGGGCAGATCAGGTGACCGTTGCAGATGGCGCCGTCCGCCAGGGGGGCGCCGGCGTGGGGGCAGAAGGCTTGAAACGCGCGGACTTCTTCGCCGTGCAGAACCAGTAGCGCCTTGGTTTCGCCAAACTCGACCTGGAGACCGCGGTCTCGATGAAGCTCGGTCAGGGTGGCGACTCGATGCAAAGGCATGTGCGCTTCCTCGTGGGCTTATTATTGGGCTTATCAGCGTTTAGTTGGGAGTCGGCCGGCGGGGGAGAGGTTCAGGGAATTATCCAGTGGTCGGTCGGGCGGGCGCTCCGTCGGCAGCCACTGCCAGAGGAACGCCCGACGCCTGTGCTCATTCCAGCGCGGCAGATTATTGAGTGAGCTTCAGCCGCTCATGCCAGTCGGCAATCGACTCTTCAGGGTAGGCCTCGAACTGCTGGTCATGGGGCCCTGCGGCCACTTCCACCCACGGCGCTTTGGAGTTCAGCAGCAGGTGGGTGTGCTCCGGCGGGGGCGGCAACGGCGTGTCGATGGCCGATGCGAAGGGATGAATCAGCGCCGGCCACTCGGGGCTGAACAACCACAGCCCGCTGCCGCACCGCTTGCAGAAATGCCGTTCGGCGCTGCTGATGTGTGTTTCGTGACCGTCGTCATCGCGCATTTTGGCGTGGTAGATGGCGATGTTGTCCTTGCCTTCGACGGTGAGGGTTTTCGCGTCGCCGCCCAGGTTGATCGCGTAACCGCCGCCACCTTGGGTCTTGCGGCAGATCGAGCAATAGCAGCGCTGATAAGGAAAGGGATGGGCGCTTGTCAGGCTGAATGCGACGGCGCCGCAGTGGCAGGAACCTTCCAGATGCATGATTCACCTCGGTTCAAATGGGGTATGGGGCTCAAGGGTCTAGACCCCGCATGCTGGCAGGGTTCGATGTTTTCTCGAACAGGCGTTCGGATTCTTAGTGGGCCGACGGCTAAAGAACCCTGCGGCAATGTCGATAAGCCATGGTCATACGACGACTTTGCGTCCCGCCCCTACAACAACGAGCCCCCGCTATGAGCCTACGCAACCTGACCATCGCCCGCCGCGCCGGCCTTGGGTTTACCCTGATTTCCCTGTTGGTCGCGTTGCTCGGCTGGTTCGCCTTGAGCCAGATGTCGACGATTCGACAGAGCGAGGTGGCGGTCGAGAGCAACTGGATGCCGAGCATGCGTCTGGTCAACGATATCCGCGAAGCGATGCTGCGCATTCGCACCATCTCGCTGCGGGTCGCCCTCGACGCCGATCCAAAAAACGTCAGCGTTTATAAAGGCCAGATGGACGCACGTTCGAAAATCCTCGATGAAAAACTCACCAGCCTCGACGCCTTTATCGACACGCCGGAGGAGAAGGCGCTGTACGGCAAATTCCGCGCGACGCTGGTTGAGTATCAGCGCGGTTTGACCCAGTCATTCGCCCTTGCCGAAAGCGGTGAGCTAAAGGCACTGAACAAGCTGCTGCTGGTGGACATGAAGACTGCCGTCGACAACTCCGGCGCGCAATTGGGCGATCTGGGTGATTTCTACTCCCATCAGGTTGAGCTCGAAGGTGCGGCCGCCGAAGCGCAATACGGCAAGTCTCGCAACGTGGTGCTGGTGTTCGTGCTGATCGCGGCCCTGGCCACCGTGGTGCTCGCGGTGTGGCTGACCCGCAGCATCGTGCGGCCGTTGCAGCAAGCGGTTGATGCCGCCGAATACGTGGCGAAGGGCGATCTGACCCACGACATTCGCGTCGAAGGCAATGACGAAGTCACCCGATTGCAGAGCGCGTTGCAGCAGATGCAGACCAACCTGCGCTCGACCCTGAGCCTGATCGGCAACTCGGCGAGCCAGTTGGCGTCGGCCGCCACGGAGCTGAATTCGGTGACCGAAGACAGCCATCGCGGCCTGCACCAGCAGAACGCCGAAATCGAACAGGCCGCCACGGCGGTGAACGAGATGACCTCGGCGGTCGAGGAAGTCGCGCGCAACGCGGTGTCGACGTCCCAGGCCTCGAGCGAATCGAACACTGCGGCCCGAGACGGCCAGAGCCGGGTCATTGACACGGTCAATTCGATCCAGACCCTGTCCGGCAACGTCCAGCACACCTCGGACCTGGTGCAGACGCTGGCCGAGCAGTCCAAGGACATCGGCAAGGTGCTGGACGTGATCCGTTCCATCGCCGAGCAGACCAACCTGCTGGCGCTGAACGCTGCCATCGAAGCCGCACGGGCGGGCGAGTCCGGACGCGGGTTTGCCGTGGTCGCCGATGAGGTGCGCGCACTGGCTCACCGCACCCAGCAGTCGACCCTGGAAATCGACAAGATGGTCACCACCATGCGCAGCGGTTCCACCGAAGCGCTGGAATCGATGTCGGTGAGCCGCACCCGCGCCACAGAAACACTGGGGCTGGCCCAGGGCGCCGGCGAGTCGCTGAACCGGATCACCACCTCGATCAACGAAATTTCCGAGCGCAACCTGGTCATCGCCAGCGCTGCCGAAGAGCAGGCCCAGGTCGCCCGGGAAGTGGACCGCAATATCGTCAACATCCGCGACCTGTCCATGCAATCGTCGTCCGGTGCCAACCAGATCAGCGCGTCGAGCAATGAACTGTCCCGGCTGGCGGCGGAGTTGAATCAGGTGGTGACGCGCTTTCGGGTTTGATTGCGGAGTTCAAAGCCCTCAAAGGCTTCCCGGCTAAAGCCGGTCCTACAGGCTGCACACGCAAGTAGGACCGGCTTCAGCCGGGAAGGGGCCGGTTTGAGCACTCTCAGTTTTTCGGTGTAGCGAATGACGTCTTCCCGGCTTAAGCCGGTCCTACAAACGTCCCACAGTCCGCGCCTTTCACCTCATTCACTTGCCTGTCGCTGCCCTCGGCTTGCATGATTCGCCCCGACTAATAATTCCTGGCGGGCCGAACCTGCCGACAAGATAGGTGAAGGGCAATGGATGACGTGAATCGCGATTTCAGCAGTTGGCTGCGCTCCCCGGGTCACACGGCCTGGCTGATGCAGGAGGGCAATCGGCTGCTGGCGTTTGCCAAGGCCTCGAAGCTGCCCCAAGGCTTCGGCAATCTGGACGATTTCGGCCGGCTCACCGCCGATGCCGTGGCCGAAACCATGAACACCGCCCGCATGACCCACAGTTTCGCCATGGCCCACATCAACGGTATTCCCGGTTGCGCCGCGCTGGTCGATCACGGCATCGCCGCACTGGCCGGGCCGTTGCGCGACGCTGAGCACGGTGGCTGGTTCGCCAAGCCACTGGAGCACAGCGACGACACCGGCAAGAACGCTTACCTGCACGCCTTCGTTGCCCTGGCCGCCAGCTCTGCAGTGGTTGCCCGTCGCCCCGGCGCGCAGGCGCTCCTGGAGCAAGCGATTCAGGTGATCACCGGGCACTTCTGGAGCGAGGAGGAAGGCGCGATGCGTGAATCCTTCGACCGCGACTGGAGCAACGAAGAAGCCTATCGCGGCGCCAACAGCAACATGCACAGCACCGAGGCGTTTCTCGCTCTGGCCGACGTCACTGGCGATGCGCGCTGGCTGGAACGGGCGCTGAGCATCGTCGAGCGGGTCATCCATCAGCACGCCGCCGGCAACAATTATCAAGTGATCGAGCATTTCACCCTGCAGTGGCAGCCGATGCTCGACTACAACGTCGACAAGCCCGACGACGGTTTTCGCCCCTACGGCACGACGCCCGGCCATGCCTTCGAGTGGGCGAGGCTGGTGCTGCACCTGGAGGCGGCGCGGCGCAAAGCCGGGCTGGAAGCGCCGGCCTGGCTGCTGGAAGACGCGCGGGGATTATTCGAAAACGCCTGCCGTTATGGCTGGGACGTCGATGGCGCGCCGGGGATCGTCTACACCCTCGACTGGGAAAACCGCCCGGTGGTCCGCCATCGCCTGCACTGGACCCACGCCGAAGCGGCCGCCGCCGCAGCCGCACTGCTGCAACGGACCCACGAGCAGCCATACGAAGACTGGTACCGGACGTTCTGGGAATTCAGCGAGACGCTGTTCATCGATTACGAAAACGGCAGCTGGCGCCACGAGCTCAACCCGCAAAACCAGCCCAGCGCCGACATCTGGGCCGGCAAACCGGACCTGTACCACGCCTATCAGGCGACGCTGCTACCGGTGTTGCCGCTGGAGCAAAGCCTGGCGACGGCCTTGGCGAGCCGGGCCTAGTCCGCTGGATCCTGCGCAGTCTCAAGGCCAACACTCCTACAGGTGATGTGTTGTTTGAGGAACGGTGCATCTCGCTCACACCTTCAACTCAATCCACGTCGGTGCATGGTCACTGGCGTGGGGCAGGTCCCTGACCCAGCGATCCACGCCCGCATTTTTAAGTTTGGGCGCCAGATCCTTGCTCAACAGCAGGTGGTCGATGCGCAGGCCGGAGTTGGTCTTCCAGTGGTTGCGGAAATAATCCCAGAACGTGTAAATCCGCTCGTCCGGAAATTTCGCGCGCAGGGCGTCGGTCCAGCCCTGGTCCAACAGGCGCTCGAAGCAGGCGCGGCTTTCCGGTTGCAGCAAGGCATCCTTCAGCCATGAGCGGGTGTTGTAGATGTCGTTGTCGGTGGGGATGACGTTGTAGTCCCCGGCCAGCACCACCGGATGCTCGCTGTTGAACAGCGAGTCGGCGTGTGTGATGAAATGCTCGAACCAGTCCAGTTTGTACTCGAACTTCGGCCCCGGCTGCGGGTTGCCATTGGGCAGGTACAGGCAGCCGACGATCACGCCCTGAACAGCCGCCTCCAGATAGCGGCTGTGCTTGTCCTTCTCATTGCCCGGCAAACCCCGGCGAATCTCCAGCGGCTCACTGTCGCGGGACAGAATCGCCACGCCGTTCCACGACGGCTCGCCCTGCCAGATCACGCCGTAGCCGGCATTGCGGATGTCGTCGGCGGGAAAGGCTGCGTCGGCGGCCTTCAGTTCCTGCAGACAGACGATGTCGGGCGCTTCCTTTTCCAGCCATTGCAACAGAATGGGCAAACGCGCGCGGATGCCGTTGATGTTGAACGTGGCGATTTTCAGCGTGGCCATGGCGTCCGCCTCCAGTGAGTGTGAAGGGTTGGAGGTCGCAGGAGCGATGAAGATTCCGTCAGACTGCGCGCGCGAGACTGTGTGCGCGAGACTATGGGCGCGAACCCGGCCGAGCGGATTCACGCAAAGCGGTGCGACACGCGAATCACCTGCCGGGCGATGTACGCGCCGGTCACAATCACAGCGAACAGCCGCAGCGTCTGCATTGCCAGCACGAAGCCGACGTCCGAATGGGTGTCGATGGCAATGATCGCCATGGCGTCAAGGCCGCCGGGGCTGGTCGCCAGGTACACCGAGAGAAAGTCCTTGCCCATGATTTCAGCGATGCCCCAGGCTGACAGGGCGCAGAGCAGGATCAGCACCAGCGCGCCGGCGATCATCGCGGGCAGCCGCCGCCAGACATAGCTGATGGTCACGCGGTCGAAGCGCAGGCCGATGTAACTGCCGATCGCGCCGTAGGCAATCGCCAGCACCCAGGTGGGCAGGGTGATCTGCAGCACGCCGCTCAATTGCAACGCGCCGCCGAGCAGCAAGGGCACCAGCAACGCCCCGGCCGGCAACCGACTGCCGAGCATCACGCCGACCCCGATCACCAGCAGGCTCAGCCCCAGATTGAGCAGGTTCATCCCGTGCAGCAGCGCGTCGGTGCTGTGGGTGTCCGAACCGCCGGCATCGGCGCCGATCAGCCGACTGACCAGCGCGCCGACCATGACCACGCAGACCACCCGCACGTATTGCATGGTGGCGACCACCCGGGAGTCGGCGCCGTAATCCTCGGACATCGCGACCATCGCCGACGCCGCCCCCGGTGAAGTCCCCCACGCCGCGGTGCTGCTCTGAATGCCGCCCCAGCGCGCCATGGCGATGCCGACCACCGCGCTCAACGCGACGGTGAGCAAGGTGGCGAAGACCATCACATGCCACGACTGCATCGCCGCCAGCAAAACGCCAACGGTCATGGAGTGGGCGACCAGCACGCCGACGGTGCCCTGACCCAGGCGGAACACGTGCTTGTTGAGGCGAACACTGGCCCCGGCAACGCCGAAGCCGATCGCCACCAGCATGGGCCCAAGAAACAGCGCGGCGGGGACGTGGAAGTATTTGAACAGTTGGCCGGCGCTACCGGCCATGAGGATGAGCAGCAACCACTGGGTCAGCGGGTGCTGGTGGGCGAGGGCGAACGAGGCGGGGCGTGGCAACGCGGATCTCCAGAGCATTGGCGATTCCTGGTAGGTGTTTTCCAATGACGCCCAGTATCGACAGCGCAATCGATCAAGTCTATTTTCTAATAATCATGAATTGATAACTTTGGTTGATATATGGACCTGCGTGACCTGACTTATTTTGAAACCATCGCCGAGCTCGGTCACCTGGGCCGGGCGGCGGAAAAACTCAATCGCAGCCAGCCGGCGTTGACCAAAAGCATCCAGCGGCTGGAGGAGTCCTTCGGCACCAAGCTGTTCCAGCGCGACGGCCGCCGAATCAAGCTCACGCCGGTCGGCGAACTGTTACAGGCGCGGGGCAAGGTGCTGCAGCAAAGCATCGCCCAGACCCAGCGCGAGGTGCGCGATTTCGCCAGTGGCGCGGTAGGGGATATCCGTCTGGGCTGTGCGGCGACCATGGCCGAGTACCTGCTGCCCGAGCTGACCAATGCGTTGCTCAAACGCTCGCCTCAAGTGACCCTGAAACTGGTGATCGGTCAGGACGATATGCTGCGCGAACAGCTGCGCTCCGGGCACCTCGACATGATCATCTGCGCCCAGCGCGGCGCCGAAGAGGAGTTCACCTTCTACCCGATCCTGACTGACGAAGCGGTGGTGATCGCCAGTCGTAATCACCCGATCTTTAAGGCGCCGTTCGAGATGCGCGACCTGTGTCGCTATCGCTGGGTGTTGCCGCCGTCCGGGGTGTCGTCGCGCATCTGGGTCGATGACGCCTTCGCCCGCCACGACCTGCCACTGCCGGACGTGCAAATCGAATCCAACTCGATTTCCCTGCTGCCCCGACTGATCGCCCAGACCAGTCTGCTGAGTTTCATTGCCCGGGAGACGCTGGAGTTCGGCAAGAACATGCAGGACCTGCGCGAGGTGCAGCTGGAACAAACCACCATGGAACGCACCCTGTGCGTCATGCTGCGCCGCGAAGGCTATCTGTCGCCTGCCGCCCACGCCATGGTGCGGATGCTGCGCGACGACGGCGGATCCTTCCTCAGTTTGTCCTGACCGGTGCTTTTTACCCGCCGGGTGGGTTAGCCTGCACACAGACATTCAACTTCCGGAGCGTCAACGATGCAGGTACAGATCCAGCCACAGACCCGCCAGCCGGGCGCCCACGCCATCGCCTATCTGGCCCACGATGGCGAGCATTTCGGCGGCGATCAGTCGCCCCTCAACGACGCCGATTCCGACGAAGACCGCGATCCCGAGGGCGAGCTGGATTTAAGCGAACTGGACCTGGACGAGTTTGCGGACACTGACAAGCTGGACATCAGTTCGTCGAATCTGGAATAGGTGAGGGCGTTCGCGATCGCATCACCTTAGTGACGACAACACAGATGGATCTGTCATGTGAGGACCTGTGGGAGCGAGCTTGCTCGCGAAGACGGCAGTACATCCGCCAGATATTCAGCGGATGTACCCACCACTTCGCGAGCAAGCTCACTCCTACAGTGTTGGGTTCAGCCAGCCAGATGCGCAGCCAATGCCTCAACCGCCTGCTCCGCCGTCTCGCTACTGCCAGCCCAGGTACACGCCAGCATCAAATTACGCGGCAAACCGAAATCCTCCACCTGAAACCCCTGCGCGTCGAAGCCCGCCGCGTCATGGGCGATCTGCTCGCGCAACGAGCCATTCGCCGCGAAATACGCCCACACGGGCTTGCCCAGCGCAACGGCCATTCCCACTTCGAAAGCCGTGCCTGAATCCGGCTCGGCGCCACGAAACGGGTCGAGGTTGGCCAGCACCGCGTCGCAGCCTTTGATCATCGCGATATTGGCGCTGCAAATGACCGCGGCGGCCTCTTCAGGCGACAGCCCTTCAGGCACTTTGTTATCAAAAGGGTACAAACCCTCAAGACCGTGCCGAGCGCAGAGGGCTTTCAACGCGCGGCCGTGCTCGATGGCGTCAGCGCGAAACACGTCGAAGCCCGCGAGATAAACGAGGGGTTTGTCAGCGGAAGCCATGACGATCTCCTGAAAAATGCGTGAAGGGAGTGTAGCGGGTGGGCAGCGCTCTTTGGTCCGCGCCGTTGATCGGGCGGGCGCCATCCTACAGCAGTCAGGGCTGGAATCTGTACGGATAACCAGTATCCTGACGCTCTTCCGTCAGCCTTTACGTGACCTCGCCGTGAGCCTTTCCCCCCTCGACAATCCGTTTTATTACCTGGACAACTTCCGCCAGGTCCTGAACTGGATCGCCCAGCGCTACGACGACCTGCTCGATGAAGACGAGCGTCGCTTCATCGACGATTTTGCCCAGCTGCCGCAGCCGGCACAGGCCTTGCTGGTGCGCATGGTCATGCGCAAAGGCACGTTGTTCCGCGCCAGCAAGCTGGATTACGCCGAGATCGGCGATGTCCGGTTGGCCGCCGCGCCGTTGCTGGAATCCGGCTGGGTCGACGGTCAGCCTCATCTGGACCTTCACGCTCTGTTCGCGCTGCTGCGCAAAGATGAGCTGGGCCAGTGTTTCAAAGCCCACGGCGTCAAAAGCGCCGAGAAAAAATCCGACCTGCTGCAGCGCCTGCTGCCGATCTACGAATCGCCCCAGCGCCTGGAGCACTGGTTTGCCGGGTTTGAAGAAGTGATCTTCGCCCTCCAGGTCATGCCCCTGTGCGACCGGCTTCGCCTGCTGTACTTCGGCAATCTGTACCAGGAATGGTCGGAGTTTGTCCTGGCGGACCTGGGCATATATCGCTACGAGAAAGTCGAGTTTTCCGTCAAATCCCGTGGCATCAACCAGCGCGCCGACATCGACACCTGCGTGCACCTGCACAGCTGCCGACAGGCGCTGGACGACGGCATGGCATTGACCGACCTGGCGCCGCAAGCGCTGGCGGTCACGACCGACAACCCCTGGCTGGCCATGCGTCGCGCCAAGCTGTTGTTCAAGATCGGTCAGCAGGCCGAACGCGAGCAGGACTGGCCGCTGGCGCTCAGCGTCTACGCGCAGTCCAGCTACCCTGGCGCCCGCGTGCGCAGGATTCGCGTGCTCGAACGCAGCGAGCAATTTCTCGACGCGATGACGTTGCTGCTGGAAGCCCAGTCGGCGCCGGAAAACGACGAAGAAACCCAACACCTGCTGCGCATACAGCCGCGTCTGAAACGCAAGCTGGGCGAGGGCAGCGTGCAGAAACGGTTGAAACGAACGGTCACTCGGCTTGATTTGAGCGTGCTGCCGCTGCCCGATCACAGCGTCGAACGGCTGATCCAGCAGCATTTGGCGGAAGAGGGCAGCGAGGTGCACTACGTCGAGAATGCGCTGGTCAATTCGCTGTTCGGTTTGCTCTGTTGGCGGGCGATCTTCGCGCCACTGCCGGGGGCTTTTTTCCACCCGTTTCACAGCGCACCGAGTGACCTCTACAGCCCGGACTTTTACCAACGCCGCGCAGCCCTGTTCGACGAATGCCTGGCGCAGCTCGACGACCAGCGTTACGAAGCAGTGATCCGCGACACCTACCTCAGCAAATTCGGCCTGCAATCGCCCTTCGTGTTCTGGGGCGCGCTGACCCCCGAACTGCTGGATCAAGCGCTGCATTGCCTGCCGGCGCAACACCTCAAACGCTGGTTCCGCCGCCTGCTGCAAGACATCAAAGCCAACCGCACCGGCATGCCCGACCTTATCCAGTTCTACCCCGAACAACGCCGCTACCGAATGATCGAAGTCAAAGGCCCCGGCGACCGCCTGCAAGACAACCAACTGCGCTGGATCGACTTCTGCGCCGAACACGACATGCCGGTGGTGGTGTGCTATGTGAAATGGGCGGAAGAAGTGCGGGCGGTGGGGTGAACTGGGATTGGCTGACGCGGGGACAGATTAATTTACGGTGAAGCGCTGTAAATAAATCAGTCCCCTTTAAACAATGTGAAATGGGCGGAAGAAGAAGTGCGGGCGGTGGGGTGAGCTGGGATTGGCTGACGCGGGGACAGATTAATTTACGGTGAAGCGCTGTAAATAAATCAGTCCCCTTTAAACAAAAGGCTTCCCGGCTAATGCCGGTCCTACTAACCGCTTTTGATCTTCATACGCAAAAAGTTCAGACACCGCCAATCGCGACTTGGGTGCAGGCC
>LIDZ01008360.1_pt9 | contig 45816 bp, 52 predicted proteins | sample 644651 | NCBI WGS metagenome assembly LIDZ01 (sample SAMN03856242, study PRJNA289617) | food metagenome | isolation source: wine grapes on drying loft during traditional withering process | host: Vitis vinifera cv. Corvina | place: Italy: Gargagnago di S. Ambrogio di Valpolicella | collected 2014-01 | reverse complement strand
CAATCCCAATGCAGTTGTCAGGTAATCTACTAAGAGCTGTTTCACCAGTTGCAGCGGTCGTTTTAATTGTCGCTGGTACGACTAAAGAATCACCCATGGATATAGTAAAAAGAACTTCTGTCCCAATGATTTTCGGTACAGTGATGTCATTAGTATTTTCACTTATTCTCTTTGGTTGATCAGCTGCCTAGATAAAAAGATTGTGTATATCGATGATTGAAACTGTTTGACACTTATGTAGATTTTGCTGACCAGAATAGGTGAGTGAATTGAAAGGGCGTGTGGTATAATTATATTTATTTACGAAAGATGGGAATATGATGCATCGTACGCCGAAATACGTTCAAGTATACAACCAACTATTACTAATGATCAAGCAGTCTCAATTTCCTCCAGGTTCTAAACTACCGTCAGAAGGAAAATTGACTAAAGACTTTAATGTAAGCAGAGTAACACTTAGAACCGCTCTATCTTTACTAAAAGAAGACGGAGTAATTAGTAGCATACATGGCCAAGGACATTTTGTAGTTCCTGCTGAAGAAAAAACTGGTGTTCAAGGACTTGGCGTATTGCGTTGCCCTGTTTTTGATAGTCTAACCATTTCTCAGGATCAGGTAACTCAGAAAGATGTTTACTATCACAAAAATCCAAGTAGTATTTCTACCGATAAATTGTTTGAGGTAGAAGATGTATCTTATTACACCGTAAATGTTTGGTATAAAGTCGACCAAGAGTATGTTGCGAATAATTTTTCGATTTTACTACCAGAGACAATCAAAAAATTTGAATTAGATCTGGAAGATGAAGAGCAAGTTATTCGATTTTACGAAGAAGGCCTCTATCAAAATATTGCGAATTCTAGAATAACCATAAGTATTTCTTCAAGATCTCCGGATAGTTTTCGACGTAATTTTCCTGAAGCTGATAAGCTAGTATTAATTACTGAAGACTTGTTCGCAGCAAACGGCAAAATAATTGTGCAAAACAAGACGTATATACCCGAGACTTACTTTCGAACTTCACTAATTAGATATAAGACTGATTATTCCAGTTAATTAATTTGTTGCGAGTATCTATTTTTAGTATCTCTTGGTGATTGTTAAATTGTTCGGATTTCGGTGTATACAGCAATAGAAAAACTGGATCACTAGAACAATCCCATCTATTTAGTAATTCATGTCAGTGTTAGATTAGGTGAAATAAGAAATACGTCAAAACAAGGACAGCTGTGAATTTTCACAGCTGTCCTGTTTATGGTGATTATTTCGCCACTCTAATGCAACCAAAGGCCAGTAATAGAAGGACGATACAAAACAAAGGAAAGACCATAATTGAACCTGTGTGAAGCAGGCCGATCAAAAAGGTACAAATACTCACGATGATGTAATACCCTAAGCTCAAAAATGCCCCGGCTGTGCCAGTAGCTTCAGAAAACTTCGCCAGCGCCAAGCTTAAGCAATTGGGCAAAGCCATTCCAATTCCTGCTAAGACAACGAAGATCCCAATGGTATAAAGGATCACTAGCAGAATCAAAGGCAGCCCCAAGATCGAAATAACACCAAGCAACAACGTACCCAGCAAGGCCAATTTGATCCCTTGCTCAATAATTTCATTCGGTAATTTTCGCTTCAACCCTCGATTTGAAAGCCAGGCACCTAAAATGGCGGCCAAAGCAACCACGCAGCCCATAAAGCCGTACTGACTTTGGCTAAAACCAAATTGCTGGATAAAAATAGTCGGCGCTTCGGCATGATAACTGAAAAGAATCCCGTTAAAAATCCCAATCAGCATGCCAAAAGCAATCGTGTAACGATCCGTTAGCATACTTCTGCCAATCGTCAAGATCCATTTCGCCGCAAAAGTACCAGACTTAATGGCACCAGTTTCCGGCAAACTTTTCAAACTCCAAAACAGCAACGCCAGACCCATCAAAACTAAAAACAGAAAGACTGCACGAAATCCTTGATATTGCCCCAAGAAGCCGCCAATCAAAGGTCCAATGGCTGGTGAAAAAGCCAAGGCTGCCGAAATTTTGGCGAACAGCTGATGCCGCTCTGTTCCTTGATAGTTATCCCGCAAAATCGTTTGAGTGGTAACCGAGCCGGTACTCGCGCCAAAGGCTTGGATGAACCGTCCGACAAATAGCAGCGCCACGCTGCTGGAACTAAAGCAAAGAAAAGAACCTAGGATATAAATCCCGATGCCAAAGTTCATCGCTTTGCGACGTCCGATATAATCCGAACTAATTCCCCAAAAGAACACGCCCAAAGCAAAGGCCAGGAAATAAATACTCAAAGTCATTTGCGCCAGGTTTAGCGTGATGTGATAGCTGCTGGCAATTTCGGTTAAAGAGGGTGTATAAATGGTCTCGCTAATTTGTGGAAAGCCCACCAGACAAACTAGCAAGGCTAGATTAATTTTTTTGTTTTCGGTTGATGCGATGTTTTTCTCCATGTAAATGCTCCTAATTAGTTAAAATCTGGGAAAAAAACATCCTTGGCCGGGAAACGGTGGGATCATGATCTTTATCCAATTGTAAAAATTCACGAGGTCACCTCTTTCTGTACTTAATTTATAGAATCGAACAAATACTGGTTTATCAATCGCAACCAGCTCTGAATAAATGCTGAATCGTTCTTCATTCTACATTATAAGTACCAAAAGATAAAGAGCATCAAAATTTTATATTCAGTAACTTATACTGAAAAGGGAAGGCGATTTTCTATAAATCAGGGTCTGCAACACCTCAAAAATATGTAGTTATCAAAGAACACAGCGTCACAGATGAAAAAGACAAGCCCTACTATATAACCCGTTCTTACTCAAATCAAAGGTGCGGCGCGCACGCACCTTCAAGGCAGCGCCGTTTAAGACGATGGCTATGTGTAAGTAAGTGGTTTATTTCTTATGTCGGTCGATGGTGATCATCAAGATGGCAAAAGCGATTGCTAGAGCTAACCCTTGATACACAGTCATGGCAAGCGTTCCTTTCCTAGGATGAACATGCGGCATCCCTCCTTTGATAGAAGTTCAGCCATCGCCATAAACACTGCTGAATTAATAGGCATCACCACCTTTACCGCACAAGAGGATAGAGCTAGTTAGCGTTTTTTCTTTTTCCCTTTTTTCTTCTTCTTGTTAGCCTCGTGGTGGGCTCGCAGTCGATCGACTTTTTCTTTTCGCGGATTCGTCGGTTTCTTGACTGCGGGACTTTCCGCTACGGAAGCTTCAGGTTCAGCTGAGGCAGATTGAACAGTTCTTTCCGCTGCTTTTTCGACCGCTTTCACCAAAGAATCTCGGCTTACCACGGGATCTTTGGAAGAAGGTGCTGCTGGATTAACCACCGCTGTATCCAAGGCCGCTTTTGCTTGGCTGTAGATAGCCGCTTTTTCCGGTACAAACTTCGGTGCTGGTGCCGCTACGATCGGTTTTGACGCTGGTTGACGCGTAGGTTCCACGACAGTTGCAGATTGTTCAGTTTTTGCTTTTAATACTGGTGCTTTTGGCTCTTCGGCTAATTCAGAGACTTGGGTTGGTTCATAGGCAATAATAAATGGCGCAAAGGCGTTATTTGGATCTGCGACATAAGTTTCTGCCTGATTGCTTAGATCAAAGATCGGCGTTTCAATAGTTTCAACGAATTTCGCAGAAACGACTTTGCAAAATTGACGCACGCCGTCTTTTTGGAATAGGTTCAACGTCGTCATTGTTTCCAGCGCTGCTTTAATTTGTTCAGGTGTTTTGTTTGGATCTGGGTTGTTGTAAGTCCAGTGGTGATTTTCACCGTTGGCATTTTCAAATACAGTTGCTAGTTTTAACATGTTTTTTCTCTCCTTTTTTGTTTTATCAGGAACTTTCTGAGAGATCGGATTCGGTTCCGGTGACAGGTACACTTGCTTCAACGACTTCCATTAAATCAGTGTGACTATGGGTAGGTAGAAAACATCTAGCTGTTATCATTTCCCACTCAGTTTCTTCAAAATACTCGCTAAAGAAATAGAAGTAGCGGCGCAACGTGCGGTTGATAATTGCTTTACTAAATAGATGGCGTACTAAATCTTTCAAAAATAGTTCGAAATCTTTTTCTCCCAGCTGGTTCCGGATTTTCATAGCTAATAACAGCTGGATGGTAACAGAACTATTGTGGGTTTCTTGATAATAAGTTATTATCTGTTCTCTTAATGTTGCAGTTTTCGAGTGGAAGACTTGATATTGTGTGAATGGTAAATCAGTCATGATGTTTTCCTCCTAATATTTTTTTGTTCCGGCCGGTGACTAAAAGATAAACCAAAACAATAAAAGAACAAAATGGGATACTGTCCAAAGGCTATGAAAGTGTACGCTTTCATTTTGAGAAGGTTGATTTAATCGCACAGTAAAATTTACTAATGGAAAGTTTGGGGGGTGTTTGGAAACTTTCAGTGTAATGAAAAGAAAGGGGTGAAAACTCGTCATAACAGGGATAGTTGAATAAAATCAGAATTTTCTAAAAAATTAATATAACGGCGGCTGATCGGGATTTTTCAGTAAATGGCAAAAAAGATCCTACCAGGAGGATTCCTGATAGGAGGGTTGCTAGTCAAATAAGTCAATTTTTTCTCACCCAGTGTGCGAAACCAATGGAGGTGTTCCAGATACTTGTATCGATCGAAGAATCTTCCCAGTGTTAGCAGCCAACGCTGCAGAAGCTGCAACTGACCAAAAGGAGCATAAGCTAATAGCTTCAAGACGGTTTTGGCTGACAAGAGAATCATAAATTTACGAAGGACTAATCTTCCTTGTAATTTTAACATGCCACTCATGGGATAACAGAAATAACTGGAATAAGAGCTGAAAGTAACAATAAAGCAATGGTATACTATTTATAAATAAAAAGCTGTAGTCGTTTAGCAGGCAAATAGCGCTTATATAATTAGTGATTATCAAAGTGTACATAATAGAGAAATCTGGGGGATTTGTATGGAAAAGCTGAAGGAGAGTAAATGGATTCAGGCCTACCCGTTTATTGGGTTTTTGTTGATGATAATGGGTCCTGCGTTGTTGGGGGTGTTTGGCCTGCTGATGTACTCTAGGGTACCAAGGCTTCTGGCCCTGATTGTATCGGTGATCTGTTTCTTTTTACCAGGTATTGGGGCGGTGATTGGTACGTTCTATTTAGAGTGGAGTAAAAACAAGGGCCTGGTGGGTAAGGCCTTAGTGGTGGTTACTATCGTCATGTGCAACCCGATCTTTTATTTCTTGTACTTCGTGATCTGTATTTTGATGGGGAACGCGATGGCCGGTATACCGTTGATGTAGTTTTCGGATGATAAGGAGGGTTGCTTGGATGAAGATAAAAATGAAAACGATTCGAAAAATAATCTACACGCAATTTCGGCTGTATGCTACGTTAGTAATCGTCGTAAAGTACTATCGGCTGATTGTTGATTTAGAGTATTTGCCTAACCTGTCAGTGATTGATAATCCGCTGGGGAGATTTCCCTTCATTTTGCTTACGGGTGTCTGCGTCTTGCTGCTGGTACTGGTATGGCGGAAGTATCAGGAATTATTCCAACGATCAACGGTTATTTTTGCAATAGTGGCACTTTTAGGGGGAATCCTGCTTATTCCAGCCGTTGATGGCAGCTTCTATTCAGCACCTCCTGTTGTTGAAGCAGATCCTGTTGCCCTTGATTTAAGCAGCTACGAGCCTTTTTCGGAAGATACGAAGCTTGCTAGTCTGGAAGAGCCAGCCACGCTTACGATAGCTACTGATTTACCTCGCTTAGATGGTGACCCTGGGTTGTATCCTTTATATGCAGCGGTCGCTCAGGCGCTCTACGATGAGGAAAGCTATTCTTCTGATGTCGTTACTTACTCAAGCAAGACTGAGGCGCTTCAAGCCCTTATTTCTGGCGAGCGAGAGATCATTTTTATTAGTGGTTGGATTCCTCGTGAACAAGAAGAGGAAGCATGGAAAGCGGGTGTGGAGTTATCCCCTGCAGCGGTTGGCCAAGAATTTTTTGTCTTTTTAGCCAATGCTGCTAATCCGATTAATAATCTGACCAGTCAGCAGATAGAAAATATTTATTCCCGGAAAACAACGAAATGGAAGACGCTAGGCTGGGAAGATGGCGGAGATATTCTTGCCTATCAAGGAACCGACGAATCAGAAGGGCCGGGTGGGTTGCAGATACTATTGCGGGGATACGCACCTGATCAAAACCCTTATTATTTACCAGAGGATGAGTGGTTGGAAGCCGGTAGTCTGATAAAGCAGATCGCTGCGGATCAAAATGGTTTAGGGTACACGAGACGTTTTTATGCTGAAACGATGTATCCGAATGAGCAAGTAAAGATGCTAAAGATAGATGGTATGTATCCTTCCAATGAAGCAATGAGAAGTGATAACTATTCCTTTGATGATGCAATTATCGCGGTAACGAAGGGAGAACCTACCGGCAATTCAAAGCAACTGATTGATTGGATGAGATCTGAAGAAGGACAGCGGCTAATTGAGAAGTCCGGCTATGCACTAGGGTATGGCGATTATTTGGAGTGATTAGCAGGTAAATAGAGAAGACAATTGCAGCTGCTATCGTGGAGTAAGGAGTGGTGAAGAGATGGTAAACAAACGATTCATTATGCTTCGATTGCTGCTGACTTTACTGATAGTGGCAGGCTATTTAGGGATCTTAGTCAAGCTGGAATACCTGCAGCAGCTGAGGTGGGTGGATAATCTGATCGGGGCAATGCCGGTTGTTCTGCTGACTGGGATAGGTTTCTTTCTGGTATTACTGGTTTGGACACTTCGCCGAAAGGTTCAGAGCGCAACGATTGTCTTGGCAATTTTGACGGTTTTGTGGGGTCTATTGCTGATTCCGGCAATTACGGGTAATTGGTTTCCAGGTTCCAGGATTCCTGAGTCTGGTTCTGCTTCACCGGATTTGTCCAAGTATGAGCCGTTTCTAGTCGATACGAAAGTGGCGAAGCTTAGACAGTCCGCATCGCTTTCGTTAGATGCGGATTTGCCGAGATTAGATGGCGCGCTGGCGTTGTATCCGTTGTATGGGGCTTTTGTTCAGGCGGTTTACGATGAAGAAGCTTTTTCGGAGGAGGTTATTGCTTGCTCGAATACGCCTCAGGCTTACGAAGCCATTATCTCAGGAGAGCGGGATATTATTTTTGTAGCTGGTCCTTCTGATACGCAATTGGCGGAGGCGGAAAAGGCAGGAGTGGAGCTGGTGTTTACTGAGATTGGTAAGGAAGCCTTTGTCTTTTTAGTAGGTGATACGAATCCGATTGATGGATTAACCCAGCAGCAGTTAAGAAATATTTATTCTGGCAAGTCCGCGAAATGGCGTACCCTTGGTTGGCAAGAAGGCGGCAAGATGATTGTCTATCAACGGCCGGAGGGATCAGGGAGTCAGACTGGTTTGCAGGCGATGATGGGGGAGCTGCCGATTCAAAAGCCGCAGCCGTTGCCGGATGATCAGTTGTTTGGAACCGGCAGTATGATGAAACAGGTGTCGGTGAAGTGGCAAGGTGTGCAGCCGGCGATCGGCTATTCTTATCGGTACTTTGCTGAAACGATGTATCCCAATGATCAGGCGAAGTTGTTGGCGATTGATGGTGTGTACCCTTCTAATGAGACGATTGCGGCAGGGGAGTACCCTTTTGCTTCTGGCTTTTATGCCGTGACGAGGGGAGAACCGGCGGGGAATGTGAAACGCTTGATTGATTGGATATTGTCTGAGGAGGGACAGTACTTGGTTGAAGAGACTGGGTATGTGCCGGTGAATCCGACTTCGACAGATGAAATTGAATGAAAATCATTTTGTCAGGCTGCACTGTTTAGGATCGATGATTTAATAAGAGCGATAAAAATAGGGGGAGTTGGAAAGAAGATGAAGAGGAAATTGTTAGGGCTAGGTTTATTGATGGCAGGGATGGTGCTTGTCGGGGGATGCGGCAGTTCGAATAAGGATTCAGCGAAGGAAGCAAGGGTCAGACCGTATATTCATGACACATTGACGAAGCTGGCAAAGGTGGGTATTGATTATACCGAGCTGGAGGATACGATGGTTACTGAGCTTTCGGTTTTTCCCGAAGACATATTGGCGAATAGTCCTGAACAGTTACTTACTGGTATTGTGTTTAATTATTTGGGGAATACTGAATACTTGAAGGGAAAGGGAATAAATTCTCAACAGTTGGATCAGTTCTATGCCTTTGACATGGAAGTTTTTGACGTGAATCAGATGTATTCAGTTTTTCTGCAAAAATTAGTGACTTTGAGCAACGGCGAGCTGCAGATTTCGGATATAACGGAAGACTTCTCAGGCGTTGACTTGGATGCTGGAACCGGGACTGAAGTGGTGCGGTTTGTTTGCAACGGGAAGTCTTACGAGTATTCAGCCAAATTTTATTATGATTGGTTTGATCCAAAGATTGTGGTTTTTATGAATGAGATTTTGGCAGAGCAGCAGCTGGACAAGCGTTTGTACGCGACAACGGATGGATATCAAAGCTTGATTCTTTTTTATCAAACCATCGAATGGGCGGAGGCCTTCAACCAAGCGTTTGCGCCGGATTTTCAATTGAGTGAATAGTTTTTAAGGGGATGGGTGCTATGCGGATCAAAATGACGCAAACAAGGTCGGGAACAAAAAAAGAATATCAAATTGACGGAAATAAGCGGCAATTTTTTGGCAAAGCGCCTAGTCTGAATGGTCATGGTAAGCTTTTATTGGAAAGTACGTCTGGTAGATCATGGGAAATGAAGAGTTTGCCGGCTTCTTTATTAGAGATGTTGCCGTTTGGCGGGGCTTTCGGCCGTAATCGTCGTATTTTTCAATATCAAATTTTTTATGGCGAGCGGAAGATGGGGATGATTTCGGAATTCTTTTATGATCAGGTTATGCGACGATATGAGGTAGTTTATGAGAAACAAACGTGCTTTGTTTATTCGCTATTTCAAGGTGTCCATGAACTGTTGCTGGTATTTGTCGGTGATCGGCAGATTGCGGAAATCCGACGGGAAACGATGGTCGTGGATTTTAAAGACAATTATGAACTCTATCTGTTGGATGAAGAGGACGACTGCGAGGTTCCGCTGATATTGTTCCTGCTTTATTATGATCATATAAAACATGGAGATCGCGGCGCAGCGAGCAAAGGGTTAAAGACCAAAGAAATTTCCTATTCGTATGGAAAGGCGAATCAGCTGTATGACCTCGATTGGTTTTCTAAACATTTTCCTAATGATCCCGCTGTCCGATTGGTTTTGGATCCGGAAAAAGAAAAAAATTGGGTGGAACGTACCGTAAGAATTAATCGGTTAATGGAATGCCTGGCTCTGGTGGTTATTCTAGCAGGTTTGACTTACATGGTTAGAGTGAACCCTATCTCGTTAATTGGACTTGCTTTGTTTGTTGGGGGATTTCTTGTGGTTCATGGCATTCGGCGATTGAGAAGTCAGAAGGAGTTAGACAAATGATTGAAGTTTCAAGCAAAGGAGGATTATCATGAAAGAGTCAGATTATTTATCAGAGATGTATCAAGACAGCTATTATCCTGATTTTCTAGTGGATAAAATCAAAGCAGCGCTAAAAGAGGTAGCCGCTATTTTAGAAAATGGGGAAACGAATCTAACGGTTGTTCAAGCAGCTTTAGACAAAGCAACACTTGCTATTAATGATTTGGTCGAAGAATTTGAGGACAATGACAGCGAATTAGAGACGGTAGCCAGAGAATCTATCGCTGTCACTGTCCAGAAAATGCTGCAAAGTTATCACATCAACATCGATCTTGAAGAAGCGCTGAGAGAAAGAGATTGGTAGAGACAAACTCTTAGACCTGAAGGGAGCATCCTGAACATGCATAGGCAAAGAGAAGGCATCAATCCAAATGAATATGTGATAAAAAGACCGTTTTATTGGGTTATGGCCCTTTCCTTCATGTTTTTGGCGGGCTTTGTGGCTTGCTTAGCTCCGGGCGGGACTGGGCCGTATGACGATCTTGAAGAGCTTTTCTATTCAATTACTGGTTTTTCTATCTGGCTGTTTTTTACGGTGATTGTTTTCGTTTTATTGGTGATGCAATTATATATTTACTTGCGCTTCAAACTAGTGATCCACAGAAAAGGCTTTTCTGTCACCCCGCTTTGGGGCGCAACCCACGATGTTCCCTTTTCTGCAGTCAAAAAAGTTACTCACAAAAGATTTAGTAAAAAAGGTGCTTATATTGAAATCGAATATGAGAACAAAAAAGTTCGTATCCCCTATGTAGTCAATAGGAAGGGTGAATTCAAGCAGAAGGGTTTTGAGGTTCTACTACGGAAGTTTGAGTCCTGCCAAATCACTGTTAATGAGGAGTTTGAGTGGATGTAAATTCTGTAAAAAAAAGACCATGAAATACACGGTCTTTAAGTGTGCTTACATCATTCCTATTATCATTAGGATTGCTCCCGGCAGATTGGCCATTGAATGCATAATGATGCTGGAAAAAATATTCCGATTGTGGCTGCGATAGAATAGGGTTAAAGCAATCGACAGCGGCAGATAGTAAAAAAATTCTCGCCAATTATACAGATGAATACAATCGAAAATAATGATTGAAAGAATCGTCATAATGGTTAAGAGTATTTTATTGTCTTTATCAACGAAGCCAATCATTGATTCTCTAAAGGTGAACTCTTCAATAAACGGTCCGAGTACAGTCAGCATAATACAAGTTAAAATCGGTGGTATCGTATCAGCCATATTTCCTACAGTCTCGGTGTTGCTGGTCTGAGAATTACCGCTCACTAGGAATTGTAAAAGATAGGAAAGAGCAATCGCAATAATCAGCCAAACAATAGCAGTTAAAAAGAATTTCTTCCAATTGGTTGTTTCTGTTTTAAAGTTGGACCAATACTCAGGGATTCTGTTTTTCCAAATTAAAAGGACAACAGTGAATAATACGAAGTACACGGTAAACGAAGCCCAAGAATTAGACATTCCCAGATACACGATGACTTCCCATAAGCCGAAATTGATTAGAAAGAAAAGAATGAGTGTGGCGATTGATCTAGGCAGCAGTTTTGCGTTCAAAGTTTTTTTCTCCATCGTTAATATTTGAAGGAATAACTATAACATTTATCTCGTGCTATAGCAAAATGGTTGAAAAATTAATTGGTTTGGGGAGGGGAGAAGAGATTCGGTAAGTATGCTAATCTAGTGCGGAAAGTTGAAATTGATGAGACTTCTGAAGAAAAATATGCAGAAAAAAGCCCCTAAGTTAGACTTCTCGGTCTAGCTAAGGGGACATCCTTATTTTTCAACGCAGCAAATCCGCCGCCAACAAATCCGCCAAATAAAATGAGTAAAGCAAATCAAAGCGCTGTTTAGGATCATCGAAGTCGATGGCGAACAGTTCTTTGATTTTTTTGGTGCGGTAAACAATCGTATTTTTGTGGACGTGGAGCATTTTTGCAGTGGTATCTAAATGGCGATCGCAATCCAAATAGGCGCGCAGGGTTTCCAAATATTGTGTGTCGTGCTTTTGGTCGTAGTTCTTAATCTGCTGGTAGGACTGGCTGAAATATTGCTGGGCTTGGGTGCCGCTGGCTAACGATCGTAGCAAGTCCTGGAATTTATAAATATCGTACTCGGCAATCGGCTCATCTGGCCGCAGCTTCATCCCAATCTCCAACGCGTTCACTGCTTGTTGATAATAGGCCGGTGCCTGCAACAAATCATCGAAGGCATCACTCAGACCACCGTGCAAACCATTGGTGACAAAATAAGGCCGATCCTCCAACAAGAGATCCTTCACCGTCAGTTGATTCAGTCGTTTGGCATCAATTAACACCACCACATATTCCTGATAAAATACCGACCAAGCTTGATTAAACAACTTGTTCAAGTGTTCACGTAATTGCTCGTTCCCGATATCAAAAATCTTATAAAAGGTGACATCAATCGCCAACAGATAATAGCTGGAAACTGGTTCTAGCTGGGTATCCTTCAGCCGATCCTGGAGATGTTTGCGGGAGCTGACTTTTCCAGCGAGGCAATCTATTAGAATCCGATCGATGGCTTTATTAAAAGAAAGCTGTTGATTGGTATGGATAATTTGGGACAGCAGCTGACTGACCAATTGATAGATTTGGCCGTTGACCTTTTCCAAGGAATTATGGGATTCAATCGCAATCGCGTAACCAATGTGTTTTTCGCCATGATAAATTTTGGTGACGCAACGACGAAATGGGCTGGTATAACAAATCGTGAAAAAGGGATCGATGTTTTCCGGCGAATTGCGGACTTCGGCGATGTTCAAAAAGCCGGCGATGTACTCATAAGAGCAATAGCCGCGGGTAATATTTTCCAGCCATTGAGCGTCTTCGGTCACGTAAGTTTGCGAATAAGCCAGTACGTTGAAGCTAGTGTCTAGCACGATCATGGGATTTTTGATCAAAATCGAGGCGGCATCCAAGGCGGCCATTATGTCCGGCTGATCCAAATAAGCTTGAAACAACGTATAAGCATCCCGCAGTTGAGTCAGGTGCTGATCGATCACTTTTTGCGTGCGGGCGATTAGTTTTCTGATATCTGTCTGAAACGGGAAAAAGACCAGGGTATGCTGCTGGACATGATCAGTCGAAAGCTGGAAATCTTCGACATCGTCGATCAAAAATAGCGTCAAACCGTTAGTAAAAGGCAGTTTATTGGTAATTTGTGAAGCATAGCCGACGTATATGGTGTTGGAAGAGAATTTGGTATCCATTTGAATCGGGTATACATGATTCAGCGCGTGATTAAACGGTGTTTCGGTGATCACACGGGGACTAAACTCCTCTAAATTCGTCAGAACTTGTGTAAAAAGACTCATGAAATCTCCTTTCCGATTGATGGGGAGGGACGCTTTTGTGTTAGCGAGCTAAAACGACAAGGTGCAACTAGTCTGGCATCACAAGGGCTTAGTGAGTCGTAGGCCAACAGCACAGATGCCAAGCAAAAGATTGAAAACCCATCACATAGTAATCGCTTACAATGATTGTTAAAATAGTAACAAAGGGGGCCTTTTCCCTTCATCTTAACTCATCAATCATAACAGTAAAGAACTTTCGTCGCCTCAGTCGCCAGTTTTCCTGTTGTTTCTCTTATCATACGCTATTTACTTTCGCGAATTCCAGTCAATCCGTTAAAAATTTCATTTATGTTTTATTTTTTTAATAATTTGGGTATTAAGGTTGTTTCATAGAGTGTTTAAAAAAGGAAAGGAGTCGATTACATGAAGTATCCGCATTTATTTTCACCGCTAAAAATTGGCAGCATGGAGGTTAAAAATCGCGTCGTGATGACGGCCATGGGCTGTAGTATGGCCAACATTGACGGCAGTCCTTCTGAGCAAATGATCAGTTACTATGAAGAACGGGCGCGGGGTGGCGTCGGTCTGATCACTACGGAAATCACTCGGGTTAATGATGATACTGGGGTAGGGGAATCTGCACAGCTGTCGGTGTCTCACAACGAAGTCATTCCAGGCTTAGCTAAGTTGGCGGACGCAATTCACAAGCATGATTCTAAGGTTTTTGTTCAGCTGCATCATCCTGGGCGGCAAACACCGCGGGCATTAATCAACAACAAGCAGGCGGTTTCGGCATCAGATGTGACTTGCCAGATTATTGGCGAAGAACCACGGGCGCTGACGACGGAAGAAGTCTACGGCATTATTAACGACTTTGTCGATGGTGCGTGGCGGGCGAAATATGCCGGCATCGATGGTGTGGAGCTGCACGCGGCTCACGGGTATTTATTGAATCAATTTATCAGTCCTCATACTAACAAACGGACGGACGAATTTGGCGGCAGCACCGAAGCCCGCTGCAAGATTATTTTAGATATTATCAAAGGCATTCGCCGGGTCTGCGGATCGGATTATCCGATTGCCGTTCGGATTACGGTGGACGAATTCCTTGGTGAAGCAGGGCTGGAGCTACCGGAAGGAATCGAGCTGTGCAAAATGATCGAAGCAGCTGGGGTGGATATGTTAAATATCACCAGCGGCATTTACGAAACTATGAACACGGTAGTTGAGCCGATTTCTTATAGTGAAGGCTGGCGGACTCATTTAGCCAAAGCTGTAAAAGACGTGGTGTCGATTCCAGTTTGCGGCAATGCGGTGATTCGTCATCCCCAGTTTGCGGAAAAATTACTGGCTGACGGCAATCAGGATTTGATTGGGATGGGTCGGCCGCATTTGGCAGATCCAGAGTGGACCAACAAAGCCTTCAATAATCAAGACGATGAAATCAATCAATGTATCAGCTGTCTACGTTGCTTCGAAACGGTCTTTACCGTATCGGCCTTCTGTGTGCCAATTCAGTGTTCGGTGAATCCACGGTTAGGGCGGGAAGCGCGCTATCCGTATCCGAAAAAAGATGGCGATGGCCGCAAGGTAGTCATTATCGGAGGCGGTCCAGCAGGTTTGGAAGCAGCTCGCGTATTGGCAATGCGTCGCTTCAAGCCAGTAGTATTTGAAGCAAACGCTGCACTAGGTGGCCAACTATTACAAGGCAGCAAACCACCGAAGAAAGAAAAATTGCATTGGTTAGCCGATTACTATACCACCCAAATGGACAAATTAGGGGTGGAAGTTCATTTGAATACTAAGGCAACGGTTGAAGAAGTGAAAGCACTTGATCCATATGCGGTGATCGTGGCAACTGGGTCAACGCCAATCGTGCCAGCCAGTATTCCAGGCGTGGATCGGGACAATGTTTATACTGTACCGGATATTTTAGAAGAAAAAGTCACCTTGAAGGATAAAAAAGTTGCGGTGATCGGATCAGGGATGACCGGGATCGAAGTGGCGGAACTGATTGCCGAAGCTGGCAACGAAGTATCGGTGGTGGAAATGCAGGAAACCTTGACACCAGACGGTTACTGGCAAAATGTGGTGGACGTGATGGGCCGCCTGCAAGAATACAAAGCCAATTTCCTGCCAAGTCATACGTTGAAAGCCATTACCGATAAAGGGATCGAGTTAGAGGGTGAGACCACCACTCTTGATTGCGATGCAGTTGTCTTGGCGTTGGGTGTTCGCAGTGAAAATGCGCAATTTGACCAATTTGCGGAAGCCTTTGATCGGGTGTACAAAGCCGGCGATGCCAATCAAGTTGGACGGATTTATACTGCTACTACTGAAGGATTTGTTTTAGGAAACAAACTTTAGATTTCTCGTCTGTCACATAGATTTTTGAGCAGAGTACCAGGGACAAGAAAAGGGGGATATGAATGAGTAGCTTTGTTGTTTCGAAAGAAGATGTGAAGAACTTTGTGGATGCACCGTGTGTTAGTGACCAAGAAGGAATTATGTTTGTTTATGCCGCGCCGGAGGAAGTGTTGAAGAGTATTTTGCCGCCCCATTTAACGTTGGTTGCACCAGTGATTTGCGGTTATGTGGTACAAATTAAGAGCCCGAACTTTGGGGCACCATATATGGAATCTGTGGTTTATACTGTCGCTCAGCACGGCGATATTGTCGGCGGCTACAGCTTGAACTTGATGCTGCACGGTCCGGGAGCTGAACAAGGGGTCATTGTTGGTCGCGATTGTTGCGGAATACCCAAGAAATATGCCGATGAGATGGAACTGCGCCGCATGGGGGATCAGTGCACAGCGAAAATTGTTCGTCATGGGGTAACCTTGATGGAAATTGATTTGAACTTGACCGGTGAGTACAATGCGCCAGTGGCAGCCGGTATGATTGGTGATCCTGCACCAGGCGACGTGGGCACGACTTGCAGCTTCTTCCATAAATACAATTTAACGCAAACGGAAAAAGGCAATTGTGAATTCTCCGATTTGAAGATGGTGACCTTGGATATGGCCAACACTACTCAAACTTGGGACAAGGGTGAGTTAAGCATTAAAGTGGCTTCTTCACCAGACGATCCTTATGGCGAGTTGGAAGTGGTTCAACCGTTGGGGGCTGCCTGGTTCAAAAGCAGCGACTGCTTGATGCAGAAAACTACTGAAATTTGCGAGTTGAATGTGGAAGCAACCATGCCATACTTGATGACCGGGCGTTATGACCGCTCGATGATGGGGCATAAGGGCACGTATTTGAATATTTAATTGATGAGCTTGCCGCAGTAAACGCGGCAAGCTTCATCTAACCCACGGAAAGGTGGATTAAACGCGTGAAGGAATTTGAAAATAGAACTGCCTTGATTACTGGAGCAGCTCATGGTTTCGGTGCTGAAATGGCTAAAGAAGCGGCCAATCGGAAAATGAAGCTGTTTTTGGTAGATATTGATCAGCCGGCGCTTGAGAAAGTTAGTGCAGACCTTGCGGAAACTGCTGCTGAAGTAGCTACGCTGGTTGCTGATTTGACGAAATTCGAAAATGTTCAAAAAATGGTGGAAGCAGCCAATCAAAAATTTGGCGGGATTGACCTGTTGATTAACAACGCTGGGATTTATTTTGAAGAAACCATTTGGGATATGCCGCTGCGGGATTACGATTGGATGCGGAGTATTAATCTGGATGCACCGATTTATACTATGCATGAAGTGATGCCGGACATGATCAAACGCCAGACGCCTTGCCATATTGTGAACATCTCTTCTATTTCTGGCATTATCACTCACTTGGGTAAATATGCGTATCATGCGACGAAGCATGGGTTGCTGGCAGCCAGTGAAGCGATCCTGTATGACATGAACATGGCTGGGATTACCAATATCGGTATGACCGTTGTCTGTCCGGGCTACTATCAAACCGATCTTCATCATCACGAGGAGCACCGGCCAGAAGCCTTTACTAATGTAATGGATACCTATTATGAAAGTGACAAATTCGCAGCCCGTCAGAAATTTGTGGAGGAAGTGATCACAGCGGGTAAACCGCTGGATGACTTTGGTCCGCTGGTGTTCGAAGCGATTGAGAATGATCAATTTTACTTGTTACCGGATGGGGATCTGAATGACGTGATTAGTCGTCGGACGTTGCGGATTTTAGGCAATGTTAGTCCTCATATTACGATTTTATAGGAGGAGAAAATGAAAAATCCATTTGATTTAACTGGTCGAGTTGCTTTAGTAACGGGTGCATCTTCAGGTTTGGGGGTGCAATTTGCCAAAGCCTTAGCGAATCAGGGGGCCAAGGTAGCTTTGATGGCTCGTCGCGAAGATCGTTTGAAAGCTGTGGCCGAAGAAATTACCGCTCTGGGATCAGAAGCGTTGGTAGTACCTTGCGATGTATCGGATTTTGCCAGCATTCCTGCCGCGGTGCAAAAGGTAGAAGATCATTTCGGCAAGCTGGATATTTTAGTTAACAATGCTGGTGTCGGTATCAGTTCAGCGGCTGAAGAACAAACCGACGAAGAGTGGCTGGGCGTGATCGATGTGAATCTGAACGCGGTCTACATGGTGGCGCGGGAAGCAGCCAAATTGATGAAGAAAAATAATTATGGACGCATCATCAATACTGCCTCCATCAATAGTAAAGCGGCCAGCTTCGATATGTTCGACCTGTCGGCGTATTGTACCTCTAAAGGCGGCGTGGTGATGATGACCAAGGCGCTGGCTAATGAGTGGGCGGAATTCAAGATTACGGTGAATTGTATCGGACCAGGTTATTTCAACTCGGAAATGACTAATGATTATATTGATACCGATTGGTTTACTGAGTATATCAAGCGCTCTTGCCCGATGAAACGCAAAGGCAACGAAGGGGAGCTGGATACGGCGATTCTATACTTTGCCTCTGACATGACCAGCTACACGACGGGGCAATATTTAGCAGTGGATGGCGGTTGGTTGACGATTTAACGATTCGTTTTGAAGAAGACTGCAGGCAGTGCCCTATTGATAGGGAATGTCGCAGTCTTTTTTATTTGGATTGGTAAAAGGCCCTACAAAACAGAGATACTACTATTAATCATGGGACATGCAGTAGCTTGGACATCAACAGGAGTTGCGCTAGCAGTGAAGGTTAGAAGACGTTAATTTTTGAGGCAAGGCTTCGAAATATATAGTAGAATACTTTCGAGGTGATATTTTGGGAGACTGGAGGCTTGTACTAAGAAATTTAAATCCAATAATCGTAGTAGCCAGTATTTTTCTCTTTGTATTTAGTATTTGCTATTATTTTGTTTTAGAAGAGTATGGTGGGCGGTTGTGGCGTATTATGCTACTTTTAATGTTCTATATTTCGTCTATGATTTATTTATCAGCACTCAATAAAAGACAAACCGTGAATGGTAAAAATTTTCGTTATCATTTATGGGAGTCAAATGAGTACACTAAAGATAAGGGGTTATGTATTCAATTAAAAATAGGAAAGATCGAGCTAGCAGAAAAAGAACTATCCAGATTTTTGATTTTCAAAGTTAAAAAAGTGTATGTCCTAAGTATCCCTTTTTTTAAGTGGGCAATAAAAGTAAATTCGGAAGTCATACCATTTAAATTAAAAGGCAAATTTTTTAAACCTTCATCTAAGCGAAGTTCAGGGCTAAAATCGAGTGACGTTTTTAAAATTCTGACTAAGGACGTGAAGAAGAAAATTATGATTCCCGTCCTGTCTGAGATATTTTTAGTTGTGACATATCAAGTTGTATACTTACTGTTCAAAGAAAACTTAGTTGGCAAGGAGTCAGTAATTCCCTCCTTGTTAAACTTTGTGTTTTACTTTATTATTTTATTTTATGCGATGCTTATTTTTACCCAGCTTACCAACATGACCATAGCATTTGACCCGGGTATTGGATTGCCAAAAGTCGAAGGCGAAAAGTTTATTTATCATACAGAGGGAATGGTAGTTGAACTTTATGCAAAGGATGTAAAAATCAGCTACGATGAAGAACGAAGCATCCTAATCACCGATATAAGCGGGTTCCGGTACGCAAGAAAATTGTACAAGTCATTATATCGAGGTTTCCAAGAAAAGATTCAAAACGACTGAAAAACACCACCTATTGAAGACTATGTTACTCGAAAGAGAGCATAGTCTTTTGTGATTTCTGCATCATTTATCCCAAAAAACACGATCTTTTGAACTAAGCAGGACAAGTGAGCAATCAAATAGATAAAGAGATAAGGATAGTCGAAATGGTCTCTTTTCGATCTACTCTTATCTTTTTTGTCAATATGCTTAAGTGGGCGTCCTTACTATCTGGAGGTGCTCTTTTTTTGGCTCTAAAAGTGGATTGAAAAAGAGCCAGATGGTAGTTTTAGGGTTTGAAGATAGCTGGATCATGTGAATTTACGTGGTAGAACTCGATGGGAATGACTGGATATTTCCCTTCAGTTAAAAAAATATGAGCCCTGAAACGGCTATTTCAAAGCATTTCTGAAAATAAATCGTTTTTTCTCATTGACAAAACGACCTGCGAGGAATATATTTAACTTGTGATTAGAGCCATTGGTTCTTTTTTGGAACCAAAGGATTAAAGGCGGATCTTTTTTTAGATTGTGAGGTCCGTTCCTTTGATTCGAGAGTTAGAATAAATCGTTTGTTTTGGAATAACGCTCCTAAGCTGTATCTGCAAAATGATAAAAATCAACTGCTGTAGTGTTGATCGGTGTAGTTTTCGGCGCGTTAAATATATTTTAGAGGATGGTTTTGATGAAAACAGCAGTTTTTTATGGTGTTGAAGATTTACGGATTGAAGAGTGTGCGACCCCGGAGGCCTCCGCTAACAAGATTTTGATCAAAATTGATGCCTGTGCCATCTGTACTTGGGAGCAGCGGGTGTACACCGGTGTTAAAAAAGTAGAGTATCCTTTTATCGGCGGGCATGAAATTGCGGCGGAAATTGTCGACCTGGGCAGTGAGATTGATCAGAAGAATTGGAAAATCGGCGACAAAGTGGTGTTCGGTACCAATTTAGCTTGTGGCAACTGCGAGTTTTGTAAGAGCGGCGAGGAACAAAGCTGTCAGGACTTTAACCACAGCAAGCATCTGGAAGGTCTTCCTCATAAAGGTATGGGCGGTTTGTCGGAGTACATGCTGGTGGAGCCGAAGCATTTGTTCCATTATTACAATGTGACGCCAGAAGAAGCAGCTTTTACAGAACCTCTTTCTTGTGTGGTGCACAGCTGCGAGACGGCGGATATTCACTATGGTGATTTGGTAGTGGTCATCGGTTGTGGGATTATGGGTCAATTGCATGTTGCTTTGTCGGTGAAAAGCGGCGCTACAGTGGTGGCTTGTGATTTGAATGAGGAACGGTTGCAGCTGGCGAAGGAAAACGGCGCCCGGTATGTGATTAATTCCGGGACGCAAAATCTGAAAGAAGAAGTGGCGAAGATTTCTCATGGCTTAGGCGCAAATGTCGTTTTCGATACTACGCCAATTGCTTCAGTGGTGGAGGATTCGGTTTCGATTGTTGGCAATACGGGTCGGGTGATTCTGTATTCTTCCTTCTATCCTGATGAGCCAGTGGGCTTCAGTCCGGATCAGCTTCACAAGGGCAGCTACAGCATCAGAGGTACAGCCAATTCCAATAGCCGCGATTTCATTCGGGCTTCTAAGATGATCAGCGAACGAACCATTGATATGCGGCCGTTTATTAGTGAAGTGGTCACATTTGATGACGTGGAGAAAGGTTTCAAGTCAGCGATTAAGGGCGATAAATATCGCGTAGTTGTTAGATTTTAAGCGAGCAGTCAGCCTGGCTTTTTCCATTAATGCATGAGGATTTTTGGGAAATAAGCTATAATCAAAAGGGATAACGCAACAAGTCAGGCTGTCTGTTTTGAGAGAACTGCTTCCTTGGAAGACTTTCTTGGTAAAACAGAAGCATAAGGAGGTTTCTCAATGGAAGATTTTATTCCAAAATACAAAAAAATCAGTGACGATATTCAAAACTTAGCCAAAGTGTTAAGTGGTCAGGGCAAGCCGCTGCCTAGTGAGCGCAAGCTGTCGGATACCTTTCAGGTGAGCCGAACCACGATTAAGCGGGCCCTTGAGTCGTTGGAAAGACAAGGAATTGTGACCTATATCGAAGGGAAGGGCTACATTATTCCTGATCGCGATGTCAAGATCAATTCCAGTATGCATGTTTCTGGATTCTACGAAGATATTGTTTCCAGAAAAAAGAAGATCAGTTCGAAGGTATTGAAAAAGTCTGTGCTGGAGGCCGACAAGGAACTTAGCCAGCAGCTGCAAATTAAGGAAAACGATTACGTTTTTCACTTATTGCGGCTGCGCAGTGTCGATGGGATGGTTTACTCGTTAACCGAGAGCTTTATTCCGTTAAATCGCTGCCCGCAAATCGGTACCTATGATTTGACCAATAAATCCTTGTGGAAAACGCTGAATGAATTTGGCATTTTTCCTGAGATTGTTAGTCAAAAAGTCAGTGCCCGGATGGCGAATTACACGGAAATCCAGTACTTGAACATTACCAATCCAGCGGTCGTTATGGTGGTCAACAACATGGCCTACTTTGACGGCAAGCCGATCGAGCTGTCCTATGTCTATACCGATGTCTTCTCCACCAACCTTGAATATCGATTCAACCGATAATGAAAACCAGGGTGCCAGTAACGAGCTTATTAGCGGAATGGTACCCGTGGTAAAAACAGGGGGAGAATCATGTTAGTTACTTTAAAAGAACTGTTGACCGATGCCAAGAAAAATCAATATGCCGTTGGGGCCTTCAATGTGCCCAATCTGGAAGCTGTCCGAGCAGTGGTGGAAGCCGCGGAAGAGTTGAACTCACCTGTGATTTTGCAGCACGCGGAAGTTCATGAAGGGCTGGTTTCCATCGAAGAAATCGGACCGATCATGTTGGACTTTGCTCGCAAAGCTAAGGTGCCGGTGGCGGTTCACTTGGATCACGGTGCGTCTTATGAAATGTGTGTGAAGGCCATTCGCATGGGCTTTACATCAGTAATGTACGATGCTTCCAGCAAGGAATATGAAGTCAATCGCGATGAAACCAAAGAAATCGTCAAGATCGCTCATGCTGTGGGTGTGTCAGTAGAAGCGGAGCTGGGGCACATTTTCACTTCAGCTGTCGGTGGTGGCGAAGGTCGCGGATCAGATTCCAGCGAGGATTACGAAGATTTGGATGATGTGTACACGGATCCTGATTTAGCCAAAAGTTTTGTGGATGCGACTGGCGTGGATTGCTTGGCCATTGGTTTTGGTACGGTTCACGGAGTATACTTGAAGGAACCGAAGTTGGACTTAGATCGAATTACTTTGATTAAAGAAAAAATTGACGTGCCGTTTGTGATGCACGGCGGCTCAGGCGTTTCTGAGGAAAATTACAAAATTGCGATTAAAAATGGGATTTGCAAAATCAACTACTATACTTATATGAACAAAGCCGCCGGCAAAGCGGTGAAGGAATACTTGGCAGAGCAAGCCGATCAAGACTCGATTTTCTTTGATGAAATTTCGTTGGCGGCCACAAATGCTATGAAGGAAAATGCGAAAGCAGCCATGGCCATTTTTATGAATCCCTAAACAAGGAGACAGAACATGAGTAAAGTTGTAGCTTCTATTATGTGTGCCGATCAATTAAACCTGGCGCAAGAGCTGTCGGATTTAACGGCGGCTGGTATCGACTGGCTTCACTGCGATGTGATGGATGGGGTGTTTGTCAATAATCTGGCGATGGGACCTTATGTGCTGGAGCCGATCATTCAAACCAAGCGCTTCACCATCGATGTTCATCTGGCCTGCGTTGACCCGGTGAAATATGTGGAGATGTTCGCAGCTGTAAAACCGGACTATATTACTTTTCATGTGGAAACGACGGATGATCCTCAGGCTGTGATTGATCAGATTCATAAAGCGGAGATTAAAGCCGGGATTGCGGTGAGTCCGGAAACGCCAGTGGAAGATATTTTTCCATACTTGGATCAGGTAGAGCTGGTGTTGATGATGACTGTGAATCCGGGGTTTGCCGGTCAAGCTTTTCAAACGGCGGTGCTGGATAAGATTGAGCGGTTGAATCAGGTGCTGTCCGGGAAATCGAAACGGCCGTTGATTGAAGTGGACGGTAATATTAATTGCGAAACTTCTGGGGCAATTAGTCAGCTGGGTGCCGACCTTTATGTGGTGGGAACCTCGGCCTTGTTTAATGATCGGCCAGGAACGTATCGGGATAAGGTGTTGGCGATGGAGGAAGTTATTCAATAGAAGTTAGAGACTGGAAGAGGGATCTTTCGGTCTTTTTTTGTTTGGATGGGAAGCAGCCGCTTGCTGCTGTCCAATCGGTATATCGATAAGCTGGATATTGTGGAGGGGTTGAAGGTTCAAGAGGATTAGTTGATGTGGCACGCTGGATATTTCTAGCGTGTCTTTTCTGTATACTTAGACAAAGAGATCACTTTTCGTGTATTACACTTGTGATACAAACTGAAATGTATTATACTTGTGGTACAAAAGAGATATATTGCAGGTGTAATACAAATTGGTATAGGAGCTGATAGTTATGGCAACATCGACTTCAATTCGACTAGATGATGAATTATCAAAATGGATAAAAGAGTTTGCTGATTTCAATGGTACGACCAAGACAAAAGTGATCAGTGATATTTTGAGAGAAAAGATGGAGGATGATAAAGACTATCTCGATGGTATTCAAAGCATTGAGGATAGTAAAGATGAACCTCTAATTAGTAAAGAAGAAATGATGAAGAGGTATCTTTGATGATGCAGTATGATTGGGCATTCAACAAAAAGGCTGAAAAACAATTCAAAAAGCTCGACCATACTGTTCAAAAACGTATTATTGCTTGGTTGAATAGTAACATCTCTGGGACAACCAACCCTCGAATACATGGAAAAGCTTTAGAGGGAGACCTCCAAACGCTTTGGCGTTATCGAGTAGGGAAATTCAGAATCATTGCTGACATAAAGGATGACAAATTTATTGTCGCGGTCATTAAAGTAGCGAAACGTGGGGACGTGTACCTCGACCACTAAGTTTTGGTGATGTTGTAAAAGAGTCACAGATGAGGTTAGAGTAAGTGATCATTTATTTTACTTTTAACTTGCACCATTTTTATATTCTTATCTTGGGTGCTTCAAATAATTAGCAGCTTATGAAGTAATTCTAGTGGCACGCTGGGAATTCAGCCTTTATCTTGTCTTACAAATGCGTTACGATAAACATGTAAGATAAACGTATGACAACAAGAGGTGAATATCGTGGCAACCATAACTTTTAGAGTAAGTGAGAATGAAAAAGCGTTTTTGGAGAGCGTAGCAGCGTTTAAAGGCGATTCTCTGTCAGATTTCGTCAGAAGCGAATCACTTCATTCCGCTGAAACCTTTATTGATTTCAATACCTATAAAGAATTGATGGCTCAGCATAATGAAAAGGATGAAAGTATTTCTCACGATGAAATGATGGAAGAGTTAGGTTTTAGCAATGGCATATAAAGTTAGGTACGAGAAGGAAGCGCAAAAAGCTTTAAAGAAATTGGATAAGTTTTAAGCGAGGGTCCTTATGGAGTGGAGTACTAAGAATTTTGTTAGCACTAGTAATCCACGAGCCCAGGGAAAAGGATTAACCAGATTCTGGCGTTATAGAGTCGGTGCTTATCGGATTATCGCTGATATTAGGAATGAAGAGGTCATTATTTTAAGTCTGACGATTGGACACAGAAAAGAAGTTTATAAATAAAACAAAAGTAGATCTAAAGCGACTGAAACAGCAGTCATGCTTTAGATCTACTTTTTTGTATAGGTACTGTTATGCAAAATGGCTGGTTTGTTTGCTGATGAATCAGTTATTGGGTAATCACGAACTCGTCCAAAATGACGGTATGAGAATTTCCGCCGATAAAATAAAAAGAATAATTGCCATCTTCAGGGACGATAATCTCCTGCTCGATTTCGATGCCGAAGCGGCCCTCGTATACCGGAATTTCAGTCTTGTTGAAAAGTTTGCTTTGATTGATCATTGAGAGATACAAACCACCAGCGGCTGCGGGATCCATTTTTGAGTAAACGGTGATTTTTTGGTCCTTCAGTAAAGGTATTTTCCTGGGAGTTAAATTCAATAAGTCTCCGTTTTCAATTTGGATATTCGCTGCATGATATTGATTGCGATCATTGAAGTCTAGCGGTATTTCTAGTTTGTTGCTAGCGAATGTTCGAAAATCTTTAGGATAGGAAAAATAAAGATTAATCGATAAAAGGGCGCCTGCGACGATCAAGGAGAATAAAATAGTCATCAAAACAGATTTTTTCATCATGATCTCACTTACTTTTTATGGTTCTATTACCAATATTATAATGTATTTGCCATATTAAGTGGGAAATAATCGAAAAAGTCCGTGTTTTAGTCGTGAAAACCTGGTTTGTGGAATAAATGATAGAGTTCTAAGCAATTTTGACAGAACGTTTGATAGGGCTTACACTTAAATTGAACGAACGGTTCAATTTATTTCCTTGAGGAGTTGAGCGGGATGAAAAAGTTGTGGCTCATGTTGGGAGGCTGCCTGGTGCTTTTGCTTAGTGGATGCGGGAATGATTCTGAGCCGAAGTTAGTTAACACTCAGGAATTGGATCAAGAGTTTAGTCAAATCGCGGTTGATTACGATGCAGACGATGTGAGTGTCGGCTTTCACGAAGAAGACACGATTGTTCTGAAGGAATATATGAATGAAGATAAGGAAAAATACTATGCTTCGATTGATGAGAAAGGTCAAGAATTGTCAATCACTGAGGGAAAACGGCCGCGGCGGGCTAGTTTTCAGTCTTATGTGGAACTCATTTTGCCGGCCACCTATGATCAAAGCTTGTCGGTGCATACCACCAGTGGTGAAATCGATATGCTCGAGACAAAGGAAATTTTGCAGGAGTTGGCCTTGGATACCACTAGCGGAAAAATCAGGGTGGGGGAGAGCAGGGCAGAGGCCTTCAAGCTGACTAGTACCAGCGGCGAGATTGACGGAAACCAACTGACGGCAAAAAAACTTACGGTGAAAAGTACTAGTGGATGGGTTGGGCTTGCTGCGGGTGAAGCTGAAGATTTTCGGATCGAAACTACCAGTGGTTCTACCGAATTAGTGGAGCTGACAGGTCCGATTGCCTATGTGACGAAAAGTGGAACGTTAACTGCTTCAGGTTTAACGGGTGGCGGCAGCTTTGAGGCGACAGGTGAAGGTGAGATGGAACTGGGGTTTACTAAGATCAATCAAGACATAACGCTAAATGCCAAAAATGGTGACCTAGATTTAAGCATGCCGGCAGATGCTTCTTGTGAAATCAGCGCCCGGACAAAAGAAGGCGAGATTCAAACCGACAATTTTTCGGAATTGACAAGTGATAAAGAAGAAGTCAGCGGTGAGTTGGAATCAAATCCAGCCTATAAGGTCACATTAGAAACGCGAAATGGCGACATTCGGCTGACCACCGATTAGCAGAGGAGAGATGGAGTATGAAGAATCGTTTGGATTTATTTTATTCAGCCGGCAGTCATTTGTTTATTAACAAAGGGTATGCCCGGACGCAGATGAAGGATATTGCGCAGCACATCGGTTTGTCCACCGGGATGATCTATCAATATTTCAAAGGGAAAAATGAGTTGCTAAGCTTCATTTTGAAGTGCACGATTGAGCCTAGTTATTTGGAGCAGGAACAGGAGTATCCGATTCAGGTGGATCAATTTGATTATTTAGATGAAGAAATTGATGCGGCGTTGCAGGAAAACGCCAAAACGTTAAGCGCCGGAATCGATGATCCAGCCTACACACCGGAGAAAATGTTCTCAGATGCGTTTGATGTGATTGCAAAATATGGCGTCGGCTGCTTGATCATCGAGCATAATCCCGACGATCTGCCAGAGTTAACCGAGATTTATCAAACCTTTCGTCAATTGTTTTTCAAGCAGGTGTATCAGTATGCGGAACGGTTCATCAAGGAGGGCAGCCTTCGAGCAGTGCCGGATATCCATTACGCAACCCGGGCGATGGTAGAAGTGATGGCTTTTTGGGGGATGCACATTATGAACGATGCCTACGAGATGGACCAGGAGATTACCCATGAACAGGCCAAGTCATTTTGTTTAGATAATCTAGTCCACGCGTATGTTGTTAAATAATCTGGAGCTATTTCCAGATTTTCTAGCTCACAAAATTGAATGAATGATTCAATTAAAGGGAAGGTGAGTAAAATGAGCCGCAGAAAAGTGGTACGACATAGCTACGTTTGGCTATTCGTGATTGGTGCGCTGGCAGGATTTTTGGTTGAAAATGTCTATTGCTGGGTGAAGGTGGGGGAATGGACTTCCCGTCAAGGGCTGGTGTTAGGGCCGTTTGTACCGATTTATGGTGTGGGGGCTGTTTTGTTCGCCATGATTTTGGGTCCTAGACATCGAAAAAATCCGATTCTCTTGTTTATTTTATCTAGTTTGCTAGGCGGCTGTATTGAATTTTTCGGGAGTTTGCTGGAGGAGGTGCTGTTGGGAATCAGGCTGTGGGATTTCAGCCAGCAGACGTATCATTTTGAAGGTAGAACCAGCTTGTTGTTTATGTTTTACTGGGGCGTGTTCGGCACGGTTTACTTGAAAGTGCTGTATCCGATTCTGCTGAAAGATATTCGCCGATACTTGGTGAAGCACAGTGCTTCACTGCGGCTGGTGATGGTTTTCTTCCTATTTAATTTCACTCTTTCTGGCTTGGCCTTGAATCGCTGGGCGGAAAGATGCCAGGGACAAGGCTGTGACAGTGTCCTGGATCAAAAGCTGGATCAGCATTTTCACGACGAATCGTTAGCCGAAGTTTATCCTGCGTTGCAATTAGCGGACAGGAGTAGAGAAAAATGAAACAACTTTATTGTGAAGCAGACAGTATCACCAGTGGTTTGTTGCATTTGTGGGGGTTCTTATTGGCGATTGGTGGGATGGTACTGCTGATTCTTAGCGCGGAAAGTTCGCTAGCGATCGTGGCTGCCTGTATTTACAGTGCCTCGCTGATCTGCTTGTTTTTAGCTTCTACTGTTTTTCACATTTTTTACATCTCCCCTAAGGTTCACAGCATTCTGCAGAAGATTGATCATTCGTTTGTTTTCTGTCTGATCGCTGGGACGTATACGCCGATTTGTTTGTTAGTGCTGAATAGGGTGCCTGGTCTGATTTTGCTGGTGAGTATTTGGTCATTGGCGTTAGTGAGGATTTTAGGAAAAGTGCTGTGGTTTCGTTATGCTAAATGGTTTTCTACTGTGGTGTATTTGGCGATGGGCTGGGAGATTGTCTTCTTTGCCAGTGAGTTGGTGGAAGTTTTGCCAAGGGCGGCAATTTTCTGGCTGGCAGCTGGAGGGATTTTCTACTCGGTGGGTGCGGTGATTTACGCGGCGCGGCGGCTGCAGTTTCATTTTCCGGCGTTTGGCAGTCATGAGCTGTTTCACTTGTTTGTGTTGGTTGGGGCGGCTTGCCACTTTTATATGATGTATCAGTTTGTTATTTAGTGAAATATGGTAAATAGTCTATCCACGAGGGTCGATAGGCTATTTATTTTGCGGGTTTTCTTTTATGGGCATTTACGTATAATAAAAGTAACTGATAGCGCTTAATTTCATTCGTGGAGGTAACTTGAAGTGGTCAAGAAGATGTGAAGGCCCACTCTAGATTTTTTTAGGTAACACTGTCGCTTATGATTTGGCAAAGGAATCGGTGGCAAACCTGAAAGAATACGAAGACTTAGCCAGCGACGAAGGTATGGTTGAAGTATTTGAATAAAGTTAACTTAGTTCACGATTATATTGTGAACTTTTATGAAGTTTGATATTCTAGAATTAGGGAGAGGAAGAGAATGAATAAATCAAGGCAGGTTGTGATAAAAAACTTACAAAGGATTATTGAAGAAAAAGGCCTAAATCAGGCACAGTTAGCAAAAGAATTGAATGTTTCAAAAGGCTTTATCTCTATGCTTTTCAATGGCAAAAGAAATTTCTCGCAAAACGTGTTGGAACAATTAGCGGAAGTGTTAGATGTACGTATTTCTGACTTGACGAAGCATGAATCAATCAACAGCTCGGAGTATGTCATTCACGTAAGAGGTAAAGCAACTAGTGGCGTCGCTAAAGAGGCTATCAGCGACTGGATAATAGAGATGAACGATTTTACGCGCTTAAGCAACTCTTTTCAGGAGGAGTGTTAAGTCATGGTAGGGAATAAGGAATCTATCGATAATTCGAAAGTACACAACGTGGCTGAAATGTTAGCAGACCTTTTTTTGAAAGAGAACTCGTTAACAAATACCTTCTGCGGTGCTGGATTAGAGCTGATTGTTCAAAAACAAGGGATTCACTTAATGTATAAATCTATTGAGGATCAATCTTTCTATGGGATGTCGGCAACTGGAAAGGGAAACCGCTTTATTGGTATTAACACTTTCCATAATAAGCGCACCATAACCTTCAGCATCGCTTGTGAGCTGTGGTATTTTTACAGTCAAACGGAGCTGCCTGATGATTTGAACTATTCCGAAATAGAAAACGAGCAGGCTGCGGAGCACTTTCCAATGGCATTATTATTACCTGAGGACAGAGTAGAAGCAATTTATCTGCATAACAAAAAGGATGGATGGGGCGAGCTGGACATTCTCTTCTTAATTGCCGACCTTTCCTATTGTCCATATCAAGCAGTTTATCATCGTTTTATCGAACTAGAATTATCAATAAGAGAAATTGAAACGCTTTTGAAAGATCCTGATCTGAGAACAGATAAAGTTCTTGCTGAAAATGCGCTGGAGAACAAATTTATCCATTTACGCTCATTGTATGGAAGACCATCCAAGTCTCCATTAGACTATCCAGAAAAGATGAATGGCTTTCCAGGGCTGATGCATATAATGAAGGAACTTACCAAAGAGTAAACAATTTTGTAATGAGATTCATTACGCATGCTAGTAAACGACCATTACGACGGTCGCGAAAGCTTGCAACCACATACGAAAGAAAACCACATTTTCTTTCGTTAATAGTAGTTTAAACATAGGAGCTCTCCGGGGTTCCTATTTTTATTCCTAAAAGTTGAAAAAGAGGAAATGAAATACATTTTACTGCAAAATCGCTAGTGCTTTCACTTGTACAAATGAAAAATTGCATCAATATCATGCAACTAATTGTTGGTTGGAAATTAGGTTGTCATCCCTGAAGCCTAAACGGTAGGATTGAGGTAAATATTCAGCTTAATTAGGAGGAATTAGGGGGCGCAATTTTTAAATAAGAGGCTCAATTAAGGATTTTGGCTATTTTAATATTATTAATTGCATGATTGTTCCTGCAATTTGTCTGCTCCTAAGGCTTTTCTTTTCGGTATAAGATAGACGTAGAAAGAGAAGAAAGAGGGTTGAACAATGCAACTTGTGAATGGGTTTAAGCTGATGGATTATGCGAAAGAAAAGGGCTTAGTCTTACCTGCATTCAATACAACAAATTATGAATTAACCGCTGCAATTATTAAAGGGTATGAAGCAACTGGGTTAGGCGGCTACATTGCTATTTCATCCAGCAACTTGAAGCTTTCCAGTCCGAAAATTATTGCCGATATGGTGAAGTCAGTGATGCAGGATGTATCGACACCAATTGCGCTGCACTTGGATCACGGGAAAAGCTTTGAAGATGTGAAAGCATGTATCGATGCTGGCTTTACTTCAATCATGGTGGATGCATCACATTTGCCATTTGAGGAAAACATTGAGGAAGTTAAACGAACGGTTGAGTATTGTCACTTCTACGGCATTCCAGTTGAAGCGGAATTAGGTGCAATCGGCGGCAAAGAAGATGATCATATTTCTGAAGAGGATGCCAAGACGGACCCTAACGATGTCGCGGAATTTGTGGAACGCACCAATTGCGATCTGCTGGCGGTATCGATTGGCAATGTTCACGGGATGGACTTAGCACCGAACCTGGACTTCCCGCTGTTAGAAGAAATCGCCCAGCTGTCGAAGGTTCCTTTAGTTTTACATGGCGGCTCAGGGATTCCCTTTGATCAAGTCAGAAAAGCCAAAGAACAAAACCTGATCAAGGTGAATTACGGCTCGGATCTGCGTCAAGCCTTCATACGGACCTTCGGACAAGCCTACGAGAAGAATCACAACGAATTCGATATTATGGCACTGTCAAGAGATGCAATCGTCAATGTGGAAGAACGAGTAAAAGCGATTATTGCAGAAGTGAACGGGAAATAAATTGAACAAAACGTGAGGGGGATCATCGTGTTGAATAAAAGACAACAAGAAATCGTAAAAGAGTTCGAAAAGCACAGCCCCTCTTTTTTAACTGCTGAATATTTTGTAGACAGATTTAAAGTAAGTATGCGGACAGTCCAATCCGACATCAAAAAAGTCCGGGAAGAATTAACCGGCAACCAATACGCGGAGCTGATTTCGGTAGCCTCCAAAGGCAGCAAATTAGTCATCAGTGATCCGCAGCAATTTAAAGCAACCTTTGAGACAAAGGATCAATTAGGCGAACAAAACCAATCGGATCGCATTCGAAAGTTATGTGTCCTGCTGCTGCATCAAATGAAACCGGTCAGCCGGCAATTTTTGATGGACCAATTGTTTATCGCCGCTTCGACACTGAATGCGGATTTGAAGGAAGCCGATAAGCTGTTGTCCAGCTATCAACTGGAGATCGAACGCAAACGCAACTCGGGGATTTCGATTGTCGGCAGTGAAGACAACAAACGAAAATGTTTGTTGAAGTTAGGTCACATGGACAATCATCAGAGTCAAAACAGCATGATCAGTCAAGGAAATCTGCGGCAGGATATTGAAAAAATTCTGGTCAGCGTGCTGTTGAAGCACCATTACCATATCTCTGAGACGCTGTTCCAAAATTTGATTGTCCACATCGAGATGGCGATTAAGCGCATGGGCACCGGCTTTTATATCGGTTCTCATGAACTAGGTGAAGTAAATGATTTTGATTCAGAAATTGAGGTTTCTAAGGAAATCTTTGACCGGCTGGCAGAGCGTTGCCACTTCAAGGTTTCTCAAGGAGAAATTATCAACCTGGCGATTTACATCAAAGGCAAAAGCGATTACGAGAACGATGATTACATTTCCGAAGAAGTCAATACCTTCATCTTGTATGCCTTAAGAGAGATCAAGGAAAAGTTCGACATCGACTTCACTCAGGAAATTGATTTGCGCATTTCGCTGGCGCTGCACTTGATGCCGCTGTTGACGCGGATTGAATACAACATTCAAAACGACAATCAATTGCTGGATCATATTAAGCAGTCCTTCCCGTTGGCCTTTGATATGGCAGCCTTTATGTGTCTGCTGCTGCAGGAAAACATTGACAAACGGATTGAAGAGGATGAAATTGCCTATCTGGCGATTTATTTCAATCAATATTGGGAAAAATACAACGATATTTCTGGTAAAAAGCGGATTTTGATCATTACCAGCTTGAAACGCAGCGAAAGTGTCTTGCTGCGGCAGCGTTTCGCTACCTGGTTTGCCAATGAAATTACGGTACTGACTTTGTTGAATACCCATGAGATAAGTTCGATTGATGTGGAAGACTATGATGTGATTTTCACCACCGAGCAAACTGATCTGACAGAAAATATCGGCGCCATCTTAATCAGCTTTTACCCAAGCGAAGCGGAGTACTCCAAAATTAAACTAGCTATTGACGGCTTCAACGATAAATTCGAAATCGTCAATTTGTTTAATGAAGAGTTGTTCCATTACGGCAGCTTTGCTAGTAAGGAAGAAGTCTTGGATAAGATCTGTTCCAACTCGGTTTCCAAGGTGGGGGACAAGGTCTTCCAACTAAGAGAAGCGGTAGGATTAAGAGAAGGCTTAGGCAGCAGTTACTTTGGTAACGGCATCGCGTTGCCCCATCCGATTAATCCGATTCTGGCAGAAACCTTCGTATCGGTGATTTTGCTGAAGGAGCCGCTGGATTGGGATACCGATGGCAACAAAGTTCGTTTAGTCATGTTGGTAGCTATCGAAAAAAATAATGCAAAAGTGTTTCAGCTGTGGAATTACCTTGGGAAAATTATTCAGGAAAAGGGCTTTGTGGATCGCTTAATCAAAGAACCCACATTTGAGAATTTCCGGGAGAACTTGTCGCAGCTATTGGATGAATACATTTAGATTAGGAGGATGAAGAATGAAGTATATTTTTGTATCGCATGGAGATTTGGCAAAAAGTATGCTGGGAAGTGCCCAGATGATCGTCGGGGAACAAGATGAGGCGAAAGCGTTTGGCCTGTACCCCACCGACGACATCGGCGGACTGAAGGATCAGGTCCAGCAGGCGATTGAAGAATTTGGCGGCGGCGAGGACATTATCTGTTTTACTGATTTGTTTAGCGGCAGTCCTTTTAACGCCGTAGTTGGCTTAATGGGTGACTACCCGATTCGCCACATTACCGGCATGAACCTGCCGATGGTGTTGGAGGCTTTCATGTCACGGATGAACGAAGACCTGACGACCGAAGACATCAGCGCCAAGCTGTTAAGCCAGGCACCAGAAACATTTATCGATGTAAATAATTATTTGCAAGTCAATATGGAAGAGTAGCAGACAAATAAAAGTAAGGAGCGAGAAGGATGAAAAACATTGTATTTGCACGAGTGGATGATCGACTAATTCACGGGGAGGTTGTAACGGCTTGGACACCAAGCTTCAGCATTAATCACATTGTCATTATCGATGATGTCGTGGCCAGCGATCCTTTCCAAAAACGGATTCTGAAAGCGTTAGCACCTACTAAGGTTCGGGTGGACGCCTTTACCGTTGAGGAAGGCATCGAGGAGTTGATGAAACCCTTCAACGAAAAAGAACGCGTTTTATTGTTAACGAAATCACCGATTACCTATGCCAAATTAGTGGAAGGAGGGATTGAGCTAAAACAGGTAAATCTAGGCGGCATGGGAATTCGCGACGAACGCAAGCCGTTTATTAAAAACGTCGCTTGTGACGAGGCGGAAGTTGAAGCGATTCGTCAAATGGTGGATAAAGGCATTCATGTATTCTATCAATTAGTACCAGAACAACGGTTGATTGAGATTACCAACTTATTATAATCTCGGCAGCCGGACACAGCTAGCTTCGGCTGGCTGTGAGAAACACCATATTTGTATAGAAAAAAGGGGGAAAAATGTATGTCAGTCTTTCAAGCATTTTTATGTGGGGTCGTCTATTTCCTAGCAATAGGGAATCTGCCCTTTGTAGGATTGTGGTCGTTGCAGCGGCCGTTAGTATGCGGACTTATTACCGGAATTATTTTAGGCGATCCACTGATGGGAGCCATGACCGGGGCGTCAATTAACTTGGTTTACCTGGGCTTCATCTCAGCCGGCGGATCGATGCCAGCCGATATGGCCTTGGCGGGGATTTTAGGAACGGCGTTTGCGATTACTGGTGGCTTGGATGCCGAAACGGCACTATCGGTTGCGGTTCCAATCGGTTTGTTAGGTACTATCGTATGGTATGGACGGATGACTTTCGGTTCCGTATTTGTTCACGTGGCTGATAACTATATCGAAAAAGGCGAGTATCACAAAATTTGGCGGGCCAACGTGTTGTTCCCGCAGTTGATGACTGCTTTAATGACCATCATTCCTTGCGGCTTGGCGGCTTACTTTGGCGCTAGTTATATCTCTGGTTTCATCGAAGCACTAAGTGGAACTGCCTTGACGATCTTCACCGTTATCGGTGGTATGATGCCAGCACTTGGGGTAGCGATCACGTTGCAATACATTTTCAAAGGCGAAGCTCGGGTATTCTTGTTCTTAGGCTTTATCTTAGCAACTTATTCAGGACTAGATCTATTGCCGCTAGGTATCATCGCTGGTTTGGCTGCACTGATTTATGTACAAGCGACTGGAAACAATTCTGATTCAGGGGAGGACGAAATCTATGAGTAAAGAAGTCGAAGGAAGTTTGATCCGTAAAAAGGATTTAATCCGCTCATGGCTGATTTGGGAAAATTTGCCGCAAACCTGTTACAACTATGAACGCATGATGGGGCAAGCCGTGGCTCACGTTTTCGTCCCAATTTCAAAACGTCTCCACAACGACGACCCGGAAAAGAAAAAAGAAATGATGAAACGGGAAATCGAATTCTTCAACGTGCATATTGAGTTTGGCTCTTGTATTATCGGGATGATTATCGCCTTGGAGGAACAAAAAGCCAAAGGCGTGGCGATCCCGAGTGAATTTATTACTAGTTTGAAAACTTCCTTGATGGGACCATTGTCTGGGATTGGCGATACTATTTTCCAAGGGGTATTAATTCCGATTTTGTTGGCGATCACAATTGATTTGACGTTAAAAGGTACCATTTGGGGTTCGATCATTTACGCGGTAGCGATCATTGCGATTGCCTGGGGAATGAGTTATGCCAACTTTATGTTCGGGTATCGAGCCGGGGCCGACGCAATTATGGACTTCCTGGAAAAAGGCATCCTGAACAAGGTGCTGCGGGGTGCGGAAATCATGGGTTGTATGGTAATGGGGGGCTTGATCTCCAGCTACGTGAAAATGAATGTGGCTTTGGAAATCACCAGCTCGACTACAACCTTTAATGTACAAGAACAATTCTTAGATGCTGTTATGCCAAATATCCTGCCATTTGCTTTCACGATGTTTATTTTCTGGTTGATGAAACGCGGCTGGTCTTCATTGAAAGTAATTGGCTTGATCGTGGTATTCGGAATTGTGACCGGCTTCTTAGGAATTCTAGGGTAGACAGGAGATTTTCGCATGAAAGCAATTGTAGAAACTGGTGTGAAGCAGCTGGAAATTCAAGTGCTGCCCACACCTGTGATTGAAAAAGATGAAGTCTTAATGAAGGTGCGGGCAAACGGCTTGTGCACCAACGACATTCGCGACTACTTGGGGGATACGGTTTATTCCTTCCCCCGGGTGGGCGGCCATGAATTCAGTGGGGAAGTAGTGGAGATCGGTTCAGATGTGAATCCAGAACATTTCCAAGTGGGGGATCATGTGGTGAAGTACATTATTCCTGCTTGCGGCGAATGCCACTACTGCAAAATTGGCCGGGAGAACTTGTGTGTCGAAGTCGCTTCTTCACCTACTTTCCAAAAACCTGACGGCATTTCCGGCTTCTTCGGAATGGCCCAGTATATTGCGGTGAAAAGTCGTGATCTATACAAATATCCCAAAGATGTTCCTTTTACTCACAGTGCCTTCACTGAACCGTTGGCTTGTGTGGTGAACAGTGTGGAACGGGCGAAGATTTTGTTTGGACAAGATGTTGTGGTGATCGGCGGCGGTGTGATGGGCTTAATGCACGTTATGCTGTCGAAACTGCAGGGAGCTCGGGTAATTGTGAGCGAACCGAATGGGGAACGACGGGCATTAGCGGAACAGCTTGGCGCGGACGTAACTTTCGATCCGACGCAAGGGGATGCAGTTGCGTTTGTTAAATCCCAGACAGAAGGTCGCGGTGCCGATGTCGTCTTCAATACGACGGCTATACCGGTGATTGCCCAACAGGCGATGGACTTTACGGCAACTGGCGGACAAACCTTTGTCTTTAGTTCTTTGCATCCAAATGATCCAGTGCCTACCAACATGGGGGCGATCCATTCCTACGAAAAAGTGATCACGGGGACGGTAAGTCCGACAATTCGTACGTTTTATCGGTCGGTTCAATTGATTGCTAAAGGCTTGGTGGATATCACACCTTTATTGGATAAGACTTTTGATTACCAGGACGCGGTGGACGCTTTTGAATATGCTCTGAAGCCAGAAACGTTAAAAACAATTATTACTTTTGATTAAAAGAGAGTAGGAGAAAAGATGACACAATCGATCTATATAGGCTTGGATATTGGAACGACCACTATCAAGATTTCTGGGGTCACCCAACAACTTGAAACCGTGTATGAAGCACAATATGCCTACGATTATCTTACTCCTCATAAAGGTTGGACGGAAATTAATCCTGATACTTGGGTGGAAATTGTGTTGGAAGGGTTGAAAGAACTCTTCCAACAAGTTCCAGCTGAAACGGTCGCAGGGATTGGGATTACCGGACAGATGCACTCGACCGTGTTTGTAAACAAGCACGGTCTTTCTGTTCGTCCAGCGATTATGTGGAACGATCATCGGACAAAAGAACAGATTCCAACGATTAGAAAGCAGTTACTGACGAATTCTAAAGCAGCTCATATTGCTAAAATTGTTTCTACCGGCAGTCCATTAGCTAGTTTATTATGGCTGAAAGAGAAGGAACCTGAAAATTACCAACAGATGAATAAATTTTTGATTGCGAAGGATTACGTGAAGCTAAGACTTACTGGCACTTATTCTACCGATTATTGTGATGCTTCCACGTCTTCTTTGTATGATTTGAATCAAGATGGTTGGTCAAAGGAAGTACAAGAGCTATTCGAATTGGAGGGACAACTATACCCTGAGATTCTGCCAGCAGCGACGGTTATTGGTGAATTGACTGAGGATGTTTGCAAAGAGCTGGGAATTAAGGAACCGATTCCAATGGTATCAGGAACGGGAGACAACGTAGCTTCGGCTTTGGTGTCAGGAAGTTTTGAACATGATCAACCATTAGTTTCTTTAGGAACTTCAGGAGTTGTGGTGATTCCCAATAAGCATCATCAATTGAAGCAAACCGGAAAGAATGTGATAGCTAAAATCACGAAAGACGACAATTCAATCATCACCCAAGGTACCGTTCAGGCAGGAGCTAAGGTAAACAGCTGGTGGCTTGAGAACATCCTACATACAAGCGATTATCCTGCCGAACAGCAACAGATCGCCAAAAGTCTATTAGGCGAAAACGATGTCCTGTTTTTCCCACATATGAATGGGGAGAAAACCTTGTTCGCTAATCCCGAATTACGGGGAGCTTTTGTGGGACTGAGTCTGGAAACAACGCGGGAAGAAATGTATTTGTCCGTTTTAGAAGGACTAGCCTTTGGCATTCGTCAATTGTTTGTTTCTATGAAGAACGAAGAGCAGCCGGAATATTTTACCATCGTTGGCGGCGGCGCAAAAAGTGCCTTATGGATCGAAATTTTTGCCAACGTGCTGGGCTATCCCATCAAACGGGTGATGACCTCGCAAGAAGCGGTCCACGGAGCTGCGATTTTAGCCATTATGGGCGTTGAAGGCAGCTTTGAATTTCCCGAAAGTGACTACCAGATGGTGCAGCCAGATCCGATCTTAATTGAAAAGTATACGACACACTATAAAAAATACTTGAAACTAACGCAACTGTTCCTACTAGCCGGAGGTGAAGAAGAGTGAAAGAATGTCTATTATGCAGCGCGCCACTAAAATTAGTCAAATTCAAATGCGCAGAAGGCCACGTCTGCAAGGTCTGTTACGAAAAAGTCAGCTTGAATTTTACTCAAACGATTAAAACGAAAACTAAGAGTGAACTTTTAGCATTGGTTGAAGGTTCTGAAGAGGATACTGTCACTAATTCCTTTGAAATGACGAGAAAAATCAATCAATATGTTCTATTTGATGATAACAACCAGTTGCTTTGTTTGCCTAATCATAAGAAATACACGAAAGAAAACTTAAAGCCTGAGCTTTATCCTTTCGCATCGATTGTCAGCTGTCAAGTTGTTGAAGAACAAGTTGAACAAACCGTTAAAAAGAAACTGCAGCAGCTTGGTCGCATCAAAGTTTCGATTGTGTTCCAAATGGAAGAACAAGTAAGTAGAGATATCTGGTTAATCCCTAATTTTATCAGCCTCTCAAGTATGCCTTATAAAACGATGGGATCATTAGCAGAAAATATCGTGAGTGAAATCAATCAAACGAAAGCTGAGGTGGTTTCTTGTTAGTCGGATTAAAGGAGCTATTGATTAAAGCAAGAAATGAAAAAATCGCAATCGCTGCATTCAATGTTCCAAATTTGGAAATGGTACGGGCCGCGATTCAAGCAGCAGAAGAATTGAACCTGCCTGTGATTTTGCAGCATGCAGAAGGTCATGGTTCGTTGATTCCTTTAGAAGAAATTGGTCCGATTATGATCCAATATGCCAAACAAAGCAAGGTTCCTGTGGTGGTTCATCTTGATCACGGGAAGAGCTTTGACGCAATTGTTTATGCAATGAAGCTAGGCTTCACTTCAGTCATGATTGATGCTTCAGATTTGCCGTTTTCTGAGAATGTTGCTAAAACCAAAGAAATTGTCAAAATTGCTCATAGCTTGGGTGTCAGTGTTGAAGCGGAACTAGGCCAAGTTTTTACCTCTTCCTTAGGCGGCGGTGAAGGCCGAGATCCAGACGATGATAAAATCGGTGAAGAAACCGATATTTACACTGATCCAAAACAAGCGAAAGAGTTTGTTGAAGCAACCAACGTAGATTGCCTAGCTATCGCATTTGGTACGGTTCATGGGATTTACTTAAAAGAGCCTAGATTGGATCTAGATAGAGTTAAGGAAGTTTATGAGGAAGTAGGGATACCTTTAGTGATGCATGGCGGATCAGGTGTAAGCAGCACGGATTATCAAATTGCCATCAACAATGGGATTGCTAAAATTAATTATTACACCTATGCGAACAAAGTCGGAGCACAAGCTCTAGAAAACTATTTGGGAAATGCAAATCAAGAATATTTTTTAGAAGATTGTATTGAGAAAACAACTGCCGCTTTAAAAGAGGATTATGTAAAAGCGATGACAGCATTCAGCCGAAATAGAAAGTAAGTTTTACCACATATTTTTCTGTAAAAGAAGGAGAGACAATCTTAAAATTGCCTCTCCTTCTTTCTAATCTAAATTAAGATGTTTGTATTTTTTCAATAGTTTTTGTGTAAGCACTACTAGGTTCCAGGTAGAATTCTCTTGCTTGGTTAATTTCTTCTTGAGTTAGACCAAAATGCTGGATCATAAACTCTTCAATTGACGGATACATATCCTTAACTAATTGAATACTGGTCATGATGAAATCTTCACGGGTAGCCAAGATAGTCATTAAGTAATCTAAGTAGTCTTTATTATCAGTCAGCTGGCAATATTGTTCGTATTTAAGCTGATTTCTTTCTTTACGAATGATACCAGTCAACACGTAGTCTTTGACGATATCTTCTTCTCTAACATTTAATAGAAGAAGCAGGAACATCGAACCTAAACCTGTTCGATCCTTACCTCCTCGGCAGTGATGAATTAAGGGGACATTCTGGCTATCGGCACAAATTTTGAGGAATTTGCTGTAGGCAGCTTTCGCTGTGTCTGAAATAACCAGCTCTTTGTAGCCCAATTTAACATTGTCGCCTTTATCGTTAACGAATTTAGGATCAACTTTTCCTTCTTTTAATTCATTGACTAGCTTTTCGTTCTCACTTTTTAGATCTACTGCATTGGCAGAGCATTCCGAGAAGCTGGACTTAGGATCACAGTGAAAGGTATTCACCACAGTCGCAATCTCTTTGTTGGGATAAATCAGCTGCTCATGCTCCGAGCGATAGTCTACGATTGATTTAATGTTCATTTTCTCTAATAGGGCAGTGTCTTGTTGATCTAATCCTTTTAAATGGTCTCCCCGGAATAGTAAGCCCCATTTTACGATTTTGCCATCATTTGTACGATAGCCGCCCATATCCCGGATGTTTCGTGCCCCATTTAACTGCAGCACTCTTTCGGAAAAAATCTCAGTGGAAAAAGTTTCTGATTTTGCTACAAAATAGTAGGGACCCTCGGCAACTGGTAGTTCTACCGAGAACAAGCCTGTGATACTGTTTGCAATCGGCTGAGTGATCACATCGGGTGTATTCCCGACATAGAGTGTCAAATCAGTTTCTGGCGCATCTTTTATTTGGATGAAAAGTTCCTCATCCGCTCTTTCAATTTCAACTTTTGGAATAGTGTATGGTTGTTTATACATACTAGTACCTCTCAGACCTCATATTTGTCATTACGCGGTCCATATTTCCCCATCATTATAGCGCCGGAAAATAATTATTGCAATAGTAAATATTGAAAATAGTTTTCAGGAATGCGATTTAAGTGAGTTGGTGTAAAGTGATATCTTCAACGTATTGAGGCAAAATTTAACCGTATCAAGACTTAAACTGTATGAAAATCATTTTTAAAGAAAAGTGATGCTGCAAATAATTATAGAAATTTAGTTGTATCTCGTGTGCGTTCCAGCTGCTTTCTCAGCTTTTTATCCTCTAATAGGTAGGTAGTAATTACATCAATCAGATATACGTTAGCAAATTGTGAATTGGCAAAGCGCTGATTGTCAATAAAACGGGTATTGTAGACATGCAAAGAATAATCACTGACTCCAGCAATAGGATTTTCAGAATAACTAGTAATAGAAGCAATCACTGCCTGATTCTGTTTTGCTAACTTCAAGGCTTCCAGTACACTCTTGGTTGTTCCACTAGTAGATATGGCTATGAATAAGCTGTTTGGATCGGAAATACTGGCTTTTGAGAGCATCCATAAGGGATCGGAGTAATTCTTCGCGGAAAATCCCATGCGCATTAATCTTGTAGCAAAGATTTCGGCGGTTACACCCGAACTGCTGGCACCAATAATAGTAATTTCGGCGGCTTTTTTTATTTCTTGGATCAATTCTCTGATCTGTTCAATATTGATTAAGCGCTGTGTATTCTGGATTACATTTTGGTAGTAGGAGTAAATGCCATCAGCTGCTTCTTCACTGGAGGAAGGTTCTTCTTGCTGCAGCGATGAATTAATCAAAAACTTCATATCTGAATAGCTGTCACAGTCGATCTTTTTAACAAAGCGCGTAATGGAGGCATCTGATGTGCCGATTTTTTTCGCTAACTCAGATATTTTCATGTTTTTTATTTGATGGCTGTAACGAAGGATGTAATCAGCAATTTTTTGTTCCTGGTTTGTGAAGCTTAGATATTCTTTCTGAATTTTCATCAAAAGATCCATATAATACCTCCAAGTTTTGTAGTCAGTCTCTTCTATCTATTTTACTTTGTTTTGCTCAAAAATAAAGCTTGTTTCATCATTGCTTGTTAAACTAATTCGACGCAATAGTTTAACAAGATAACATTTGAAAGCATAAAAATGCGAGTTTAAAGTCTTGCTGTTCGTCCAAAAACCCAAGAAAAGGCTGTTAAATCAACGTTTTCAAGCAATGTAGTTTTTTACTAAAAATGTAGTTTGTTTCTAACTTGTTTATTAGATGATTGAATCAACGAATTACCCGTACATTTGGATATGATAAAGGTGTCATTACGCAGGTATATTTTCACAAGAAAGGAAGATGAAAATGGCTAGTACAGCGATCAGCTTAAGTAAAAAGGATCAGTTTCTAAAAGTGTTTGAAACATTCGGGCGTTCATTTTTGTTACCGGTTTCGGTTTTGCCGGCAGCAAGTATTTTAAAAGGACTGGGGTCAGCGTTTACCAATCCTACCACTCTTGAGATGTATCCCTGGATGCAAAACAATGTGTTCCAAGTTGTCATGAGCTCTCTAAATATGTTAGGAAATGTTGCATTCGATAACTTGCCAGCAATTTTTGCTGTCGGTGTTGCCGTGGGTCTTGCTAAGCAAGAGAAAGGCTCAGCTGCATTATCAGGTTTGTTAGGATTTTTAGTTCTTCATAAAACATTGAACTTCTTATTATCTTTTTCAGGAAGATTAGTCGATACAGGTGCAGAGAATGCCAGCCAGCTATTAGCTGAGAACATGCAAACATCTGTATTAGGGATCGTAACTATGGATTTGAATGTATTTGGAGGAATCGTAACCGGTATCGTCGTTTATTTTGTTCATAAAAAAGCGATTCGCGTACAAGTCCCACAAATCTTAGGATTCTTTAGTGGTCCACGTTTAGTACCAATTGTAATTATTCCAGTTATGGCTTTAGTATCAGGAATTTTCTTCTTTATCTGGCCATTCGTTCAAGAAGGTATCAATATTTTATCAGGCGTTGTTCTAAAATCAGGTTACTTTGGGACGTTTGCTTATGGTGTGAGTGAACGGTTGTTAATTCCTTTTGGACTACATCACGGAATGATCTGGCCGATTCGAACCACTCCATTAGGTGGCGTATTCACCATCAACGGACAAGAATTCGCTGGAACAATCAATTCTTATATGGCTGCTTTAGATGCCGGCGCAGCGATTGACCCAATGATTACTCGTTTTTCTTCTGGTAAGTTTGTCTTCACGTTATTCGGATTATCTGGTGCAGCATTTGCCATGTACCGTTGCGCAAAACCAGAAAATAGAAAAGTTGTGGGCTCGTTGCTTTCTGCAGCGGCATTGACAGCCTTTGTTACCGGAATTACTGAGCCAATTGAATTTACTTTCTTATTTGTTGCTCCAGCATTATATGTTGTTCATGCACTTTTAGCCGGAGTTACCATGTTAATTACAAACTTGGTGGGTGTAGCCACATTAACTCCAACTGGACACGGATTGATTAACTTCATCATCTACGGGGTCCTTCAGGGAACTAGAACAAAATGGTTTATCATTCCGATTCTAGGTGTTGGCTGCTTTGCTTTATACTACTTTGTCTTCTCGTTTGTCATTAAGAAATTTGACTTTAAAACACCTGGTAGAGAAGATGATCCATCTACCATCGCGTTGCATACGAAGGACGAAACTCGTGAAAAAATGGGTGTAAAAACTTTGAAGGATCAATTTGAAGGCGGCGGCGAACAAGGTGGAGCAAGCCAGCCTAAAACAGGTGGCGCTCTAGCTTTGAGAGACCAAGCATTAGCCTTAATTGATGCTCATGGTGGAGGCAGCAACATTCTTGACGTAGATGCTTGTATTACACGTTTAAGAATCACAGTAAATGATGATAGTGTTGTGAATAAAGACATTATCGTTCAAAGTCTTGAAGCAATGGGATTCACTCGCTCAGGGATGCAGATGCAATCGATTTATGGTGGTAAAGCTAATCAGCTGAAGTTGGAAATTCAAGAAATACTGGGAATAGGTGAATAACCCATCATGAATGGAAAACAACTGCTCATAACAGATCTCGATGGAACCTTGGTCAAAGATTCAAAAAGAGTTTCGGATCTTGATGCATCATTTTTAAAAAAAATCAGTCAACAAATGAAAATCGGTGTTGCAACTGGCCGTTCCATCAAGGAAATCGAATTTATCGAAGAACAAGTTGGCATAAATTTTGATGTCCGTATCGGATTTTGCGGCGGGCTCATCGAAGTTGAAAACTACTTGATTCATTCAGTTGCGATCAGTCAGAATCAGCTTTCACCGTTACTTGAATACATTTCAAAGAACGAGTTAGTTTTTGATGCGTTGGAAGAAGGCAGGCGGGTAGGCAACTACCAGCCTGCTGATGTAAGCCGCTTGTGGAATACAGAAGTTATTTCTGATCCTCAAGAATTAGAGTGCTTAGGTGAGAGAGACGTCTATAAGATCAATGTTCGTCCTCCCGCAGAAAAGGGTGAAGAAGTCATCATTGACTTGAAGAGCCGATTCCCCCAACTAGCGATATGCAGAACTGACGGAAATCGGATTGAGGTGACTGAGCAAAATGTCACTAAAGGAAATGCTCTAAAGTTATTAAAGAAAAAGTATGACTGTTCAATCATGGCCGTGGGTGATTCAGAAAATGATCTAAGTATGTTTGAAGCAGCGGACAAAAGTTTCTGTATGTCTATTGCATCAGAAAATGTAAAAAGAAGCGCTGTACAAGTCATTGACCACTTCTATGAGCTAGAAAAATATATTTGAAAATTAAGGAGATAGATCCATGTTTTTTTCAAGTAAAAATAAAATTGTCGCACCAGTAAAAGGGAAATATGTTCCGTTAAAAGAAGTAAATGATCCGGTCTTTTCCCAAGGAATGATGGGTGGGGGCGTTGCGGTCATCCCGAGAGAAGAGAAGATCGTCAGTCCAGTGGATGGCGTGATCTCTATGGTTGCGGATCAAAAGCACGGCATTGGTATCAAGATGAATGATGGAACTGAGATATTGATGCACATGGGAATTGATACAGTAGAACTAAAAGGCGCACCTTTCAAAATCCACAAAACAGTCGGGGATTCGGTTAAACAGGGGGATTTGCTGGCTGAAATGGATCTTGATTCGATTGAAGAAGCCGGCAAAGAAACGGTTATCATGATTATTACAACTGGAAAAGAGGTGTCCAAAATTAAACATCGCCAATCTGTGGATGTTCAATGTTTGGATGAATTAGCCAAAATCTAGTTTTTGACTAAGCAAACAAACTCGAAATAAAGAGTTCGTTTGCTTTATTCTTTCTAGTCCGGATTTTCCAGCATTTTCTGTTTCATTATGACCGTCTCAAATAAAATGTCGGCAATTACTGACAGCATCAGTCGAGAACGCAGACGTTTTCTATCTTGCGAGGTTTGATGCGCGAAAAGAGTAAGATCACTTAAATTTGATACTGTATTGTTTGGATAGCCTGTGATTGAGATTATTTTTACTCCTTTAGCCTTGCAGACAGAAACGGCATCTAATAGCTGCTGCTCTTTTCCATACAGTGAAACAACAACAATACAGTCCTCTTTTTGCGCAATGTCTGGAACGTCTTTAAAAGGTGAGGCGTCCGTATAATCATTGGACCACAAGCCAAGGTTCTTGAGTTTGCGGTTTAGTGAATTTACAACACTGGTACTGCCGCCCATGCCGGCACAGAAAATTCGTCGACTATTCAAAATTATTTCCGCACCCTCCACCATTGCATCTTTATCAATCATATTGATCGTACGATTGAAATCTTTAGTAATGGACTGAACAATGGAATCAAAATCTTGAGTGGATTCATTATAACTATCCAGATTTCTAAAATTGATCAAAGCGTATTTGAAATCAGTGAAAGAACGATAATTTAGTTTTTTAACTCCACGAATAATGGTCGGGGCCGATATATGGAGAGAGTCCTGCACAA
>LIDZ01000121.1_pt6 | contig 46021 bp, 47 predicted proteins | sample 644651 | NCBI WGS metagenome assembly LIDZ01 (sample SAMN03856242, study PRJNA289617) | food metagenome | isolation source: wine grapes on drying loft during traditional withering process | host: Vitis vinifera cv. Corvina | place: Italy: Gargagnago di S. Ambrogio di Valpolicella | collected 2014-01 | reverse complement strand
CCCTGTAATAAGTATTTCTCTTTCAGCACAAGGCTTATCATAATTAAATTCACTATAAAATATCCCGCTATCTTTTTTAAGAAAGCCATCGTATCTTACCCAAAAAACATCCGTAACAGGTCTTTTTAGATTAAGAATTTTTTCCTTATACTTAAAATCTGGTATATAGGCTTTAAAATCTATAAACCTGCTATTTATATTATTTATGATTTTTAATACAAGGTTATTCAAGACCGTTGAAGTGTAAACAAATTGTTTATGTTCTTCCTTGGTAATATAAAAAGGCTTTTCTGAATAAATACTATCTTTTCTATTGGAATGAAGCATAAAATATTGGAACAAAAATTTATCAGACAATTTTTTATACATAATATAAACCCCTTACTGAGACACAATCGAAAAAAATAATAAACCAAAGATATGGTGTATATTTTATGAGAATACTTAACTTGAAAATCCTGACATATGAACTCCAGAATAATCCCCACTACTTGAAGAAGTCCAAGTTTTCCAGCCACCACCAGCTGCGCCAGACGCTCCTGAACTTTTATTTACTTTTGTATTCTGATTGAATAAATATCTATTTGCAGAAATATTAGTAAATATAAATGGACTAGAATATCCTCCCCCGTACAATACAGTGCTGTTATTGTCTTGTTTATCTTTCATTTGATCTTCATCCACTACAGTATATGGATTAGTGCAACCTGAAAGTAGTAATGGATTTACCATAGCTACAGATACAGCTAGTGCTAAGGCTAAAGCTTTTGTTTTACCAGTCTTTTCTTTATCACTCATATTTTGCATCTCCTAAATCAACAGTGTTAACAATAATATTATTTTCTTTTAAGTACTGAAGATAACAATTTATATCTTCCTTAATTTTACCTGAATATAAAAAATGAATTTTATTTTTCTTCAATGATATAAGCATGTCTAACTCTGGTAGTTCCTCTTCAGTTATTTCATATTGGTTATTAAATAGCATTGGATTTTCCAAATCCACTCCACTTATGTATCTGTTTTTATCCAAAATAAATGCATAAGTAATTGGTTCAATATACTTTAGCTTTTCTGAATAGGCTATAAGCCTCTCCAGAAGTTCGTTATCTCCAACTACTCCATATGGATGAAACAAAAAATTATAGGATAATATAGGTGCTACATTGTAATCATTGTTTAGTACTAAACATATATCCATTCCCAGCGATGCATCAACATCCACAATTATTATTGTATGCTGATCTACTGAAATATTGGCTATTTTTTTCTCAATATCAATTGGAAGATTATACTCATAGTCTTGCTTAAGTTCAAATTCCTCCATATATTTTGCCGTCACAAAAGGAGATGACTTAAAAAGATATTCAAATATTCCTGTATTTGCTGTCCACTTTTTGTACACCAAATACCAGTTTACTTCACTTGATTTCATAGTGAGTACCACCTTGATGAACAAAAGCAATTATAGGGAAAGTAGATATTATATGGATAAGCCCTTGCTCACCTGTTACTACTATATTATTTTCATTTATTGTCTGCACTTGTCCATTAAACTCAATTTCAGGCTTTGAATGATCATATGCCTTTGCTGAATAATATACATATATAGGTTTAAGCTCATATGATGTTTCTATATAATTCCCGTCATAAACTATGGCTACAATATTATACATAGGTATTATTTGCTCATAGCCATCACTATCTCTAATAATAATATTATGTCCTGTATTCTTTATTATTTCACCCCTAAGTGTCACTTCTGGCTCTCCATTATTGTAACTTTTAATAGAATAATATATATATATATTACACATAAAATCCCCACCTTTTATTTGTAGATTATACCATAAAGCTTATTTGCAATCTATAGATATTGTAATTACACAAACAAATATACTTACATTACTTACAGATTAATTTTTTATACTATTTCTATCAAAACTAATTACAGTTGCTCCCATATTATCTGGAGTATGTTTGCTTTCAAGAAGAGCATATCTAATTGCATTACCTGAAGATGTTTTTGCCATTTTAGGAAGATATCTTGGCGTTCCTTCTATGAATTTATTTTTATCAGTATACGTATCATATACTGTATCTTTAATAACTTTACCATCAGTTTCATACTCTTCAAGTTTATTTACTAAAAGCTTACCATTCATAGTTTCATTACTCTGCTTATTATTTGTACATCCACTAATAACTAAAACAACTGCCACGGTACCTGCTAATAATATATACTTTTTCAATACTTTCCATCCTTAGACTTTGTTATTGTACATGAGGTATCAATACAGATTACATCAAAATTAAATAACTCACTCTTTCATCCTGTTTTTTACTAATATATCCTTATAATATCATATTTTCTAAATAAATTATCATTTGATTTAAAAAAAACACTTTGGGCTTCATTTACCCAAAGTGTTTTTTTATGCTATTCAGCAAAAAATCTTTTAACTCTTAACTCTTAACTCTTAACTCTTATCTCTTATCTCTTATCTCTTATCTCTTAACTTGCGAAGCTTTTGACGGCTTGTGAAGCTTAATATTAGAAACTCTGAAATATCTCCTTTTTAGTACCGCATACTGGGCACTTAAGTACATTATCACCAATCTCCGTATATCCACACACTGGGCAAACATATATCTTGTCCGTCCCAATATCCTGACCTTGTTTCGCCTTTTCCTGTGCATTCTTAAACAATTCAGCATGTATTTTTTCAGCCTCTAATGCATAATTAAAAGACCTTTCTGCGTCCTTTTCACCCTGGAATTTAGCAGTTTGTAAATATACTGGGTACATTTGATTCACTTCATGTAGTTCTCCGTTTATAGCTCCTTGTAAATTACTAGCTACATCTGTGTTTCCAAAAACAGCCCCAGCAAAAACCCCGCTGTCTCCTACCTCATCTTTAAGCACATTAAAATGATTTTTTGCATGAACCCATTCCGCATTTGCTACAGCCTTAAATAGTCTCCCTATATTAGGTAATCCTTTTTTTTTTGCATCCTCTCCCCATATCAAATATCGCATATGAGCCATACTTTCTCCTCCATATGCAGAGCGCAGGAAATCTCCTGTCATAACATTTTTTATTGCCATCCTCTTCGCATCCTCTCACAATTTATATCATTGTATATTATTTTACAAATTGAAATTATTATTCTTTATTTTCAGAAAAGTTAATGGTTATGCTTTTTTTTATAGTATACTAGAGAGAATGTCTCAGAAAGGTGGAATACTCATGAATTTAAGGTTTTTAGTTGGTCCCTTTGGGATGTTAACAGGTATAGCATTTGGCCTAGCCATTCTTAATTTCTTTGTAAAACACATAAATAAAGTTTACATTAACAAGCTTTCGAATGATAAAAAAGATTTTAAACAAACTTACAGAAGTTTTATGAAACCAATTGTAAAATATCATAAAATAGCCGGTATACTAGCAATAGTTTTTTTAGCTATTCATTTTTATGCTACATTCTCTAATGGTAAAATTAAATTTAATGGAGTCATTGCTGGCATTATTATGCTTATAGTTGTAAGTCTAGGAATCTATGGCTTCAAAATAAGTAAAAATAAGCGTGGTTCTTGGCTTAAGATTCATAGAGTTTTAGCTTTTGTACTTTTATTTGCCATAGTTTTTCATGTATTATAATAAAACTAAACTCAAGTTTTATTATTAACAACTATAGGTTTTAGTTATTAATAAGGTAGCTTCAAAAAAACATAAAACCAGATTTTGGGATATTCTTTTGAAGATGCCTTGTTTTTTAATTTCTAGGGAAATACATTATTATTAAAACTCCGATTAATGCAATACCGCTGCCAATTAAATCAAATTTATCTGGAATAACTTTATCTTTTTTCCATCCCCAAAGAATAGACAATACTATAAATACACCACCATAGGCAGCATATACCCTACCAAAACTACTATTGGGTGGTTGCAATGTTGGTACTAATCCATAAATAATTAAACTGAAAATTGCCAACTTAAAGTTTCACCTTTAAATCGGCAATCAATTTACTGTTTTGAAGCTACCTAATATCTATTTTTTCAATAACTCTTTTGGAATATGGCAATATCCATTAGGATGTTTATCTAAATATTTTTGATGGTAGACCTCGGCATCATAAAAAGTATTTAATGTGGATATTTCTGTTACAATTTTATCTTTGTAATTTTTTTGTTCTTCTTCCTTGGATTCAAGTATAACCTCTAAATCTTCATCATCCACGTAATATATTCCTGTACGATATTGATTTCCTACATCATGTCCCTGTCTATCCTGTATTGTTGGGTCAACTACTTTCCAATAGGCTGACAAAAGTTTTTTAAGCTCAACTTTATTTTCATCATATTCTAAATAGCAGGCCTCTGCATAGCCAGTTTCATGTTCAGAGACCTCTTCATAAGTTGGGTTTTCTGTATTTCCATTTGCATATCCAACCTTTGTAGTGGTGACACCATCAATTATATTAAAATATGCCTCTACTCCCCAAAAACAACCGCCTGCAAATATTATTTTTTTCATAGCTGAGCCCTCCTAGCATCTTTAGTGATATTATATCTCAATTAGCTCATATTTACTAGAACCTAAACCAATCTTTTCGGCATACTGAAGAGTATACCTACCTCTTCTAAATACAGTTTTATTATTGGCTTTATCAAGCATATCTAAACAGGCCATATCAATAGCAACAGGATCTTTAGATGCAAATATTCCTAAATCTTTAGCTATATTTCTCATGCCATGACCTTCACAATCACAACCTTTTGTTATATTAAAGGCAAAAGTAATATATATATTATTTTTGTTTTTAGCCGCAGCAAACGCATATTCCACAAGTCTCTCATTAAATGACTTTGATATACTAGCTACCCAACTATTGGAAATAGCACCATGAGGACACACTGATATACATGAAGCACAACCAATACACTTGTCCTTATCAATTTTAGCTTTTTTATTAATAGTTATAGCACTTACTGGACATTTTTTAACGCAGGCATTACAAGCTTTACACTTAAAATAATTAATATTAGGCTTAGAATTTGCATGTTGGGCCAGTTTTCCTCCAATAGATGCACATCCCATTCCAAGTTGCTTTATAGCGCCCCCAAATCCAGCTAAAGCATGTCCTTTGAAATGGCTTAAAATTATAACTTGTTTACTTCTTGCTATTTTTCCTGCAACTTTACATGTTTTAAAATTGTTTTTATCTATCACCACCTCTTCATAATCCTCACCGTGCTCTCCATCTGCTATTATTATAGGCAGCTCAGTAAAACCATGTTCAATGGCTAGTTTCGTATGTTTCTCCCTAGAATTTCTCTCGCCTCTATATAAAACACTTGTCTCAATGAAGGCACTATCAATGTTTTTCTCTTTTAAATAATCAATTATCCCCAGGTAGTTTTCTGATGCTATATATGTGTTATTACCTTTTTCACCAAAGTGAACTTTTAATGGTATAAAGTTTTCAAGTTTTATACCTTCATCAATTACTATTTTATCTAATAATTGTTTTGATACTTTTTGTATTTCTTCAGTTTTAGAATAGGAGTCCACGGATTTAAAATATACCTTTGCCATTATATCTTCCTCTCACTTTACAAAATATTTTTTATATTATATTATATTTTTAATACTTCAAAAAAGTAATGATAAATTTTGTTCCTAAATTTGCATTACTCTTAACTTCAATTAATCCATCATGAGCTTCTATTATTGATTTTGCCAGTGCCAAACCTATGCCTATGGAATCACTATTTTTAGAGTTTTTTGCCTTATAAAATCTTTTAAATATATTTGGTAAATCTTCTTCACTTATACCTTCTCCATTGTCTTCTATTTCAATCCTTCGATAAAGTGGATTTTCTGTTAATTGTATATTAATAATACCATCTTTATGACTGTGCTCTATAGCATTTTTAATTATATTTATAAAAGCCTCTTCTAGCCATGATCTATCATGATTAAAAATTACCACCTCACCCTTTTTAAATTTTATTATTACCATATTTTCTTCTGCTTGTTCTGTAAGTGTATCTATTGAATTTCTTATAGTTTCGTTTAAATCGCCAGGTTCTTTTACGAATTCTATAGCTTTAGAATCCAGTCTTGCCAGTTTTAATATACTTTTTATAAGCCAGTTCATTCTATGAAGTTGTTTTTTATTATTTTTCAGGAAAAATTGACTTTTTTCCACTGTAAGTTCTTTATTCAGTAAAATGTCATTATAAACAAACATTGAGGCCAGTGGAGTTTTTAGTTGATGTGATATATCCGATAACAAGTCTACTAAAAAATGTTTTTCCTTATTAAGTTCGTCTATATTATTTCTAATTATTGTTCTCATAGAGTTAAATGAAGTGAATAATTTTGCAAAATCCCCTTCTTTATCTTCATTAATCCACATATCATATTCTCCATCAACTACTTTTTTAGCCGCTAAAGTGATCTTTCTGATTGTTTTATAAAAATAAGCATATTGCATATAATTGAGAATAAAAAACATAGCTGCCATAATCACAAAAATGCCTATAATAAAATATGTATTATATAATATAGTTTTATTTACATAAGGAAATAACTGATTTTGGAGCTCCGGTGTTAATCCATATTGTTTTAAAATTACCATTCCTTGTTTTGCTTCTTTTTCTGAAACTTCTTTAGTAGTTATTGGAATAATATCTTTTAATATTTTTGGATCTTCATCATTTATTTTGTTTGTAACAGCAGCCAAACTTTTTATGTAATTTGCCTTCAAATTATTATTATTTATTTGTACTACTGAAAGCACCATCACTAAAAACAATATGTTTAAGAATACAATAGCCATTGTACTTTTTTTTAGTTCTGGGTTTATAAAATATCGTCCCATCTTAATCTACTCCTTAACAACAGTTTTATTCCACCTATAACCTAAACCCCTCTGGGTTATTATATATTCTGGCACTTTCACATCTTCCTCTATTTTACCTCTGATTCTTTTAATATAAACTGAAAGTGTATTTTCATCGAAAAAAACTTCCTCACCATCAATCAATTCATTAAGTATCTCACTTCTTTTAAGCAATATTTGAGGTCTATTCATAAATATCAATAACAATTTATATTCCTGAGCACTGAGGAATATTTCCTTTCCCACTTTTGTAATTGTTGCTGTAGAGGTATCTACAATAACATCTCCACTAATGAGTTTATTCCCACTACTTACATTTTTATAGTTTCTTCTTATTAAAACCTTTATTCTTGATAAAAACTCCTTTACTCCAAAGGGCTTAGTAATATAATCATCACCACCAAGCTCAAGTCCGAGTACTATGTTAACTTCTTCATCAAGCGCCGTTAAAAACATTATTGGCACTTCACTTTTATTCCTTATATATTTACATAAGGAATATCCACTTCCGTCAGGTAAGTTAATATCCAAAATAATTAAATCTAAATCCTCATTTTCGAAAATATTTTTACCTGCCTCTAAGCTAGCAGCTCTTAATACTTCATACCCTTCTTCTTGCAGTGTAAATTCTATTCCTAAAGACAATGCTTCATCATCTTCCACAAATAACAGTCTAGTCATAAATTACCCCCCCACATACAAACTTTCTAAGTATATTTTACACTATAAAAGATTGAAATTACAAAGAAGCAACTACAATAAGTTAATAGTTAAAAGATAATAGTTAATAGTTGTGGAAGATTTTCTGCTTAAGCAGAAAATCAATTAAGGGGTATGCAGCAGATTTGTTAGCACAAATCCACCGCATACCTCCTTAATATTCAAACATCTCAATCAATTTTAGTTCTTTTAACTCTTAACTTTTAACTCTTAACTTTTAACTGTTTATTAGCCATCTTCTCTAATAACCTCAATTATATTTTCTTTATTTATTCTTCTAAGAGGACTGAGTACAGACAAATATCCCATTATCATTGCGGCGCCTCCTGCAATTGCTATAGCTGCCCATGGAATGCTCCATGGAAAATCTTGTATTCCTATCATACTCCTATACATTAGATAAGATAAACCTGATGCTATTATAGAACCATATATAGTTCCTACTATTCCATATAAAAGGCCTTCTAATACTATCATCTTTTTTAAGCCTTTTTGGGTAAGTCCTATGGCTTTAAGTGCCGCAAATTCTCTTTTTCGAAGTATAATGTTTGTTGTTAGTGTGTTTATTATATTTACGCTACATATTAGTGATACAACAATTACAAAACCATATACTAATATTTCAACCATTAATATTGTTGATTTTCGATTTCTATTTCCATCTATATTGTCTTGTACACTAAGGGCAGGATTATCATGTATAACCTCTTCAATTTGCTCCTTAGCTTTGTCTTCCAGTTTCACATCTTTAAGTTCAACGTTTATACTGACTGGATGAATATCTGCTAAGCCTGTTAAGTTTTTTACCACCTTTTCCGTTGTTATTAAATGTATGCCTTCAAATGACTCAGTACCGTAAGGTTCATCCTTAAGAATCGCCATTACTTTTACCTTCCTTATTATATTATCTTTATTTGCTGCATCTGTGGATTTAAGCTCTATATAGTCGCCAACCTTCATGTTTACAATTGGTCCCGAGTATTTTCTACTGCCTTTTTCATCCCGTACAATGTCTTTATTTACAACTATAACTCCGTTTTCATCATTTAATTTAGAACTATCTATATTACCTGCCTCTAAATATTTTTTAGCTGCTTCCATATTATTGTTATCATATATCGAAACAACTCCCTGCTCAAACATAGTTTTTTCCACGCCATTAAGCTTTTCTGTTTTGTAAAAGCCATCATAAGTTTTGACTTGATCTATTTCTTTACTTTTATCAATATATTCCTTAAATTGATAAACTCCATATTGCTTAGTTACCTTACTAACCGCAGCTAATTTGCTTATGTCATCTATCATATTGCTGCTTATATCAGTATTTGTATTACCATCACTACCTCGATTTTGAACAACAGAAAAATGTATTTTTTCATTTTCATTTTGTGTCCCATTTAAATTCAACATCATATCCATATAAGATTTAAAACTAACAAACAATACCACACTTATTATTATAGAAAATACTGTTATTCTATATCTTTTTTTATTCCTTTTAATATTCTTCGCCGCTAAGCCTCCTTCAAATCCAAAAATTTTACCTATAATTCTATTTTTACTCCTCTTTATTTTTTCCTTGCTTATAGAGGTTCTACTATTTATTGCTACAAGTGGGGAAATTCGTCCCGCAAAGAAAGATGGTATTAATGCTGAAAAGTACACTGAGACTATTCCAATTACAGTACTGATTAAAAGTACTTCTGGAGAAATATCAATTTCCATAGACATAACTGTATCTGCACCTATGAATTTAAATGCAATTTTGATTGCATTTATAGCTATAATGCCAAGAAGCAGTCCAATTGGAATAGCAATGGCTGCTAAAATACTAGCCTCTCTAAGTACCATTTTTCTTAACTGCTTGGGTGTCATTCCTACTGCCCTTAAAAGTCCAAACTGTTTTAATCTCTCCACAACACTTATTTGAAAAGAATTGTAAATTACTGCAATAGTAGCAATTACTACTATTGATATTATTATTGCAAGCACCCCAAACATTGCCTTAGCGTAAGAATCGCTACCACCACCTTCTAAGTCAATAACATAGCTATTATTATCTACTGTTTTTTTATCTGCTAAAGTATCAAGCTCACTAACAGCATTTTTTAAATTTGTTTTTGAACTGATTTCCACAAGCAAAGTTGAACCACTTATAGGTAGGGCATTATTCTTAGATAATAATACTCCTTTGTTTTTCATTTGGCTCTGCTGGTTATCTTCTAAGAATCCAACAAGCTTGTATTTTCTATTATCCAGCTTAATTGTATCTCCAATTTTAATATCTTTTTTTATATACTTAGATGCCCATTTTTCTACCACAACTTCATTTGTATTATTAGGAAGTCTACCTTCTTTTATTTTATAAGGTAATAATTCTAGGGCACTATCCGACGCAATCTTAGGCGTAAGCACTACTCCTTTTCCAAGATTTATATCCGGCTTAAATTGTAAAAGTCCACTTCTAGAAACCTTAGGATTACTTCTTACCTTTGTAGCAAGATTACTGTTAAGGCTCCTAAATTCCACATGCCAAGAACCATAGCTGGCTTTATACTGAGTTACTTCTGCAGCTTGAATTCCTTTTAAAAAGAAACCAATTGACGCAATAAGTGCTACTGATAAAACTATACCAATAATAGTAAGAATACTTCGCTTTTTATTTGATTTAAGATATTTACCTGTTAACTGCTTATAACTTCGTATCATAACAATTACACCCCTTCTTACATTTCTCATACTTCCCTAAATAATCATTTAGATTATTTAGCCTCACATCTATTTATTCTTCAAAAATTTATCTGAAACTATTTCACCATCTTCTACGGTAATAGCTCTATCTGCTAAATCAGCAATATTAACATCATGGGTGATAAGAATTAGTGTTTGATTATATTTTTTCGCTGTATATTTTAGTAACTCAATTACTTCTCTTGAATTTTTACTGTCTAGGTTTCCTGTAGGTTCATCAGCAAAAATAATAGAAGGCTTGTTTAAAAGTGCACGTCCTATGGATACCCTTTGTTGTTGTCCACCTGAAAGTTCTGAAGGTAGATGAGTTCTCCTATCATCAAGACCAAGCACATGAATTATTTCATCTAAATACACTTTATCAACTTTATCATTATCCATTAGTGCTGGCAGAGCTATATTCTCCTCTACATCCAATACTGGAATAAGATTAAAAAATTGAAATATAAAACCAACCTTTCTCCTTCTAAAAATAGCAAGTCTAGCTTCTTTATAATCATAAATACTTTCACCATCAATAATTACCTTTCCTGAGGTTGGTCTGTCAAGGCCTCCTAATAGATGTAGCAGTGTACTTTTACCTGATCCAGAAGCACCTACTATTGCAACAAAATCTCCCTTGTTAACTGATAAATTTATATTTTTAAGTGCTTCTACCTTTGTATCACCTTTTCCATAAGACTTGTTTAAATTCTCTACTCTTAATATTTCCATATGAATTACTCTCCTAACTAATTTAATATAATATAATTTCTTTTATGAACATAACTTTTAACTTAAATACTCATCATAAATTTAGTATAGCTAATATCCCATTTTTACTCCATATCACTTTGCTTACAAATTGATTGCTTTTCTTACAATTTTGTAAGAGAAACTATTTATTAAACAAATGATGTATGTGATAAATAAAAGTTAAGCAGATTTAAGAAAATCCATTTGTGAAATAAGTATTATGAAATAATAAACTGACAATTCAAAAAATTAATTGTATAATTTAGCAAGAATATATATCTAATATATTCTCGTGGCAGTATAATACCAGTAAGTGCAAGATTTGCAGAGTATAATAAAAAATTATAAATAAAATTTCAAAAGGAGATATATTTATGAAAAAAGTATTATTATTCTTTAAGAATTTACTAATGCTTGTATACAAAACATTTCCAATAGTTGGTGGGTACTCTGTTAAAGACGCAGATAAATTGATGAAAGATCCAGACAACTATAATTACAGAGGTAATTCAGCATTTAAAAAATTAGATGAAAAACTATTTAAGCCTGAAAGCAAAAAATAAAAAGGTTAAAATTAATTCGTATTTTTTCTATATAGCATATCTATCCTAAATTTACGATATTTGAACAATTGTTAGCTATTGTTTTTCATGATAAATTAGGTAAAAGTTTATTGGCTTGTCTTAAATAGACAAGCCAATTTTATATGTATAAATCCTCAGTAATGTCTAAGATAGCCAAACATTTAAATTGTCTTTTGATTTATAAAGGAAATTAAAGAAATGTATGATATTGATAAATCTAAATCAATATATGTTAAAGAAAACATCATATACAAACATACTGAACACAAATTTCTACCCATGGATGTTTACAGACCTTCAGGGATAAGTAAAGACTCCAAACTACCTGCAATTGTTTTTTTTACATGGAGAGGGTCCAGAAAGACTTGTTGGAAATGCAAAGGACTGGAACTTATATGTTTCCTACGGTAAGCTTGTTCAAGGAAGTTCACTCACAAGTAAGTTCAAAAATTCTTCAATTATTTTTTTATCCTCAGCGTTACCATATAAATTTGCGCTGAAAGTTATAGTATCTTTAAAACTTGTCAAAGCTACTTGAAAATATGGTTTATATTTTATAGAACCACACATAAAAGCTTCATCTATTGATGTACCTTTAAAGCTTAGTTTTTTAGAATCTAAAATTCCTATATTGGTCATCCCAATTAATGGATTTTTAAATAAATTTTTCGTGGTTTTTTTAATTTTATTGTACTTAAAAATCCTGAAAATTAAAGACAACTTTACGAACCCATTAAGTCCAATAAACTTAGTTTTCTTCAAATTCATATCCTTATTAACCTTCATAACAGTGTCATTAAAATTGTCCTTAATATCATAATCAATATAAGTAATGGCAGTGGAAGCCAAATTACAAATTGCGTCAATGTTTTTAACCCTTAGATTTCTACGCATATCCACCATTATTGGGATGTTAAGCTCACTACTGCTATCTAAACCTAACGTCTTGTAAAGTGCTCTATATAATGCAGCAAGAGCTACATCATTTATTGTGACTTTATATTTTTTACAATATTCTTTAATGGTAAGATATCTATTCTGAGATATTGTATTGGTAACAATAAATGGATTAACATCTTTACCTTGGCTTAATGGAAACTTATAATCACTAGATTTATTACTTTCTTTATTTTGCAATAACAGAACCTTTATCTTATCCTTTAATGAAAATTTCTGGTTAATTCGTTTGAGGCTTCTATCACCGTTAAACAGATGATCTGGTACATACTTATAATCCTCTGTAAGCTTTGAATATAAATCACTTAACAAATACATATATTCCTTAAAACCTGCGGCATCACAAATCATATGGTTCATAATAATTGCTAATGAATCCTTCCTTGAACTGTAAACACAAGCCTTCATTTGAGGTCCCGTGAATTCATTGGTCCTAGAGGTAATAAACTTATTAAAAGCTTCTTCATTATCTACAATAGTTAGAATATCTTTAAAATTAGAAACCTCTACCTTTTCCCAATAAGGCTCTACGCTATCTTCCACAAAAGCGCTTCCAAGAATAGGCACCACCTGAAACATTAGAGTTAAGGCTTTTTTCATAATATTCTTTTGAACTTTATTATCAAACTTCATTATGTAATGAAGTTGATGGTCATTAAATCTGTAGGCTTTAAATAAAAATTGAAGCTTGTCAAAAATTTCTGCATTAAACCTCATAATAATAACCTCCTTTGGCTGAGTCAAAGTAACTATCAATATTATTTAATTTAAATAGCATATGCATGAAAAAGAGCATCCATAGCTACCTTTTTAGATATATATTTCCATATTTACAATATACTAGATTAGTATATTAATATCAATATGTTATTTACACATTAAAGTTTATTATTAATCCACTGATTTAACAACAATGATTTTGTCAATAATCACTTATATAGAGGTGATTATTATCATGACGATCCAAATCAATGCTGCTACTTTTAGAGGTATTAAAGGAATTCCTATAAACGTTGAAATTGATATTTCAACGGGCCTTCCCGCTTTTAACATAGTTGGACTTGCAGATACTTCTGTTAAAGAATCCAAGGAAAGAGTACGTTCTGCCATAATAAATTCAGGATACAAATTTCCAATAAAAAGAATCACAATCAACCTTGCCCCTGCCGATTTAAAAAAAGAAGGGTCACTTTTTGATTTACCCATAGCAATTGGTATTTTAGCTGCAACAGATCAAATTCTTAAGGATTGTATCAATGATTATATTATAATAGGTGAACTTTCATTAAATGGTGATTTGAAGAGGATTAAAGGTGCATTACCAATTGTAACTTACGGAGTTAATAATGACTTTTGCAAAATTATTGTCCCCACTGGTAATGCTATGGAATGTTCCATGGTAAAGGAATCAAAAGTATTTGCCTTTGATAACTTATCACAAGTAGTTGACTACTTTCAATATATGGATTCATTGCCTTTTGAATGCAATGAGAACTTAGTTGAAGATAATTTTGATTTGGATTTTAACGAGATTGTAGGTCAAGAGAGTTCAAAACGTGCCATTGAGGTTTCAGCTTCAGGTGGACATAACCTTATGCTTTTCGGTTCTCCAGGCTGTGGAAAAACCATGATGGCAAAGAGAATACCAACTATACTTCCCCCATTAAATTATGATGAAGCCCTAGAAGTAACCCAAATTTACAGTGTTTCTGGGAATTTACATAACGGTAATTTGATCTTTAAAAGACCTTTTAGAAATCCACACCATACCAGCTCTTCTATTTCTCTTGTTGGTGGTGGCAGTAAACTTATCCCAGGCGAGATTTCACTTGCACATAATGGTGTTCTATTTTTAGATGAACTACCTGAATTCAAAAAAAATGTTCTTGAGGCTTTAAGACAACCCTTAGAAGACCGAGTTATAAGATTTTCAAAAGCTACTGGTAACGTAACTTACCCTGCAAGTTTCATGTTTGTTTCCGCATTAAATCCATGTCCCTGTGGAAACTACGGTTCAAATAAGGATTGTACTTGCACTGAATATGAAAGGAAACGATATATTTCAAAGCTTTCAGGGGCGCTACTTGACAGAATTGATATATTTTCTTCTGTAAACTCACTTAACTATGAGGATATTAAAAAAAAGGATAAATCGGAAACCTCAAAAGAAATAAGAACTAGAGTTACTTTAGCGCGAAAAATTCAAGAGGAGAGATTTAAGAATGACAATATTCACTGCAACGCACAAATGCAGCAAAAACATATAGAAAAATATTGTGAATTAAGCCCTGAGAGCTTAAAGATAATTAAAAACCTTTTTAATAGTTTTCATGTAAGTGCAAGGGCTTATAGCCGAATTTTAAAAGTAGCACGAACCATTGCAGATATGAAAAGCTACGAAAAAATAGCCTCATCAGATATAATTGAGGCTGTTCAATATAGAAAGTTTATTGATGGGAAAATTGTATAAAATTATGTTCAAAATCAGATCCAATCATTGGTTTCCCGATTATATAACCTTGAATATAATCACATTTAAGCTCCTTTAACGTGGCAAATTCTGTTTTAGTTTCAATTCCCTCTGCTATAACTTTAATATTCAAACTATTAGCAACTGCTATTATTGATTTAATTATAATGATAAATTTAGAGTTGTTGTCTATATTCATTATTAGCGATCTATCTATTTTGATTGTATCAATTGGGAGTTTACTTAGCCAACTAATTGAAGAATATCCTGTACCAAAATCATCCATTGAAATTTTAATCCCCATTGATTTTAGCTCCAAAAGTACCTTTGTAATTAAATCAATATCCTCCATAGTCTCATCCTCAGTGATTTCAAGATTTAAATACCTTGGATCCAGTTTTTTTTGCAATTGGGATAAAATCTATTGGTTGGATAAGTTTTTCTTCTGATTTCCACCTTATAAGAGCTTCTGCACTTAAAACTTTCATTGATTTTAAATCTATTATAGGTTGATAGTAAGTTATAAATTCGTTTTTCTCCATAGAATTTTTTAAATTTTTTTCCGTTTCTAGCATATGAATATTATTTTCATTCATAATGCTGTCATATAAAATATAACCATGTCCCCCATTTTTCTTAGCTTCATACATAGCTAAATCGGCATTTTTAATTAAAGTATCCACATCAGATCCCTGTTCCGGAAATAGGCTAATACCTATGCTAGCACCAACATATAAAAGAATATTATTATAAAAAAAAGTATCCCCTAATACTTTCACTAATTTTCCTGCAACTTCTGTTACAGCTGATGAAGACTCTATATCTCTTATAATTACAATGAATTCATCTCCGTCGATTCTACTGACTATATCCTTTGATCTTATATTATTCTCCAATCTTCCTGCTACATTTACAAGAACTAAGTCTCCCACTTCATGACCAAAAGTGTCATTTATATCTTTGAATTTATCTAAATCTATAAATAAAATAGCAAATTTTTCTTTTCTATTTTTTATTAGTACACTAGTGATTTCCAGTAGTTTTTTCCTGTTAGCAATACCTGTAAGTGCATCATGGTACACAAAATAACGTATTTTCTCTTCTACAATTTTTCTTTCTATAATCTCATTCTTAAGTTCTTCATTGGCGATAATTAGATTATTGACTAATTTTTCTTTCTCATCATTTTGAAATGCCAATTCCTTATTTGCTATAATTAACTCTGCCGCCCTGTCTGCTTTCTCTACGCTTTGAAATGCAAGTTCTTTATTTGCTATAACTAATTCTGCTGCCCTATCTGCTTTCTCTCCGTTTTGAAATGCAAGCTCTTTATTAGCTACAAGTAGCTCCGCCGACTTTTCAGCATTCTCTTCACTTTGAAACTCAATCTCTTTATTTGCTATAATTAACTCTGATGCCCTGTGGGCTTTCTCACTTATTTGAAATACAAGCTCCTTATTTGCTATAATTAACTCTGCCGCTCTGTCAGCTTTCTCTCCGTTTTGAAATGCAAGCTCCTTATTTGCTATAGCTAACTCTGCTGCCCTATCAGCCTTCTCTCCGTTTTGAAATGCAAGTTCCTTACTAGCAATAGCTAACTCTGCCGCCCTGTAATCTTTCTCTCTTATTCGAAATGTAAGCTCCTTATTTGCCATAATTAACTGTGATATACGTTCTGGTTCTGGTTCTGGTTCTGGTTCTGGTTCTGGTTCTGGTTCTGGTTCTGGTTCTGGTTCTGATTTTGATTTTGGCTTTCCATCATTATCTACCATTGTAGTCTCCCTCATTTTACATTCTGATTCATACTATATACCAATTGATTTATATAAAAAACAATCTATTAGCATACGTATATAGTTTGCTATTAGCATATTTATTTAGAAGATCTATGACTATGACAATATATTTATAACTAAAAAGGAGGAAAAAACGTAACAACTATAGAATAATTAAAGTGGAAGAAGTGTTTTGTGTCCTATTAACAAAATTAATTGGTATTTTTAGTGCCATAGATTTTACTTTGGAGGTAAAAATGATTAAATTTGCATTATATTATCTTGTTTTAGTAAACTTAATTGGAATAATAATTATGGCTTATGATAAGTGTAGAGCAATAAACCATAAATGGAGAGTTCCCGAAGCTCATTTGTTTTTTATAGCCGCGATTTTCGGGAGCCTCGGAAGTATTATTGGTATGTTTTTATTTCATCATAAAACTAAACACCTAAAATTCACAATAGGTATGCCTTTAATCTTAATAATTCAATTGGTAATTTTATATAGGTTTAGAATATTATAAATTTTATTCTACTTTCTTTCAAGTGACCTATATTTCAAAGCTTCACATATAAATACTTCAAACAATTTTAAAAAGTGCGGATGTTTAACGGTTAAATCCTCAGGATGCCATTGAACTCCCACTACAAATTTGTTTTTTAAATGTTCAATTCCCTCTATTATTCCATCTGGGGATGTAGCTGTAACCTTAAATTTATCACTTACTGTATTTACTGCTTGATGATGAAAAGAATTAACATGAAGTTCTTCTTGCCGGAAAATATTAAAAAGCTTTGAATCCTTTTCAATATTCACAGTATGATAAAGATTATAAGTAAGATTTGTCATTGGGCTATGTCCATTAGCGTTCTCTACTTGTGCATTTATATCTTGATAGAGTGTTCCTCCTAATGCTACATTCATCAGTTGAACCCCTCTACATATTCCAAGAATAGGCATGTTTCTATCCAATGCTTTTAGGTAAAGTTTTTTTTCATATTCATCTCTATCTGGTGAAATATAAGTAACTTCCTTTATGGGACTTTCCCCATAAAGAAGTGGACTTATATCTTCTCCACCTGATAATAAAAGTCCATTTACAGTATCTAGATAATTATCTATATCCTCATCATTTTGTATAAGTGGAATTAAAATTGGTGTACCACCCGCCATATTAACTGACCTCGCATAATTATAATTAATAGAACTATGTACTTTATTATCTCTGTTTTCACATAATGTTGTAATTCCTATAATAGGTCTCATTTAATATCCATCCTTTTCTTAAAAAATAAGCATCAAAATTCAAAATTAATATGCTTAATAATTCATGATAATATTTAGGAATGTAATTAAATTTGTGTGACAAATCTAATTACATTCCTAAATTATTAGATTTGTCGGCCTAAGGCCGAAAAATCCTCCTTAACTCTTCTCTATTCTCTCTTAACTCTTCTCTGTTTCTTAAAGTACTTTATTTAGAAAGTCTTTTGTTCTAGCATTTTGTGGACTTGTAAAAAAGTTTTCTGGAGTGTTTTCTTCAACAATATATCCATCTGCCATAAATATTACTCTATCAGCAACTTCTCTTGCAAAACCCATTTCGTGGGTAACAATTATCATTGTCATACCTTCTTTTGCAAGATTCTTCATAACGTTTAAAACTTCTCCAACCATCTCTGGGTCCAGTGCTGATGTTGGCTCATCAAATAACATAACATCAGGTTCCATGGCAAGTGCTCTAGCTATAGCCACTCTCTGCTTTTGTCCACCAGAAAGTCTGTCTGGATATTCATATGCTTTATCCTTAAGACCTACTTTTTCCAGTAACTCAATTGCTCTTTTTTCAGCTTCTATTTTCCCCATTTTGTTAAGTTGCAAAGGTGCTAGCGTAATATTTTTTAAAACATTTAGATGTGGAAATAAATTAAAGTTTTGAAATACCATTCCGATATTTTCTCTAACCTTATCTATATTAACCTTTTTATCAGCAACATTTTGACCATCTACTATAATATTACCTTCTGTAATTTCTTCCAGTGCATTAACACATCTAAGCAATGTACTTTTTCCAGAACCAGATGGTCCAATTATACAAACCACTTCATTTTTTTCCACAGTAAGATTTATTTTTTTTAAAACTTCATTACTACCATAATATTTTTTCAATTCCTGAATTTCTATCATATCGTTAAACGCTCCTCAACCTTCCTTGCAGCAATAGTTATTATCTTTATAATAACAAAGTAAATTATCCCAACAAATAACCATGTTTGAAAAGCTGCATATGTTGATGCCATTATAATTTGGCCATTTCCAGTAAGTTCCTGTATTCCTATTACTGAAAGAATAGAAGTATCCTTAAGTGAAATTATAAATTGGTTTACTAGTGACGGTATCATTTTTCTCACCGCTTGAGGAAGTACAACAGTTATCATAGCTTTTTTGTATGGGATACCCAAGCTTCTCGCTGCCTCCATTTGTCCACTATCCACAGCAAGTATTCCACCTCTAAATATCTCTGACATGTATGCACCCGCATTAAGACTGGTTGCAATTATACCTGCCAAAATAACATTTATTTTAAATGTAGAAAGCCCTACTATTCCAAATTTACTACCAATAGCCTGTACTACAACTGGTAACCCAAAATAGATAAAAAAAGCTTGAACAATAAGTGGTGTTCCCCTTATTATATCAATGTATGCTCCACAAATAACTCTAAAAACATTGTGTTTTCCCTTGCTTATATTAATTAACCCAACAACTATTCCTATTACTATTGCAATGGCTATAGAAACAACACTTAAAAACATTGTCATTTCAAGTCCTTGCAAAAGCATAGAATAACTTTGTTTAAATAATGTTACAATACCCAATAAAACTCACCTACTCATTTATAATGTACAATTTAACTATTTTACATTAATATATTTTTTTATTATCTTGTCATATTCTCCGTTAGCTTTAATAGCTTTAAGACCTGCATTGAATTTCTTTAAAAGTTCTGCGTTTGTTCCCTTTTTAACAATAAAACCATATTCATCTTTAGTTATCTTTTCACCAACTAACTTTAATTTTGAATTTTTATCTTGAGATATTTTATAACCAACAACTGGATAATCATCAAAAGCTACATCTGCATTTCCATTTTCTACTTCTAAGAACATAGACGGACTATCTTCAAAATATTTTATAGTAAGTCCCAATTTTTCCTTATTATCTTCAGCATATTTAGCTCCCATAGCTCCTTTTTTAACGGCAACTGTCTTTCCCTTTAAATCAGCAATTGAAGTAATTTTGCTATTATCACTTTTAGCTACAGCAGTAAGTCCTGAATCATAGTATGTATCAGAAAAATCAATTGTCTTTTTTCTAAGATCAGTTATACTTATTCCGGCAACTGCCCCATCTACTATTCCTGATTGAATTCCAGGTATCATTCCTGAAAATTTCATTATCTTCAATTCATATGAAAATTTTTGTTCTTTGGCGATAGCACTTAATAAATCAAGATCAATTCCAACATTTTTATCACCTTGCCTAAATTCAAAAGGAGCATATGTTGGATCTACTGCAATTGTATATTTTTTATCAGCGCTTTGTGATGTAGTTGAGCTGCTTCCACAACCTGATAATAAGATTCCCATAATTAATGTCATTCCCGTTATAGTTGCAATTAATTTTTTCTTCACAATGTAGCCTCCAATTTGTTTATTGCATGTGCTTCTTTTAAAATCTACTGCCAAATACCCACCTATAATATATAATTCATAATATATTAATATTATAGATATTAAATTAACAATTGTCAATTTAAAAAGGTGTACTTTTGATAAAAGTACACCTTTTTCTACATAAAACATGTTTTGTGATTACAAATTTTATGTCATTAGAAATTTGCTTTTCTTATCTTATCATAATAATCAATTTCATGAGTTGCATATTCTTCATCCATAAGAGTCGATTTCATTAAAAAATCAGCTGTTGATTTACTCATGGCAACAGGAATATCATACATAACTGAAATTCTAAGAAGAGCCTTTACATCTGGATCATGAGGTTGTGATGTCAGTGGATCCCAGAAAAAAATCATAAAATCAACCTCTCCATTAACTATTGCTGCTCCAACCTGTTCGTCTCCACCTAGTGGTCCACTCTTATACGCTTTTATAGGTAATCCAACATTTTCTGAAATAAGTTTTGCGGTAGTGCCTGTACCACAAAGGAAATGTTTTCTTAAAATGCTTTTGTTTTCTTTTGCCCACTCAATTAAAGCTTCCTTTCTATTGTCGTGAGCTATTAAAGCTATTTTCTTTTGTTTTCCAATTGTATAACCCATAATTTCCCCCTGTATAAATTTAATAAGTTATCTGAAAGAAAATAACATACTTGTTCGTTATTTTCTTTCAGATAACTAACATATAACATTTTAACATTATATCATATTTACATAATAATTAACTACTTAACATAATGTATTTATTGTAAATGTAGATATAATCGATATTGTGTATAAAGTTACCTTAATACTTGTACGAAATATAGTATATATACTATTAATAATTTAAAATTGAAGAGGTGGACATTATGAGTAATGATATATTATTAGAATCAGGTACTGGTGAGGTTGAAATAATAGAATTTGTAATAGGTGAACGTCATTATGCTATAAACGTTATAAAAGTGAAAGAGATTTTAGATGTAAAATCTAGCACCATAACAAAACTGCCAGAAGCTCATCCTTCTATTGCAGGATTAATATTGTCTAGAAATACTATATTAACATTAGTTGATTTAAAATACGTTTTAGACAATCAAAGTAAAACCAGTGTATTGTCAAAAGTAATAGTCTGTGAATTTAATAAAATCAAAGTTGCCTTTAGTATTGATGATATTGTAGGCGTTCATCGTATCAAATGGACTGAAATTCTAAAACCAGATGATATATCTATAAACTCATTAGTAGTTGGTAATATTGTAATGGGTGAAAAAATAATACTTATGCTAGACTTCGAGAAAATAGTTACAGATATTAATCCAAGTACTGGTATTAATGAAGATAAAATCGTAGATGTTGAATATAAAGACAGAGGAAATATCAAATTGTTTTTAGCTGATGATTCACCATTAATAAGAAGGCTTTTATCCGATACTCTTACCAAAGCAGGATTTAAATATCTTAAATTTTTTGACGATGGGCAGCAAGCTTTAGACTCTTTGTTAGCTATAGCCAAAAACAAGAAAGAGAATTTTACAGAAGATGTACAAGTTCTTATTACCGATATTGAAATGCCTCAACTAGACGGACTTACTCTTACAAGAAAAGTAAAAGAAGATCCTTATTTAAATAAATTACCTGTTATTATATTTTCTTCACTTATTACAGGTGATCTAAGACATAAAGGTGACTCCGTTGGTGCTGATGGGCAACTAAGCAAACCTGAGGTTGGGCAACTTGTTACTATGATTGATAATATTATTGAAAAATCACTAAAAACAGCCTAAAAAAACAGTGACAAGTTTTAAGCAGTTGCCAGAGTCCATATAACCTAAAAATAACGTACATAGATTTTACATAAACCTATGTACGTTTTCTAATTTCACAATTTTCAATTTGCTTATCTGGTATCTGACAACTGCTTCTCTGTCCCTTGTTTCATGTTTTTGCCTTGAATTGTTTGCCACATTTTTTGCAGTTCACAGTTACGTGTCCTTTTTTTCTAGGTACCCTAAGTTTTTGAGAACATTCAGGGCATTTAAATACCTTATATTTTCTAGATTGATTGAACTTATATTTTACTCTGTAAAATTTTTGTTTTATAATACTAATTAATCGATTAAATCCTTGCAATTCCTGGTTTCTTTTATATTTGTTTTTAGAAATAGCTCTCCATATTGCATAACCTATTAAAACCACTCCTGGTAATAAAGAGATTCTATTTAATAAAAATATTGCACCTATAATTAAAAAATATTTTGAAAGATTATCTAAACCATATGAATCTTTAAATGAGTTTCTAAAAAAATTTGAGAATCTATTCATTTGTGTCACCCCTAACAAATAAGCTTATAATATGACTCTATCACATTATAGATTATTTACAAGAAAACAATTTGTTAATTTTTTTGTGTTATAGTTTTACATTTATTGGAGTTTATGAAAGAAAATAAGAAACATATATAATAGTCTATTTTCTTTAAAATGCATTATACAGTTGTAGTTCTTTTACCTTTAATTACATATGGCTGATTATTCACTATAATCTGTAGTTCTTTTAGACTTTCATTGGTGATTTCTGTGCTCTTTTCTGTTACTTTTATTTTAATTAAAAAACCTCTATATCTAATTTTAAAAGAAAATGCTTCCCATTTATCTGGCATAGATGGCTCTAGTGTCAATATATCATTTTTTACTTTTAGTCCACCAAATCCTTCCACTATAGACATCCACGTTCCTGCCATACTCGTTATGTGACAACCATCTTCTGTGTCATCATTATAATTATCAATGTCGAGTCTTGCTGTTCTTAAATACATTTCATAAGCTTTTTCTTTCATATTTAACTTTGATGCTAAAATGGAATGGATACATGGGGATAATGATGATTCATGTACAGTCCTTGGTTCATAGAATTCATAATTTTTTCTTATAGTATCTGAATCGTATAAATGCTGAAGAAAGTACAATCCCTGAAGTACATCTGCCTGTTTTATAAAACATGACCTTAAAATTCTGTCCCATGACCAATGCTTATTTATTGGAAGGTTTTCTTCAGGTAAATCTTTCACTAAAATTTGTTCTTTATCCATATACCCATCTTGTTGAAGAAATACACCTATTTTATCATCTTTAGGGTAAAACATATTTTCTATGATGTCCCTCCATTTGCTAATTTCACTTACAGTTATTTTAAGTTTTTTTACCAAATCATTGTATTTTTTAATATCATTATCCTTTATATTTGATAAAATCTCTATTGTATATTCCATAGTCCAAACTGCTATTCTATTAGTATACCAATTATTATTTACATTGTTTTCATATTCATTTGGCCCGGTAACCCCTAAAATCACATATTTGCCTTTATCCTCTGAATAGTTGACTCTTTCCTCCCAAAATCTTGATAATTCAGCAAGAACGTCTATACCATATTTAGTTAAATAATCTTTATCCCCAGTATAATTCACGTAATTATATATAGCATAAGCTATTGCACCATTTCTGTGTATTTCTTCAAACGTAATTTCCCATTCATTATGGCATTCTTCCCCATTCATTGTTACCATTGGATACAATGCACCTTTTTTATAGCCTAATTTTTTAGCATTTTCTTTAGCCTTTTCAAGTTGTTTATACCTATATATTAAAAGATTTTTTGAGATTTTTTCATCTGCTGTGGATAAATAAAATGGAAGGCAATAAGCTTCAGTATCCCAATATGTACCACCACCATATTTTTCTCCTGTAAAACCCTTAGGACCAATATTAAGCCTTGCATCCTCACCTGTATAAGTTTGATTTAATTGAAAAATATTAAACCTAACTGCTTGCTGCGCAGCTAAATCTCCTTCTATAATTATATCGCTAGCCTTCCATTTTTCTTCCCAAGCACTAGCCTGCTGCATAGCTAGCTTTAAGAATCCTTTACAATATGCATCTTCTAACTTCTGTTTTGCTATTGTAATTAGTTCCGTATTTTTAAAATCCCTAGAAGTAACATTTGCTACATATTTATATATGGTTAATTTCTCATTTTCAATTAAATTTAAATTTACTATATTTCCAACAAATTTTTCTTTTTCTATCACTTTCACTCTACAATTAATCTTTGCATTATCTTTAAATATGTCGTATTTCATAGCTGAGCAAAGATAAAAATCAGTTTTTTTCGTTTTTATAGTTAAATATGCGCTTCCTACCTCTGTTTGTTTTGATATTGTCTCCCAAAACTTTTCATCATAATTAGCATCTTCATTTTTAACATCACCATCTAAGTATGGAGCTATAGTTATCTCTCCATGAAAATTCAAGGGAGTTATGGAATACTCAATAGCACCGATCTCTTTCTCCACTATACTTACAAATCTTTTAGCTTCAATTTTCACTTCATGACCGTTCTTAATCACAGCTGTAAAGCTTCTATATAAAAATCCCTCCTTCATATTTAATATTCTTTTAAAATCCCTTACCTCACATTGTGCTATATCAAGTTTTACGTCTTCAATACTAACATCAATACCAATCCAATTTGTACAATTTAATACTTTTGCGAAATACTCCGGATATCCATTTTTCCACCATCCGAATTTTGTTTTATCAGGGTAATAAATTCCTGCCATATATGTTCCACTAAGTGTGCTTCCAGTGTATCCTTCTTCAAAATTTGCTCTTTGTCCCATGTATCCATTACCCAAACTAAAAATGCTTTCTGATACCTTGTTATTTTTATCATTGAAACCGTTCTCTATAATTTTCCACGAGTCTAACTCTAAATACCTCTTCACTTTAATCCCCCTGTTCTAAATTAATATCTTATAACAAATCTAGCTTCTCAATTCTCATTTCGTCCAGTGAATTTATAACAAAATTAGCTCCACTTAAAATTTTACCATCCCCAATACCAATTGAATACATTCCTGCATTTATAGCAGCCTGAATTCCTGCCTCAGCATCTTCAAAAACAACGCAATTTTCTGGAAGTACATTTAGTTCTTTAGCCCCTAATAAAAACACTTCCGGATTTGGCTTTGCATGTGCTACCTTACTTCCATCAATTATTGAATCAAAATACTCGGTTAGACCGAGTTTATTTAATATTGTCATTGCGTTTTTACTTACTGAACCCAAGGCTGTTTTAATCTTTTTATTTGTTACTATTTGTAAAAATTCTTTAGCACCTGGTAAAATGTCATCACTTTTTATATTTGAAATAAATTCCACATACCAATTATTCTTTTTTTCTGCCAATCTAAGCTTTTCTTCATAATTTATACTTACGTTACCAAATTTCAAAAGTATTTCTAAAGAATCCATTCTACTTACACCTTTAAGTTTTTCATTCTGTTCTTCTGTAAATTCAAAATGGAGTTCACTAGCTAGCTTTTTCCACGCCAAGTAATGATATTTGGCAGTATCCACAATAACTCCATCCAAATCAAAAATACAAGCTTCTATTTTCGCCATTTTTCATCCCCCTTAAATTTAAAAATAATACTATCCATTTTTACACCGTTAGTCCATTATTCTCTATCCTTTATTCTTTCACATCTTCATAATAGACTCTCATCATTTCACCCACGCCCCAAGCTTGAGCCGAACATCCTCTTGCCTTATGCATATAGTTTCCATCTAATATTTCAGAGACATTTCCAATACATTTATCATTTACTTGCTGATAAAATAACTCAAAAACCTGTTTTGTAAATTCCTTATCTTTATAATACCTATTAATAGATGATATAAATGGTCCCATAAGCCATGTCCATACTGGCCCTTGGTGATAGGATAAGTCTCTTGTCTTATTATCTCCTATATACTCTCCACTACATTTCACATTTTCTGAATCAAGACTTTTAAGTCCATAAATTGTGTATAACTTTTCAAAAGCAGTAGCAATTACCTTTAATCCTATGCCTCTTGAAACTATTCCAAATGGTAAGCTTATAGCTATAATTGCGTTAGGCCTTATATCATCATTAGCTCCATTTTCATTAATATAATCGTAAAGATAAGACTTATTTTCATTCCAAAACTGTTTTAAAAAATTATTTTTAACAGTTTTCTTGATCACTTCATAGTTATTACAACCTATATTAAATTTATCGCAAAGTTCTGTGTAAATGCATATTACGTTATACCATAGTGCATTTATTTCTACTGCTTTTCCTTGTCTAGGTGTAACTGCATAACTCCCTATTTTAACATCCATCCATGTAATCTGAGTATCCTCATTTCCAGCAATAAGCAAACAATCTTTTTTATCCATTCCAATATTGAAATCAGTTCCATTCATATAAGATTCTATAATTTCTGTTAGATGAGAAAATATATTTTTCTCTACAAAAGTATAGTCTCCTGTATATTTAATGTATTTGTGAACCGCAATAAAATACCACAAACTAGCATCTACAGTATTATATAAAGGATCACCTCCATCATCCGGAAACATATTAGGAACTAACCCATTTTTCATATATTGGGAAAAGGTTAAAAGTATTTCTCTAGCATCTTGGTATCTACCAGTTACTAGTGTTAGCCCTGTAAAAGCTATCATTGTGTCCCTGCCCCAATCAGTAAACCAAGGATATCCAGCTATTACAGTAGATGATTTTGTAGACTGCCTCTTTACGATAAACTGATCACACGAAAATGCTAACACCTTCATTTTTTCATCACAATTTGGAATATTTTTTATAAGTTTCTCCTTTCTATTAATCTCATTTATAAAATAATTTTCCCCATTAGTGTCTTTTATTTCTTTAGTGGAAGCTATAATAGTAAATTTAAGTTTTTCCATAGGCTTCAATAAAATTTCAAAAACCCCAACCTTAAAATTATAATCATTTGCCTTAAAACCCCTATCATTTTCTTCTTTGTAATAAAAGCTCTTTTCCCACTGATTTGTCTCACTGTATGTCCCTTTATCCGATTGAATAAAAAGTTGAGTATCATCTTCATCAAAATTTATATTAGTTCCATTCTTATTGAGACTTTGATGACAATGAAAACCATACATTTTTGTTATCTCATGATGATCTCTGTTATTAATTAGAGCATCGATGGTTAACTTTGTAGTTTTGCTATTATTCCTTATGTTATAACTAATTACTGTTTTGTTTTCACCATATACCATGATAATTTTCTTTTCAATAAAGATTCCTTCTACAACATAATTGAACCTTGGAAAATAATCATATTCAAATTCTTGTTGAAACATAAATCCCTTTTCAAACTCATCTGTATTGTATTGATTAGTATAAATCTTGTATTCTTTATCACCTACATATATAGTTTCATCTAGCTTTGAGAGTAGAACCCTCCTGTTTATCGGAGGCGTTAATGATGCCACAAGCAATGCATTGTATTTATTGATATTACATCCACATATAGAAGAACTTGAAAATCCCCCCAATCCATTGGTTAACAGATATTCTTTCGATGTAGCATTATTGAAATCACTTAATTCTCTTTTATTGATTTTCATATTAAATGTTCCTTCCATTAACTTATAGTGCAATCGTTTGCACTATAAGACTATTATAAAACAACATTTCAATTTAGTCAACGCAATTTTTATACATTTTTTTGTATTTTCTCATCGAATTGTGATAATGTTTTATTATACCTAATTTGATTATGTCCAAAAAAATTGTAGTATAATAAAATCTCATGACTAAGAAATGAGGTTGACAAAATCAGATTAAAAGCCTAACAAAGCACCAGCTATTGCTGGTGCTAATAATTAAAACACTTTGAAATTTAGTTGACACACAATTTTATTTATATTTTTATTTCTTTGTAAATTAAAAAGTTTCATTATATTATTGTTGCCAATTCACATTAATAGTACTTGTACCAACTGTTGGGGCAGTGAATACATGATTTGATCCGCTTTCCCAAGTTACGGTTGTACCATTTTTTTTCAAAAATTTAAAGTTAATCGTCTTTCCTGCTGGTACACTGACATCATAGTACCAGGTTGGATACTGATATAAAACAGTATTAAAAATTGAACCAATAGCATTGCTAGGGTTCCAAGAACCTAATTCCCCAACATCACCTGATAAATATAAGTTTTCGCCAAGTAGTGTATTTGCATTATTTACTACAAATCTCACGCACACTTGCTTTGAAGTGAGAACATTAAAATTAGAATAAGTATTACTTAATGTACCATCAGAGGTTTTTAACGAAATTGTAGATTTTCCTGATGCTACAGCTGGTACATTGACTTTTATTTCTGTATCTGACCAACTAGTAACAGTTGCAGCTGTTGTTCGAAAATTTACAGTTCCTTGTATATTTCCAAAACCTCTACCATCTATAACTACATTTTGACCAGGTTCAGCCATAGGTTCAGCAACATTTCCTATAATAGGAGAATTTGAAGGAGCTATATATTCCCAAACCGCAGAAGCACCTGGTGCAAGATTAAATGAATTTATTGATCCCTTATTAACAGTTATAGAACCTCCATTTAGCAAACTAGCAAGCTTATCTGAATAAGTTCCATCAGGAAGTGACGTGTTAGCTCCACTTATTGTATAAGCAGTAGTTGTATTTTTATTAATTGCTATCAATGCCACATTACTACCAAATTTTCTTTCATATACATAAACATCATTGTTAATCCATCGCTCCTGTGATGTACCATAGGCTATTGCAGGGTTAGTTTTTCTCAGAGGCGCAAGCTTTTGAATAACTTTATATGCATTTGTACTAGTGTCAAAGCCAGTCATCATTGCTCTATTATATGGATCACCATTTCCAGTCATATACTGTTCTGTTCCATAATAAATAGCTGGAACTCCACGAGAGGTTAATCCTAAAACCAATGCATCATCTACATTTGTTTTATTGGCTCCTACTTGATAGAATCTATCCATATCATGATTATCAAAGAAGGTTACCTCATCATTAACATGATTGTAATCAGTTGCAGTAGAGTTAATCATAGAATCTAATCCATACATATTATCTGAACTATCACGAAATACTTGTCTAACTTTTTGTGCGTATCTAAAATCTAAAAGGTTCATTCCACTTTCATTAGCAAAATATGAATTTTGCTGGTCTGTGTTACTATTACCCAAGAACCACTCTCCAAAAGTAAATACTTGTTTATGATTATATACAGAATCCATGAAGTTTTTCTGCCAACCCATAGGCATATGTTTAACTGCATCAATTCTTAATCCGTCTATGCCTAAATCCAACCATTTATTAACCGCTGATTTTAAATAAGAATCTACAATAGTATTTTGTTGGTTTAAATCTGCTAAATCATAAAGATTCTTATAAATACCATCCTCAAAGGTTGAAAAATTTGTTCCACCATTATGGTTAAATAGATTGCTGGTATCATTAGTATATCCACCTAAAAGAGTTCCATCGTCGTAAAGTTTACCGTTTTCACCATATGATGTATTTAAAGGATCAGCTGGTGATGTATGATTTGGTACAAAATCTATGATAACTTTAATGTTCTTAGCATGAGCTGTGTTAACGAGAGTTTGAAAATCAGCGAAATTTCCAAAGAAAGGATTTGTTTTTTTTAAATCTCTTGCCCAGTATCCATGGTATGAAGTACTATCTCCTGCCATTACTGAATAGATATTTTCTACTGGAGGTGAAATCCACAAAGCAGTAATCCCCATATTTGTAAAATATCCGTCATTAATTTTATTAGTTATACCCTTCCAATCACCACCAAAATATTTTTTGAGACTGGTATGAGTTGAATCGTAAAGAGTTGATGAAGGATCATTTGTTGTGTCACCATCAACAAATCTGTCAGTAACAATTTGATAAATTACATCTGTATCAAAATCCACTTTATTTTTTACTGAGGAATCACCACTATAAGTAGTTGCATACACAGGTGATGTTTGAGTTTGAAAAAAGAACCCATAAAATAAAACTGTAAAAGCTAGTAGTACAGCTAAAAATCTCGAGGTGATTTTATTGTTAATTTTTACCATAATTCTAGACCCCCTCTAAAAATAATTTTTTTAAAATTTATCTTTAGCATCCAGCGTACCTTTTTATCCTATACTTTCATAAACAGATAGAAACCTCCTTTCGTGTTTTTAAGTTTAGCGATTGCGGAATACCGCAATCATTAATTCGCCTAACTTTTAATCCGTTAGACTTTTATATTTTCCTAAATTCAAAAAATAAATGTAATTGAACAAATATTATCCACAAGAAGGAGAACAGCATGTTTTGTATTAAAAAATTCTTATTCATATATATTAATCAATTGCTTTTCATCAATTCCACACTGACTACTCGTAAAGTCAATTTCCAATATAGGATACATAGGTGATTGACCTGTCACTTTTGCAACAGCACTCATTGTCTCAACAGGTTTGCCTGAAAATGCATAATATTCTGTGTTGATGAATCACTAACTCTTAACTTGATAAGCTACCCTTTTACTGCTCCAGCGGTAAGACCCTTAGCAATAAATCTCTGTAATAGCATAAACATAACTGCTACTGGGACAGTTGCCATAACTGCTGCTGCTGAGAACTGAGTCCAATGAGCGGAAAATGAATTAAGTATAAATTGTTGTAATCCTGTGGCTAAAGTTTGATTACTGGCATCCTTCATTAAAGAACTAGTAAATACGAATTCACTATAAACTCCAATAAAACTGAACAAGAATATAACAGCCAGCATTGGCTTCGATAGTGGCAGTATTATTTTGGTAAATACTTGAAAGTGCGTAGCTCCATCAACCATAGCGGCTTCATCTAGTTCTTTTGGAAGACTATCAATAAAACCTTTTAATAACCAAATATTATAGGCACTTCCTGCTGATAGTAGTAATATAAGAGCCCAGAATTGATCAAGAAGACCAAAGCTATAAGCTGCTCCCAAAATTGCAGGAACAGTCATGACTCCTGGAAACATTTGAAGAATTAACAGTCCCATAAGCCCATTTTTTCTTCCTTTGAATTTCATTCTCGAAAAAGCATATGCAGCCAAAATACTCATAACTAATTGAATTAAAGCGACAGCCGTACATAGTATCAAGCTATTTTTCATCCATATTAGAAAATCAGTTTCTTTCAATACCTTTGTATAATTGCTAAATGTTATTGCCTTAGGCAGTAAAGTTGTTGAAAAGAAAGTATCGCCTTTAGTTAATGAAGCTGTAACTACTGAAAATATGGGAAATAGAATAATCAGTATAACAATCCAAAGTACAATTCTTGAAATCCAAAGATCCCTTACTTCTCCTGATCTTAATCTATGCTTATAAACTAAATCATTTTGTATTGTATCATCAGTTTTCACTCTCATGATCACTCTACCTCCTTAAATGCTCCGGATAATTTGAAGCTTATAAAACTAATTGTGCCAATAATGAAAAATACTATTATTGCAAATGCAGCTCCCATGTCGTATCTAGTATATTGCGTAGAAAGCTTATATGTTGTTGATGCAAGTATATCAGTATATCCTGCATATTGACTAGTAGCTCTTGCAGGAAGTCCAGCTGTGATAAGATATGCAGCACCTAGATTAGAAAAGTTATATGAAAAACTTGATATTAAAAGTGGTAATGATGATGACGCTATTGATGGCAATGTGATTTTTGTAAATTTTTGAAATTTAGTAGCTCCATCCATATCTGCCGCTTCATAATAAGTATCAGGAATATTTGAAAGTGCTCCTATGCATACATTCATCATATAAGGAAAACCTAACCAAACAGTTGCAATACAAACTCCTACTCTAGCCCAAAACGGATCAAGTAGCCATGGAATTCCCGTAGTAATAATGTGTAAATTTTTCAATACAATATTAATTCCACCATATTTCATATCTAATAACCCTTGCCAAGATAAAGTAGCAATAGTTGGTGGAAGTGCCCAAGGTAGAATTAAAAATGCTTTATAAATTGATGATTCTTTCATGTTAGGGTTATTTAATAGCATTGAAAGAATTAGTCCTATGAAAAAAGACCCAAATGTTCCAATAAGGGCAAAAATTATTGTCCATCCAAAAACCGGGAAGAATATTGTTTTAAAAGGTCCATTGAAAATCGATTGAAAATTAGCAAGTCCTATAAAATGAAAATCCGCTAGATGATTTAAGTTGTAATTTGTGAATGCAATATAGATAGTATACAAAATTGGTAAAAATGATAATGCAAGTATAGTAATTAACGCAGGTGATAAATACACATAGGGTCTTATTTTATCAAATATTTTTTTATGTATAACTGGTTTATCTGATGTTTTTGGTTTTTCTAGATTTACCATTAATAACCCTCCTGTAATCTATATTTTAATACATAATATTCTTAAATTATTATAAGGAGAGTATCCTATTTCCCTCCTTATAATGATATTTTTTATTTCTGTGTAGCTATTCCTTGTAATACTTGATCATTCAATGCCTTTGCAGCTGCTTCTGGGGTTAATTTACCTGCAGTTAATAATGTTAAATTATTTTTAGCTGGATTCCATATTGTTGAAGTTTCTGCAATATTAGGCATTGGTTGCCCATTTTTTACTTGTGCAATAAAAGCTGAAGTTATCTTATTATCTTTGTATTCAGGTTTAGCTAACTCTGAATTAAGTGCTGGAACTCTATTACCTGTTTTAAGCACTGGTGAATTATTTTCTTGTAGGTATTTTATTAAGTCCCAAGCTTCTGTTTTACTCTTTGATTTTGCGTTTACAAAAGATGTTTGTACCCCTACAAATGAAGGCATTCCTGGAAGTGGAGCAACTGCAAATTTTGTCCCTGCTTTTGTAAATCCAGCAACATCCCAAGGTCCACCTATATAGAAACCAATTTTACCATCCTTAAATGCAGAGCTTGCCTTATCTCCTGCAATATCAGCAGTCATAAATTTATATTTTGTTACAAAATCTTGAATTGTCTGTAATCCTTTTATTGATCCAGCATTTCCAAGACCTAAGTTACTAGCATCTAAATTTCCTTTTCCCTTATCTTTGAATACATATCCGCCATTAGCAGCCATAAAAGCATAACTATAATAAAAATTATTAATATCATACTGGAAACCGACTTTTTGAGCTTGAGCTATCAAATCATCTACTGTTGTTGGTGCAGTTGTAACTTTATCTGTGTTATAGAACAATGCATAGGTCTCAATACTCATTGGAACAGCATACATTTTTCCACCAAATGATCCTGCTTTTATTGCTGTGTCTACATATTTAGATTTATCAATTACACCTGATGGAACTTCATCTAACAAATTAGCCTTTTGGAAAGTTCCTAAATTATCATCAGCTATTCCATACATAATATCTGGAGCCTTGCTACTATTTGCCGCCTGTAAGTAAGCTTGAAAACTTGAGTTATCTAATTGAACCTTTACAGTATTTCCAGTTTTCTTAGCCCATTGTTGAGCTACTTTATTTAATGAATCAACCTCTGGTTGTAATAAATGTGACCAAACTACAATAGTCTTTCCTGTTTTTGTTGTGGAGCTTGTACTTGACCCGCATCCACCTAATGCTGTTGCTAATAATAGAGCCGTTAAAACTGAACATATTACTTTTACTTTTTTATTCATATGATTCTCCCCCTCCAAAATAATAAAAGAAACGGTGCAAACGATTGCATCATTTCTTTTATTGTAGGATAGTTTTTCCTAATAGTCAATAGTAATTTGAAAATTTTGTTTTTTAAGTAAATTATATATTGAGTTTCCTTTTATTCTAGTGAAAAATTTTTATCGTTTTTTTTAAATTAATGTTATGTTTGCATCTTATGCATAATTATTATTTCTATAAGTACTTGGAGGAACCCCTACTATAGCTTTGAAGGTTCTACTGAAATGACTTTGATCATAAAAACCCAATAAAATTCCAATATATAAAATACTTTTATTTGTACTTAGTAGCAGGTTTTTTGCTCTATCAATTTTTACTTTTTGTACGTATCTCATTACTGAAATATCCATATTTTTTTTAAAACAATCGCTTGCATATCCTACAGAAATATTTAGATCCCTAGCTAATTTATCAAGAGACAAGTGATTTTCAATATTAATATGTATGTATTGAAGCATTTTATTAATCATAAAATTATCGGTGACCTGAATATCATTTATTAAAGTATTAAAATATGCAGTGGCCATTGTAATTTCTAAAGCTTGCAAATCATTGAGGTTGGTAATAATTTGTATTTTATCGTAAAATTTATTATATAAAGGGTGAAGTGCAATTTGGGATACTCCATTTTTTATAATTTCTTTAGTGTATATAGCATTCCAAATAATCAAATCATTTTTTTTATTACTAATCGACTGTCCATTTTCTTTTTCCTGCATATGTTTTTCCTTTAGTTTACTTACTGCTTTTGCTATATCTTTTGATTGAATTAGAAAGGATATATCATTATTAAAGATATAAATATCAGATTCAAATGTTTCAAGCATTATTTTACACCCCTTTATTTCAAATGAATATCTAAGTGTAACCTTATCATCTTTTCAAACTAAGTTCAATAATAAGCCTCTAAGATAACATAGTGTATGTACATATTTTATGAATTATATGCAATTCATAAAATATGATTATGCTATAATTGCACCATAAATATAACCAATTCATATGAAAATTATATAACTCAATGGGAAAAGTGAGGTAAATAAAAATGAATAAACATGCAATATATCATATTACTGAAACGCCATATGCTTATGGTAAAAATTTAAACACACTAGTATTAAGAATAAGAACCGCAAGAAATGATATAAAAAAATGCTATGTACATTATAAAAGTAGATACAACTTCCAAGATCCTTACTATGTGAAGGAGATGAAAATTGTAGCTCAGGCTAACTTGTTTGATTATTTTGAATCAGAAATATCAGTGGCGCGAAATAGATATAGATACTACTTTGAATTAATAGATACAAATAATAATAGAATATATTTTGATGAAAGAGGTTTTTCCGAAAAGCCCATAGACTTATATCAATTTACGGCTTTTCAATTTGCATATCTAGCACAGGGAGATATATATGAAGAATCCACTTGGCTACAAGAATCAGTTGCCTACCAAATTTTCCTAGAACGTTTTTATAATGGTGATAAAAGTAATGATCCTGAAAATGCTGCCATATGGGGAAGCCCTGTAAAAACTGATTCACGTTTTGGTGGAGATCTTCAAGGAATTATTGAAAAGTTAGACTATTTAAAGGAATTAGGTATTAATTTAATTTATTTAACTCCAATATTTAAATCCAGTTCAAACCACAAATATAATACAGCTGATTATTATAACATTGACCCTCAGTTTGGAACAATAGACACAGCGAAAGAGCTGATAAAAAAATGTCATGAAAATGGAATTAAAATCATTTTTGATGCGGTATTCAATCACTCAGGTAGTGACTTTTTTGCCTTCAAAGATTTACTAAAGAATCAAGAAGCATCAAAATATAAAGATTGGTATTTTATTGATAGTTATCCAGTTAGTACTGATAATGTTACCTACTACACTTTTGGTGATGGCATCAGTAATATGCCCAAATTCAATACCTACAATAAAGAAGTAAGAGAATATTTATTAAGGGTGGGTGAATATTGGGTAAAAGAAATTGGTATTGATGGTTGGAGATTGGATGTTTCAGATGAAGTTGATCACGATTTTTGGAGAGCATTCAATAAAGTAGTTAAAGGCGCTAATAAAGATGCAATTATAATTGGAGAAATACAGCATGAAGCAAACTCATTCCTAAAAGGAGACCAGATGGATAGCATAATGAACTATCCTTTTAAATTTGCTGTAGTTGACTTCTTTGGTAATAGAAGTATTCCTGTAGAAAAGTTTGATGATATACTATCCTTCAATAGAACTCTTTACATGAGTAGTATAACAAGGCAACTTTGGAATCTAATTGGCAGCCATGATACTAAGAGATTTTTAACTGAGTGCGGAGATAATGTAGACAGAATGAAGCTTGCAATTGCCTTCCAGTTCTGCTACCAAGGTGTGCCTTATATCTATTATGGAGATGAAATTGGCCTTAATGGTGGTGATGACCCACAGTGTAGAAAATGTATGATTTGGGACGAGAAGAATCAAAACAAGGAGTTGTTTAACCTATACAAAGCTATGATATCCGTGAGAAAAAGTAATAAAGCTCTAATTTATGGGGATTACAAAACCATTTATTGTAAAGACAATGTGTTGATTTTTGAAAGAAGTTTTCAAGGTGAGTCTATATTAATTGCTATTAACAATAATGATTCTAAGTATAGTATTAATACGTCTTTACCTAGCACTGCCAAGGATCTTTTTACCTTAGAGAAAATAAAATTAAACAACGGCTTAATTTTAAAACCTATGGAATTTAAAATATTTAAAGAATCTAAAAAAAAATAACAATTCAAGATGTACGTTCTCTTTTCACCAGAGCAAAAAAGTCATAACCTTAGATAGTGATTCTATCTAAGGTTATGCTTCTCTTTCCTCTTTAAAGTTGATTCTCTTTCAACTAAATTAGTTTCTATTATGTAATGAGTCTCATCCACATTGTTTTTTAGCTTATCAATTAATAGCTTAGAAGCATAGTATCCAACTTTTTTAACATTGATATCAACTGACGTTAATGTTGGCTTATGATATTCCGCTAAAGGGGTATTGTTAAATCCAATAACCGCAACATCTCTTATGTTTTTTTCATTCATAACTTTATATGTTCCAAAAGCCAACAAATCATCAGCGGCTACTACTGCCTCTGGAGTTTCATTTTCTAGTATAGCTTTCATTGCATCATAACCACATTCTTCATTAAATCCATTGACCTCTTTTATTAATTTCTTATCAAAATTAACGCCATGTACCTTATGAGCTTGAATATATCCATTTAGCCTATCTTTTCCAACGCTTATCTCATTTTTAGGTCCTATAAATGCTATTCTCTCGTATCCTTTCATTAAAAGTTTACTTACAACATTATACATAGCTTGAAAATTATCATTATCTACCCACAAAACATTTTTTGTATCCTCAGGTCTACCAATAACCACAAATGGAAATTCCATTTCTTTCAGGTATTCTATACAGCTATCTTCAGAATATACCGTTGTAAGTATTATCCCATCTGTTAAATTACCATTTACGTAATCTTTTACACATTTTAATTCTTCTTCCTTATTAGAACAGAAAGTGTACATTATGTAATATCTTTGTTTCTTGGCATAAGCACTTATACCTTCCATTACCTGTATAAAAAATGGGTTTTTAGACAAATCTTCTATTTCACTAGTTAAAATAATACCAATAATATTAGTTGATTTATTTGCAAGACCTCTTGCAACTACATTAGGATGATAATTTAACTTTATAATTATATCTCTAACTTTCTTTTTCGTTTTTTCACTTATTCTGGGGTTTTCACTTATAACCCTTGATACAGTTGAAGGGGATACGTTTGCCTCTCTCGCTACATCCTTTATAGTAACGCTCATTTATTTTCACATCCTGACATTCAATTTTATATAAACGGATTCGGCTTCGCACAACCGGTTTCATACATTCAATTGTATGAAACCTCATTATGTATGTCAAGGAAATTTAATCAGTTAAAAGTTAATTAATTGCTTGTTTTACTTCTTTAACGAAGCTTTTTACATTTCGCAGCATTTCTTCTTGGTTTGCAATTTCGTCAACTTTTTTAACAATAGCACTTCCAATAATAATGCCATCACAATATTGTTTAAGTTCCTTAGCCATTTTTGCACTAGATATCCCAAAACCAATTGCTTTAGGGATGTCTGTAAACTTAGAAATAGTATCCATATAAGCTTTGATATCTGTATTTATTTCTTTTTCTGTACCCGTAACCCCATTAATTGAAACACAATATATAAATCCACTGGCGTTTTTAACTATTTTTTCTATTCTTTCCTTTGAAGTTGGTGCTATTAGGGGAATAAGTGCTATTTCATATTTATCCGCAATATCAAGAATATCTTTTCTTTCTTCAATAGGTAAATCAGGTATTATTATCCCGTCTATTCCCATTTTATTGCATTGTGCTATAAATCTCTCTATTCCATATTTAAATACTGAATTATAATAAACCAAAAATACTAGTGGGACCTCTGTATTTTTGCGTATATTTTTAACTGCATCCATTATGCCTTTAATTGTTGTACCATTTTTAAGAGATCTGGCAGAGGATTTTTGAATGGTAGCTCCATCAGCTATAGGATCTGAATAAGGAACTCCAAGTTCAATAATGTCAGCTCCCCCCTCCTCCATAGCATAAACAAGTTTAGCTGTAGTTTCAAAATCAGGATCTCCAGCAGTTATAAAAGAAATCATTGCCTTTTCATTTTTTTCTCTTAGCTTCTTAAATTTCATATCTATTCTATTCATTTAAATTTACCCCCATTATCTTGGCTATAGTGTTAACATCCTTATCTCCTCTGCCTGATATATTAACAATCATAAGTTTATCCTTTGAAAGTATTGGCGCTAGCTTCATTGCGTATGCAATTGCATGAGAACTTTCAAGTGCTGGAATAATTCCTTCAGTAGAAGATGTGTCCATAAATGCTTTTACTGCTTCATCATCTTTAATAGATACATACTCCGCCCTTCCTATATCATGCAAATATGCGTGTTCCGGTCCAACACCTGGATAATCAAGCCCTGCTGAAATTGAATAAGCAGGAAGTATCTGACCATCTTCATCTTGAAGTACATATGTCATCATTCCATGTATTACACCTACGGAACCTCTTGAGATTGTTGCAGCATTTTTTTCTGTATCAACGCCACGCCCTGCTGCTTCCACTCCAATTAGCTTTACATCTTTGTCCTCAATAAATGGATAAAAAATTCCCATGGCATTACTGCCCCCACCAATACATGCCAATATATAGTCAGGAAGTCTCCCCTCTTTTTCTAATATCTGCCTTCTTGCTTCATCTCCTATTACTCTTTGAAACTCTCTTACCATAGTTGGATATGGGTGTGGTCCCATAACAGTTCCTATAACGTAAAAAGTATCATCTATACATGTAACCCATTGTCTCATAGCTTCATTTACAGCATCTTTTAAAGTACCTGTTCCTGCCGTTACTGAAGTCACCTTTGCCCCTAATATCTTCATTTTAAATACATTTAGTGCCTGTCTTTGTATGTCTTTCTCACCCATAAATATTTCACATTCCATGCCAAACATAGCCGCTACCGTTGCTGTTGCAACGCCGTGTTGACCAGCTCCAGTTTCTGCAATAACCTTCTTTTTACCCATTCTTTTAGCCAAAAGTATTTGTCCTAAAGCATTGTTTATTTTGTGAGCGCCTGTATGATTCAAATCTTCTCTTTTAAAATATATCTTTGCTCCACCTAATCTTTTTGTTAAATTTTCGGCATAATAAAGTGGAGACTCCCTTCCAACATAATCTTTTAAATAATATTTAAACTCGGAAATAAACTTTTCATCCTTCATTGCCTTCTCAAATTCCTCTTCAAGTTCTGTCACAGCACTCATAATAGTTTCTGGTACATATTGTCCGCCAAATTTTCCAAATCTACCTTTCATTTTTATACCCTCACTTTTTCAATAAATTTTTTTATTTTATTAAAATTTTTAACATTATTAATTTCTACGCCACTGGAAATATCCACAGCATAAGGTTTTACAATTTCTATGGCATTGCGTACATTGTCTATGCTAAGACCCCCAGCCAATATAAGTTTTTTTTCTATATTAAATCTTGGTATAAGGTTCCAGTTAAAGCTTTGCCCCGTACCTCCTGTGCTTCCATTTATACTACTGTCTAAAACAACGCCCTCAATAGGATAGCTATTTATTTTTTCCATAATATTTTGTTCTGCGGTTTTCATTGAAATCTCTATTGATTTACTCTTCCATATAGTAAAACCCTTAAAATTAGATAGATAAACTTGATCCTCATCACCATGAAATTGCAATACATCCAAATTAGCATTCTTTGCTATTTCTTTAACCTGTTCTATATCTTCATTTACAAACACTCCAACTTTTTTTATTCCTTTGCCCAGCATATTACCTAATGTTTGAGCTAGCTTTAAATCTACTTGTCTTCTGCTTTTTGCAAATACAAAGCCAATATAATCAGGTAAAAGTTCATTAGCATATTCAATATCTTCTTGCCTTTTTAACCCACAAATTTTAATTTTAACCATGTTTTTTTACCCTTTTGCCTTTACTAAAAAATCTCTAATAGTCTGAATATTCTCTATGTTTCTCATAAAAGTTTCTCCGATAAGCACTGCATTGGTACCTATTGAACTTAAATACAGGATATCCTCTGGAATTTTTATACCACTTTCTGATACAATAACCTTTTCCTTTGGAATGTATTTTATAAGCTCTTCTGTACACTTTAAATCCACAATAAAATCTTTTAAATTTCTGTTATTAATTCCTATTATATCTACTTCGGCTTCTAATGCCATTTCCAATTCTTGCCTATCATGTACTTCCACGAGACATTGAAGCCCAAGTTCTCTTGAAAGTTTATAAAAACTCCTTAGCTTTATGCCAAGTATACTTACAATAAGAAGCACCGCATCTGCACCAATGTATTTTGCCTCAAATATCTGATACTCATCAATTATAAAATCTTTACGAAGTATTGGTTTTGTGGTGATATCTTTTACAATTTTAATATACTCAGCTCGTCCCTTAAAAAATTTTTTTTCGGTTAGCACTGAAATGGCATCAATATTTACTTTTTCATAAACCTTTGCTATGCTTTCAGGATCAAAATCTTCTTTTATAATTCCCTTAGAAGGTGATGCCTTTTTAATTTCAGCTATTATGCTTATCCCTTCTTTGCTTAGGCTCCCCTTGAAATCTCGGGTTTTCATATCTATTATCTTGTTTTCCATCCCATATAGCGGCTTCATAATTTTTTCTTCTTCCACTTGTATCTTTTTATAATTCACAATATCATCTAAAATCAAAATTTTTCCTCCTCCACTCTATTAATAATTAATCCTCGTTACTGCATCTAACAAGCTCTTCTAGTTTTTCAAGTACAACTCCATTATCTAAAAGCTTCTCTGAAAGCACAATTCCATCTTTAATGTTTTCTACCACCTTTCCCACATATAAAGCTGCTGCAGTATTTATAACAACTATATCTCGCTTAGGTCCTTTTGAACCTTTAAATATATCAATTATTATTTCAGCGTTTTCTTCAGCACAAGATCCTAGTATATCTTCAGGTTTTGCCATAGTTATACCATATTTAGTAGGATCCATTATATAATCTGTAATATTTCCATCTTTGATTTCACTAACATAAGTTACTGTAGTTGTGGTTATTTCATCCAAGCCATCTCCTCCGCATATTACAATTGCCTTTTCAGTTCCAAGCCTTAAAAGAACTTCTGCTATAGGATGAGTTAATTCCTTACTATATACTCCTAAGACTTGGCCCTTGGTGAAAGCAGGATTAGTAAGTGGTCCCAAAATATTAAATATGGTCCTCACTCCAAGTTCTTTTCTTATTGGTCCTACATTTTTCATAGCTGAATGGTATTTTTGTGCAAATAGAAATGACATTCCATTCGCTTCAATAAGCTTTTTAGCCTTTTTTGTATCCAAATCTATGTTAAATCCTAATTTTTGGAGTACATCTGCACTTCCACTACTGCTTGATACCGCTCTATTACCATGTTTTGCAACTTTAACCCCTGCCGCTGCTGCAATAATAGCTACAGCTGTGGATATATTAAAAGTCTTACCACCATCTCCACCAGTACCACAAGTATCAATAGCGTAGGGTGAATTTAATTTTAATGGCAATGCTTTATCTCTCATAGCTCTAGCTGCCCCCGTTATCTCATCTATTGTTTCTCCTTTCATCCTAAGAGCTATTAAAAAAGCACCAACCTGCGCAGGTTTCGCATTTTCCTCCATAATTTCTTCTATTGCTAAATATGACTCTTTTTCAGTCAAATTTTGGTTTTCAGATAATTTTTTTATTAGTTGTTGTAACATTACAAATCACCCCCACAAAATTCTTAATTAAAATCTTTCCATCCTCAGTTTTTATTGATTCAGGATGGAATTGCAATCCGTACACCTGAAACTTTTTATGTTTAAGTGCCATAACCTCTCCGTCATCAATACTTTCAGCTGTAACTTCTAGTTCCTTTGGAAAAGTATCTTTTTCCACCACTAACGAATGATATCTCATAACAAGTAATGGATCTTTTACTCCTTCAAATAAACCATCCTTGTCATGTTTTATCATTGAAGTTTTACCGTGTTTAATGTTTTGTGCCCTAACTATATTTCCACCATATGCATAGCAGATAGCTTGATGCCCTAAACATATCCCTAGTATCGGCACCTTTGCTCCAAAGTTTTTTATAACGTCTACGGATATTCCAGCTTTCTCTGGTATTCCAGGTCCTGGTGAAATGATTATCCCTTCAGGTTGCATATTTTTTATTTCCCCTAAAGTTATTTCATCATTTCTCCTAACAATTACATCTTCATATATTTCTCCAACATATTGATAAATATTATAAGTAAAAGAATCATAATTATCTATTATTAATATCATTTAAATCACCTCTCTCATTGCCATTGCCTTATTTAAAGTTTCCTTGTATTCAGTCTTAGGGTCTGAATCATAAACTATTCCTGCACCTGCTTGAACATAACTGTACTCATCTTTAAATATAATTGTTCTTATAGCAATGCACATGTCCATATTTCCATTGCAGGAAAAATACCCTACTGCTCCTGCATAACTTCCTCTTCTAATACTTTCAAGTTCATCTATTATCTCCATTGCCCTCACCTTAGGTGCACCGGACACTGTACCAACAGGAAGACATGAACTAAGTGCATTAAAACAGTTTAGACCTTTCTTAAGTTTTCCAGAAACCGCAGACACTATATGCATAATGTGTGAATAAAACTCAACATCCATGAATCTAGTGACTTCTACCGTTCCAAATTTACTTATTTTTCCTATATCATTTCTGCCAAGATCCACAAGCATTAAGTGCTCTGCCATCTCTTTTTCGTCTGAAAGAAGCTCTAATTTAAGTTTTTCATCTTCCTTTGAATTGGCTCCCCTTGGTCTTGAACCCGCTATAGGATTAGTCGTCACAGTTTCATTTATACATGAAACTAAAATTTCAGGTGAAGACCCCGCAATTTGGAACTCTTCAAAATCAAAATAAAAAAGGTACGGCGATGGGTTTTCTGCCCGCAGTCTTCTGTACACATCAAATGAATTATCTGTGTTTTTAAATTTCAGTCTTTGTGATAATACTACTTGAAATATATCCCCGGCCTTTATGTACTCCTTAGCCTTGTTTACCATAAAACAAAATTCTTCTTCAGTGACGTTTGATTCAAAAGTCTTTGCCGTTGCTACCTCTTTAAATTTATGCATAATGCTATCAGCCGTAATATCTTCTTTTATCTTGTTTAATTCCCGGGTTATGTCTTCATAACTTGAGTTGTCCTCTGAGAATACATTGTAAACAATATATATTTCATGCTTAAAGTGGTCATAACATATAAAAGTTTTGTAAAACATTAAATAGCTTTCTGGTAATTTTAATTCATCTATATTGTTATCAGGTAATTTTTCATATTGTCTTATTACGTCATAACCGACATACCCAACTGCACCACCTGTAAATGGAACATTAAACAGAGATTTATCATATTCCGCATCCACGTATTTTTTTACATAGTCTAAAATTTTACCCTTAGCCAAAATTACTTCCTTAAAATTATCTATTACTATTTTCTCTTTATAACTTTTTATTGTTAAATATGGATTCACTCCTAAAAAAGAAAATCTACCTATTTCACTTTCCGAATATACGCTTTCAAGAAGGAATTTTCTCTCGCCCTTAAGTTTATAATATATACCTATAGGAGTTAATTCATCTCCGCTTAACTTAAGTGTGACTGGAAATGTTTTTTTCTTTTCCCTATACTCTAAAAATCTCTTTTCTGTAAGATTAAACATGTTATCCCACCTTCTTTTAAAATTTTTATAAATAAAAAAAGTCACTTCATCCTTGTAATGGGATGAAGTGACTTTTGTGCCACCCATTTTAGTTAATATAACCTACTCGGCATATTTATACGAAAAATTTTACAAATAAAAAAAACATCTCATCCATTAAAGGACGAAATGTAAAATTTCGTTATGCCACCTAAGCAAAAAAACTATTTAATCAAGGTACAGATTACTCGATACCAGGTCTTTTTAACGGTAGACTACCGGCTACTGCTACTAAAATTTCACATTGCGTCTCACAGACCCATTCAATATAAGCTACAGTACTTGGCTCTCACTAATCCAAATTCGCTTTAACTTTGCTTTTATATCTACTACTTCCGCTCATTGGTTTATTTGATATTTTAATAAATATACATCTTTTTTTTATATCTGTCAATAGTTTATTTTAGCATATTCATTATAGATTTATAATTTTCTTTAGCCTTATCAATTTGAATTTTTGAGGTATCCTTCTTCCTATCCACTTCATCAATCTCGGCATCTAAATTATCTACTTCTTCTTTTAGAGCTAATTCAAATTTTGGTATACTTTCAATTATCCTTTTAATTATATACACATATTCTTCTTCATAAAGTTTATAACATTTAAACTCCCCAGAAGTAAGTCTTCCATCAGAAAAAATATATATAAACCTATCCTTCATGTTATCAGAAAGCATAATTTCCACTTTATGTTTATATAGTCTAAAAGTTGCCTCTCTAACCTTAACAAATATAGGAAATATAGTTGAGAACATAAAAGCCCTATCATCAGAAGAATTATCCAATAGTCCAACATGTGAAAAATCTCTTGAATTTAAGCAATCCTCAACTTCACTAGAAAATATTTTAGCCTTAATACTCATTGAAATTTTTTCTCTTAATTCCTCTTCCTTTTCTTTTGAAACATAATTTCCTATAGAATTAATAATATCATCTAAATAATTTTTTTTTGGTTTCTCTATCATATGACTCACCCCATTAACTTGATTAACTTGTATAACAAAATTATACATACTTCCATTGGAAATTGCAAATTGATCAATTGTTTTAAGTCATGTAAAAAATCTATTAAAATATATTTATAATATCTCTTGATTTAATCTACATATTCAATTATAATTACTATATAATAATTGCTATTCATAGTTTTACATTAAAAAATATGAATATGGAATTTTGAGAGGCGATGTATATTATGTTTGAAAATATTTTAAATGGAGATACTTACAAAAGTTTAGTTAATGGAAAATGGATAGCGAGTAATAGTAACAATACTATAGAAATACATTCACCTGTAGACAAAAGTTTAGTTGGAAAAATCCAGGCTTTTTCAAA
>LIDZ01011580.1_pt9 | contig 46116 bp, 42 predicted proteins | sample 644651 | NCBI WGS metagenome assembly LIDZ01 (sample SAMN03856242, study PRJNA289617) | food metagenome | isolation source: wine grapes on drying loft during traditional withering process | host: Vitis vinifera cv. Corvina | place: Italy: Gargagnago di S. Ambrogio di Valpolicella | collected 2014-01 | reverse complement strand
GCACACGCACACTCACAAGGACACGGGCACGCACATTTCTTCCGCTCGTTAGGCCGCCCCTTCGCAGGCCGCTCATGCTGAACAGCCTCCAGCTTGCCTTCACCCGCCTGGCGCTTGGCCTGATTGGTAACGCCAGGCTTGATGTTGAAAGACTGCCCATGCCCATTGCGCGAACGCCAACTGACAACCGCGCCGGCCAGTGTCTGCAGCAACGAACCGATGGAGTTCTGAACCTCTGGATCCGCCAGACGATTTATCTGAGTCCTGAGGTCTTTGCCCATAGCACGCAACGAGTCGGCGTGACCTTGGACTTTGGTTTCCAGCGCCTCGGGCAGCAGAGTCTCGACAACGTCATTGACCTTGTCTTTGCCTGCGGCGATGTAGAGTTCGGCAACCGCAGCGAACATGTTGCCAATCGAAGCTTTGTGGTCGTACGCCCACTGATCGCGGGAGACGCTGATCAGGTGTACCGCTTCATTTAGGTTGCTTTCGGCGTCAAGCTTGCCGACGACCTTCCTCGCGCCGTGGGCGACCTTGGCCACCTTCTCAAGGCCATCGGCGATCTCGATAAACACGCTTTCGCCCAGTGCCACGGCGCCATCGAGAATCCCGGGAAGCTTGCCCTGCGCCTGACGCACAAAGTCATCAAGGGTCCCGACAATGGTGGCATTGAGGTGCCCGATCAGAATCTCGATCAGCGCATCGCCCAACACAACCTTGCCCGACCGACGCATTTCCTGACGCACCAGAAACAGCATCGGACGAAGGCTCATCCGCGCTGCTGCCATGGTGGGCGGGATTGGCATCATCCCGATCAGATTAATGCCGAGGCTTACCCAATCCAGAAGCTCACGCTCCGGACTTTTCGAGAGGGTGGCGATGTCATTCAGCGCATCGACCAGCGCCATGACGTTGCCCACCACCGGCAGAAACCCGGCCGCGCTTTTGATTCGCTCGAGCGTGACAACCCCGCCACTGATCTCCTGCAGCCAGGCGTCAACGTTGGCCGCACCCGCGCCAACGTCTTCTAGCTGAATCTGATCAAGCGGAACGATCGCCACTTGGGGTTCGCGTTTCTTACCACCAACGGGCAGATTTAAGGGGGGCGCCAAGGATGCTCTCCGTGCTCAAAAACCACCCGGCGCGCGTGTTTGCCGAACCGGGGGCGACGGAGATATCAAGGGCTGTGCCAGTCACGAATTAGCCAAGTAAAATCAATGACTTAAGAGAGGAAAAAGCAGGTGTTAGCGAACGCCGCACCTAAAGACAAAGAAATAGTGCGCAATAAGTTGCGCACCCCTGTGCAACTTCTTGCTCACTCGCCTGCACGCCACAAACGACGTGGCCTCCAGCCGGTCAATCACCCCATTTCCAACAAACGGGTGCGCAACTTCCTGCGCACACCGCCAAGACAGCACCCAGCCGGTCTTCACCAGAAACACCGCATCGCGAACAAGAACACACGGCAGAAAAACGCAGCCAAAAAAAAGCCCCGAAGAATCGGGGCTTTCAGCATTCAGAGCGGCTCAGGCTTCAGCCAGTTGCTCCTCGTACTCCTTCTGATACTCACTGGCCAGCGACTCTTTCTGCTTGTCGTCCAGCAGCTTACCCGCCGACTGGAAGAACTTCTGCTCTTCTTCCTTGAGGTGGTGGTGGACTTTCTCCGACAGCTTCTTGGCCGTCGCCAGCCATGAGGGGCTGGACATATCGGTCTCGTCGAGTTCTTCCATCATTTCGTCCATTTCATGGTGCTCGGAAATGGCATGGCGGCTGAGGTCGATGCCGTTGTCGAACTGCATCAACGGGATATAAAAGAAGCGCTCTTCGGCGGTTTCATGGGCCTGCAGCTCCGCTTTCAGCTGTTTGTAGGCTTCGACGCGTTCCTTGCTGTCGCCATGGGTTTGGATCAAGGCATCGGCATAGCCGCGTTGCCGGTCATGACTTTCTCTCAGGGCTTCAAAAATATTCACGGGTGCTCCTTGGTTCGGCGACGGGCTGATGTGCTTATCCCTAGACCGCAGCGGGTATTCGGCCGTTCCGTTGTACTTCGAGCCTGAACGTATTGCCCATCCCCGGCCAAGATGAAAAACCGCTCCCATACAGCCCGCCGACAGCTCTGATCGAACACTGACGGGCTGACATTCGCGACATGCTGCGTATGATGAGCCCGACGTTTTTCGCAAAAAAGGCTCACCCCCATGATGAAATTTTTCGCCGCGCTGCTGTGCATGTTCACTGGCATGGCCCACGCAGAACCTGCGCTGCTCACCGATCTGGCGCTGCCGTACGTGGCAGCGGCGCCCGCTGAATCCAAAGACAAACCCCTGATCATTTTCCTGCACGGCTACGGCAGCGACGAGCGCGACTTGCTCGATATCAAAAACGATCTCTCCCCGAGCTACACCTACCTCTCCGTGCGTGCGCCGCAGGAAGTCGACGGCGGCGGCTACAAGTGGTTCACCCAGGACACCGATCAGGCCGAATACGAGGGCGTGACCAGCGACGTCGACAAAAGCACCGACTTGCTGCGGACCTTCATCCAGCAGGCCACCGAGAAATATCAGACCCAGCCCGATAAAGTGATCCTGGTCGGCTTCAGCCAGGGCGCGATGATGAGCTATCAGATCGGCCTGCAATACCCGGAACTGGTGCACGGCATCGCGCCCTTGAGCGGCAAGATTCTCGCGTCCCTCCATTCACGTTTGAAACCTGATGAGCGCCTGAAATCGCTGAAAGTGTTCATCGGCCACGGGTCGGCCGACACGCGCGTGGCTTACTCTGGCGCGACGGATGCCAAAGCCGTGCTGGAGAATCTGCTGATCGTTCCGGAATTTCATCCCTACGCCGGGGCGGGGCATACGATTACAACGGCTGAGGTGGCGGACTTGAAGCACTGGCTTCAGAGCCAGTTGAAGAGTAAGGCTGCTGATTGACCCAGAGGGCGCCGGCACTCACATTGATTTATTCGATTGCTATAAATATGTACCGCAAGAAGGCTGGATGCTTTCGTCATCATTTGCTGCTTTGGTACGCGGTGAATGTGGCAACGAGGAGGCAGGGAAAGGGGACTGCTCTGCGCAATCAGCTTCTCAAGTCGAAAACGCGCGAACTGGTTAATCAAACGGTCGAGAAATCCGTCTAGACCAACGCAGGGAGGTGCTCATGAACACAAGGAAACGCAGAGAAAAACTGCAGTCGATCGCTGAGTTCCGTGCCGAAGCGCGCAAGCGCGCTGTTGAAATAATCCCCTCGCAGATGCACTTTCTGCGCGGAGCGCTCAAGATTGAAAGAGACCTTGAACCCGCCGGCCCCATGGCTGGTTTCAGGGGCTGACTCTTCACAAAAAACCGCCGAATCGGCGGTTTTTTCTTGGGCTGCAATCAGCGGCTTACGTCTATGGTCTAAGCATCCTGCGCGTGCCGTGCTCCGTTCTTCATGGCCGTGAGTTCCTCAAAAAACCCAACAACGCCAACACCGGAAACACGCTCCCCACAATGACAATCCAGACCCAGCCACCATGGTCATACAGCGCGCTCGCCACCACCGAACCAATCGCGCCGCCGATAAAGATGCTGGTCATATACAGCGCGTTGAGCCGGCTGCGGCTTTTGGCGTCGAGGGCGTAGACCGCACGCTGGCCGAGGACCATGTTCATCTGCACGCAGAAATCGAGAATGACCCCGGTCACTGCCATGCCAATCACGGCGTATGCCGGTTCGATCAGGCTCGGCAGGAAGCTCAGTGCGGCGAATAGCATCGCGCACAGGCTGGCAACCCGGGTGTGTCCGGCATCGGCCAGGCGGCCGGCGATGGGGGCGGCGATAGCGCCAATGGCGCCGACCAGAGCGAAGAGGGCGATCTGGCTTTGCGACAGGCCGTGATTGCCTGCCAGTTCCAGCGGCGCGGCGGTCCAGAACAGGCTGAAGGTGGCAAACATGCAGGCCTGATAGAACGCGCGCTGTCGCAGGACCGGCTGTTTGCGCAGCAGGGTCCATAACGATTTGAGCAACTGGCCATAGGTGGCCGTGTGCGTCGGCTGATGTTTGGGAATGGTGGTCGCCAGCACCACGCTGATCAGCAGCATCACCGCGGCCGCCGTGCCAAACACCGCGCGCCAGCCGAAGTGGTCGGCGATCAGACTGGCAGCGGGCCTGGCCAGCAGAATCCCCAGCAGCAGGCCGCCCATGATGCTGCCGACCACGCGCCCGCGTGTTTCTTCCGGCGCCAGGTTGGCGGCCAGTGGCACCAGAATCTGCACCGCCACCGAGCTGAAACCCACCAGCAGCGAGGCGATCAGGAACAGATTGGGCGTTTGCGCGAACGCGGCGCTGAGCAGACTGAGAATGGCGACGCCGGTGGTGACGATCATCAGGCGACGGTTTTCCAGCAAGTCGCCCAGCGGCACGAGGAAGAACAGGCCGAGGGCGTAGCCGATCTGGGTGAGCGACACGATGAAGCTGGCCAGGGTGCCGGACAGCCCGATGTCCGGCGCAATCAGGCCAATGATGGGCTGGGCGTAATACAGGTTGGCAACGATCGCGCCGCAGCAGAAGGCGAACAGCATCGCCAGGCCCTTGGTCATCGTGGCGCCGTGGATTGCGGGGGAACTGGAGGTCATGGGGATACCGGTGAGGTCGCAGGCCTGACAGAGACGGCTCTGGTACGGCGTGCAGAATAGAGTGGCGCGAGGTTAACGCTTTTTCATTGCGTTAAGAAGGGGCCGCTGGGCAATCGCGCAGCGTTGGTCAGCGCGGCTTGCGGCCCGAGACCATGACTGCCCATAAGCCGGGCAGCCCCTGATAAGAGTGACGCTCCGGTCGTTCGGCCGAAACTTTTCCGCGTGCGCTCCGGTCACTGCTTACACATACCCCCTCACACCCCATCGGAAATACAAACTATGCCTCGGGCAATCTGGAAAGGCGCGATCAGTTTTGGGCTGGTGCATATTCCTGTGGCGCTGGTGTCGGCAACGTCCCGGCAAGGTGTCGATTTCGACTGGCTGGACAAGCGCAGCATGGATCCGGTCGGTTACAAGCGCATCAACAAGGTCTCCGGCAAGGAGATCAATAAAGAAAACATCGTCAAGGGCGTGCAGTACGAGAAGGGGCGATACGTCGTCATCAGTGAGGACGAGATTCGCTCGGCGCACCCGAAATCGACCCAGACCATCGACATTTTCGGTTTTGTCGACAGCGATCAGATTCCGCTCCAGCACATCGACACGCCTTATTTCCTGGCCCCCGACAAGCGCGGCGAAAAGGTTTACGCGCTGTTGCGCCAGTCGCTGGTCGACACCGGCAAGGTGGCGCTGGCCCATGTGGTGATTCGCACCAGTCAGCACCTGGCGGCGGTGATGCCGCTGGAATCGGCAATCGTGCTTGTGCTGCTGCGCTGGCCTTCGGAAGTGCGCGGGCTGGACAGCCTCGAACTCCCCAAGGAAGCCACCGACGTCAAGCTCAGCAAGAGCGAACTGGACATGGCCAAGCGCCTGATCAAGGACATGAGCACCGAGTGGACGCCGGACGCCGACGAGTACCGCGACACCTTCCAGGATCAGATCATGTCGCTGGTGGAAACCAAGGCCCGCGAAGGCAAGATCGAGAACGTCGAAACTGACGCCGGCGACACCGAGCGCAAGTCGGCTGATGTCATCGACCTGACCGAGCTGCTCAAGCGCAGTCTGGGCGGTCGCAGCGGCGCAGCCAAGGCACCTGCAAAAGCCAAACCGGCCAGCAAAAGCAAAGCCGAGTCCAAGGACGATGCGCCGGCAAAGCGCCGTGCACCGCCCCGGAAGAAGACCACCAAGGCTTCTTGAACGCGAGTCGTGTTGTAGCGTTAAAAGATGCAGCGTTCCAATGCGCAGAGGTTCATCGTCATGGCAAAACCTGTGAGTGAATACACCCGCAAGCGCAACTTCGATGTCACGTCCGAGCCGGCCGAAGGCGAGGGCAAGGCAAGAAGCAAGAAAGGCAAGGCGCTGAGTTTCGTCATTCACAAGCACGATGCGCGCAATCTGCATTACGACTTTCGCCTTGAGCTGGAGGGCACGCTGAAAAGCTGGGCGGTGCCGAAGGGGCCGAGTCTGGACCCGAAAAACAAGCGCCTGGCGGTGCACGTTGAAGACCACCCGCTGGACTACGGCAGCTTTGAGGGCAGCATTCCCGAGGGCGAATACGGCGCCGGCGACGTGATCGTCTGGGATCGCGGCATCTGGCAGCCCCACGGCGACCCGCAGGAAACCTACAAGGCGGGCAAGCTCAAATTCACCCTGATCGGCGAAAAACTCACCGGTGACTGGGCGCTGGTACGGACCCGTTTGCCGGGCAACAGCGACAAGGAGCAGTGGCTGTTGATCAAGGAAAAGGACGACGCCGTGCGCGCGGGCGAAGACTACGACATCGTCGTCGACAAACCTGAGAGCGTGGTCAGTGGCGCAACGGTGGGCGAGGGACGTAACCCGGCCAAGAACGCCAAACGTCAATCGGCGGCGCCTGAACCCGCCAGTAAAACTTCGGCCAGTACGAAGCCCGCAAAAAAGCCAGTGGAAAAGAAAGCCAGAGCACCGTCGCCCAAACAGAAAGGCGTGCCGGCCAAGCTCTCGCCGCAGTTGGCGACGCTGATGGACGCGCCCCCCGAAGGCAAATGGCTTTACGAAATCAAGTACGACGGTTACCGGATCCTGACCCGCATCATCGATGGCGAGGTGAAGTTCTTCACCCGCAACGGCAACGACTGGACCGAGCGCCTGCCGCTGCAGGCCAAGGCCATTGGCGGTCTGAAGCTGGACAACACCTGGCTGGACGGCGAAGTCGTGGTCCTCAATGCCGCCGGGTTACCGGATTTTCAGGCGTTGCAGAATGCGTTCGACATCGACCGCAGCATGGACATCATTTATTACCTGTTTGACGTGCCGTTCCTGAACGGGGAAGACCTGCGCGAGACACCCGTCGAAGACCGTCGCGCGGCGCTGAAGAAAGTCCTTGGGCGACAGAAAAAAGGCCTGCTGCGGTTCTCCGAAGCCTTCTCGGCAGGCCATCGCGACATCATCGAGAGCGCCAGTCTGATGTCCCTCGAAGGCGTCATTGGCAAGCGTGCCGGTAGCGTGTATCAGTCCAGTCGCAATGCCGACTGGATCAAGCTCAAGTGCAAGTTACGGCAGGAGTTCGTCATTGTCGGCTTCACTAAACCCCAGGGCGCGCGCAACGGTTTTGGCGCGCTGCTGTTGGCGGTGAACGAGGAGGGCGCAGGTCTGGTGTACGCCGGTCGGGTCGGCACCGGATTCAATCAGCAGATGCTCGGCGACTTGCTCGAGCAGATGAAGCCGCTGGAACAGGACACATCGCCCTTGGAGAAAAAAGTGACGAGCGTCCAGGCCCGGGGCGTGCACTGGATAAAGCCGACCTTGGTGGCGGAAGTCGAGTTCGGCGAATGGACCCGCGACGGCATCATCCGTCATTCGGCGTTTGTCTCACTGCGCAGCGACAAGCCGGCCAGCGAAGTGGTCCACGAGCACCCGATACCGCCGAAGGACATCAAAGCGCCGTTCAAGCCCCGTGCCGCCAAGGCCTCAGCGCCCGCGAAGAAGTCCGGGGCCGGTGACAATGCTGGCGCCGAGAAATCCAGGCCGACCCGTAAGCGCGCAGGCAAGGACCGCATCGAAGTGGCCGGCGTGATGGTCAGCCATCCCGAACGGGTGATCGATGCGCAGAGCGGTTTGCACAAGATCGAGCTGGCGCAGTATTACGAGTCGGTGGCCGACTGGATTCTGCCGCACCTCGACCACCGTCCCGTGGCGCTGCTGCGTTGCCCCGAGGGCGTGGAAGGCGAGCAGTTTTTCCAGAAGCATTCCGAGCGCATGGCGATCCCCAATATCAAGCAGCTGGACCCCAAGCTCGACCCCGGCCACGCGCGGTTGATGGAGATCGACAGCGTCAAGGCACTGGTCGGCGCGGCGCAGATGGGCACCATCGAGCTGCACACCTGGGGCGCGACCTATGATCAGATCGAGCTGCCGGACCACTTCGTTCTCGACCTCGACCCGGACGACCAGTTGCCTTGGCGCAGCATGATCGAAGCCACGCAACTGACGCTGTCGACCCTTGATGAGCTGGGCCTGGACGCGTACGTCAAGACCAGTGGCGGCAAGGGTATGCACATCGTCGTGCCACTGGCGCGTCGGGCCGATTGGGAGTCGGTCAAAGCCTTCGCCAAGGCGCTGGCGCAATTCATGTCGCGGGAGTTGCCGGACCGATTCACTGCGACGTCCGGGCCGAAGAACCGCGTCGGAAAGATTTTCATCGATTACCTGCGCAACAGCCGCGGCGCCAGCACCGTGGTGGCCTATTCGGCAAGGGCGCGGCCAGGGTTGCCAGTGTCGGTGCCCATCAGCCGTGATGAGCTGACGGAGGTGAAGTCCTCGGCGCAGTGGAACATCGCCAATCTGCAGCAGCGGTTGCGCAAGCTGAAGGCGGATCCGTGGGCCGGTTACAAGCACACCCAGCGCCTGACCAAACCGATGTGGAAACGCCTGGGCGCAACGCCGCCAGCTTGAGGCATCGGATCAGGCGTCGATATGGCGGGTCAGGCTGCGGCGCAAGTCGCCACCGCGACGTTAAATCACTTGACCCCGTCGATCCTTTCGCCCACTTCAGCGGGATAAAACTCTCCCTCAAGCCCGGCGGTCAGCAGGCGTTCACGCACTTGGGTTTCGACCTCCAGGACTTGGTCGGGGTTATCAATGTTGTCGACGACGAGCCAGACGGGCATCACGTTCTGGCCATGGGTGCCTTCGCTGAGCATGTCGTGGGAGAAGACTTGATTGGCGCGCCACAGGCACAGTTCGTCATTGGTGTGGTGGGGTTCGCGCACGGCGGTTGGCGAGGTGAGCCAGATTTCGGTGTAGGGGCGAAGGTCGGCGTTGGCGAGTTCGTTCAGGGTGATGACGGTTTTCATTTTGTGTCCTCCAGTGTTCAAGATGGAGTTGTGACGCATCAGGCCGAGCAGCGTTCCCGCTATTTGCTTCGATGGTCGCGGTATTCGGCGAGATCGAGCGCGTCTGCCTGACGGCAGACTGTGAAGACCAAAAGCGCTGCGCAGATCAAGAGCTTCCCGGCTGAAGCCGGTCCTACGCCGCCGCCGGGGTGCCTCTGGATGCACGCGCTGCTTTTTAGTGGGACCGGCTTTAGCCGGGAAGAGGCCAGTGCAGGCGCTGATGGTCCTGCGGATTTGAACCGAGGCCGGCCGCGTGGGGTCGATTAATCACTGTGCGTTCACGTCAGCCCGACCCGGAGAGATGCCCGTGACCGACCCACACCCGCTCACCCGTAGAAGACTGCTCACCCTGGCAGCCGGTGCCTCGGCGGCGCTGGTGTTTGACGCCGTCAGTCGCCATGCGCAGGCATCCGAAGCGCCGCAACCCGGTCCTTCGCCCGGCCAATCTGGAGAACGGAACATGCTCACGCGAGACATTCCATCCAGCGGCGAAGCATTGCCGATGATCGGTCTCGGCACGTATCGCGGGTTCGATTTCGAGCCCGGCAGCGACGCGTACAAACTGCTGCCCGCCGTGGTGGACCAGCTGTTCCACGCCGGCGGCAGGGTGATCGACAGTTCGCCGATGTACGGTCGCGCCGAGGAAACCACCGGCGAGTTGCTGGCGATCCATCAGCCGCCATCGTCGGCTTTTCTGGCGACCAAGGTCTGGACCCGGGGACGCGATGAAGGCATTGCCCAGATGGAAGCCTCGTTCCGGCTGCTGCAGACCCAGCGCATCGACCTCATGCAGATCCACAACCTGCTGGACTGGAAAACCCACTTGCCGACGCTGCGTCAGTGGAAAGAACAAGGGCGCATTCGCTACATCGGCCTGACGCACTACACCCCGTCGGCCTACGCCGAGGTGGAAGCCGCGCTGAAGGCCGAGGTATTCGATTTCCTGCAGATCAATTACGCCCTGGACGATCGCGCCGTCGAAGCGCGGTTGTTGCCGCTGTGTCGTGAGCGCGGGGTGGCGGTGATCTGCAATCGGCCTTTTGGTGGCGGCGGTTTGCTCGGGCGATTGCGCGACAAACCCCTGCCGGGCTGGGCGGGGGAAGTTCAGGCCACGAGCTGGGCGCAGCTGGCGCTGAAGTTTTTGATCTCTCACCCGGCGGTGACGTGCGCGATTCCGGGTACGGGCAATCCGAAATACATGAAGGAAAACGCCGAGGCAGCCAGAGGGCCTTTGCTCACCGATGCCCAGCGCCAGCAGCTGATGACCCTGATCGGCTGACGCTGCCTACCGCCGGTTGGGCCGTTTCATATCATCGGCGCAAACTGAGGCGATCAGCGTTTGACCGGCGCAGGCAGAGTGACCAGATCTACGTACGCATCCCAAAACTTCTGCTGGTCCACGGCGTACACCACTTTCGCCTTCTGCGTGCCGACGGGCGCGCCCTTCTTGTAGCCCATGGAGCGGCCGTAATCCGGTCCGAAGTGGGCGTCGACGTCGACCCACAGGTCTTTCGACTCAGTGACCAGTTCCGGATGCACCAGGTACAGCGCGGGCAGGCTGTCCCAGGTGAAGCTGTGATGGTTCGGGTCCTTGTCGAACTCAGGCCCAAGCACCGTTTTGTACAGGTCCGGAATCACGCCTTTGCTGGCGACGATGCGTGTGTAGACCGAGGCGTCGAAGATGACCTTTTCGCAGACATCATTGGGGAAAATCACGTGCTCGATGGGCGAGCGCAGGACGATTTTTGCCGCCTCGGGGTCGAACCACCAGTTGAATTCCGCCGCTGGCGTCGTGTTGCCGGGGATCTCGATGGCGCCGCCCATGTACACGATGCGTTTGATCAGCGGCACGATTTCCGGCGCGCTGCGAATCGCCAGCGCGATGTTGGTCAACGGGCCAACGGCCAGGAGGGTCACTTCGTGAGGGTTTTCCTTCACGCTGTCGACGATGAACTGCGCGGCGGATTTGCTGCGCAATGCAGTGTGCGTAGCAAGCCCGTCCGGCGGCGAAACCAATTGTGAGACCGAGGTCGGACGCGGGGTCTTGAACGCCCCCGGCCAGCCTGCGCCGAACAGGGCTTTTTCCTGTTCATAGGTGGCGAAGTCGTGCAGCAGCGGGTAGGCCGCGCCGGAGTACACGCCGATGTCCTTTTCCACGCCCATGCGCTCGACCGCCTTCAGCGCATCGACCTGCTCCTGATCGACCCACGCGTTGCCACTGACAAGGGTCACGCCCAGCAGATCGATGCGCTGTTGCGCGTGCAGTTGCGCCAGCATGATGAAGGCCTGGCCGTCGTCGTTGAGCACGTTGAAATCGGTGTCGAAGATGACCTTTTCCGCCGCCTGCAAGGAGGTCGCGGACAGTCCCAGCGTCAGGGCCAGGGCACAGCTTTTCACAAACGCCTGCATGGTCGGATTCCACAGTTGTTATGGGATGAACGCGATTAGCAGTGTAGGAGCGTGGCTTGTCCCGCGATCGGCTGCGCAGCAGTCGTAAAGTCAGACGCCCTTTGCACCTGATACACCGCATCTACCGGATACACGACGACTGCGTCGCCGATCGCGGGGCAAGCCACGCGCCTACAGGATTTAGATCGATTATCTGTTCACCAGCTTCGCCGGCAGCGCCACCACCAGCAGGCTGCTCAAAATCAAACACCCGGCAAAGAACCACAGTGCGCCCGCGCTGCTGCCGGTGACGTCGATGGCGATGCCCATCATCGAGTTGCTCACCAGCCCGGCGATGTTCGCCAGCGAGCACGCCAATGCGAAACCTGTCGCGGCCGCCCGGCCTTTGAGGAATGTGGCCGGCAGGCTGAAGAACACCGGCACGGCGCCAATGATCGCGGCCGACGCCACGGCGAACAGCGCGACGGTCGCGACCAGGTTATGGGTGAAGAACGGGCTGGCGGCCATGGCCACGGCGCCGATCCAGAACGGCACGATGATGTGCCAGCGACGTTCACGACGACGGTCGGAGCTGGCGCCGATCATCAGCATGCCGATCAGCGCCGCCACGCTGGGCAATGCCGTCAACACGCCGATGTGGAAGGTGTCAGTGACCCCGGCGTTCTTGATGAACGTCGGCATCCAGAAACCCATGGCGTAGGCGCTGAGCAAGATCGAGAAATCGATGCCGCCGAGCATCCACACTTTCAGATTGAAAAACCCGTCGCGAAAGCTGTGTTTGCTGTCCTTGCCCTCGGCATCGTCCAGGCGCAGTTCGCCTTCCAGCAATGTTTGCTCGGCGCCGTTCAGCCATTTGGCTTCTTTCGGGTTATTCGGCAGCGCCCAGAACGTCATCACCCCCAGCAGCACGCTGGGAATGCCCTCGATCAAGAACAGCCACTGCCAGCCCCGCAGCCCGGCCGTCTGGTCGAAATGGCCCATGATCCAGCCCGACAGCGGACCGCCGATGACGCTGGAAAGCGGCAGGCCGATCATGAACAGCGCGATGATGCGACCCCGGCGATAGGTCGGGAACCAGGTGGTCAGGTAAAACAGCACCCCCGGCAGAAAGCCCGCTTCAGCGGCGCCGAGCAAAAAGCGCAGCACGTAGAACTGCGTCGGCGTGCTGACGAACAGCGTGCAGGACGACAGCAAGCCCCAGGTGATCATGATCCGCGCGATCCAGATTTTCGCGCCGACCTTTTCCAGCACCAGGTTGCTCGGCACTTCGAACAGGATATAACCGACGAAAAACAGCCCGGCGCCGAGCCCGAACGCGGTCTCGCTGAAGTGCAACTGGTCGAGCATCTGCAGCTTGGCGAAGCCGATGTTGATGCGGTCCAGGTACGCGGCCAGGTAGCAGAAACACAGGAAGGGGATGAGCTTCCAGGTGATCTTGGTGTACAGCGCTTTGATCGGGTCCACGGTTAAGTTCGCGGAGGTTTCTACATTCGCAGAGGGCATGGGTGTCTCCTGGCGGTTCTTCGACCGGTGAGCGCGGCGGCGGCTGATTTTGCCTGTGTTTGCGGTGTTCTGATATGGGTGAGGCAGGCTGCGAACTTCAGCGGCAAGCCACAAGCTTCAAGCTGCAAGAGAGGAACGCGTGCGCTTCACTTGCAGCTTGCGGCTTAACGCTTGGAGCTCACGGCCCGCAACTGCTCAATGGCTTCCTGCTTACCAACCACATCCCCGTACTTGCTGTCGATGTCGAACAGGTTCGCTTCGTGGGGATCGGGGTGACGGTCGCCCACGCACTCGCGCACGACGATGGTCCGGAAACCGTGCTGCACGGCATCCACCGCGGTTGCCCGGATACAGCCGCTGGTGGAGCAACCGGCCAGCACGACGGTATCGATGCCTTGGGCGTGCAGCATTGATGCCAGTGAGGTGCCGAAGAATGAACTGGCGTACTGCTTACTGATGACGACCTCTTCGGGCAATGGCTGCACGGCCTCGCAGAATGCGGCCAGCGGATTGCCTTCGACCATGTCCTTCATCACCGGCGCTTTTCTCACCCACATGCCGCCGTCCGCGAAATGCGTGGGGTGGTAGCGGATATTGGTGTGCACCACCGGGATGCCGTGTTCCCGCGCGCAGGCCAGCAGCTCGACGCTTTCGGCCACGGCGCTGACCACGCCCGGCGCATATAAAGGTGCACCGGGTTGGGTGTATCCCTGCATGAAGTCGATCATCAGCAAGGCCGGTTTCGCACCAAAACCGATGCGATTGCCCCAGACGCCCTGATAGTTGGCGTCCGCGCTTTGTGAATCGGTCATTGGGTTCTCCTGTTCATCGTTATAAGCCAGGACCGTTAGTTAAGCGGCGTGCCCAGGAAATCGCCGAACGCGGCGAAAAATCCCGGCAGGTTGTCCCACGGAATCATGTGCCCGGCGTTTTCCACCCGCGCGATCAGAATGTTCGGTTGCAGCTGTCGGATCTCGGCCTCGTCTTCCGCCTGAATCACACCCCCACGCTCAGCGACGATGAGCAGGGCAGGGACCGGAAGATTCGGCAGGTCCTGATGGAAATCCACGTCATGGAAGTCGTTGAAGGCGCGGACGATGGCCGGTTCGTAGCAGGTGTGCAGCCACTCGGCACGCAACTGCAACTGCTCCTCGGTCCAGGTCGGGCAGAACGTGCGCATGTCCTCGGCGCTCATGCCCTGTTGCGACTGGCGGATCGAATCGACGTACCACGGCAACTTGGCCGGGTATTCACGACGCCCCGGACCGGACACCGGTGGATCGATCAGCACCAGGCTTTTCAGTCCTTGGGAACAACGAATCGACGCCCGTACGGCAAAACGCGCGCCCATCGAGTGACCGGCCAGGTGGTAGCTATCGATGCCCATGGCGGCGGCGAACGCACCGATGTCATCGGCGCAGGTGTCGACGCTGTAATCCAGATCCGGCCCCGTGGAAGAAAGCCCGCGACCCCTGGCATCCAGCACGTAGGTGTCGAAAGACTGGCCCAGACGTTCGGCAACGAAACCCCAGGTGATCGCCGGGCTGGTGATGCCCGGGATCAGGATCAGCGCCGGTTTGCCCGAATGCGTGTCGCCGCCGTAGCGCAGGTAATGCTGACGGATACCGTTGGCCTGGACGTTGCCGCCATGAATGAATGTGCTCACGCCGCCACCCCCGATTTCAGCGCCTGGCCGTACAAGTCATAGCCGTAGACCCAGGCCGGATCTTCCTGGGTGCGCAGCCAGGTGTTGGCGTTGGAAACCGCTTGCACGCGAGAGGCGCGTTCCTTGCGATTGGTTTCGTAGAGCTGGAACGCGGTGCGGTAGTCGCTGAGGCCGGTTTCCTGCAGGCAGCGGGTGAGCATCGCGGCGTCTTCAATGGCCATGCCGGCGCCCTGGGCCATGTGCGGCTTCATCGGGTGGCAGGCATCGCCGAGCAAAACGAGGCGGCCGCGACTCCACAGGGGCAGCGGGTTCCGGTTGAGCAGCGGCCACTTGGTCACGCTGTCGGTGGACTCGATCAGGGCCTGCACGGTGGGGTGGTAGCCGGCGAAGGCTTCGTACATTTCGTCCCGGCTGCTGTCGACCCAGTTGCCCTCGAAATCCCACGCCGCATGGGGCACGCCGGTGACGTAGTAGTACTCATCGCGCTTGCCGGTGGTGTGATAAACCATCATGTGACGGTCCTCGCTCCACCATTTCACGCAGTTCTCGAACTCCAGGTTGTACTTGGTGAGTACCTCGCTGGGGATCAGCGCACGGTGGGCGACCCAGCCGCTGTACAGCGGTTTCTCATGGCCCAGCAGCTCTTCGCGGATCTTCGAATTGATGCCGTCGGCGCCGATCACGATGTCCGCGTCGGCGTGGGTGCCGTCGGCAAAGTTCAGGCGCACGCCGTTGTCGCGTTCCTCCAGCGTGGTCAGGCATTTGCTGAAATGCACGCTGCCGGGCGCCAGCGTCGACATTTGCAGCGCATGCAAGTCCCCGCGGTGCACGGTGATGTAGGCCGCGCCGTACTCTTTGAGGGAGAACTCGCCCAGGGCGATGCGCGACAGGTAGTCGCCGGTCGCACCGTCGCGGCTGAACCAGAAATCCGGGTGCGAACCCATGTCGCTCAGCTGTTGCTCGATGCCCATGCGCCGGAAGATTTTCATGATGTTCGGGCCCATGTGGATCCCGGCACCGATGCGTGAAAACGCGGGGGCCTGCTCGTAGATGTCGACGTGGAAACCGGCTTTCTGCAACAGCGTTGCAGCCGCAGCGCCCCCCAGACCGGATCCGACGATGGCGATTTTTTGCGTGGTTGGCATGGCGCGCATTCCTTTGTGTTTCATGAGCTCTGAATGACAGGAGCTCTGGATGACGGCGAGGCGAAGAAGGGCTGTCGCGTCGCTGGGTTTTTAAAGTGTATACGCTGATATTTTTAAAAGTGAACCGATATTTCCAGAAACGGCCGGAGGTGTCGCAAACAGACATGTCACTCGCTGTAACCCGTATATGCGGGTATCTGTGTGGTTAGGTAACAGAGTGGCGTGCCTATTGCAGCGGCGTCCGGATTGATGTCTTATCTCTTTAAACAAGTGTGTACGCTTTAAAAAATGCACTGGTCTGATGCGCGACGCCTTGCAATGGTGCATCCGACCGGTCATCCCCCGAGAGGAGAGAAGAGATGCCGGTTAGCGATTGCGAATTGACCCAGATGTTCGAACACGTGCTGAAGCTGTCGAAAGTGGACGCGACCCAGAGCGTGGCGGTGCTCAAGAGCCACTACTCCGATGGGCGCACGGTGCGCGCGGCCATGGACGCCGCCCAACGCCTTGGCGCGAAGGTGTATGCGGTCGAGCTGCCGTCGTTTAATCACCCCAAAGCCATGGGCAATGACATGACCGCCTACTGCGGCGACACCGCGCTGACCGGCAACATCGCGGCGCAACGTGCCCTGGAGGCGGCTGACCTGATCGTCGACACGATGATGCTGCTGCACTCGCCGGAGCAGGAGCAGATCCTCAAGACCGGCACGCGGATTCTGCTGGCGGTGGAGCCCCCGGAAGTGCTGGCGCGCATGCTGCCGACAGTGGCCGACAAGGAGCGGGTGCTGGCCGCCGAACAGGTGCTGAAGGCGGCGCGGTCGATTCAGGTGAAGTCCCGCGCCGGCAGCGATTTCCGTGCGCAACTGGGGCAATACCCGTCCGTCACCGAATACGGTTTCGCCGACGAGCCAGGCCGTTGGGATCACTGGCCCAGCGGTTTTCTGTTCTCCTGGCCCAATGAAGAGACCGCCGAGGGCACGCTGGTCATTGATGTGGGCGACATTGTGCTGCCGTTCAAAACCTATTCCCGCGAGCAGATCACCCTGGAGATCGACAAGGGGTTTATCACCGGGATTCACGGTGGATTCGAGGCGGAGTACCTGCGCGAATACCTGAAGTACTTCAATGATCCGGAGGTCTACGGCATTTCCCACATCGGCTGGGGCCTGCAACCCCGCGCCCAATGGACGGCCATGGGCCTGCACGACAAGAACGACGGCATGTGCATGGACGCCCGAGCGTTCTACGGCAATTTCCTGTTTTCCACGGGGCCGAATACCGAGGTCGGCGGCACCCGCAAAACCCCGTGTCACCTGGATATCCCGCTGCGCCGTTGTGACATATATCTGGACGACCAGGCCGTGGTGCTGGCGGGGGAAGTGGTGGCGCCCGAGGCTTCAAAGGCCTGAGGCAGATATACATCCCACCGCGGACCTGTAGGAGCGTGGCTTGTCCCGCGATCGGCTGCGCAGCAGCCGTAAACCCGACAATCGCGCTCTTACTGACGCACCGCGTTGGCAATATCACTGCCGCTGCGCGCCAGATCGCGGGACAAGCCACGCTCCTACAGTCGATATCGCCTTATCCATACGCGCATCTCTGGCGCAATAAAACACGCTCGTTCCGAAGATTCCCCTCAACCCCCGCAAACGTTACTGTAGCCACCACTTCCCAGATCCTGCCGAACGAGCCATCCGTGTCCACTGACAACCCTTCCAACAATAACTCGTCCTACACCTTCTCCGAGCAAGTGGGCCATTTGCTGCGCAAGGCCTATCAGCGGCATCTGGCGATCTTCCAGCAGAACGTCGGTGATTCGCAGCTCACGGCAGTGCAATTCGTGACGTTGTGTGCGCTGCGCGATCACGGCCCCAGCTCCCAGACTGAGCTGGTCAAGGCCACCGCCGTGGACCAGGCCACCATTCGCGGCATCGTCGATCGCCTGAAAGCCCGGGACCTGATCAGCCTTGAGCCGGACCCGCAGGATCGCCGCAAAGTCATCTGCAGCCTGACCGACAGTGGCCTGCATCTAGTGCAGGAAACCGTGCCCCGCGCCGCGCAGATCAGTGAACTGACCCTGAGCAAACTCAATCCTGCCGAGCGTGTGGCTGTGCTGTTTCTGCTGCGCAAACTGATCGACGAGGGTGATGAATAACGCCGGCTGACGCACCCTTTTAGGAGCGCCCGTGCCCGCGAACACGATCTGCCCACGACATTTATGTGCCTGATCCACTGCATTCGCGAGCAAGCTCACTCCCACATGGACGATGTTCAGTCGGCCAAATCGCGACGTCGAAACGACTGAACCCACCGCCAAAACTCCAACGTCCTACAGCCTTTTCTTCGCTGGCATGCTTCCTGCTCTCGTTTCATGAAGTAATCACTTCATCAAATGCAAGCTACAGCGGGTAACACATGAAGGCTGACACGAGCGAGCTGCAGCGGGCGGCGGAGAAGACCGTGATCCTGAACGTCAACGGTCAGGCCACACGCGTCACGGCAATGCCTGACACGCCGCTGTTACTGATCCTGCGCAATGACCTGCACCTCAATGGGCCCAAATACGGCTGCGGCCTGGGCGAGTGCGGCGCCTGCACGGTGATCATCGACGGCGTCGCCGCACGTTCCTGCGTGTTTCCGCTGGCGGGCGCACAAGGGCGTGAGATCACCACGCTGGAAGGCATCGGCTCGCGAAACCGCCCCCACCCGGTGCAGCAAGCCTTCATCGACGAACAGGCCGCGCAATGCGGCTACTGCATGAACGGCATGATCATGACCGCCAAAGCCTTGCTCGACCGCAACCCGCACCCCACCGAAGCGCAGATCCGCAACGAACTGTCGGCCAACCTGTGCCGCTGCGGCACGCACCTGGAAATCCTCCGCGCGGTCATGCGTGCCGCCCGTCATCAGCCCAGCCCGGATCCCGTCCAATGACCCAGACTTTGCCCACGCGCGATGAATTGCTCGCCCAAAATGGCGTGCTGTTGATCGTCGACGACATCCTGCCGCCGTCCGGTCCGGTGGCCAAAGGCGGCATGCCCACGGTCCGGCCCATGGAGCTGGGGCTGTTCATCGCCATCGATCAGAACAGCCGCGTCTACGCTTTCAACGGCCACGTCGACCTCGGCACCGGCATCCGCACCTCGCTGACACAGATCGTCGCCGAAGAGCTGGACCTGCAGATGGATCAGGTGACGATGGTTCTGGGGGACACCGAGCGTGCGCCGAATCAGGGCGCGACCATCGCCAGCGCCACGCTGCAGATTTCCGCCATTCCGCTGCGCAATGCCGCCGCCGAGGCCCGGCGGTACCTGCTGCAGCAGGCCGCACAGCGCTGGGCGGTCGGCGTGGATTCGTTGGTGATTGAAAGCGGGGCGATCAAGGCGCAGGACGGTCGCGAACTGACCTTTGGCCAACTGCTGGTCGATCAGCGCGTCGAGTTGCGCATCTCCGGCAATGCGCCACTCAAGCGGCTGGAGGACTACAAACTGGTGGGGCAGGGCGCCGCCCGTGTGGACATTCCGGGCAAGGCCACTGGCGAATTGACCTACGTGCACGACATGCGTTTGCCGGACATGCTCCATGGCCGCGTCGTACGTCCGCCCTACGCCGGTTACGACACCGGCGAATTCGTCGGCACCAGCCTGCTGGACGTCGACGAATCTTCGATCGCGCACATTCCCGGCATCGTCCGCGTGGTGGTCATTCGCGACTTCGTCGGCATAGTGGCGATGCGTGAAGAGCAGGCGGCCAAGGCTGCGCGCGAGCTCAAGGTCACCTGGAAGCCGTGGCAGCATCTGTTGCCGGACATGAGCAACATCGAGCAGGCGATTCGCGACAACCCGAGCATTGAGCGCGTGGTGCTCGATCAGGGCAATGTCGAAGAGGCGTTGGCTCAGGCCAGCGAGCGGATGACGCGAACCTATCTGTGGCCCTACCAGATTCACGGCTCCATCGGACCTTCGTGCGGGCTGGCGGACTACAGCGAAGATGGCATTCGGGTCTGGTCCGGCACGCAGAACCCTCACATGCTGCGCGCCGATCTGGCCTGGCTGCTGGAATACCCTGAAGAGCGCATCGACATCATCCGCATGGAAGCGGCGGGTTGTTACGGGCGCAACTGCGCTGACGACGTCTGCGCCGATGCGGTGTTGCTGTCCCGCGCCGTGGGCCGGCCGGTGCGCGTGCAACTGACCCGCGAGCAGGAACATGCGTGGGAGCCGAAAGGCACGGCCCAGTTGATGGAAGTCGACGGCGGGCTCAACGCCGATGGTGGCATCGCCGGTTATGACTTCAGCACCCGTTATCCGTCGAACAACTCGCCGACCCTGGCCTTGCTGCTGACCGGGCGCGTGGAGCCGGTGGCGACGATGTTCGAAATGGGCGACCGCACGTCGATCCCGCCGTATGACATCGAACACATGCGCGTCACCATTCACGACATGGCGCCGATTGTGCGGGCGTCGTGGATGCGCGGCGTGTCGGCGCTTCCCAATACCTTTGCACACGAGTCCTACATCGACGAGTTGGCGTTCGCCGCCGGCGTCGACCCCGTCGAATACCGCCTTCGTTATCTGCACGACGAGCGTGCCGCCGAACTGATCTGTGCCACCGCCGCCCGGGCCGACTGGGCGCCGCGCACCCAACCGATGCAGATCCCGGAAGAAGACGGCGTCTTGCGCGGGCGCGGTTTTGCTTACGCGCGCTACATCCACAGCAAGTTTCCCGGCTTCGGCGCGGCCTGGGCGGCATGGGTCGCGGACGTGGCGATCGACAAGCACACCGGCGATGTCTCGGTGACCCGGGTGGTGATCGGCCACGACGCCGGCATGATGGTCAACCCCGCGGGCGTGCAGCATCAGATTCACGGCAACGTCATTCAGTCCACCAGCCGCGTGCTCAAGGAGCGGGTGACGTTCGAGGAATCCACGGTGGCGAGCAAGGAATGGGGTGGCTACCCGATTCTGACGTTCCCGGAAGTGCCGAAAGTCGACGTCATGATGATGCCGCGCCAGGCCGAGCCGCCCATGGGCGCCGGTGAGTCGGCGTCGGTGCCGAGCGCGGCGGCCATTGCCAATGCCGTGTATGACGCGACCGGGATTCGCTTTCGCGAGCTGCCGATCACGGCGGAACGCATCCTTGCCGCGCTGAACAGCGCAGGCACGCAGGCCAACAGCCAACCCCCGCAATCGCCGAAAGCCAAACGTTCGAAATGGCTGTTCGGTTCGTTGTTCGTAGCTTTCGGTGCGCTGCTGGGCATGGCCGCGACCGCATTACCCTGGCGTGGGGAAATCGCGCCGATCACGCCGCCTTCATCGGGCACCTGGTCGTCGGCGACCCTGGAGCGCGGGCGTTTGCTGGCAGCGGTCGGCGATTGCGCGGTCTGCCACACCGCCCCGAATGGCGCCAGCAATGCCGGCGGGCTGGCGATGCAGACGCCGTTCGGCACTTTATACAGCAGCAACATCACCCCGGACCCGGAGACCGGCATCGGGAACTGGTCCTATCCGGCGTTCGAAAGGGCGATGCGTGACGGCATTAGTCGCGATGGCAAACACCTTTATCCGGCGTTTCCCTACACGGCTTTCAGAAATATCGAAGACGCCGACATGCAGGCGCTGTACGCGTACCTGATGTCGCAGACACCGGTAAAACAGGTTCAGCCCGCCAATGACATGCGCTTCCCCTTCAATGTGCGACCGTTGATGGCCGGTTGGAATGCCTTGTACCTGCGCAAAGGCGAGGTGCAGACGCAGCCCCAGCAAAGCGCGCAGTGGAATCGCGGTCAGTATCTGGTCAATGGATTGGGGCATTGCGCAGCGTGTCATTCACCCCGGGATCTGCTGGGGGCGGAGAAGGGCGGCACGTCGTTTCTTGCGGGCGGCACGGTGGACGGTTGGGAAGCGCCGGCGCTCAACAGCCTGTCGAAAGCGCCGACGCCGTGGACCGAGGATCAGTTGTTCAACTACCTGAGCAGCGGGTATTCCGATGCCCACGGTGTGGCCGCTGGGCCGATGGGGCCGGTGGTCTCGGAACTGGCGAAACTGCCGAAGAGCGATGTGCGGGCGATTGCGGTGTATCTGGCGGCGTTGAATGAGCCGGCGTCTGGCAGCGCTGATGCCCGTCCGGCGACGGCGACTCGTCTGGCAGAGATGCCCAGCGTTTCGCCCCAGTCTTTGAGCAATGGCCAACGGGTGTTCGAAGGCTCGTGCCAGGGGTGTCATGCCGACGGTCTGGGGCCGAAGCTGTTTGGCGTGAGCCCTTCGCTGGCAACCAACACCAACGTCCACAGCGCGCTGCCGGACAATCTGATCAAAGTGATTCAGCAGGGAATAGACAAGCCGGCGACGGCAGATCTGGGTTACATGCCGGGCTTCAAGGACAGCCTGTCGGACACCCAGATCAGCGATTTGGCGGCGTACCTGCGCAGCCGATTTGCGCCGAATGAACCGCAGTGGACGGGGTTGTCAGAGAAGGTGGCGCATTTGAAAGCCAATCCCGGAACGCACTGATTGGGTAAGCCTGAGGGATTTACTTGCTCTTCAGGAACTGCGCTGGACCTGTGCTGAATAAAGTCCGTGTGGGAGTGAGCTTGCTCACGAAGACTGCATTTCAACCGCTAAATATCTGGCGGATGTACTGGCCCCTGTGGGAGTGAGCTTGCTCACGAAGACTGCATTTCGACCGCTAAATATCTGGCGGATGTACTGGCCTCTTCGCGAGCAAGCTCGCTCCCACAGTTTAGATGTGTGGCGTCTGAGGGGCCTTTGCCACCCCGCGCATCACCAGGTCCTGAATAAACGCCAACCAGTCCGTGCGCTCTCCTTCCGCGGCCATGTCCTGACCCAGGAACGAGCTGAGGGTGTGCAGGTTGGAGTTATAGAAGTAGCACAGCGACGCGATCATCAAATACACGTGCTTGATGTCGAGGTCCTGCCGAAACAGACCCTGCGCCTGACCGGCCTCGATGATCGGTCTGAGCACGCCGACGGCTTCGCCTGACAGGCGTCGCAGCTCACCGGACTGGCGCGCGTGCTTGCCCTTGTGCAGGTTCTCGATGCTGAGGATGGCAACGAATTCCGGATGGCTGACGTAATAGTCCCAGACGAACGCCACCAACTGGCGCAGCGTCTCCACTGGCGTCGACGGATCCAGTGACAGCAGGCTTTCGGCGCGGTTGAACTGCTCGTAGGTGTGCTCAAGCACCTTGACGAACAGCTTCTCCTTGCTGCCGAAATAGTAATAAATCATCCGGTCGTTGGACTCGGCTTCGGCGGAGATCTTCTCGATGCGCCCGCCGGAATAGCCGTCGCGGGTGAACACCGTGATCGCCGCCTGGAGAATGCGCGCCCGGGTCTGATCGGCCTGTTGCGCGCGCACGCCGGTGCTTTTGCCCATGGGCTTACAGAATCCGGTAGAGCAGGCGCTCGACGCGGACCCGGCTGACACGGCGCAGGAAGGTGCGCACGCCGACCGGGTATTCGCTCAGGGTGTCGAGCTCGTCGAACTTGCCGACCCGATGGGTATCGCGCATCAGCAGCGCGATCTCTTGCGCGCGTGGCTTCAGCCATTCGCCCTTGGGGTCATCGATCAGCACGGCGTTTTCCAGGTCCAGCTGAAAGGCCCGCGGGTTCAGGTTGTTGCCGGTCAGCAGGGTGTAGCGGTCGTCCGACCACAGGCCCTTGAGGTGATAGGTGTTGTCGCCGTCTTTCCACAAATGAATATTCAACTGGTGCTTGGCGATCGCCGTCTGATGCTTCTGCATGAAGCGACGCAGGCTGATCTCGTACAGATACGGCAGCGCGGAGATCACCTTGAACGGCTCCTCCGGCGAAATGAAAAAGTCGTTGGCGGTCTTGTCGCCGATGATGATGTCGACCTTCACGCCTCGCTTCAGCGCGCGGTTGATCTCGCGCTTCACCACCAGCGGCATGTTGAAGTACGGCGTGCACAGCGTCAGTTGCTCGTTCGTCGCGGCGATCAGGTCGCAGAGGGTTTTGCTCAGCGGGTTCTTGTTGCCGATGCCCAGCAGCGGAATGACGCGGAACCCACCGTTGTCCCGCACACCGTCGTTGACGTCATAGCTGGCGCGTTTGAGGTGCTGACGGAACTGACGAATCTCCCCGCGCAGGCTGCGTGAGCTGGGCGGCGAGGGCAGGTCGAGGCGATGCACCGCGTCAGACGGCAGAATATCCTGCTGCACCAGGCGCTGGAACGAGTCCGCCAGGCCTTTGCTGTCGATCAGGTGATAGCGATCGAGCCGGTATTTGCCGAGCTTGTGCAGATAGACGTTATTGATGCTGGCGCCGCTGTAAATCACGCAGTCGTCGATGACGCAGCCCTTGAGGTGCAGTACGCCGAACAGCTCGCGGGTTTGCACCGGCACGCCATACACCGGCACTTCCTGGTCGTGTTCCAGGTTCTGCGCCTGATACCACGCCGAGTTCCCGGCCTGTTTGCCGGCGCCGATCAGGCCGCGTTGTGCGCGGAACCAGTCGACCAGCACCACGACGTCCAGCGCCGGCCGCGCAGCCTTGGCGGCATACAACGCATCGAGAATTTCCTGGCCGGCTTCATCTTGCTGCAAGTACAGGGCAACGATGTAAATCCGCCGGGTGGCGGCGGCAATCTTTGCCAGCAGCGTCTGCCGGTAATCGGCGGCACTCGGCAGAATCGTGACCGCCGTGCCGGAGGATTCAAAACCGCGCAGCGCTGCAAGGGTAGAACGTCGGAAGGGAGCCCGCATAAGCCTCTCGATGGGTCGGATCAACAGCGCACGAGCTTACACCAGAGTGCGCCCTCTGGTGGTTTTGGCAGCGTTATCCGTGAGTTGTTCAGCGGATTATCAGCCTCGGCTCAGCCCTTGAGGTCTCGCCTTCACCTCATACCTTCAGGACCAGCTTGCCGCTGTTTTCGCCCTTGAACAGCATCTGCAGGGTTTCGGGGAAGGTCTCCAGGCCCTCGACGATGTGCTCTTTGCTCTTCAGCTTGCCCTGTGCCAGCCAGCCGGCCATTTCCATCCCGGCTTTGGCGAAGTGTTCCGCATGGTCCATGACCACGAAACCTTCCATGCGTGCGCGGTTGACCAGCAGCGACAGGTAGTTGGCCGGGCCTTTGACGGCTTCTTTGTTGTTGTACTGGCTGATGGCGCCGCAGATCACCACCCGCGCCTTCAACGCCAGGCGCGTCAGGACCGCATCGAGGATGTCGCCGCCGACGTTGTCGAAATACACGTCCACGCCCTTGGGGCATTCGCGTTTCAGGGCGGCGTGGATGTCCTCGTTCTTATAATCGATGGCGCCGTCGAAGCCGAACTCATCCATCAGCGTTCGGCACTTTTCCTTGCCGCCGGCGATGCCGATGACCCGGCAGCCTTTGATTTTGGCGATCTGCCCGGCAATGCTGCCCACCGCACCGGCCGCGCCGGAAATCACCACGGTGTCACCGGCCTTGGGCTGGCCGACTTCGAGCAGGGCGAAATACGCCGACATGCCGGTCATGCCCAGCGCCGCCAGGTACACCGGCAACGGCACGAGCTTGGGATCGACCTTGTTGAAGCCCTTGGGCTCGCCGACGAAATAATCCTGCACTCCCAGCACGCCCTGAACATAATCGCCCACCGCGAATTTCGGGTGCTGCGACTCGATCACCTTGCCCGCACCCAACGCGCGCATCACCGCACCCAGCTCGACCGGTGCGATGTACGACTTGCCCTCGTTCATCCAGCCGCGCATGGCCGGGTCCAGGGACAGGTATTCACTTTTCACCATGATCTGTCCCGGGGCGAGGTCGGCAACGGGCACGGTCTGGAAGGTGAAATCTTCACGGGTGGCAGTACCCACCGGGCGGCGCGCGAGGAGGAATTGGCGGTTGTTCAAGGCAGTCATGACAGGCTCTCGTTTGCGGTGGCTGAAGGTTTTACGGATCGCAGCAGTGATAGACCGTAACGGTCCGGACAGCAAGGAATGCCACTCTACCGAATGCCCGCCGATCCATGCTGCTGATGGCGCACTTCGCGGATCATCATCGCCACCAATGGCCCGGCAACCGGCCTCCTGATAGTGCTGACGCCGATTGTGTCGCGACCGCTAAGCTGCGGCGCATCACAGGCGTTTGCCGAGCCCTCCATTAATAAGTACAAAAAGGACGATCCCATGAGCATGACGTTTTCCGGCCAGGTCGCGCTGGTCACCGGCGCCGCTGCAGGCATTGGCCGAGCGACCGCGCTGGCGTTCGCCGAACACGGCCTGAAAGTGCTGGTGGTGGATCTGGACAGCGCGGGCGGCGAGGGCACGGCCGAGTTGATTCGGCAGGCGGGAGGCGAAGCGCTGTTTCTGCCGTGTGACGTAACCAAGGACGCCCAGGTGCAGCAGATGATGGCCCAGGCCGTGGACGCTTACGGCCGCGTCGATTACGCCTTCAACAACGCCGGCATCGAAATCGAGCAGGGCCGCCTCGCCGAAGGCAGTGAAGCCGAGTTCGACGCGATCATGGGCGTCAACGTCAAAGGCGTCTGGCTGTGCATGAAACACCAGTTGCCGCTGATGCTGGCCCAGGGCGGCGGGGCAATCGTCAACACCGCATCGGTCGCCGGACTGGGCGCGGCGCCGAAGATGAGCATCTACAGCGCGTCCAAGCACGCGGTAATCGGCCTGACCAAGTCGGCCGCCATCGAGTACGCCAAGAAACACATCCGGGTCAACGCCGTGTGCCCCGCAGTAATCGACACCGACATGTTCCGCCGCGCCCACGAAGCCGACCCGCGCAAGGCCGAATTCGCCGCGACCATGCACCCGGTCGGCCGCATCGGCAAAGTCGAAGAAATCGCCGCCGCCGTGCTCTACCTGTGCAGCGACGGCGCCGCGTTCACCACCGGTCACTCACTGGCAGTGGACGGAGGCGTCACGGCGTTCTGATCGATCAGGCCCTTTCAGCAAAAAAGCACACTGGCGCTCCCTGCGAGGTATTCAGCTAAGCTCCACGGGCTGTCCACCCTCAGGGAACGTCGATGGATCATTTGTGGTTCGCCTATCCGCTGATCAGCGCTGCCGTGCTGCTGGTCATCGACCTCACGCTCTGGCAATGGCTGCACCCGCGCTGGCTGCGGCGCAAGCTGGCGTGCCGGCTTGCGCTGTTCGTGCTGTTCAGCATGGCGTTGCTTGATGGCGGGCTGAGTCCGCTGTATCCGGTGCCCGCCGATTGGTCCGTTCCTCGGCATGTGCTCGGCACCATCCTGACCATCGCCTGGTGGCTGTTCGGCGCGCGGACCCTGACCGTGCTCGCGGTCGTGGTCATGGAGCCACGGATCGGCGGCAAGGGTCATCTGCTGCAAGACGTCATGGGCGCGATCATCTTTCTCGTCGCATCAGTGGCGGCGGCCGGCTACGTGCTCGACCTGCCGGTCAAAGGCCTGCTGGCCACCTCCGGCGCCGTGGCGATCATCTTCGGCCTCGCTGTGCAAAGCACCCTGGGTGATGTGTTCTCCGGCATCGTCCTCAACGCGACCAAGCCGTTTCGGGTGGACGACTGGATTCGCGTCGATGACATCGAAGGCAAGGTCATCGAAATCGATTGGCGCTCCACCCACCTGCTGACCGCCGAAGGCAGCATGGCCGTGATCCCCAACGCCATGGCCGCCAAGACCCGCATCGTCAACTTCAGCCGACCGGACCATTTCCACTCCGTCACCCTGTCCATCGAGCAGTCCATCCGTCTCCGCCCCAGCCTGGTGCTGGACTCCCTGGAGAAAGCGCTGCTCGGCTGCCGCGAGTTACTGGCCCAGCCCGCGCCGTCGGCGGTGGTGGTCAAGTCCGGCCTGCGCATCGTCGAATATGAAGTCACCGGCTACGTGAAGTCCCGGGACCGGCGTTCAGCAGTGCGCAATCAACTGTTCGACCTCATTCACCGGCAGCTCGCGTCCACCGAAACCCGCCAGGACCAGCAACGCCCCGCGACGCGACAGTCTGCCGTGCTCAACACCGTCAATGCGCTGCGCATGCTCAGCGACGCCGACCGCGCACAACTGGAACAGCACATGCGCTTGGGCGCCTATCCGGCGAAAGACATCGTGCTGGCCGAGGGCGTGGTGCCTGATGCGCTGTTCATTATTGAGTCCGGGGTAGTGTCGGCTTCGCTGCAACGGCCGGATGGCTGGCTGGAAGTAGGGCGAATGGGGCCGGGTGAGCTGCTGGGTGAGACGGGTTTTCTGGACGCGACCCCGACGGTGGCGCGTTTTTGCGCGTACACCGACTGCATGATTTACCGGATTGACAAAGCGGATCTGGAGCCGTGGTTCGCGGAGCATCCGGAGTTGATTGGGGCGTTGGCGGGGTTGGCGAAGTTTCGGGCGAAGGCGCGGGCGGCGATGTTGGAGGCTAAGCCGGTGGTGGCTGATACGGGAGGGTTTGTTAGTTGGTTGCGTAAGAATGTCAGGCGGTTTGAGGTGACGCGGGGGCAGGGGGCTGATGATAAGAAGCGCTGACAAAGACCAGCCGTATTTGGCTCTTCGTCCATCACTGCCAGGCAGGAGCTGTCCCTGGAAGTCCGTTCACCGTAACTTTTCGTTTGCTTGAAATTCATTAGCATCCTGTTCTTCCTGTTTTCACAGTCGCGTGAAAAACTACGCGCTGTTTGCGCTGAATGTTTGTCATTTTTGATTGAACCACGGATGGACATCATGGATACCCAGCAAGAAAACACCCTCGAACAATCACTCAGGATGGCGGCGGATGAACCGGCCCATCGACCTGACTTTTTCACGACGCTGTTGAATTCCACCGTCTACGTGCTTGGCACTGCCGGGACCGGCAAAGGTCATGTCACGCTCGAAGCGGGTAGCGATATCAGCATCGCGAATTGGCACAAAGCTGACGGCTCCCCGGTCATCCCGTTTTTCTCTTCATTGCAAACACTCCAGGCATCCATAGAGAGCGAAGAGTCCTACGTAGAGATCCCGGCAAGATCGCTGTTTGAAATCACACTGGGCGCGCCGCTTTTCCTCAATCCAAAGTCTCCTTACGGTAAAGAGTTCTTGCCGGAGGAAGTGCGCCATTTGCTCTCCGACGGGATCGGCCAGAAGCCGGCGCAGCGCACGGTCGAAAAAAACACGAACGTACTGCTCGGACAGCCGTCGCAATACCCGTCAAGGATGGTCAATTCGCTCACGCAGTTACTCGCCAAACATCGCAACGTAAAACGTGCATTTCTGGCGTTGATGCATGACGCATCGGTTGATCAAAAGCCTCATCTGATCATTGGTATTGAAGCGGACGGAGACATTGAACGAGTCATGCGCGAAGCCGGTAGTGTTGCCGGAGATACCGCTCCGGATGGCGAACCCGTTGACCTCTATCGCGTGACCGAAGGGGGGGAAGGCCTTAGCGACTACTTCCTCAAGGAAACCACGCCTTTCTATGAAAGGAAGTCGGCAGGGTGGCTGCGATCATTGCTTGGCTTTGTTAAAGCGTGAAAGAGATCGAACCAAGACAATGTCACAGTCTTTTCTACCAGATGTGAGATCCGAATCAGTTCGCCAAATCGAATGTAGCGGCCTGTCGTTTTCGACCACACAAATTTACCAGCGCGTTCTTGCTACAAGGCGCTCAACTTGAGGTTTAACCTTGGGACTGTTCTCCAAAATATTCGGAAAGCCATCCGGACCTGTTCTCTACACTCTGTTTTCGGTTCGCCCCTCAAGCGATCTGGGCGCGTGGGCCGCCAGCTTCCCGAACCACACAGAGGTTGTGGGTTACTCAAGCCTCGGCCATTTCTTTCTTCGCAACCCACACGACTCAGAGTACCTCGTGCTGCACCCTTTCAAGTGCGCGGCAAAGTCGTACGGAAGCCACCCGTCAGTCGAAGACTTTGAAGCGGAGGTACTAAAAGAGCCGGGGTTCGAGCTGTATGTGTTGGATTCGGACCACGTTGCCGATCTATTCCGACATCTGGGCCCCCTTGCCGAAGATCAGGTCTACATCGCGCAGCCGTATCCGTTTCTCGGCGGCAGCGAAGCCCTGGAGACGTACGAAAAGGGGGATGCCTGGGTCTTTATGAACATAGTGGCCCAAATGCACGACCTCGACGGCGGCTCTTGAAAGGCCGCCCATTGACGCCGAACGACGGTGGAATCACGTACGGCAGGGCATCCCATCCTGTGTGACTGGTCGGAAGACGCCTTGTGAGCCAGTTAGGTCTGCACTCCATCAAGGAAGACGCATGAGCCAAATCGACATTCAGCTGGTCACCCATCTGCCCACACAGATTCGGGCGCTAGAGAAAGAGGCGGTTCGCGAGGGCTTCAGGTTCCTTACCCGCCTGATTGACGAATGGAACTCAGGAGCAAACCGCTTCGATGCCCCCGGCGAGTGTCTGATGGCTGCGTATCGAAACCAGCAGCTGATAGGTATCGGAGGCCTTTCAGTTGATCCCTATACCAGAGAGAACATCGCCAGGCTGAGACGGGTCTATGTCAACGCTTCATCAAGAGGGCATCACGTTGGAAGAACGCTGGTAACGGAGCTTGTTGCACATGCCGCTCTGCGCTTTCAGAGCGTGTGCCTTTTCACGGATACCGCTGAAGGCGATGCGTTTTATCTACGGTGTGGCTTCATGCGGATAGATGATGATCATGCCACCCACGTAATGTTCTTAAACGACATCTAACTCAGACCAGCAAAAAAAGGTGACGGGTTGATTTTTCAAGCAAAATAAATCAGTCCCCTTATCTCAGTCCGGATTTATCTTCTAGATAGAATCAATTGATCGTCTTATTAGTCCATTTCCACGCGTTATCGATTTCGATCGAGCAGACTGCGTGCCTCAGAATATTTATCGACTCGTTAAAACGCTCGTATCGTCAAGGGCTGGCTGAAAGCAGTTGGCAGCAATGTATGGCACTCAAACTATTAAGCGTACGAGGTCGCCCTGAGTTTGACGTTTCATGGTAACGGTCGGCAAAAGGGTGTTGGTAGCGAGCGAAAGTTTCCGGTCGCGTCAGGCAAGGCTCGGCTGGATTGATCTGATGAATTGCTACCTGTGCGTATCTGCAGGAAGGAATCGCGCATTGATGTTCAGCCTCAATTAATAATGCTCATTGAATTCCCATCGGCACTGTGGATCAAGTTACGCCGAGTCTTTCTTATCTCAGGGCCTTAAAGTGAAGTTAAAATTCGCGTCACTATACTATCTGTAGATACGGCGCTCAAGCTCAGTTCGATTATCGCCGCCGCAGAAAGACTTTGAAATTGAGTCAAGCAACGAAAGCACTTGGCTTTCAATTTCGTAGAAATCTTTCTTTGGCATAAACTGGAGGTTAAAGCCAATCTTTTTTAATGCCTGGATCATTTCTGCTTGGTGATCCTTGTAAATAAACGGACCCTTTGTAGCTTTAAATGAATTAAAATTTGAATCAGAAATAACTTTATTCACTCGGCTGATAAATTCGAAGTAAGTCTCAGACACGGACATATCGCCACTTCTTGACTTAGAGTAAATAAGGCCGTAAATTTTATGAGGGTCGAATGAAGATATTGAAAGTAAGTCTCTCTTCCTTACCTCTTCAGCGAAAAAGCTCTGAAATAGTGATAGATGGGATATGTGATTTGTGAAGTGTGAGGATTTTAGTGTAGACAGATAACTGAGCAGCGCAACAAAAATTGCGCCAACCGTAGCGACAATCACAATGAGGTCTAGTGTCGACTTAGCAACAGCAAAAGCCGAGCTATAGCTTTCATACAAGCTTAAAAAGCATTTATTTGAAAAACATAATGGTAGTGAGTAGAGCTGGTCAGTAAAAAAAATTGTCACGAAGACCGTCAGAAAAATACAAAGCCCTATCATTCCGATCGAGACGAGCAAAATAATTAAGTTTCTAAAATATGGATGTTTGCTTGCAAAAGCATCTCTCGTCGCTCTACAGAATGACACTATAGATCTAAACATCCTTATCAATTACATCCTCGCTTTTCGGCTTCAATTTCTTTAATTTAGATCTCAGCTGTTTGGAAGTTATGTCATATACACGATTTAAAACTATCAGTCGCTCCATAACTCGATGGAATCTAGACTTATACCAGTGCGTATGCCTTTTAGTATCAAAGTCTTTTTCCAGACGTGCAACCATATCTTTAGCCCGATTCACATCACGCCTTGAAGGCAAAGGCTTAATAGAGTTCAGCCTTGCGAGAAGCGGCTCGTGTTGATTGTGGCCAACTCGAAGAAGCTTATTTACCCTCCCCATACAGCGATTATAATCATGCCTATAGTCGTGAGAAGTTCGATAACCCGGTTGCACTGCGAGGGACTCTAGGTTGCGAACTGCTGCCCTTATCCGGCCCACCTCATCGGCAGGAAGTCGCGGCGTGTCGAAGCTAACTCTCAATCCATGAACCGTCAGTGGTTCCGTTGAGGTCCTAAATACTCTGGTCTTACCCTCGTTTATAGGAAGATCTTTAGCAGTTAACATATTGCTAATAATTTGCAGTGCATACGTAAAATCGGTATTAAGCGATTTTGACGATACAGTTATATCGTCTACTAGCCTAGTGTATATAAGCCCCTTCCTGTTGAGGCGCTCGACAACATCGCCTTCGACATCATACAGACACAAAGAGGCTATGTAGCTAGAAGTAAGGCCGCCCTGAACAAGATGTGAGTTATGGCAGCACAGGTTGGTAAGAATTCTAGACACTTCTTCGTCATACTTAAGGAACTTACTGAATATAGAAAAAACTATATCCTGATGGATGTTGTCAAAAAAACTCGACACGTCAACCTTTAACAGGCTTTTCGCACCGCAGTGCCTTCCTGCGCAAGAAACATAATCCTTGCTATCGTAGGCGTCATTATTTTTCTGATTTGGTACTGAGCCGTATATGAAGTGCGGCCATCTAATCACGTAATGATTGGAGAAAATTGCGAGATTTATTCTTTTTTGGAGCTTTCTCAATAACCTGTGAGGGTTGTAAATGGGGCGTGTTATTCCACCTGCTTTCTTAATATGCTCTTTCCTGGTGTACCGATCCTCTGGGCTCATGGCTATAACAGAGGCAAGAAACTCATCCGATATGCGCAAGAGTTCGCATAGGTTTTCCCGACTGCTAACAGAATTTCTTGAGATTTTCTGTGGGTTTGCAAGCATGGTAACCAATCCATTGGATATAAATGTGAGCCATACCAACCCATGACATAGGGTAAAGAGAAAGATGTTGCGTTCATCGAAACCATCCGCTGAAAACCACCATCTTTCTCATGGTAGGCCCACCGTGAAGCACTCCAGCGGGACGCGGGGGTCGGAGACTGCCGGGGCCCTCTCCTCATCAGTTCAATACTTTCGCATTGAATGCTCATTACTGAGCTAGCCAGCGGATGTCATGTCTCGAATGCGGCAAATAGGCGATACGCCCATGCGATTTGCAAAATACACCATTTTCTTAGGTTAGCAACAGATTTCTGATCTTCATCAGCCGCTACTATTCTGATACGGTCGCCGCTTCTCAGGGCGGGGATCCGCGACCAAATCCTGTAACGCTGGTGATTGCATGTTCGCCACGAGTGTCCGGACATACCTATAGCTGCCACTGACATATCACCACAAAGCGGCTGCGCCCATACATCAAGAATGCATTTACCTGGGACTACGTGCTGCTGATCGTGAGTGGTGCGTTCGAACCACGAAAATATTAGTCATTGCGCCGCATGTCCCCCGGACCACGCCGCATAACTCGAATTCCTAAAATACGCTGCCCCAGCACTGATCCACCAAGATCCACTACCAGCGCGCATCCACTAAGTCGCAACCACCTATGCAGTCGATACCACACAGCACGTCCCCATTCCCCACTAGATTCACTCCCCCCACTGCTCTACATTGCACCATCACCAAACACCCGCCGAGCCTCCAAAAATGCCTGCCTCCCGCCCAACCCTCCACCCCCAAGTCCTTCGCGCTGGCGACGCCGTAGCGCTGGTGTCCCCAGCCGGCCCGGTCGCCGAAGCCCGGGTGGAAGCAGCCGTGCGGGAACTGACCTCCTGGGGTTTACTCCCCCGCGTCTACCCCCACGCTCTGGACAACATCGGGTTCCTCGCAGGCACCGACGCCAATCGCATCTCCGATTTAAACGACGCCCTGGCCGACCCCGAAATCCGCGCCGTCCTCTGCAACCGCGGCGGCTACGGCGTTCAACGCATCCTCGGCCAACTCGACTACGACGCCGTCCGCCGCGACCCGAAACTAGTAGTAGGTTTCTCGGACATCACCGCCTTGCACGCCGCACTCTGGACCCACACAGGCCTCGCCACAGTTCACGGCCCAATCGCCGCGCAGCTGGAAAAAGGCGGCATCTTTGCCAGCACGCTCAAGCACGCATTGATGTGCACCGAGCCTTCCATCATTCATGCCGACCCGGCCGAACCCACTTTCACCGTGCGCACGTCGGGTTCGGTGGAGGGCGTCCTGCTTGGCGGAAACCTGAGCATGCTGAGCACCTGCATCGGCACGCCGTTCATGCCGGATCTGGAAGGCGCGATCCTGCTGCTCGAAGACGTTGGCGAGCTGGCGTATCGGGTGGACCGCAATATCACTCACTTACTCAATTGCGGGATTCTGCAACGACTCGGCGGTATCGCGTTGGGTCAGTTCAGCGAGCCCGGTCACGGCAATAACCCGATCCGGCCGCCCGATGTCTTGATCGAGCGTCTGGGTGATCTGGGCATTCCGGTGCTGGGCGGTCTGTCCATCGGCCATGGCGACCCCAATCTGGCGGTGGCATTGGGCAGTCGTGCGGTGCTGGACACCGAGGCGGGCACGCTGACGGTGGCTGCGGCCACGCGCTAGTACGACGATCACCGTTCTGGAAGCGACTTCGATCTAGCTTTTTGCCATCGTTCTGCCGTCAAGACCTTGTTTTGCCCCGTGGGCATTGCGAATCTTCACGGATATTGATTGGCCGTGCGCGGGTGGCCTTGCCATGTGCGCCCTCAAGCTGTGGAGCGGAAACTGATGATGTCGGCCGTGAAGACGCGTTTCGCCAATCTGGGGATGGCCAAGAAGCTGGGCATCGGGTTCGTGCTGGTGCTGCTGTTGACGGCGCTGGTCGCGGCCATCGGGGTCTGGTCGTTGCGGTCCATCAGCGCGCATTTCGACAGCCTGAAGGCGATGACGGCACTCAACGGCGACGCGAATCGCGTGCGGTTGCTGGAGCAGGATTACGCCTTGCACGGCGATCCGAAGGTGGTCGATCAGGTTCACACCGGGCTCGATGGCTTGAATGCCCAGGCGGAGCAGCTCAAGGCGGGCGCGCCGATCAACGCGCAGGTGATGGGCGAGGTGCAGCAAGCGCTGGTGGCCTATCGTGCGTCGTTCGACGAGTTCGTCAGTATCAGTCAGAGCAAGGACCTGGCGCTGGAAATGGCCAGTTGGTCGGTGTCCAGCGTCGCCAATAACCTGGACGTGTTGCAGGCGGGGCTGGCCGACGACGGTGCTTACACGCTGAAGGATTCCCAGGGCCAGCAGGGCGCGGAATTCATTGAGCAGGCCGGTCAGGTCAGCCAGGTGTCGAAACTGATGATGCAGGCCATGGATGAAGCCCGGGTGCGCCTCGACAAGAGCCGCAAGACGGGCTCGGGCGAAGAGGTCAAGACCGGCAAGATCGAGCAGGCGGTTCAGGCCCAGGAACTGGCCGAGCAGCTCAAGGGCGTGATCAAGGACGCCGGTTACCTCACGGTGCTGACCGAAGTGGGCGGGCACATCAGCAATTTCAGCGACAAGCTCTACGAATACACCGGGCTGCTGGAGTCGGAAGCGAAGGTCTCGCAACAACTGGCGAGCAACGCCAAAGCCGTGGTGCAGCAGGTCAATCAGGCCTATGACGCGGAAGGCCAGTCGATGCAGAGGGAGTTGCAGGCCAACGCGATGATGATCATCGGCTCGTCCTTGTTGGCGCTGCTGGTCGGGCTGATCGCGGCGTTGGTGATAACGCGCCTGATCGTCGCGCCGCTGCGCAGCGTGATTGCCACGGCCCAGCGGATTGCGGCCGGGGACCTGAGCCGCACCGTGAACGTCACCCGCAAAGATGAAATCGGCCAGTTGATGCAAGCGATGCAGCAGATGGGCGCAGGCTTGAGCACCATCGTCAGCGGGCTGCAGGCGGGCATCGAGCAGTTGGCGACGTCCGCCGATTCCCTCTCGGCGGTCACGGAGCAGACCAATCTGGAAGTCAGCAGCCAGAAGGAAGAGACCGAGCAGGTGGCGACGGCGATGAACCAGATGACCGCCACCGTTCACGACGTCGCACGCAACGCGGAGGAAGCGGCGCTCGCGGCGCAGACTGCCGACACCAAGGTCGATTCCGGCCAGGCCGTGGTGCGCCAGAGCATGCAGCGGATTGAACAGTTGGCGTCGTCTTCCCGTTCCGCCAGCGATTCGATCGAGAAGCTCAGCGCGGAAATCCACAACATCGGCACAGTGCTCGGCGTCATCAAAAGCGTCGCCGAGCAAACCAACCTGCTGGCACTGAACGCGGCCATCGAAGCGGCGCGGGCGGGGGAGCAGGGCAGGGGCTTTGCGGTGGTAGCCGATGAAGTTCGCGCGTTGGCCAAGCGCACGCAACAATCCACGGAAGAAATCGAGCGGCTGGTTACCCGCCTGCAAAGCGGCGCCCAGGCGTCAGTGGCGCAGATTCAGAGTAGTGGCGAGCTGGTCAAACTGGCGGTGAGCGACGCCCTCCAAACCGAGAGCGCGCTGGGCAGCATTGCCGCGGCCGTGTCGATGATCCAGCAGATGAACCAGCAGATTGCTGCGGCGGCGGAAGAGCAGAGTTCGGTGGCGGAAGAGATCAACCGCAGCGTCACCAGCATCCGTGCCAGCGCCGATCACTCCGCGCTGGCGATGCAGGGCAACGCGGCTTCCAGCATCGAATTGGCCTCGCTGGGGTTGGAGCTGAAAGGCATGGTCGGGCACTTCAAGCTGTGAATTCGGCGGCCCGTTTCTTGAGCCGCTTTAAATAAGACTCAGGCCTTGCGGCCGTTCAATATCACCAGCGTCAACACGCCCGCGACGATGCCCCAAAACGCCGAACCGATGGAAAACAGCGTCAGCCCCGACGCGGTGACCATGAAGGTGATCAGCGCGGCTTCGCGTTCCTTGGGCTCGTTCATGGCCACGGTCAGGCCGTTGATGATCGAGCCGAACAGGGCCAATGCGGCAATCGACAACACCAGTTCCTTGGGAAATGCCGCGAACAATGCCGCCAGTGTCGCGCCGAATACCCCCGCGATGGCGTAGAAAATCCCGCACCAGATTGCCGCCGTGTAGCGCTTGTCGCGGTCTTCGTGGGCGTGGGGGCCGGTGCAGATGGCGGCGCTGATGGCCGCGAGGTTGATGCCGTGGGCGCCAAAGGGCGCAGTGATCAGCGAGAGGATGCCGGTGGCCGTGATCAGGGGCGAGGCGGGGACCTGATAACCGTCTGCGCGCAGCACTGCGACGCCCGGCATGTTCTGCGAGGTCATGGCGACGACGAACAGCGGGATGCCGATGCTGACGGTCGCAGCGATGGAGAACGAAGGCGTGGTCCACACCGGCATCGCCACTTCGAGGGCGAAGCCGCTGAAGTTCAGCAGACCCAGCATGCCGGACAACGCCACACCGACCAGCAAGGTGACCAACACGGCGTAGCGTGGCGAATAGCGTTTGACGATGAGATAGGTGAAGAACATGCCCAGCACCAGGCCGGTACGGTGTTGCGCGGCGACGAAGATTTCGCTGCCGATCTTGAACAGAATGCCCGCCAGCAGGGCCGCCGCCAGTGACGTCGGCAGACGCTTGACCAGCCGTTCGAAGCTGCCGGTGACCCCGCAGATGATCACCAATACCGCGCAGGTGATGAACGCGCCGATCGCTTCGGGGTAGGCGACGCCGCCCAGGCTGGTGATCAGCAATGCGGCGCCCGGCGTCGACCATGCCACGGTAATCGGCGAGCGATAGCGCAGCGACAGGCCGATGCTGCACACCGCCATGCCCATGAACAGCGCCCAGATCCACGAGGAAATCTGTGCCGAGGTCAGCCCGGCAGCCTGACCGGCCTGAAACATCAGCACCAGCGAACTGGTGACGCCGGTCATCATGGCGATGAAGCCGGCGACGATGGCGGAAGGCGAAGAGTCGGTCAGCGGTCGCAATGGCGCGAGGGGCACGTCAGTCATGCGGATCTATCCTTGGCGCAACGGTTGAACAGAGCAGCCAGCCTATACGCAGTGGTCATGCCCCGTTGCAATACAGCCATCGGCGCAATGGTCGGCACAGTTTCGGCAGTGCCCTGTAACGCGGCCGATCAGCCGCGGGTCATCGTGTTGCCAAGCGCCTGGTTCACCGCCATCCAGCCGTCCACCGCTTCACGCCCGGCTTCGGCGAACACCCGTTGCAACAGCTTGACCTGCTCGCGGCGCAACGACTCTTCAAACGTGCGGCCCTCGGCGGTCAGCTGCAGCAGGCGCTTACGTTTGTCGTCCTCGGGCGCGACGCTGAGCACCAGTTCCATCTCGATCAACTGCCGCAGCGGTGTGTTCAGCGCCTGCTTGCTCACCCCCAGCTTGCCGAGCAGTTCCTTGACGCTCAGCCCCGGATAGCGGGCGATAAAAAACACAATGCGCTGGTGCACCCGACTCAGGCCACGGCGGTCGAGCATTTCATCGGCTTTGGCAGTGAACGCCTGGTAGCCGAAGAAAAACGCTTCCATGGCAATTTGCTGGGTCGATGAATTTTTAAGGTCAAGCATATTGACGTATCCGTGCGCGGCATCGTAATTTCGGTCAAGCAGTTTGACGTATTCCCCTTTCTTTCCGCCAGCGGTGATCCGATGCCATTTTCCGAACGCGTTACCCGTTTGAAGAGTTCACTGATTCGCGAAATCCTCGCCGCCGCCCAGCGCCCGGAGATGATGTCGTTCGCGGGCGGATTGCCGGCCGAAGCCATGTTGCCGAAGAGTGAATGGTCTGACATGCCGCGCAGCATCGGCCAGTACGGCATGAGCGAAGGCGAGCCGCAGTTGCGTGAGGCGCTGGCCGCCCAGGCGCGGGCGTTGGGCATCGACTGCGACGCGAGTCAGGTGATGATCGTCAGCGGTTCCCAGCAGACGCTGGACCTGGCCGCCAAGCTGTACATCGACAAGGGCACTGAAATTTTGCTCGAAGCGCCGACCTATCTGGCCGCGCTGCAGATCTTCCAGCTGTTCGGCGCCGAATGCCTGACCGTCCCGCTGCTCGCCGAAGGCCCGGACCTTGCAGCGCTGCGTCAGCGACTGGAGCAGCACTCGCCGTCGTTCGCGTACCTGATTCCCACGTTCCAGAATCCGTCGGCGGTGCGTTACAGCGAAACCGCGCGGGATGCGGTGGCGGCGTTGCTCGACGAATTCGGCGTCACCCTGATCGAAGATGAGCCTTACCGCGAGCTGACGTTCGACGGCGGCAGCGCGCGGCCCATCGTCAGCCGCCTGAAAACAGCCAGTTGGATCTACACCGGCACCGTGTCGAAAACCCTGATGCCGGGGTTGCGCGTCGGCTACCTGATCGCCACGCCGGACCTGTTTCCGCATCTGCTCAAGCTCAAGCAATCGGCGGATCTGCACACCAATCGCGTGGGGCAATGGCAGGCGTTGCAGTGGATCGGCAGCGAGCACTACGAGCAGCATCTGCTGGAGCTGCGCAGCTTCTACCGGACCCGTCGCGATGCATTCGAAGCCGCGCTGCAGCGGCACTTCGCGGATCTCGCTGAGTGGAACAGCCCTCAAGGTGGACTGTTCTTCTGGCTGACCCTTAAACACAAGCTCGACACCCGCACCTTGCTCGACAGCGCGCTGGCGCAGAATGTGGCGTTCATGCCGGGCGAGCCGTTCTTTGCCGACCCGGACGCCAACCCGGGGTATCTGCGGCTGAACTTCAGTCACATCGACCCCGAGCGCCTGGACGAAGGTTTGAAGCGGCTGGCCGACGTCATTCGGCAAACACAGCTTTCACAGGCGGCCTGATACATTACGCACACGCACGACCGGCAAGACTGACGGCACACGATTGAGGGGAGAGGGTTGATGTACAAGGTTTACGGCGATTACAACTCGGGCAACTGCTACAAGATCAAGCTGATGCTCAACCTGCTCGGCGCGGAATACGAGTGGGTGCCGGTGGACATTCTCAAGGGCGAGACCGAAACCGAGGCGTTTCTGGCGAAGAACCCGAACGGCAAGATTCCGGTCCTTGAGCTTGAAGACGGCACCTGCCTGTGGGAGTCCAACGCGATTCTCAACTTCCTCGCTGAAGGCACGCCTTACCTGCTCACCGAACCGCGGCTGCGCACGCAAATGCTGCAGTGGCAATTCTTCGAGCAGTACAGCCACGAGCCGACCCTGGCGGTGGCGCGCTTCATTCAGTTTTATCTGGGGATGCCAGAGGAGCGGATGGAGGAATACCACTCGCTGCACCGGCGCGGTAACAAGGCCCTGAAAGTCATGGAGCAGCAGTTGCTGCGCACGCCGTTCCTGGTGGGCGACAGTTTCTCCATCGCCGACATCGCGCTGTACGCTTACACCCATGTTGCCGATCAGGGCGGCTTCGATCTGGCGCAGTTCCCGGCGATTCAAGGGTGGCTCGCCCGGGTCAAGCAGCAACCGGGTTATGTCGGCATGCTGGACTGATGTGTGGCGCTGTTCACTAAAAGGAGATGAGACATGCAGTACAGGATGATTGCGGTGGGAATGTTGATGGCGTTGGGCATCGGCTGCTCGGCCCAGGCTCAGGACTGCGACGCCAATCAGGCGTCGATGAATCAGTGCGCGAGCCAGGATTACAAGGCGCTGGACGCGGAATTGAACACCCAATACAACGCGCAGATGGGCTACCTGAAGACGCCGGCGCGCAAGAAGGCGCTGCAGGATGCGCAGAAGAAGTGGATCGCGTTTCGTGACGCCGATTGCCAGTATCAGGCCGGCAAGCGAGCAGATGGCGGGAGCATGTGGCCGCTGGTTCAAGCGCAATGCTTGTCAGCGCAGACCAAAGTGCGGGTTGAGCAATTGAAGGCGTATACGGCGTGTCGCCAGGAAGGTTGCCCGAAGTAAAGGCGTAAGAGGCCAGGACATTCGCTAAATCTCCAGCGGTTGAAACGGCCCCTTCCCGGCTAAAGCCGGTCCTACTCAGCGCATGGGGTGTGTCAGTGGGACCGGCTTTAGCCGGGAAGAGGCCAGTCATTACACTGGATCTCTACCGGCAGGCACGCCGCCTTCGCGAGCAAGCTCGCTCCCACAGGTTTTGCACAATGGCTGAGAGGCCGGATCCCATAGGTTTTGCGGAATGGCTGAGAGGGTGAGTCGATCGCCGATCACGTTGGAGCGGCGTTGACGCATCGGCTATGTAAGCAGCATCGTCAAATCGCGGAGAATCGCTTCTCCAGGTAATCAACGATCACCTTCGATTCATACATCCACACCGTCTGACCTTCTTCCTCGATCCGCAGGCAAGGCACTTTGATCCGGCCGCCTCCACTCAGCAATGCCTGGCGATCCGGCTCGTTGTTCTTCGCGTCACGAAGGGCCACGGGCACGTTCAAACGGCGCAGCGCCCGGCGGGTTTTCACGCAGAACGGGCAGGCGTGGAACTGATACAGCGTCAACGCTTTCGCCGACGCATCGACGGTAGCCTGCGCTTCGGGAGAACGCTTCTTTTTGCTCGGCCGGGTCAGAAAATCGCCCGCGATCACGAGCTGTCCGAGACCGACTCTCACTGCTTTCATCAACACGCTAAAACCTCACTCGGCGGCACGAACCGCCAGACAGCCGCAGCCTGGTGCTGCGGCCTTCAGGACGCCGGGATCATTTGATCAGGCTGAGAAACTCGGTGCGGGTCGCGGCGTTTTCGCGGAATTCACCCAGCATCACCGACGTGATCATCGACGAATTCTGCTTTTCGACGCCGCGCATCATCATGCACATGTGCTTGGCTTCAATGACCACCGCCACACCCAGAGCGCCGGTGACCTGCTGAATGGCTTCGGCGATCTGGCGGCTGAGGTTTTCCTGGATCTGCAGACGACGGGCGTACATGTCGACGATGCGCGCGACCTTCGACAGGCCCAGCACTTTGCCGCTCGGGATATAGGCGACGTGGGCCTTGCCGATGAAGGGCAGCAGATGGTGTTCGCAGAGCGAATACAGCTCGATGTCCTTGACGACCACCATTTCGCTGTTGTCGGAGCTGAACAGCGCACCGTTGGTGACTTCTTCGAGGGTTTGCTCATAGCCGCGGCAAAGGTACTGCATGGCTTTGGCTGCGCGTTTCGGGGTGTCGCGCAGGCCTTCGCGGGAGACGTCTTCGCCGAGTTGACCGAGGATGGCGGTGTAGTTCTGTTCCAGAGTCACAGGGGTGTGTTCCGTGTGGGTTCAAAAAACGCAGGGTTGCAGGCCTGCAAAGGCGCACATAGTAGCGTAGCTGGACGCGCAGGGGTACGGCAGGCGGCCCGGGCCCCTGCGGCATGGCGCCGCCGGGGCAGTGTCAGCTGACCTTTACCCAACCTTTACCGAGGGGATATGTCGGAATATGTCGGCGTGATGTCTGACGTAACGGGTGACAGATGCCCGGATGAAGAGAGTGCTCATGATGGTTAGCCGAATCGCGAAAATCGCACTGGTGATTGCCCTGGCGTCGTCGGTTTCGGGGTGTTTTTTCGGACCGGGTTGGGGCCGCCACGGCGGTGGCTGGCACGAACACCGTTATTACGACGGCGGCCCCTACGATGGCGGGCGGGGCGGTTATGGGCCCGGACCTGGACCTGGGCCGGGTTACTACCGCCGCTGATTGTCACTGATCATTTGAACGCGTAAAGCAAAGGCTGCGACGGCATTACCTGTCCCTCGCGGCCTTTTTTGTCGGCAGCTGCTTCGTACCTGTTTCGATACCTGATCGCTACCAAACCACGACGCGGATTCACGGGCGTGCGCTGTCAGAAGCAGCAGGTGATGAATGCCTGAGATCAAGCCCGTTTTGAGAGAGAAAACGAAATGTTGAGTCGTATAGCGAAAGTCGCGATGGTCATCGCGGTGATGTCAGCCATGTCCGGATGCTGGCCATTCTGGGGCCCGGGCGGGGGAGGCCACGGTGGTCACGGAGGCGGTGGCGGCGGCGGTCACTATGAAGGTGGCGGCCCGGGTGGTGGCGGCGGTGGCGGCGGTCCTGGTCCAGGTCCGCGCTGATCGGATAAACGCTCAATGAGCGGTGGGAGCGGGCGGGTTGGCGCTCCCACCGGGACTGGTCAGCAAGTCCCCGCGTTACTCGTCACGCCCTTCCATCATGGTCCGCTTGAGGATCACGTACACCGCACCGGCGCCGCCATGCTTGGCGATGCACGATGCAAATCCCAATACCTGCTGATGCTGACGCAACCACGTGTTGACGTGGCTCTTGATCATCGGCCGCTTGCCGTCCAGCCGCACGGCCTTGCCGTGGGTGATGCGCACGCAGCGCACTTCAAGCTTGGCCGCCTCGGCCAGGAATTCCCACATTGTCTCGCGCGCCATTTCGACGCTCATGCCGTGCAGGTCCAGGCTGCCTTCGAAGCTGATCTGCCCAAGCTTGAGCTTGCGCATCTGGCCTTCCTGCACCCCGTCACGGGCCCAGTACAACGTGTCTTCTGGGCCGACATCGATCACGAATTGGTCTGACAGGCCATCAACGGTAATCGTCGCATCGGAACGCACGGTGGCCGCCTGACGAAGCTTGGCCAGGTTCTTACGGTCGGTTTTGGGTTTTCCTACGTCCGCATGTTCAGTCTTGATGGGCTTTACGCCGCGAATCTCACTTCTGAACAGGGAAAAATCGTCGTCTTGCATGGTGGTCTCCGCGAAGGGGGCCAGTTTAACCGCGTCACGCCATAATCGGCGCGACTATCGATGATTTAGACTCTCGATGATTAAACGGCAGCGGATGACGCAAAGGTCAGTCGTGTTTCTTCATCAGATGGGGAGACATGTTGAGTTCACCGGCACGACGACGGCGGCGGCGACTGCGGCGCCAGAACCAGATACCGACGTACAGCATCAGCAAACCGACAATCACCGTCACCACGGCGCCCGCGGGACTGGCGTTGAGTTCGCCCAGCGCAACAGGGTTGCCGATCAGACTGGCAATGCCGGCCATGGCCAACAGCACGCCAGCGGTGGCCAGAACGGCCGAAATCGCAGCGATTATGCGCATCCGCCAGCTGCCCTGGCCCTTGGGGCGCAGGCGACGGGCATCAAAACCATCGGATATTTTCATTCCGATTTCCTCTATGAGTATCGGCGCTCTGACCAGCGCAGTGTGGGGGTGGTTCCCGCCTGGCCAGGTTTCAGGGGCATCACGCATTGATTACGGATAGGCGGTCAGGTGAACAGGATTACCCTGCCTGACGACTGCATTTGTACGCCTTTTCTTCAGGAACTGCCGGAAAATGATCCGCGCGAGGGGCCTGCGCAGTCAGCTCGGTTGCAACAGCTCCTGTCGAGGGAGGAATCAGATCAGGTCTTTGGTCAGCGCCAGTTTGGCGAAGTTGTCGTTCATGATTGCCATCTCCGCCTGCTGCACCAGCTCGGCTTTGATGACACCGCTCGGGGTCGGCAGGTCGCGGGTGGCGCAGGCGTCTTCAACCAGCGTGCAGCGAAACCCGTAATCCTTGGCCGCGCGCACGGTGGTGCTGACGCTGGAGTGGCTCATGAAACCGCAGACCACCAAGTCCAGACGGCCACGGCTTTCCAGCAAGCTGTGCAGGGTGGTGCGGTCGTCGGTGGAGACCGTGCCATTCAGCGCGTTGGGCAGGCGTTTTTCGATGATGACTTCATCACCCTGTGGCTGCAGTTCGGGGACAAATTGCCCGCGCTCGCCCTGGGGATCGAACATGCCGCCGACGGTGCCGAGATGGCGCACGTGAATGATCGGCGACTTCGCAGCACGGGCTGCGGCGACCAGTTTGACGATGTTGTTGATGGCGTCCTGAACGCCGGTCAGGGCCAGGGGGCCGCTGAGGTATTCCTTCTGCGCATCGATGATGATCAGCGTGGCATTACTCAATGTCGCCGCTGCGTATTCACGGCCACTGAGTTGAAACATGGTCTTTGGACCAGTGTTTGAAACAGACATCGGGGGGCTCCTTCGAGTGGGGCTTTTGCCACATTGTCCACTGGCAGAGCGATTCTGTGAATCGCCGTGCGCACAGACCTCGCTATTTTGCCGGGCTTCAAGCCGTCGAGCAGGTCGCGGTTGCTGTCATAGTGCCTGCAAAACGAGGCAAAGACTGCGGAAAATTTTGCGCGGGGCCGTCGCGCCCGGTGCGGGATCGTTTGTTGCGTGGATGGCTGATAGAATCGCCCGTCGTTTTTTCAAGGAGTCTGCCGTGATCACTTCCCGCCTGCGCACCCTGCGCGATCATATCCGTTGGGCTGTCAGCCGATTCCACGGGGAAGACCTGTTTTTCGGTCATGGCACCGACAACGCGTGGGACGAAGCTCGCCAGCTGGTGCTCGGCGCCCTACACCTGCCGTGGGAAATTGCCGACAGTTACCTGGATTGCAACCTGGAAGACGAAGAGCTGGTGGCGGTTCAACACTTGATCAAGCGACGCATCGAAGAGCGCGTGCCCACGGCGTATCTGCTGGGTGAAGCGTGGTTCTGCGGGATGTCATTTATCGTGGATGAGCGCGTGCTGATTCCGCGCTCGCCCATCGGTGAACTGATCGAGCAGCGGTTCGCACCCTGGCTGGCCAGCGATCCGGCCCGCATTCTCGACCTTTGCACCGGCTCCGGCTGCATCGGCATCGCCTGCGCTGACGTGTTCCCCGACGCTGAAGTGGTATTGGCGGATCTGTCGTTCGAGGCGCTGGAAGTGGCGAATCAGAACATCGAGCGCCATGGCGTGGATCAGCGCGTGTACACCGTGCAGGGCGATGGTTTCGACGGCCTGCCGGGCCAGCGTTTTGACCTGATCGTGTCCAACCCGCCGTACGTCGATGCCGAAGATTTCGCCGACATGCCCGACGAATACCAGCACGAACCCGAGCTGGCGCTGGCCTGCGGTGACGACGGCTTGAACCTGGTGCGGCGCATGCTGGCCCAGGCAGCGGACCATCTGGAGGAAAAGGGCTTGTTGATCGTGGAAGTCGGCAACAGTCAGGTTCACGTCGAAGCGCTGTACCCGGAAGTGGATTTCGCCTGGCTGGAATTCGAGCGCGGCGGCCACGGCGTGTTCATGCTGACGGCCGAGCAGTGCCGCAATCATCAAGACCTCTTCGCGGCGCGGATCTAGTCAGGCCATCCGCGGGCCTCTTCCCGGCTAAAGCCGGTCCTACTGACTGAATGCAACTGTAGGACCGGCTTCAGCCGGGAAGGCGTCGGTTA
>LIDZ01001051.1_pt1 | contig 46133 bp, 71 predicted proteins | sample 644651 | NCBI WGS metagenome assembly LIDZ01 (sample SAMN03856242, study PRJNA289617) | food metagenome | isolation source: wine grapes on drying loft during traditional withering process | host: Vitis vinifera cv. Corvina | place: Italy: Gargagnago di S. Ambrogio di Valpolicella | collected 2014-01 | reverse complement strand
GATACTATGGGAAGAATGCATTCAGATGCACAATTCGCAGGATCATCATCAGTTCCAGCTCACGTTGAAATGATGGGTCTTATCGGAATGGGTAACAACCCAATGGTTGGTGCTACAGTTGCAGTTGCAGTTGCTGTTGAAGAATCATTCAATAAATAAGATTTTAATTGTGTACTATGATAATAGAGTTCCAAAACTAATAAAATAGTTTTGGAATTAAATTAATAATTAAGCCCCACATTAAGTCCTAATCGGCTAGATGTGGGGCTTATATTTTGTCACATAAGGAAAAATACAAATCATTTCCCAAACCTTTAATTCATACCCATAAAGCATCAGTAAAGTGTAGAAATAGAATTAAGATATTAATTAGAGATTAAGTCAAAGATTATATTATATGAAGCTAAATATAAAGCTATTTGTATATATGGAGATTTTTTGGAATAAATGATATAATTATGAAAACATTTATTGATAAAAGAATACAATTAACTAATAGCTATCATAAATTCAAAGGAGGGATTTCTTTGAATTCAGTAGAATTAATAAAAACTATTTCAAATATTGTAAAGGAAGCGGTTATATGCGTCGATTTCTATTAAGCAACACTCTTAATACACGTGATTTAGGTGGCTATCCAATAGATTGTGAAAAAGTAACAAGATACAATGTATTCCTTCGTAGTGATGTGCCAATTCAAGTATCGGATGGTGATATAGAACTATTATTATCTAGCAATATAACAACAATAGTTGACCTCAGAAGTGATGATGAAGTTCAAAGCAAACCTTGTGCTTTTGAAAATGATAAAAATTTCCAATACTATCATTGCAAAATGCATGGAGATGGATGTTTACCTGCAAGTGTTGAAGCTGTTTCAGATTCGTATTTTGAGATGGTAGACGAGCAAAAAACTGTACTTAATATCATGAGAGTATTTGTAAAAGCTAAAGGCGGTGTTTTCTACCATTGTACCGCTGGGAAAGATAGGACAGGGGTAATTTCAGCATTGCTACTATTATTATCTGGTGTTTGTAAAATAGATATTTTAGATGATTATCAGATTTCGCAAGCATATCTAGGTTCTATGATACAAGATTTTTGTAAAAAGAATAGTGCTGTTGACGTGAATATCATAACTCCCAAAGCAGAATATATGGATAAATTTTTGAATATGTTTGAGCAAAAATATAACACAGTAGAAGAATATCTTTCTCAAATTGGGTTAAGTGATAGTGAAGTATTACAATTAAAAACTAAATTAATAAACAGTGTGGTATGAGTATAATATTTATAAGAGGAGCAGAAAATGATGGATTATAATAAAATTATAAAGGAAAATTCTATATTAGAATCAAACAGATTAATATTAAGACCATTTTCTATAGATGATATAGAGGATGTGTTCTTATATGCCAGTGATAATATTGTAACAAAATATTTAACATGGCCATCTCATACGGATATAACACAAACAGAAAAAACAGTAAAAGAACTTTATATAGATAAGATTGGAACCTTTGCAATTGAATTAAAATCAGAGCATATATGTATTGGGTGTATTGATTTAAGACTATGTATTGAGCATAATAAAGCAAGTTTTGGTTATGTATTAAGCAGGAAATATTGGAACAACAATTATATGTCGGAGTCTTTGAATTTAATATTAAACCTTTCATTTTCAAAGCTAGAATTGAATCGTGTTGAATCTACACATTATGTAGGGAATGAAGGCTCTGGCCGTGTTATGCAGAAATGTGGAATGAACTACGAGGGCAAAGGTTTACAAGAAGTAAAAGTTAAAGGTAGATTCTATGACGTTGTTCATTATGCAATTTTGAGAGAGGATTGGATTAATGCAATGAATATTAGTAATTAACTTAAATTTATAGGAGGTAAAATAAAATGCAAGATTTGATAGAAAAAGATTTTGAACTAATTGAAAAAGCATCTGAAACTATAAAAAAGAATTATGATAGCATAAAATACAATCATACAGTTGCAGTGGCAGTTAGATGTAAAAACTGAAAAATTTATACAGGAGTGAATGTATATTCCCTTCATGGTGCTTGTGCTGAAATAATAGCCATTGGTTCAGCCATAACTCACGGTAAAAGGGACTTTGAATGTAAAGTTGCTGTCAGAGGAAAAAATGGTAAAGAAATACTGCCACCATGCGGGAATTGTAGACAAGTCCTTATGGACTACATGCCATATTGTGAAGTGATTATTAATACAAAGAATCAATTAAAGAAGATTGCTATGAGAGAGCTAGTAACATTTGCTTATTCCGTTCCAGATTAAAAAAATAATTATTATTGTAATATTATTTTAAAATCCTATAATATTCAAAATAATAATTGAAGTGGGATATGCAATCGTACGGATACCACAAGACACAACGAAGAAGGAAGGTAGAAATGATTTATGAAATATGAATACATATTGTTTGACCTGGATGGAACACTGACTGATTCAGGGATAGGCATAACAAATTCTGTTATGTATGCCCTAAAGAAATATGGTATTGAAGTCAGCCACAGAAGTCAACTGTATAGATTTATCGGACCTCCATTGATTAATTCATTTGAAAATTATTACGGGCTTTCAGAAGAAAAAGCAAAAACATCTGTAGAATACTATCGTGAATATTACAGAGATAAGGGCATATTTGAAAATTTTCTTTATGATGGAGTTGAAGATTTGCTTAAAACATTACAAGACAATAACAAGATACTAATTGTGGCAACATCTAAATCTGAAGTGTTTGCAAAACAAGTATTGGAGTATTTTAACATTGCAAAATATTTCACTTATATTGCTGGTAGTAATATTGATGGGACAAGAACAAAAAAAGATGAAGTTATTAAGTACGCACTTGAAAGTTGTAATATTATCGATATATCAAAGGTAATAATGATTGGCGACAGGGAGCATGATATTATCGGTGCAAAGAAGGTTGGCATTGATTCAATTGGGGTTTTGTTCGGATATGGAGATAGAAATGAACTTGAGGAAGCGGGTGCTGATTTTATTGTTGATACTGTTGCAGATATTGGGAAAGTTTTATTAGCTTAAGTTACGTCATAGTCTATTTGTAAATTCAATAAGCTTTGTAGGGAAATACAGTAATCATAGGAGCTCTAAAATCAAAGAAATTTTCTAAGGGGAGAAGATAAATAATGAATGAAATATTTAAGCAAATACCATTATATAGATTTATAGCGTTTTGTAATGATACAAATATGGACAAGACTGTATTAGATTGTGGTGCAGGAGGAGATTGTCCACCTCTAAGCTTATTTTTAGAACATGGTTTCTTAACACATGGAATAGAATTTAATACTAAACAATTAGAAGATGCTAATAAATATGCAAATAATAAAAGTCAGAATTTAAATATTAAGCAAGGAGATATGAGAAAATTAAAATTTGAAAATGATTCATTAAGTTTTGTCTATTCTTACAATTCAGTATTTCATATGACAAAAGAAGATGTTGCAAAATCTATAAATGAAATGAAACGTGTATTAAAGCCAAATGGGCTAATGTTTGTAAACTTCCTTACAACAAAAGATTTTCGCTGTGGTAAGGGTGTAGTTGTTGGCGAAAATCAATATGAACAAATGGATGATGATACTCCTGTAATACATTCATATTTTGAAGAATGTGAACCAGACAAATATTTTGAGAACATGAAAATATTATATAAAGAAAGTAGAGTTTTAGAAAGAATATATGAAGGTGAAAAAATCAGACAAGGTTTCGTTGATTATATTGTGAAGAAAATATAATGATTTACAGGGTAGATATATTTTTATTTAATAAATTTGAAACATTAGATGTATTTGGTCCAGTTGAAATATTTGGGAGGTTGCCAGACGTTTTTAAATTGAATTTCATATCTCTTAATGGAGGAATTGTTGAAAGCTCTCAAAATGTAATAATAGATACTAATTTATATAAAAGTGAAAATGATATAGAAAAAATTTTACTTGTGCCAGGAGGTAGTGGAACAAGAGAAAAAGTTAATGATAATAATTTTGTTAATTTTATAAAAAATATTTCTAATCAATCAAAATACATAATTAGTGTATGTACAGGTTCTGCTTTACTTGCTAAAACAGGAATATTAGATAAAAAAAGAGCAACAACAAATAAAAGAGCCTTTAATTGGGTTATAGAGCAAGGAAAAGATGTACTGTGGGTAAGAGAAGCAAGATGGCTAAAGGATGGTAATATATATACTTCTTCTGGTGTATCCGCTGGAATAGATATGACATTAGGTTTTATAGCAGACCTTATGGGAAAAGAAAAAGCAATTGATATTAGTCAAAGTATTGAATACATCTGGAATGAAAATAGTACATATGACCCATTTTCTAAAATGTATGAATAATTTAGAGGAACGTATATATTGTTTTGCTAATGCAGGTACACTTTATGGCATACATTTTCAAAATAACACAAGAGCACAGGATAAATTATTATTTTGTATTAAGGGTAGGGGAATTGATTATGCCATTGATTTACGAAAAGACTCTTCTACATATTTAAAATGGATTAGTGTGGAATTGAGTGAGGATAATCGAAAGCAAATATATATTCCTAAAGGGTTCGGTCATGCGTTTATTTCACTTGAACATGATACAAAAAACGTTATGCGTTTTGATGAGCCTTTTGATTCTCGCTATTCAAGGCAAATTGCATACAATGATTCTGAAATAGGAATTATATATCCAATTGATAACCCAATACTGGCACCTCATGATATTAATGCACCTACATTAGAAAATAGCGATTTGAATTTATAAATAGGATTATAAGCATAATATGCACCTGTTAAATCTCAATTTGTAGAGTTGAGGTGATATAATTTTAGATTGATTTATGTCGTATATTTCTTATGTTGTGTCGTAATGATGAAAAGATTGGAACTACATACTATTATACAACTGAGAGAAAATAGGAGGTGCTACATATGATAAATGAGTTGATATCTGAGTTAAATATGCATGGCGTTAATTTTATCAAGGAAGTTGATATATCAATGCTCTCGGTAAAAGAAAATAGGGGATACAGCGTTGCTATTTTAATAGGACTAGTTCTAAGCCAAAATTATATTTTTCGTCTATCAAAAGAAAACATATTAGATTATTCCGAGTTTTCGGAAAAGGAACATCGTGTTGATGAACTTGCAGAATGGACGGCTGATTTTCTCATTGCAAAAGGGTACAAAGCCTTTGCTCAATCGGAAAGAAATTTAATTTCACATGGACTTTTTAATGAAACTACGAAAACTACTCCACTCCCACATAAAACAATTGCCATTTTGGCTGGATTGGGTTGGATTGGTAAAAGTAATCTATTAGTTACTCAGGAGTATGGAAGTGCAATGTGCATGTGTACCGTATTAACAAATATTCCATTTACTACTGAAAATAATCCAATAATAATGCCTAAATGTGGGACATGTACTGATTGTAAGGATGTTTGCCCTGTAGGGGCTATTCATGGAGCAACATGGAATACGGATGTGGATAGGGATTTAATTGTAGATGTATACCTCTGTAGTACTTGTTTAAAATGTTTATCTAATTGCCCTTGGACGCAAAAATATATGAATAATAGTTCTTAGAAAATTGATGTAATGTACAGTTGATTTGTTAATTAGTTTTTTTCTTTTCTTGTGTTACAAGGGGTAATATAAAGCAAAATAAATAGACAGAGGCGATATAAATGGAGTACATGGGAGATAAAGAATACTGGGACGAAAAATTTGTTATCAGAAATAATAATCCTTTAAATCCAGAAAAATCAATAGTTGAAAATATAGAATACTTTAAGAATGGAACTATTCTTGATATAGCGTGTGGGGATGGTAGAAATGCTTTGTTTTTAGCCGAGAAAGGTTTTAAAGTCACTGGGGTGGATTTTAGCAGTAGAGCACTTGAACGATTAGATATGTTTGCTAAAAGACATAGTTATTTAATAAATACACAACAAATTGATTTAAGTACTGCAAATCCTTTAAATGATATTGGGATTTTTGATAATGTTTTAATTAATCATTATAGATTGAACAAACAGCAACTTAAAGATATTGCAAGACATATAACTGATGGGGGTACTTTATTTATCTGTGGGTTTGGATATGGGCATAAAGTTGATTCTAAAATTAGAGAGGAAGATTTAATTCAACCAACTGATTTTGAAGGTATTGAAAATTCTTTTGAGCTAATTAATCATATTGAAAATTCAGATGATAGAGGATTTTTTGTTACTTATATTCTTCGTAAGAGAAAAAGGTAAGACAATTATTTTCTTATATTGTACACTGAATTTCTATTTAAATTAATGAAGAATAGTATTTAATTGCGACAAATAAAGTATGAAAAACAACGCAATAAATAGTAATTTGTAGGAGGGTATATGGCAAATTTAAAATATACAACAACACAATCATTAGAAGAATTGTTTGACATGGGAAGTGGATATGTATTAGATTTCTCCAATGCTTCATTTCAAAGATTTATAAAAGGAATTATTGGTATTGATATTTATCAAGATAAGGGGTATGAAGACTATTGTTCAAAAGCTAATAAATTACGGCAAATCTTTGAATCGGAATCTAATTCTAAAGTTGCCAAATTAATAACTGAATTACTAAATTATTATGAGGATTACAAATTAAAAAATAATGAATTGTCAGATTACGATAAAAAGAAAATTGATGAAACAAAAAAAGCTATTGAGAATTTAGAAAAAGAAGAAGCTGAAAAAGTAGTTGTAATTGAAGAAGTAGATGAATTAATTCGAAAAATATCAACGAGAAATGCACAATTTAGCGAAATGGCACTCGATGAAAAATTAAAAGAAATAGGAAATTTAATCGAATATCTATTAAAAAAAGATGGGAAATTCATTATATTGAATTATGATAACATTTCTTTAGGACTTATTAAAGAAAGCGTTGTAAAGGAATTAAGAAAGAAAATTCAATGTTTTAGGCATTCATCACAAGAAAGTCTTAAAGAAAGAAAAGATTATACAGAGAATCAAAAACAATTCATGGTAGAATTAGGAATTGTCATATGTAATGTAATTTATAAAGAATTAAAAAACAATCAAATTAATCAAATTCCAATTGTAGGGTTGAGATAACATAATTTTAAAATCAGTTATGTCGAATTTTTCATAAATGTTACATTAATCGTCATTCTACGATATGAATAGTTGTAGAATATGACGAAGTAAGTTATTAATGGAGGCGATATAAAATGAGTTTGAAAATATTAAACACTGATAGTACGAATATTGATTTTATAAAACTTATAAAACTATTAGATGATGACCTTAATGAACGATATGGAGAATTGCAAAAGCAATATGATAAGTATAACAAAGTTGATTATATAAGTGATGTGGTAATTATTTATAAGGATGAAGTACCTGTTGCCTGTGGAGCATTTAAGGAACACAAAATTGGAGCCATAGAATTAAAACGAATATTTGTAACAAAAGAGAACAGACGACAAGGATTTTCAAAATTAATAATTAGTGAATTAGAGAAATTAGGAAGAAATAAAGGGTATAAATATGCTCTGTTAGAAACGGGAATAAAGCAATATGAAGCAATTAATCTTTATAGAAATACTGGATATGAGATAATAGAAAATTATGAACCGTACAAAGGGAATGCAAATAGCATATGTATGGAGAAAAACTTATAATATTGGATATTATGATTAATACGGAATGTTCTCAAATTACTTCACAGCAGTATTTATTTCGGAGCAAAATAATTTAATCCTGGGAGGTGTATTCGATGATTGAACGGGAACAAATCATTAAAAATTATTTTCAATCTTGGTTGGACAAGAATGACTTAATATTAACAGCAACTTTTGACACAAAAATAATCTATAGTGAATGTTATGGACCTGAATATCATGGATTATATAGTGTTAAAAGATGGTTCAAAGACTGGAATAAACAAGGAACAGTAATTGAGTGGGATATTAAACAATTTATTCATCAAGCAAGTATGACAGTTGTTGAATGGTATTTTAAATGTGAATATGAAGGAAATATTGGGGAATTTGATGGTGTATCAATGATTGAATTTAATGATGATAATTATATTATTAGTTTAAAAGAATTCCAATCCAAAATTCCACATTACTATCCTTATAAGTAAAAAGGGCATAAAGGGTGATACATTATTAATAGTACAATATGCAAGTATTTTATATTGTATTTATATTAATAACACTCTGATTAAGTAAATAGTTTGTGTCGGGTATGTATTTTATGGCGAAATATTTGGTATACAATTTTGGAGGGGGAACATAATCATGGATAGACATTTTACAGTTTCCATATACATAGTACATAAAGATAAAGTATTATTACATTTACATAAAAAGGCTAAAAAGATACTTCCTTTAGGTGGGCATATAGAACTAAATGAATTACCAGAGGAAGCATGTATTCGTGAAGTACAAGAAGAATCAGGTTTAAAAATAAATCTATACAATCCATTAAATAAGCAACTTAAAAATTCATGCGAATTGGCAGGAGAAAAACTGTTAATAACCCCCCTGTATACAATTTTCGGTGAAATAAATCCAGAACATTATCATATAGACTTTGTTTATTATGCAACTGCAAATTCTTTTGAAACAATACCAGGAGAGGGGGAGTCTAAATTGCTCAAATGGTATAATAAAGAAGATTTAAAAAACGCATATGACATTCAGCATAATATTTCGACAATGGCTAATGAGGCATTAGAATTATTAGGTGAAAGATAGATTTTATAGCTATTACAGAATGTTCAAATCTTACGTAACAAGGGTAGGTAAATGTAAAGTAAAGAATATTTATAAACTTGAATATCAGGAGGTAATATATCTAATGATTGATTGTCATATTAATCTTGAAAGAGGTCCATATACGGTAGCTTGGCTAGATGAATTTGTGAAAACAGCAGTTAAACGTGGACTTGATGAAATATATTTACTGTAACATAGCCATAGGTTTAATGAATTTGTTCCAATGTATAAATCTATATGTGATTATAGTGATTATCAAAGAGAATGGTTTAAACATAAAAATAATGGAAATTTATCCATTAAGAACCACACAACCTTTATTGAGCATGCAAAACAAATAACGTATCCCATAAAAGTTAAATTTGGACTGGAAATTTGCTATTTTGAAGGATATGAATATTTAATTCAAGATGTTCTAAATAGTTACTCATTTGATTTCGCTACTTGTTCAGTTCACTGGGTTGATGGATTTGGATTCGACCATAAAAAGGAACGTTGGGATACTATAGATGTTGATAAAATTTACATACGATATTATGAAATAATGCAAAAACTAATTGAAAGTAATTTGTTTACAGGAGTTGCTCATCCAGATAGTATTAAAGTTTTTGGGCATAAGCCTTCCTATGAATTGATGGGTATATAGGAACAAATATTATAGAATTGCAGGATTTATTACATAGATAAACAACCAAAGCATAGAATTTTCAACATTAGTTCGTTGTGGTTTGAACAAGGTTATGAGCAACATGAGAAGCTGGTATAATTCACATTCTTCTTATAAATGTGAAAGAGGAAAATACATTTGGGAGTGATAATAATGAAAGTACATAAAATTTTAAGCAGATTCTATGTTCATAAAATGAATGAAGCAGTTGAATTTTATGAAAAAGTTCTGAATGATAAATGTAGTTCAAGATTTAAATATACTGAAATGAACTTGGAACTTGCACAAGTTGGGAATATATTGCTTCTATGTGGTTCTGATAAAGCACTGCAACCATTTAAAGATACAAAAGCTACATTTTTAGTGGATTCTATAATCGAGTATAAGGATTACTTATTAAATAATGGTTCTACAATTATTAGAGATTTAAAAGAAGTTCCAACTGGAAGAAATATGACTATAAAACATTTAGATGGAACTATTGTTGAGTATGTAGAACTTAAGAAGTAGAATGAATATGCCATATATTATAAATTTATAGGGGAAGATAACATGAGAGAATTTTTTTTGAATGCACCAAGGTTAGGATTTTCAGTATGGAGCGAAAAAGATATAGCTGATGCTTTAGAACTTTGGGGTAATCCAGAAGTAACAAAGTTTATTGCAAAAGATGGTAAAATGTCAATAGAACAGGTACATCAACGATTAAAAAGTGAAATAGAAACTTATAATAACGAGAATATTCAATATTGGCCAATTTATTTTATGGAAACTAATGAGAATGTAGGATGTTGTGGTTTGAGACAATATGATTCTCTAAACAACATTTTTGAAATAGGAATACATTTAAAACAGAAATATTGGGGAAGAGGATTTGCTCACGAAGCGTGTTATACAGTCATAGAATATGCTTTTAAAATTCTTAGAGTTAATGCACTTTTTGCAGGACACAATCCTAAAAACATAGCATCCGCTCAATTACTTAAAAAACTTGGATTTAAATATACTCATGATGAATTCTATATGCCGACAGGTCTATATCATCCTTCTTACCTGATGACAGGGCAAGACTACAGGTTAAGACAAGCTGAACAAAAATAATTATAAATGATAATATATTGAACATTTTCTTGTATTGTAGAATAATCGTATTTAAGTGTCAACTTTATAGTGTCGATTTTTTCGGCTTAACTTAAGAATTCAAATATATTCATATTAAGAACTAATAGGAGGGACACTAGATGTTTAAGGAACATGATTTTACTGTATGGGGAACTTATTGTCAATGTGGGAATGAATGTAGCATTCTTCAGAATGAATATCAACCTTGGATTGATACTCAGTTCACCATAAAGTTAAAATGTAATTCTTGCAATAATGAAATACTTATAGATAAGAATGGTGCAGAAATATTTTACAATAATAAAATTCACTCCTATTTCAGTAATATTTATGGTAAAGTTATTGATTTAGGTTGTGGTAGTGGATTTTTGAGCAGATATTTTACAAATCAAATTAACATAAACAAAGTTTATGGTTTAGATATAGATAGAGATTGCAGGAATGAATTAATAGATATAATTGAGGAAGATAAGAAATTTGAGTTTATTAATTCTGATATTAGCAATATGAGTAGTATATTCAGCACGAAGAGCATAGATTTTTTGGTTAGTAGAGATGTATTTATGTTTATTGAGAATACGGACCAATTCTTTGATAATGTTTCTAGAATTGTTGATAAAGGTATAAGACAAATGGGATGGTATATTGAAGGTAATAATAGAATGAAGAATAACCTCACCCCTCAACAAATAGCAGAAGAATATAGAAAAAGAGGATGGATAGCAGAATTAGAAGGTTTAAATTGGTACAAAAGCGGATATTTTATTAATGCCTATAAACCATTAAAAGATTAATAAGGAATTAATGCGTACATGTTTGAAAATTTATAATTGAAAGGAGCATTATGAAAATTATTGAGACAGAAAGATTGTATTTGAGGGAACTACTAATTGATGATAAGAAAGATTTAATGAAAGTACTTTCTAACCCTGAATCTATGAAATTCTATCCAAATCCGTTCAGTGAAGAAGAGGTAGCAAGGTGGATTCAAAACGGAATCTGCTCTTGCCTGTAAGGAGTATGCATTTTCACGCAATATTAGTACATTTTTCTTTTTAAGTGATTATATTGGCGAATTAGCATACCCTGAAAGGACAATGCAGATATTGTATGATGTGAATGATAGATATAAATGCTATTTTATCAAGGGAAATAAGGAAGATTATTGGCTGAAATACCGTGCTGGCGGTGAGAGGCTCTGGAAGGACAAAAATTCTACAAGTGGTGCACTACTATATGCATACAATTGTCTTACATGCAGAGATTTGGATTTTTTTGCACAGTTGCAACAAGTACGTGAGATAACGGTTGGTGAGATGCCAGTAATCAGTGATATGCATGAAGTTAAGCTTGATGAACATGCACCTTACTGGAGCCTAATAACAGAAAATATCCTGCGTGGAGGTAATATGTCGCATAGTAAAATCCTATCAAGAGCTGTGGAGTTATGTAGAGAAGAAACTGGTAATTATGTGTGGCCTAATATCCCTGAAAGGTGTTGGGCACAGGCTGTAAACGAAATGGTAGGGCTTTAGAAGTAGAAGTAATAGCTTATTTATTGAAACTAATACTGAGATTCTGATAAAATTTTGGTATTTCAAATTAGTGACAAATTCAAATTAATTATAAAGAAGCTATTGACTATTAGCCCAGGGTATAGTTTATAGTAAATTTTAGAGGTGATAATTATGATAATTAATGAAGTTATGAAAATTACTGGATTAACCAAAAAAGCTATCTATTATTATGAAGAAGTAGGATTAGTAAACCCAATAAAAGATAAGGAGAATGATTATAGGATTTATACAGAAGATGATGCAGATAGGTTAAAAAAAATAAATGCTTTAAGAAAACTAGATATTTCAACTAAGGATATTTCTACTATACTTGATAAACCTTTAGAAATAAATAAAATTATGTACAAGCAATTGAATTTATTTAAAAGCAGAATCCAATATATCAATAAATCAAAAGAAATAATTGAAAACCTAATTGAAGATTACGATAAAGGTAACGTGGATACAACTACAAGTAATTTAGAAAAGTTGATTGTTTACTTGGATAAGGATGCTAAAGTATGTAGTGGTTACATGAGCAAAGAATTGGAGAGAATTTTTCCAGGTGGTTTTGGGAGATTAATGTCTATTATATACGGTGCATTTCTTGATGAACCAATTGATAATGCTGAAAAGGAGAAGGCATGGATTGGACTTGTAAATGATTTGGACTCAACAGTAGAAGTAAAGTTTCCTGAGGACATAAAAAACACATTAGAAGAGATGTTTGAAAACATTAATAAAGAAGGAATAAGTAAATTTAAAACTAAAAATGAAAATTTGGTTAACAATGTTATGGCTCCAATAAATGAATTAACATTAGAAGAAAAATATGCTGTTGATAAAAGAATAGAAGATACTAAAAAGACTAAAAAATATAAAGACATAGAACATAAGATGAAAAATTTCATGGAGTTTCTAAAAGAAAATCCACAAATATTGCCAGAAGATTTTGGGAACAATTTAAAAGTATTAAGTTGCAGATTTAGAATGTTTGGCGATAATTTTGGAGAAGTAATGAAATCTAAATATAAAATTTCAAAGGCATTTGATAATCATGATTTTAACCCTATAGAATAGTTAAAATAAATATAAGTGGAGTAGTAATACAAAAATTGAATAATTTATAGTTTATGCTGATATACAGATAACAGTATAAATGTAAGCGGTTAATAGATGTAAATGTGACTAGTTATTAACCGCTTACATTTATTTTATGAAATAATTGACAAAATGTAATGAAGTGAACACCATAGGTACTATATATATGGTGGAATTAGCTAAAATATCAATGCAAGTGAAACATAAATACACGATTTTCATATTTATTGTAATCTATAAGATTTAAAGAATTTATTGACATATATTTCATGTAATGCTATTCTATAAATAGAATAGAGAAGAAGGAGGAAATAATGACTCAGATTGAAATTATACTTTTATCTCTTTTATGCGATAAAAATTATTATGGGTATGAATTTGAAACTGTGATAGAGCAAAGAAATATGAGAGGGTGGACCAATATAGGATTTTCATCAATCTACAATTCTTTAAATAAACTTGAAAAAAATGGGCAATTAGTTTCAAAATATGAAAAAGAGTATGGTTCGCCTAAAAGGAAAGTATATTCTATCAAAGATGAAACAAAAGTAATTGTCAAAGATCAGATTATCAACATGATAAGTGAATATAATAGTAATCCAAGTGAATTTGATATAGGTATGTTGTTCTCATATTTAATAACAAAAGAACAATTAAATAAAGCTCTAATTATTCATAAAGAAAATTTAATTATAAGAAAAGTCTTTTTACTTAAAAGGTATGAACAACATCCTACAGCACTGAAAAGACCACATATAAAAGCATTATTTGAAAGACCATTAGCATTTATAGAAGCTGAAATTAGTTGGGTAGAAGGATTTATAAATGAGAATTTTTAGAGAAAATAACATTAGGAAATTTATATTGAAATAAAATAAATTAATAAAAATAATTTAAGAGGAGAATTTAAAAATGAGTGATATGTCATTAGTTAGTAACGCATTTCAAACTTTTATTAAGGAAGCACCAGAACATCAAAAGGTATGGATGGAAACAGTACAAAAATTAGATTCTGCAAGTAAACTTGATTCAAAAACAGAGGAATTGGCATATATTGCAGTATTGGCTTCGGTAAGACTTGAAGGGGGAATACCTTTCCATGTTAAACATGCAAAATCTCTTGGAGCAACAAGAGGTGAAATAATAAGTGCAGTTTTGGTGGGTTTACCAGCAGTAGGTAATATAGTAATTCAAGCATTACCAATAGCTGTAAATGCATATGATAATGAATAAATTTTGTAGCAAAAAAGGTGCAATGGAAGTTAGCATTAAATTAAATGTGGTTTTCCAGGAAACATTTTGGATAGGGTTATTTGAGAAGGTTTATGATGGAAAATACCAGGTTTCCAAGGTTGTATTTGGGGCTGAACCAAAGGATTATGAAGTATATGATTTTGTGTTAAAAAATTTTTATAATTTAAGGTTTAGTAATCACTTATGCATTGAAAATGGTAAAAAAAGCAGAATAAATCCCAAGAGGTATCAAAGAAAAATAAAAAAAGAATTAGAAAATAGAGGAATAAGCACAAAAGCTCAACTTGCTATGCAACTGCAATATGAGGAGAATAAAGTAGAAAGAAAAGTGGTTTCAAGGGAAGAGAAGGAAGAAGAAAAACAAAAAAAATTTAATTTAAGACAACAGAAGAAGAATGATAAACATAGGGGACACTAATAAGTATAAATATTTATTGTAAATGTCGCAAGTAATGTAAGCTTGTGGCTTTTTTTTTACGAAAATATCCCGTTTTGTATTGTTTGTTGTTTATATTATAGTATGATATAATTTACCTAATTATACTTAATATATATAATAATACCAACAATATGTAGATACTATATTATATACGGAGGCAAACAATAATGAACGATAATCATTTTTTTACTTTTAAATCAGATGATGGAGTAGATATATATACATATAAATGGATACCAAAAGAAAATATTAAAATTAAAGGTGTTTTACAAATCTGCCATGGCATGGCAGAAACTGCAGCTAGGTATGAACGATTTGCAAAACAATTAACTGAAAATGGTTATATTGTTTATATACATGATCAGAGAGGTCATGGAAGAACTGCAAAAACTATTGAAAATGTTGGTTATCTTGCAGAAGATAACGGTTTCAAATGGCTTGTAGAAGATCTGCATAAATTAAGTGGAATTATAAAAAAAGAAAATCCTAATTTATCTTTGTTTTTATTAGGACATAGTATGGGATCTTTTGTAGCTCAAAGATATATCATGCTTTATGGTAAAGAGTTAAAAGGAGTTATTATTTCAGGATCTAATATGCACCAAAGGTTTCTTGTCAATATAGGAGCTATTGTTGCAAAGTATGAAGTGAAAAAGAAGGGAAGAAGAGCACAGAGCTTAAGAATGAATAATCTTTCTTTTGGTAGTTATAATAATGCGTTTAAACCAACTAGAACAGAATTTGATTGGCTAAGCAGGGACAGGGATGAAGTGGACAAGTATATTAAAAATCCTTTCTGTGGCACTATTTTTACTGCAGGGTTTTACAATGATTTTTTTAGGGGCTTAAAAGATCTTTCAAACAAAATCTATTTAAATAATATACCAAAAAAATTGCCAATATACATTTTTTCAGGAGCTAAAGATCCTGTAGGTAGTTTTGGAAAGGGAATCATAAAACTCTTCAATACTTACAAAAAACAGAATATTGAGGACGTAACATATAAACTTTACACTGATGGCAGACATGAAATGCTTAATGAAACCAATAAAGAAGAAGTAATGAGTGATGTAATAAATTGGCTTCATAGTCATAGGGATTAGGAAAATATATGACTGAATCAAAAGCTTGGGATTGGGGAGACACTCAATTTATTTTGCACAGAAAGGATTTGAAGTGAATTCTGTAGACTTATCCGATTATGCTGTAAATCACTTGAAAAAATAAAGCAGAATTATTTATCACCCTACTCTCAAAAGACAGTTTGACATATCAAAGTGCTGATTTGTATAAACATATTGATAATAATACTATCTTGAGAGATGAGGATGACACAGAGATGAATGTTCCTCATTTTTATGTTGATATTGAAGATATAAGGAAATATTTCATTGAATTTGCTTTTATTAATATACCTGTGGAACAAACAGAGTATAACTTAAAAAATACAGAAAACATGTCCAAACATTTCAAACTTATTGTTAAAAAAAGGTAAAACACTTGTTTCTCAAGAGGTAAGATTATAAATAGGAGTTCTAAAATCAAAAAAATTTCTAAGGGGAGAAGATAAATTTAAAATTTGAAAATGCGCCATTAAGTTTTGTCTATTCCTATAATTCAGTATTTCATATGATAAAAGAAGATGTTGCAAAATCTATAGATGAAATGAAACGTGTATTAAAGCCAAATGGGCTAATGTTTGTAAATTTTCTTACGACAAAAGATTTCCGTTGTGGTAAAGGTGTAGTTGTTGGCGATAATCAGTATGAACAAATGGATGATGAAACTGCTGTAATACATTCATATTTTGAAGAATGTGAACCAGATAAATATTTTGAGAATATGGAAATATTATATAAAGAAAGTAGAGTATTAGAAAGAATATATGAAGGTGAAAAAATTAGACAAGGTTTCGTTGATTATATTGTCAAGAAAATATAAGGTAATGAATATTGAGTATACAATCTAATGAATGACTTTTACAATCTTCTGATTAGTATTGGTATTTTATAAAAAATAATATATCGTATTAGTAATTTATTACGACTTAACATAAAACTATAGTGAAAATTTATTCTATGGAGGAAAGATGGATACTAAAATAGTAATTACTGAGTAATATTCTTATATTGTTGAATAATCGTAATTAAATGCATACCATTAAAATTTCAATATAGAAGGGGGAGGATGAATAATGAATATTGAGTATGCAAGGAAAGTGCATTTCCAATACATATCTGATAATGATAAACATATATCCAAGGAACTAATTCACACTAAAATAAAAGAAAATGAAATTATTATAATAAGTGATGGCGAAGGTAAAAATATTGGTTGGTTAAGATATAATTATTTTTGGGATAATACTCCATTTATGAACATGATTCATATTGATGAAGATTATAGGAATAAGGAAATTGGAAAAGAATTAGTTCAATTCTTGGAAAATGATATGAAAAGTAAAGGCTATGAATTAATTATGACATCCACTCTATCAAATGAACAAGCACAACACTTTTATAGGAAGTTGGGTTATAAAGACTCTGGTAGTTTATTATTAGAAAATGAACCCTTAGAAATAATCTTCACTAAAATAATATAAACTACAAAATGTTAATACACATTCTTCTTTTCATGCGTTACAAGGGTATAGTTTTATATTAATTGATATAGTAGGAATTAAATTGGGGGATAAAATTTTGATAGGGCTAAAGGATGGAGAAGCAAGATTAGAACCACATTCAAACGAATGGAATGAAATTGCTAAAGATACAATGAACAAGCTAAAAAATATCTTGGGAGATGTAGCAGTTGATATTCAACATGTTGGAAGTACATCAATTGTTGGCTTAATGGCAAAACCAATTATAGATATAGAAGTTGGCGTAAATTCTATTCAAGATGTTATTTATCTAATTCCTTTATTGAAAGAGAATGGATTTATCTACAGACCACGGATGGCTCGTGAAGAACATATACTATTTGCCTGTAGAGATTTTTCTCATGGTATGGACACACATTATATTCATGTTGTTATTTATGGTAATAATGAATGGAACAATAATATCAAATTTAGAGATATTCTTAATGAAAACCCTGATATTAGAAAAGAGTATGAGGATTTAAAACTACAGTTAGCCAATGAATATCCTAAAGATAGAGTAACATATACGAATATGAAAGCTGAATTTATACAAAATATTATGAATGTATAATAGGAATATAATGTTATGTTAGTTACTCCACAGTTTTCATAAAAGGTTATTGAAATAATTTGCGTTGATAAATCTTTGTATTTTGTTATGAAATAATTTACGAGGAGGTAATATATCTAATGATTGATTGTTATCTTCATCTTGAAAGAGGTCCATATACATTAGCATGGCTAAATGAATTTGTGAAAACAGCAGTTAAGCTATGAATTTGTATGGGTTGGCAAAGGCACTACTATAGAAAAAAGTGTTCTTATAAACGGTCCAGCGATTATCGGTTACAATTGCGAAATCAGGCATTCTGCTTACATTAGAGACAATGTTATCATTGGTAATGATATTGTAATTGGAAACTCAACTGAAATTAAAAATTCAATCCTCTTTAATAAAGTGCAGGTTCCCCATTACAATTATGTTGGTGATTCAATATTAGGGTATAAAGCCCATTTGGGGGCAGGTGCAATACCCTCCAATTTAAAGTCTGATGGAACATTAGTAAAAGTAAAATATGGTACTGATATTGTTGAAACTGGTTTAAGGAAATTTGGTGCAATTGTAGGCGATTCAGCTGAAGTAGGATGTAACTCAGTTTTAAACCCAGGGACAATAATAGGAAAAGATAGTATTGTTTATCCATTAAGTTCTGTAAGAGGTTATATTCCAGAGAAGAGTATTTTGAAAAGTAATGGTGAAATTGTAGAGAGAAAATAAAGTCAAGGAATCAGGATATCGTATTAATTCAGAAGTGAATTTTACTGTGTTTTAATTCGTATTTTTCGTATATTGTACATTGAATTTCTATTTAAATTAATGAAAAATATTAAATATTCACGAAATAATGAATATTTAATAATTCTGAAAAAGGAGGAATCATTATGAAACAATTTTTGGTAAAAGAATTTGGTCAGAGTTTAGGAAATAAAATATATGATTTACAACAGAGAAAATTACAAACAATACTTGAGTTGATGACAGGAAAAAGTAATAATCAGATGATAACATTGACCAAAACAATTCTTCCAAGGATTTCATTATATAAGGTATTGCAAGATGAATTAGGTGAACAGAAAAAAGCGTATGATACAATTGAAAAATATATGCTTAATATTGTAGGAACGAAATTGAATAAACAGTATTCAATGCTTGAATTCATACCTGGATACTTTTATATGTTTAGAAAGATAATGGCTGGTACAGTTAAGAAAAGTGATAGTTGGGTAACGGAAGTTATAAAAAATGATAGCACATCAGTAGAATATAACATAACCAAATGTCTCTGGTATGATGCGTGTGTAGAGAATGATTGTGCTGAACTTTGCAAAATTTTCTGTGATGTAGACCATGTAATTTATGATTCAATGAAAAAAGTAAAGTTTATTCGAACAGGAACGTTGGGAACAGGGAATAAATGCTGCGATTTTTGCTTTCTAAATAAAAAGAAAAGAAAAAAAGCATAAGACTGTAGATTAATTAATTCGTAATATTCTTTTCATGCGTCACAAGGGTAGAAAATGAAGAAGTGATAATACATAGACAAATAGAAATTTGTAAAAATGGTGAGTTGATGCAGTACAAGCGGTTTGGTACTTACAAGAGGGAACTATTCAAACATCAGGTAGAAACGAGAAATTTAAGAAAATAGAAAAACCGCTAGATGTATTGAGGTATATATAGATATTGATTTGGACAGTTATATAAATTCCATTTTAAGATTAAGTATTAAAAATAGTAATTTTTAAGAGGGAGAAATATTATGATATTAGTAAGACCATCTATGGAATACAAACAACAGGTTTTAGAATACAAAAAAGAGTTTATGGAGAATGGTGATGATTTGGCTGGTGCATCATATTTGCAAAACTATGATGTTTACGAAGAATGGATAAAGTTTGTATTGGATAACGAAAAAGAGAGTACAAAACATACAGAGGTAGTTGCAAATATGTTTTTGGCAATAAGGGAAGAAGATAATCAATTAGTTGGTATGATAAATATCAGGCATACATTAAATGAATATTTATATAATTACGGAGGGCATATTGGATATAGTGTAAGAAAAATTGACCGCAGAAAAGGTTATGCTACGCAAATGCTAAAAATTGCATTGGATGAATGTAGAAAAGTGGGGATGGAAAAAGTATTAATTACATGTGATTCTGATAACATTGCTTCTGCTAAGACAATAAAATCTTGTGGTGGAATATTTGAAAATGAAGTTCATGATGAGGAGGGATTAATTCAGAGATATTGGATTGAATTGTGAGAATAAATGAAGTATATACGTCAGTATTACAGCGTAAAAATGGTTATGCAGGGACACTTATTAGTGAGTTAACCAAGATTATATATAGTGAAAATAGAATACCAATGCTTTATACTGATTTGCTAAACCCTGCTTCAAATAAGGCATATAAAAATGTGGGATTTATAGAATGTGGAAAAGTAAATCAAATAAGTTTTGAAAAATAAACATATGTGAGAGGAATTATTTTAAATGATACTATTATATATTTTATGCCTAATATTATTGTATTTTATTATTTTATATATTGTAATATGTTATAACTTTAAGAAGGTGGTCTATAATAATGGACAAAAAAAGGATGTGATTATTGTACTTGGTTACCATGCAAAAAAAAATGGAAATGCATCACCAATCTTAAGAGAGAGGATAAATAAAGCCTCAAGGTTATATCATGATGGAATTGCCAAGACTATAATATGTTCTGGTGCAGCCGTTGGTAATGATCATATTGAGGCTGATGTTATGGCAAAAGCCTTAATAGAATTAGGGATTCCTGATTACAGTATAATTCGTGAAAAACTTTCCAAAAATACATATGGAAATTTGGTGAATTCAAGAGCAATTATGCAAAGAAGTCAATTTAACACTGCTGTTATTGTTTCCTCACCTTGGCATTTGAGAAAAGCAAGTACGTATGCGTTTAAGCTTGATATTGATCATACCGTGGAGAAATCTAAATTTCCATATGAATATCTAATAATAGGGGTTGCAATGATTTATATTTATTATTATACAGAGATGTTCATAAACATGTTACGTTATCATAAAGTTAAGACACTATTTTTGTAAAACGTAAAGTAAAGACTGTATATAAACTTTTAATAAGAAACATCGATAAGATAATACAAATTGGTAGATATTCCGTTGACTATGAAAATTTGGTATATGGTGCTTATTTTCATGGAGTAATTAAGAATGGTGAAAGAGAAATATGTAGTTGGTTAGAGAATAATAATATACCATCAGAAAGAATTGAAAAAATTATAAGAATAGCATATAAATCTTTTAGACCAGAAATTCCAACAACTCTTGAGAGCAAAATATTGCATGATGCCCACCAAGTAGAAGGAGGCAAAGTATATTTTATTACCAAATGTTTAGTTACTGGAACTTTAAGAGGACAAACATTGTTGGAAACAATAAATTATGTTGAAAAAAATGTTTTATATAATGGTGATTGTTATTTACCAGAAACAAAGCCTATCTGGAAAGATTCTAATAAGTTTGCTGAAACTTATATAAAGGAATTGAGAAAAGAAATTTTTTAGTTAAAGAAAATGCCATTAAACAAGAGTTGTTATTACTGCAACAGATGATGATATAAGAATTAGCTACGACACATTTTAAGTATATTGTTGAACAATCGTAAAAAAATCACGAATTAAAATATAATAGTGAGGTTGAATTTAATGAATAATAAAGAATTTTCTCAAATTAATAAAATTGGGTTTCGAGTTGAAGGTCATCAAAGAGATGGTATCAATGGCGTTAAAAAGAAAATTATTATGGATGACATTCCAGATATTGAAAATTTAGTAAGTTTACTTCGGATTATAAAAAATAACTATACAATTAATTTTTGGGATGCCTTTCATAGAACAATATCTGATCCAGGCGCTTATTGTACTGGTGTAGTTCTAAATAATAAGATTGTTTCATATATGGAAGGAAACCATGGATGGAGTAGTGAATGGAAAGAAATGAATATTGAGGATTTTGCCAAATTCACTCAGCATAATTGGGATAAGGATGTTGATGGGGGTGAATTCCTAAATTGCATTATTATAGAGGATAATAAAGACAATCTACCAAGAAAATCAGAATAATATTACATAGAATACTTCCAAATCTTCTTTAACTACGTCACAATGAGTAAATCATTTTGGATTATTGAGATTAAATATAAATAAGGAGTTGTTAGGAAATGGATTGCGAATGTAATAAACTTATTGAGATTTATGGATTTGGTGGATATTTGCATTATTCAGATACATTAAATAAAATGAAGATGAACACAGAAAATGGGTATTTTAATATGACCTCTGAAAATCAATTTGAAATCATATTTCAATGTAAAAAATGTAAGCAAATTTGGAAACTGGCAGAGCCTGATTATCCAGCACAAGGATATTTTATACGCTCTAAAAGTATATAGCCTTTATCGCACAATTTCCTAATCATGCGTCACAAGGGTAATTAATCAAGAAATTAATAATTATCTAATGTTGGTTAACTTATAGAGACAACAAAAATTAGTATTTATTCATAAACATAAATATAATTTTAATTTAAAAACATCTCCTATTTGGGTAATTTTTTTATCAAATCATCTAATTTAACATAAGGATTTTTATATCTGAATTTGCCAGCAGTTTTATCTAAATATTGTATTGATTGCTGGGGGCATAAATTTATACATCGAAAACATTGTTCACATTCACATTCATTTTCATCTTTTATAAGTAATGATATTTCGTCCAATCTTTTTTCTGAAGCAGTAAATAAAGATTTTAAGTTATCCATAGAATGTTCCTTTTGTGAAAGTGTATAACTATTAGGCATAATCACTGAAATTCAACTGGCGATAATCGTATACTTAGTACGTAAGGTTAATAAAGGAGTAAAATTTAAATATTATAATTATAAAAATTTCCGCAGGCTGGATAATATTTTATTGGAGGAATTTCAGGATGACAATATTCATTGATGAGGCACGCTTAACACAATTTTATATTACACTCAGTGAATTTACGCAAATTCCAGAGTGTCAGTGGAACAAATTATTGACAAAGTTAAATTTTTTAACTTTGAAAAAAAAGGAATACCTTATTAATGCGGGGAACATGCCAGACAAAATGGCATTTATCCTATCAGGTATCTTTAGAGTATTTTATAACACTGAATCTGGGAGTGAAAGGATAATAGCTATTAGAGATGAAAACTGTCCTCTTGCGTCTTATAGTTCTTTTTTAGAAAATACCAAATCAAGATTTTCCTTTCAGGCACTGTAGGATAGTTGTTTACTGTATATATCATTAAAAGATTATACAGAGTTATTATCTAGCCATATTTGCTGGCAAGCTATAAGTAGAAAATATTCTGAACTTCTTTATTTGGAAAAAGAGAAGAGACAAATTGAATTCCTTACAGAGGATGCAGAATCAAGGTATAACAATTTTATCAATGAACATCCAACATTTTAAAAGAGAATATCACAGCACTATATAGCGTCGTGCATTGGAATAACTTCTGTAACATTAAGTAGAATACGTAGTAAAGTTTCAAATATAAATTAACATAGGTTAATGAGATATGCACTATTTTAAACTACAATTGAATCGTAACAATTAAGATGTTAGAAGGACACTGTAGATATGAGATATAAAGCTGAAATTTTTGACCAAGTGCAATCTTTATTTGAAGTTACTAAATTTAATGATCACGGGCTTCATTGTGTAATAAACTTTAACGGAAAAATAAATAAAACTATTATGAAAAAAACAATTATTTTAATGCTAGAGGTGGTACCTATTCTTGGATGCATTTATGTAACTGGTAAAGGACATCCTTATTGGGAAAAGGTAGAGGCTTCAAGATATGCAGAGGCGATGATTGTTACTGATAATCAAGTCGAATTTAATAGATTTATAACATCTAAAACCGATGAATTTGCTGCTCCGCAAATGAAAGCTTGCCTATTAACTTCGGGTAAAGATTCATTAGCTATTATTATGAATCATATGGTTTGTGACGCTGCTGGATTTAAGGAGTACTTGTATTTGTTAAGTGATTTATATTCAAAACTTGTTAAGGATTCTAGTTATTTGCCGGATTATACAATTGATGGGGATAGGAGCTTAAAAAGGATTAATAACAAAATCAAATTAAAAGATAAGATAAAGGCATTAGTATTACAAAATAAAGAAAGCAATAAAAATAGCTCATATAAATTTCCTATGAGCATTGAAAAAGAAATGTCACCGTTTATTTTAACTCATAAAATACCTAAAGGACGGTACTTAATAATTAAAAAATATTATAAAAAATATAAGGTTACATTAAATGATGTAGTTTTAGCAGGATATTATAGAACTCTTTATAATATGGTGGATTTAGATTCTAAAAGTGATCTTAATATTCCTATAATGGTTGATATGCGTAGGAATTTAAAAAATAGAAAGGTTGATGTTTTGTGCAATCTTTCATCTACTGCCATAACTCACATTGACCATAACATTAATGATAACTTTTACGAAACAGTGGTAAAAGTTAATAAAGATATGAATATTAAAAAAAGTGAATTCATTGGATTAAATGGATTTATAAAGCTATCTATGATTTTTGGAATTTTTAATTATAACGAAGAGGCTTCTAAAACTATAAAAAAAAATTATGATAATATAAAATACAATCATACAGTAGCAGTGGCACTTAGATGTAAAAACGGAAAGATTTATACAGGTGTAAATTTGTATTCGAGTCATGGTGCTTGTGCTGAAATAATAGCAATTGGGTCAGCAATAACTACTGGTGAAAGGGAATTTGAATGTATAGTTGCTGTTAGAGGGGAAAAAGGGAATGAAATACTGCCACCCTGTGGAAATTGTAGACAAGTCCTTTGGGACTATATGCCAGACTGTAAAGTAATTATTAATAATAAAAATCAATTAAAGAAGATTGCTTTGAGAGAACTGTTACCATTTGCTTATTCTGTTCAAGAATAAAATAAGTAGTTTGGAAAGGTTGTGATATATAATGCTTAACTTTATTGGAGTAGGAAGTGCTTTTAATACTGAACTTGGAAATAACAGTGCATTTATAAAAAAACAAAATTGTTTGATACTTGTAGATTGTGGTGGTACAGTTTTTCATAAATTACAGGAATTAAATATGCTTGATGGACTTGAAAATTTATATATTATTATTACCCATACCCATCCAGATCATGTTGGAAGTCTAGGAGATGTAATCTTCTATTCGTACTATATTTTGAATAAAAGACCGATTATAATTTTCCCAGATGAAAAGTTAATTGTTAATTATTTGGAGTGCATGGGGGTAAGTAGTGAGATGTACACCCTTGAAAGTAATAATTTAGTTGAAGTAGAAGACTATGATCTGGGGAAAATTAACATTGAATTTTACGGAACTTCACATGTGGCTACAATACCTTCCTATGGATTTATAATGAAGTATGGTGAACATGCATTTTATTATAGTGGAGACTCTAATGGTTTAAATAAAAAAATAATTAGTAAATTTGAGAATGGAGAAGTTCAGGAGATATATCAAGATACTTGTGGATTAGATTATGAAGGCAATAATCATATGTCTCTAAGAAAATTAGAAGAAACAATAGATGGTGCATTAAGAAAAAAAGTTTATTGTATGCACTTAGACAAAGATATCACTAAGGAACAAATAGAAGAAAAAGGTTTTAATGTAGCTGAGATATATATGTTATATTAACTAACGGTTAATTTTTATGAATAAAAGATGAAAATTCCTCAATTGTTTAGATTATATAGCATTGATATAATTTAATTAACGAAAACTTAAGTTGATTAAATATACAAATAAATGGAGGAGTTAATTTTATGAGAATAAGTGAGGTTATTAGAACTTATAGAAAAAAAGAAGATCTTACTCAGGAGCAAATAGCTAATTATTTAAATATAAGCGCACCAGCAGTAAATAAATGGGAAAATGGAATATCATGTCCAGATATAGCACTGTTAGCACCTCTTGCACGTGTTTTAAAAATTGATGTTAATACTTTATTGGCATTTAATGAGGAATTAACAGATGTAGAAGTAAAAAAGCTTACAAAAGAGGTAGGTGAAATGGCATCAAAGGATGGATTTCAAAAGGCTTTTGAAAAGGCCAGTGATTTAATTAAACAATATCCAAGTTGTGATGATTTAACTTTTTGGATATCAACAGTATTAAGAATACATTTATTGGGACCTCAAATTGAGGAAAAAGATAAATATGAAAGAAAAATCATTACTTGGCTTGAACTTGTAGCAGGAAGTAGTAAAGAAAAGACAGCTTCTATGGCAAAATTAGATTTATCAGCAATATATAGGACTAAAAAAGAATATAAAAGAGCTCAAGAATTATTGGATAAAATTCCAGAAGTGGAGGTGGATAAAAAAATTCAACAGGCATTATTATACGAAAGTAGCGGGAAAATTGATGAGGCTTATGGCATCTATGAAGGAATATTAAGGAAAAATGCTCATGAAACATTTGGGGTGTTATCCCTAATGATAAATCTGTCATATAAAGAAAAGAAATTTAGTGAAGCAGAAGAATACATAGAGCGTGCTAAAAAGGTTGCTGATGCATTTGATTTAGGAGCATATAAAAAATATTCATTAGATTTATGGTCTGCAAAAGAAAAACAGGATAAAGAAAAAGCTATAAAAATGATTATAAATATGGTAGATGAAGCAAGTAGCATGGATAATTCTATGAAGTCAAAGCTTTATAAGCATATGAAATTTAATGTGACCAATAGTTGGGACAAAGATAAATACGAAAGATTAGTTAAAGGGGCATTTAAAAAAGACAAAACTCTTGATTTTGTAAAAAACGATTCTAGAATAAAATTCTTGTTAGAATAATACTAAAGTTAGTAACAAATATTTATACAATACAATAATAAGATTTAAGATGCAGTAGTATTTTAGGTTGAGTTGGAATAGTTAACTACTTATGTTCCTCAAGAAGTAAGATTATATATGGATAAAAAATGGCTCCTATACCACTCCAAATAGTGAGGGACAATACCATCATATTATTGTTATTATAAATAAAATATATGGCATAAATTGAATAGATTATTTATTTCCGTGAAGCTAATCTTTTTTGATTCTTGAAGTTAAGTTTACTTACTAGTTTACTTGGTAGTTTGATTAATATTTTATTCACTAAACCTGGAACCACTATCATCTTATTATTTTTCAATCCATTATAGGCTGATTTTGCTACCACTTTTGCTTCCATGGCACTAGGTAAATCTTTCTTACCAGCTGTCTTTGCAAAATTTGTTCTAACAGAGCCAGGACATAATGCTGTAACGGTTATATTATAAGGTTTTAACTCTAGATTAAGAGCCTCTGAAAATGATAATACATATGCTTTTGTTGCATAGTAAACTGCAATAAAAGGACCTGGAGAAAAGGATCCTGTAGAGCCTACATTTAAAATTTTACCTCTCTTCCTCTTTACCATTTCTCTTGAAAATAACTTTGTCATTTCCGTTAATGTAACCACATTTAATTGTATCATTTCTGCATCCTTACTAAATTCTGTTTCATAGAATAGGCCAACTCCACCTATTCCTGCATTATTTACAAGTACATCTACTTGTAAATGCATATTTATAACATTATCAAATACTTTTTTCGCAGCACCAGGTTCAGATAAATCCTGTGTAATTATGTCAACTCTTATATTATGATTATTTATTAGCTTATTTGCTAATTCATTGAGTTTTTGAGTATTTCTTGAAATTAGAATAAGATTATACTGATGAAAAGCAAATACTTTTGCAAGCTCATAACCTATTCCACTTGATGCACCAGTGATTAAAACTGTATCTTCATTATTCATAAGTAATACCCTCCATTAGATAAATCTAAAATCTTTTTTATTTCCACGGTTATACATTTATGTTACAATTTAATTGTAATATGTAAGATTATTAAAGACGTAGTAATATTTTAAGTTATTTTGGAATCGTAGTCAAATGCGGAGTAAAGATTATTTATATAATACGCAATCAAAAGGGAAAACTAGAAATGTTAATAAGCTATTTACGTGAAGGAATAGATACGTTTAATATAAACTAATAAGGAAAATTTTATTATGGTAAGAATTTATTTGTTTTGTTCAGGTGGTATGTCATCAGGTATGCTAGTATCAAGAATGAGAAAAACGGCAGAATCAAAGGGTGTAGAAGCTGAAATTAAAGCTTTTGCGCTATCACAGCTACCTAAAAAATTAGATAATTTATACGTGGCATTACTAGGAACTCAGGTAGCATATATGTTACCCTCGGTAAAAAAATTATGTGATGATAAAAAGGTTCCAGTAGCTATAATACCATCAGTTGATTATGGAATGATGAATGGTGAAAATGTTTTGGAGTTTGCACTAAAACAAATAAACCATAAAAATTAAAGCACTTACCACAACTTCTTTTTTATTTCCACGGTTATATGGTGGATTAATTCACACTGCAAGTTTGGGGAATAATGTGATTTATATAGCATTTGTAGATGTTCCTTATTATAGGTGTGGTGTTGTATAGAGAATTATCTGAAAATGATGTTTTTGGAGTTAATGTGAAGGATACAAAGGGGGGAGAAAATGAAAACATTACTTTTTTTAGCTAAGGGATTTGAAACAATGGAATTTAGTGTATTTGTAGATGTTATGGGTTGGGCTAGAAATGATTATGGGTATGATGTTCCAGTAGTAACTTGTGGATTTCATAAACAAGTTATGAGTACATTTAATATTCCTGTAATAGTAGATAAAACAATAGATGAAATTAATGTTGATGACTATGATGCATTAGCTATTCCTGGTGGATTTGAAGAATTTGGATTTTATGAAGAAGCTTATGATGAGCGCTTTCTGAATTTAATAAGAAAGTTTGATTCAAAAGGGAAGATTATTGCTACTATTTGTGTGGCAGCGCTGCCAGTAGGTAAAAGTGGAGTTCTGAAGAATCGTAAAGCTACTACATATCATTTAAGAGATGCATATAGACAAAAACAGTTAAAAGAATTTGGTGTCAATGTTGTAAATGAACCAATTGTAGTTGATAAAAATATTATTACTTCGTATTGTCCAGAAACTGCGTCTTATGTGGCATTTAAACTTTTAGAAATGCTTACATCAAAGGAAAAGATGAAAATTGTCAAAGTTGCCTTGGGATTTTAATAAAATAAAAAAATCATTTGATGTGGTATTGTGCCACAATATTTTTGAATATGCAGATGAAAATGTAGAAAAAAGTATTTTAAGGTGCTTTGGAATCGTATAATATCATGAAGGAGTGAATTATAATGAAAGATTTTGTGAGTAATGAGTGGAAGTCTGAATGTATTGCTTGTGAAATAGGTAAAGGCAAAATTATACCTCCAGGCGGAATTATAAAGGAAACAGAGAATTTTTTTATACAGCAAGATTTAGAAATTCCTCTAAAGGGATTTCTCATCATAGCATCAAAAAAACATCTAAAATCTATTGCTCAATTGACTTTAGATGAAGTAACAGAACTTACTAACCTGATATATAAATCCAGATTAGCTTTAAATGAGATTAGTGATATCAATGAAGTAGTTATTTGAAAATTCATTAACTGATATTAGAAAAATTATGGAATATGTAAAATTAAATATCAAGAATAAAGAAAATATTAAGGAGGTTCTATCAACAGCTGATTTTCTTAGAAATTTAATGCAATCTTAAAGTTCTAATTAGTATTTAAATTCTAAGCTATCATTTAAGAGTTTTAAATGTGTGGAATGATACATCATAGATACTACTCAAATCAGTATAATGCCAAGTTAAGTTGCATCACAATCCTCTTATATTAACAAGCATCATTAAAATTATACGCATAATTAGGAGTTGAGTTTAATGAAAGAAATAAACTTTAATAATGAAAAAATTATAATTAGAGAAGCTGCTAAGTCAGACGCCAAGGAATTAATTGAGTATCTTAATATAATTGGGGGAGAATCGGATTTTTTAACCTTTGGTAAAGGGCAGTTTGGGATAAGTGTTGAGCAGGAACAAGATTTTATAGAGAATACCTTGAGTAAGAAAAATGCTTTGTTTATTATAGCTGAAATTAATGGAAAAGTAATTGGTAATTTAACCTTTTCTGGTGGGGCAAGACAAAGAACTGCTCATGTTGGTGAATTGGGAGTAGGTATCCTTAAAAAATATTGGGGCAACGGTATAGGTGGAGAACTTCTGGAATACTTAATTGAATGGAGTAAAAATTCAGGAATAATTAGAAAAATTAATTTAAATGTAAGAATTGATAACGCACCAGGCATTCATCTGTATAAAAAACTTGGATTTATAGAAGAAGGAATAGTAAAAAGAGATTTTTTAATTAATGGTGAGTTCTATGACTCTTTGATAATGGGATTATTAATTGATTAAAGGGTTAATGATATTGTACCAAGTGATGCATGTAGGCAGAAAGAGTTAAAATGGTGATTTTAACTCTATAACCATCTTTCTGAGGTTTATATACTGGTTAACTGTAAGTATAATATTCACAATTGTCCTAAAATCGATGCATTGATTATTCCATGTGGACATTGTTCTAGAAAAGAAATGAAAAACGATAATTTATTGAACTGGATAAAAAGTTGTTATTTAGAATCAGAGTTAATACTTTCTGTTTGTACGGGAGCGCTCATTTTAGCAAATTGCCAACTACTTGATAGACAGAGTTCAAGGAGGAAAAAAGAATGTATAATAAATCAAACTATGGAAAATAAAATAATGAATTTAGCAATTAAGCAAATGAAATCTAATAATATAAATAGAGTAATTAGGCAAGAAATCTTCTTTAAAGAGTATTTCAAAGTGTTTTGTGATAATAAACCATTTGACGAAAATACTATGAATTTTATACAGGCCGATTTAGATATAAATGATGTAATTAACTTATCAAACACCCTAATTAGTAAATTTAAAGAAAAGACTAATGTATTAGCAAAAATTGAATTTAAAAGTGATATCGGACTAATAATTTTTATTGGAGATGGGGATATTGATGGACATAGTATAATCTTAAATAATTATTCTTATGTTTTTGTTGATTTAAAAGCAATAATGTTACGTTCTAATGTGAATTATGATTTAGAAGCATTTATATCCCACGAAATAATTCATGCAGTACACTATGATATAAATAAAGAGTTCTACCCAGATAATTATAATTCAATAGAAGATAAATATTTGAAAACATTAATTGTAGAAGGACTAGCTACATATATGAGTATGCTCATGTTTGGGATACCAGAAAATTCAGCATATTGGCTTGGATTTTTGGAGAATAATGAGATTAGTAAATGGATTTCCAATTGTAAAAAAATGAAAATAAGTACAGGAATAAATCTAGAAAAATCAATTGATAATAAAAAATTTGATAATGACACATATGATAGATTATTTTGTGTTAAATCTAAAAAATTTATTTTTTATAGAATAGGGTACTATTATGGATATGAAATAATAAAAAATTTATGTGATAGAAATAGTATTCATCAAGTATTTAAACTTCAATTTAATGATATTAAAAAAAATATATATGCTTATTTTAAAATAGTAAATGAAAGTATCATAATAGCAAGTATTTAAAGTTCACCAATACTGTTAGCAAAAGCAGGAGTTCTTGAAGGCAAAAAATATTGTGTGGGACTATTTGAAGAGGATATTGATGAATATGATTTTTTAAACCGGGATTATATTATAAAAGCACCTCTTGTGGTAGATGAAAATATTGTTACAGCAATGGGCAATGCTTACAGGTAGTTTGCTATAGAAGGAGGTAGTAAATTAAAATGTGATTGTTATGAAGGGTGGGTTAGTGGAATTAGAAAACATATTAAACCAGAAGAATATACTTTTTTTAGTAGTGCTCATTAATTTTTATTAATATATAGTAATTTGGAATTGTAATGCAGAACTAAATCGCTATTAGCGGTGGGGAGATATGTATGTGTGGAGTATGTGATAGAATTCATGAAACGCTTGAAGGTAAAAACAAATATTTTGTTAAGGAATTAGAAACTGGTTATGTCGTATTAGGTGATTATCAACGTTTTAAAGGATATACTTTATTTTTATGCAAGGTACACGCCACCGAAATACATTTTTTAGAAAAAAATTTTAGAGCCAAGTTCTTAAATGAAATGTCATTAGTGGCAGAGGCCATCTACAATGCGTTTAAGCCTGATAAATTAAATTATGAGTTATTAGGACAAGGAAAAGGAGTACATATGCATTGGAACTTATTTCCAAGACATGCAGAAGATATGCCAAATCCTGGACCTGTTTGGAAATTATCAAAAGAAGAAATGTATAGTGTAAAGTACATACCGTCTGATGAAGAACTGGAAAAAATGAAAAAGAGTTTAAGGACAGAGTTAGAAAAATTGCTTTAAATTAGATTAAAAGTTATGACTGATAACACACCAGGTATTCACCTGTATAAAAAACTTGGATTCTCCAGTAAAGGCAATGAGATTTAAGACGTATTAATATTTTAAGCTATTTTGGAATCGTAAGATACTACGAACTAATTTAATTATATTCATGGAGGGTAAATATGAGTTGCGAACTAATAAAAGATATAAGGAATCAAACTGAAATTCTTTTTTACAATGCCAATATAATGATTCAAACTTGTAATTTGGATTTTGTGCTATGTGATATGCCAGTGTGGAAACATGTATATCACACACTTCACTCCTGTGACCAGTGGTATATAAATCCAAAGCATTATAGTGAACCTGATTTTCATGAGCCTAATTTGAACTCATTGGATATAACCAGCAAGAAAGTTCTTTCAAGAAAAGATTTATTACAGTATCTTGAAAAAATACGTATCAAGATTTTAGCATATTTAGACTCGCTAACAGATGACATGCTATATGTGATACCACTCGATTATAAATATAACAGACTGACAGTGATTTTTTCACAATTTCGTCATTTCTATGCCCATTTAGGCAATATAAACGCTACAACAATAATTGAAACCAATAAATGGCCGAGGGTGATTGGAACAAGTGGTCGAAGCGGTGCTTCAACTGAAGGACTCTATGAGTAAAATGGCTACTGGAAAGTATTAAGCATATTGTTGAACAATAGTATTATAAGACGAAGTAACTAATATTTTTTATAAATTATAAATTATAATTTTGTATGGAGGTATAAATGAATATGAAGACAAGTTTTAATGCTATTGATATGCAGAAATGGTCAAGGGCACAAACATATAATTATTTTACGGAAACAGTCAACCCAATTACCTATTCTATTAATGTAACAATGGATGTCACAATTCTTAGGAACAAATTAAAAAGTAAAGGAATTAAATTCTTTCCAACATATCTTTACCTTGTAACTAGATCTATTGGAAAACAGGAGGAATTTCGTATGGCATTTCAAGACGATGTGTTAGGATATTGGGATGCTCTAACCCCGTCTTATCCGATATTTCATGAAGATGATAAAACAATAACATTTCTTTGGACAGAATATGACGACAATTTTGAAATATTTTATAAACATTATATTGCAGACATTGAACAATATGGTGATAATCGTGGTATTATGTCGTCAAAGGGTGCACCGCCTTCTAACAACTACATCATTGCTTGTATTCCGTGGTTTACTTTTAATAGTTTATCCATGAATCTGCAAGGTGCAAAAAAATATTATGCACCTATTTTTGAATCAGGCGGATTTGTTGAAACTAATGGTAGGACTACAATGCCTTTATCTATTACGATTAATCACGCTACGGTGGATGGCTATCAGATAAAGGTTCTTTTAGATGAATTACAACGGACAATGAATCAGCCTGAAGAGTGGATGTAAAGATTTTGAATGTATGCCGTAGATAAAATTGATAATAGCTTACTACGAATAATTTATAATGAGAGCTCATAATCTTCGTATCTTGCGTCATAACGGTAAAAAATCGTGAAGTAAAAATCATTTGTATAGCATACAGATAAATAGTAATTTGTCGAGTAAATTTATAAACAATGAAATGTACAAATCAGAATTTGGAGGTAAATTGATATAAATTTAAGATTGGCTAATATTAACGACTTACCAAAACTCAAGCCTATGTATGGAAAAATAATTGATAATATGAATAGAAACAACATACCGATTTGGGACGAAATCTATCCGTGTGAGTTTTTTAGCGATGATATTGAAAATAATAGCCTTTATTTATTGGTCGAAGAGCATGACGATATAGTTGCAGCGTTTGCATTATGTGATTCAAATACTGGAGAAAGTTATGTGAAATGGGAGAATGCACATGACAAGGCATTATATCTTGACCGCGTTGGAGTTAATATTGATTATTTAAGACGAGGAATTGGCAGTATAGTGCTTAAGTATGCTATTACACTCACAAGGCAGAAGAATGCTAAATATTAGAGGCTTTTTGTTGTGGATATAAATAAACCAGCCATACATTTATATTTAAAAAACGGATTTGAGCAGGTAGATGGAATCTACTAAGAAAGAATCGATGATGAACTTATATTGTGTGAATATGGATTTGAGATAGAAGTATCAAGGTAACACAACTTTCAACTTGTAGGGTTGGAATAACATAATTTTAAAATCAGTTATGTAAGATTTTTCTTATATTGTTGAACAATAGTAAAATACTGTGACGTTGTAAAAAATAGGGTGAATAGTTTATTTATGAAAAGATTAATACTAATTTTATTAACATCTATTTTAATATTTTCTGGTTGTGCAAACGCTAAATCAGTTTCAGTAGATAATACTAAAGGAAAATTTAATATAAATGATGTTGATAACTTAAAAATAATAACATTACCAAGTCCACCTAAGGAAAAAACAATAACTAAAAAAGAAGATATTAAAAAAGTAATAGATCTCATAAATTCAATAAAAAAAGAACATATAAAACAAAATGATAAAAATGGTTGGTCTATATTGATTAAAATAGAAGGTAAAGAAAAACATTCAATATGTTTTTCTGGTGGGAAAGTTGAAATTGACAACTTGTGGTATAAAATTAATAATAATGATATAGATAAGATTGAAAAGCTATATCATGAATTAGATTATAAAGAAGATAAGTATCTGTAATCTAATTAATATGTAAGCAAATAATACTCAACGCTACAAATATATTTAGGTCTTAATTTTCCTAAACTACGTCGCAACGGTATAAAATTGTGTATTATCATCTATGTTTCTAATAAAAGCCTATTAACAGAGGGGACGTTAGTATTTAATGAATATTTATTTTGAAAGTTACCAACTAATTTTATTAACTGAGAAATATTTAAAATATTTGTATAACTGGAATACTACAGAAAAACATTTTGAACAATATACTTGTAGAACATTAAAATTACAAAAATCTTATGAGGAATACGTTAATAACATGACGGACTCAATTCATAGTATAAAAGATAAAAATTATATATTAGTGAAAAAAGATAATTATAGTGTGCCTTTGGGTAAAATTAGATTGTTTGACTATAATCAAAGAAATCATAGTGCAGAATTTGGATATTATTTACCTGAACATAATAGAAATAAAGGGCTAGGTAGTATTATATTAGAACAGTTTATAAATATATCTTTTTATGATAATGATTATAATTTAAATAAGTTATATGCCACTACAGCATCAAATAATATCCCTTCTATAAAGCTTTTGGAGAGGTATGGATTTAAAATGGATGGAAGGTTAAGAGAACATTATTGGATTAATGAAAGTAAGTATGACCAATGTGTTTATTCTATTCTGAAATCTGAATGGATAAAATAAAATAAAGTAATACAATTTTACAATCTATTTCTAAGCAAAAAAAATTAAATCCTGATTGTGCTAGTAACGTAGCGACATCTTTTTGCTAATAGTAAATATTTTGCTACAGTATTATTCATAATAATGTGTTAATACTTACTTCACAACTTTACCATATTGTTGAACAATTGCAAGAAATTGCGTAGTAACAGTTGTAAAAATATTATTAAGATTTGGAGTGTTAATTTTGGATAAATTTAACAAGAAAATAGGATTAGGTACATTGGCTTTGATATTATGTATTACGGGAGTAGTATTTAATTATTCTTTTGGAAATAAAGATAGCATTTAAGATAGTATATTAAAATACATAGGATTAAAAACATGGTCCAAAGGTAGTAATGGATTTCATTATGCTATGATTTACTCTTTAATATTTTTTATAATGTCATTTGCTATAGGGCATAAGTTCAAAAATAATTTAGGATCCAACATAGGTAAAGGGGGATCTTTAGTGATAATTATATTTATGGTAATAGCGGTCGTAGCATACTAAAATTAATCAATATTAAAACATTATAAGATTTTGTTTAGAACATAATCAAAAAACTAATTTAGATTAGAGGGATAGAATAAATATGAAGATAGAGAATAAAAAAACTTGGGCATGTATAGCCTTTTTAATAACAATAGATCAAGTTATTAAAATAATAATTAATTATTATTTTCTTAATAAAAGAGTGCCTATATTACCTCCATTACTATATTTCCAGCCAATGTTTAATAGGGATTATTCATGGTTTAATTCTATGTTACAGTTAAACGTGAGTAAATGGATACATGTTATAATAGTGGCGGTTATGATTATATTAATATATTTGTTTTATAAATATATTAATAAGAAATTAGGTGCAACTAAAATTATTAATATTATGTTTGCGTTTATATTTTCTGGTGCTATATGTTCACTAATTGATAAAGTCTTTTGGAATGGAAGTTTAGATTATATATTAATGAATGTTTTTTTTACCTTTGACTTAAAAGATGTATACATTGATATTTTTATTGGATTAATGCTACTTTCTTTAATTTTTAAAAATAGAGTTTTAAAACAAATTGATGATAAAAATATTCTAAGAGATTTTTCAAAGTATATTCTACGAAAATCAGAAGGTTAAATTAAAACAATTCACAGTTGTTTTTAATTCGTTTTATTCTTTTCATGCGTAACAATTGTAGGATATGACGTGATAAATCAGAGGAGGATTATAATGAAAGTTTCTGTAAACGAACTATTAAACATTGAAGAATTAGATGCAAGAGCCGTATTTGAAGGGGTTAAGTATCCTTGGGAAGCTCTTACAGAAATTAAGGATTTTATTTTTGAATACGCAAAAAATCTGCCAAGCGATTTTGAAAGAATAAAGGAATTTGTATGGGTTGGAAAAGGCACTACTATAGAAAAAAGTGTTCTTATAAACGGTCCAGCGATTATCGGTTACAATTGCGAAATCAGGCATTCTGCTTACATTAGAGACAATGTTATCATTGGTAATGATATTGTAATTGGAAACTCAACTGAAATTAAAAATTCAATCCTCTTTAATAAAGTGCAGGTTCCCCATTACAATTATGTTGGTGATTCAATATTAGGGTATAAAGCCCATTTGGGGGCAGGTGCAATACCCTCCAATTTAAAGTCTGATGGAACATTAGTAAAAGTAAAATATGGTACTGATATTGTTGAAACTGGTTTAAGGAAATTTGGTGCAATTGTAGGCGATTCAGCTGAAGTAGGATGTAACTCAGTTTTAAACCCAGGGACAATAATAGGAAAAGATAGTATTGTTTATCCATTAAGTTCTGTAAGAGGTTATATTCCAGAGAAGAGTATTTTGAAAAGTAATGGTGAAATTGTAGAGAGAAAATAAAGTCAAGGAAATAGGATATCGTATTAATTTAGAAGTGAATTTTACTGTGTTTTAATTCGTATTTTTCTTATATTGCCAAATAGCAGTAAAATTATACGCATAATTAGGAGTTGAGTTTAATGAAAGAAATAAACTTTAATAATGAAATAATTATAATTAGAGAAGTTGCTAAGTCAGATGCTAAGGAATTAATAGAGTATCTTAATATAATTGGTGGAGAATCGGATTTTTTAACCTTTGGTAAAGGGCAGTTTGGGAGAAGTGTTGAGCAGGAAGAAGATTTTATAGAGAATACATTGATTAAGAAAAATGCTTTGTTTATTATAGCTGAAATTAATGGCAAGGTAATTGGTAATTTAAACTTTTCTGGGGGGACAAGGCAAAGAACTGCTCATGTTGGTGAATTTGGAGTAAGTATCCTTGAAAAATATTGGGGCAATGGTATAGGTGAAAAACTTCTGGAATACTTAATTGATTGGAGTAAAAATTCAGGGATAATTAGAAAAATTAATTTAAAAGTTAGAACTGATAATGCACCAGGCATTCACCTGTACAAAAAACTTGGATTTTTAGAAGAAGGAATAGTAAAAAGAGATTTTTTAATTAATGGTGAGTTTTATGACTCTTTTTTAATGGGATTACTAATTGATTAAGGAGTTAATTTAATATATCTTAAGGAGAAAATCATGAGTAAAATTTACATAATTGGAATAGTAGCAAGTGGCAAAACTACACTTGCTAAAAGGTTGTCTATACAATTTAACATTCCATGCTATGAATTAGATAGTATTGTATGGCATAAAACTGAAAAAAAAAGATATAAACGAACACCCAAGCAGCAATTAGAAATTATTAATAATATTGATAATAAAGGTAATTGGATTATTGAGGGTACATATAGGGAAAGTTGCCGTTGTTTATTTGATATAGCCGATAAAATAATTTTTCTCGATACACCACTTTGGAAACGAAAGTATCGCATATTATTACGCTATGTTAAGCAAAAACTAGGAATTGAGAAATGTAATTATAACTCGGATCTTAGAATGCTAAAATCAATGTACAAGTGGACTAAAGATTTTGAACATCATAGAGTAGAATTTGAAAAAATGCTGAGCCAATATAAAAATAAATTGATTATCACAACAAACGTAAAAAGTTTTACTCTCAATTTAAATTAGAACCATGATTTTAGTTAATAATAAACCAGTTCTATATTGAAATTCATCAGGAAATAAATGTATAATTGAAAAGTAATGTTAATACAAAATATATATATAAGAATATATGTTTGAAAATTATAATAATATGGAGGGCGCAAATGAAAAGATCAGTAATTCTATTTCCAAAATTCAACAACTTTAATACTATTAATAGCATAAGAGAAAAGTACGACCCACTTGCAAAGTGCATCGCACCTCATATCACTATCGTTTTCCCGTTTGAAAGTAATATATCCACTAATGAGTTAAAGGAGCATTTCAAAGAGTCGTTGAAGGGGATAAAAAAGTTTAATATCCAACTGAAGGATATCACAGGTGATTTTAGGGATGGCTTTTTATATCTTAATGTGAAGAAGGGAAATGATAATATAATTGAATTACACGATAAATTATATAGTGGAATATTACAGAACTTTTTATTCCGGAAGATAACATATTGCCCTCACTTAACTGTGGGTAGATTTGAGGAGCAGAAAGAGTTTGATAATGCAATTAAAGCATTAGGTTGTTTTAGTGAAAACTTTGAGACAGTAATTGACAAAATATTTGTAGAAAATATTGATATCAATGAAAAATCCATTATAGAGTTTTCATTTTGTTTAGAATAAAGCCTATATTGCAAGAAAAAAATTATTTCTTAAGGAGAAATTTATGAGTGAAAGTAGCAAGATAAATATTAAGTTTAAAGAAATTGATATAACAAATTATAAGGAATGTATAGATCTTAAGTTAAGTGAGGAACAAAATAAATTCGTCGCACCCAATATATTCTCTTTGGTCCAAGCAGCATATGAACCAAATTTATATCCATTAGGTATTTATAATGACAATATAATGGTTGGTTTCATTTTATACGACTTTGATGTTGAACTTAACGGATGGTCAATGAGCAGAGTTATGGTGGATGTAAAATACCAAAACCAAGGAATTGGGAAGGTATCTTTACAAAAATTCATGAAATTTATTTTAAATAAATATGGTAATATACAACTGTATACAAGTGCTGAAGTTGATAATCCAGTTGCTATTGCTTTGTATTCAAAATTGGGTTTTGAAAAAAAAGAAGTGTTTGAATATGAATCTGGCGGAAGTATTTACAAAGAAGTAAGAATGATCGCTCAGCTCTGATAGTTTTTTATTTAAATATTGTAAAAAAGTGAGGTAAAGAAAATGATACAATCTGTTGTACATATTGCGTTAGTAGTTAAAGACTATGATGAAGCCATTGAATTTTATACAAAAAAACTTCATTTTACATTAATAGAAGATACATATCAAGAAGAACAAGATAAACGATGGGTGGTAGTCTCTCCGCCAAGTTCTTCAGGAACCACAATACTTCTTGCAAGAGCTTCGAAACCTGAACAACTTTCGTTTATTGGGAATCAAGCAGGTGGAAGAGTTTTTCTATTCCTTGGAACGGATGATTTCTGGAGAGATTATAAGGAAATGATAGAAAAAGGTATAGAATTTGTTAGAGAGCCTAAAGAAGAATCCTATGGTACAGTTGCAGTGTTCAAAGATTTATACGGCAACCTTTGGGATTTGGTGCAGTTTAGTGAAAATCATCCAATTGCTAAAAGAGTAAAATAAACCTTAAATTAAGATACAGCATTTTATACCAAGTAAGTAAATAGCTAAAAGAGAACAGGTGGTGAAATAATGAAAATTGCTGTTTTATCAGATATACATGGTAATTTAACTGCATTTAATGCTGTGCTTAATGATATTAATAAGTTAGACATTGATAAGTTTATAATTGCTGGTGACCATATTGTAGATTGCCCTGAGAACAATGAAGTATTAGAAAAAATTAAAAAGCTAAATGCTTATGTTATAAAGGGAAACAGGGAACAATACATATTAGATTACCATAAAGGAATGCATAATGAATGGAGTAAATATAAACAAATGGCAGCTACGGTATGGACATATAATGCCCTAGATAAAGATAATATAAAATATATTAATGAATTGCAAGAACAATTAAATATCTCTTTACCCAAAATGGATACTATAAGGGTAGTACATGGCTCACCATCTGGCATTTCCCAGCAACTTTTCAAAGACAAGTATCCTGAAAGGATAGAAAAAGCACTTAAAGGTATAAAAGAGTCAGTATTAATTTGTGGACATACCCATGAGTCATGGAGTAAAGTGGCATGTAATAAATTGATAGTAAATCCTGGTTCAGTAGGTGTTCCATTCAATAAAAATAAATTTGCAGAGTATGCAGTTTTAACTTGGGATGAAAACAAATGGGTAGTTTCACATCATCAGGTGGAATATGATTTAAAAGAACTAGAACATGAATTTTTTCAAAGTGGACTTCTCAAAAACTGTAGAGCTTGGTCAATTCTAACACTTCAAAGTATAAAAGAAGGAAAAGACATAACAACTGATTTTATTAAATATGCTTGTAACCTGGCTGAAGAGAGTGGATTCAATAATTATAAATTAGTGCCAAATTGTATTTGGGACAAAGCCGAGGACGTTTGGTTTGGAAAAATGGAGGTAAAAATTGATTTATAAATAAAAAACATTATAAATCAATTAAACATAATAAAACAATAGTGGTAGTTTTAGTTGTTATAATGACGTTACAAACGGGGAAGTGTTAGTATGCGAACTGGACAAGTGTTTTTGGGGAGCCAATTGTTTTTCAGGAACCTGATAAACTTGATAAAATACAAGGACGAGATGTTGATTTTAAAAATTCATATACATATTTAATGCAGTTTACAGATGAAAATAGAATTGACTTGCATATTCAGACTTTGGAGGTACTAATAAAGGAATACGGAAGAGATAAGCTCACTGTTCCACTGCTTGATAAAGACAATTGTTTACCACAAATTCCAGCTCCATCTGATGAAGATTATTGGGTTAAAAAACCTACATATGGACAAGATTAATGAAGACATTTAATATGGGTAATTATGATTCTTCTTGGAAAGTATTAACACATTGTTAAAATGGGAGTGATTGAGTAATGCAAAATATTTATGAAGAGTGTCCAATATATAAAAATAACATAATAACATTAAGGCAAACAAACATGGATGATGCTGAGGAATTATTAGAGTGCTATTCAGATGAGAAAGCAGTAACATTTTTCAATTCTGATAATTGTGATGGGGATGATTTCCACTACACAACAATTGAAAGAATGAAACAAGCAATCGGCTTTTGGAACTTTGCTTATACAAACAAATATTTTGTACGATGGACAATAATTTTTAATGATATAAAGGAAGAAATTGGTACTATTGAAATGTTTCATAGAATTGAAGATGATGAATTTAATCATTATGGAGTACTGCGAATTGATCTGAAAAGTAATTATGAAACAAAATTAGTTATTGAAAATATTATAGAAATTGTTAATGAAAATTTTTACAAGGTATTTAATGTGGAATCTATTATTACAAAAGCAATTCCGGATGATACTGAGCGGATTAACTCACTACTACAAAAAGGATATAGACCGATTAATAGAAAATTTATGATCTATGATGATTATTTCGTAAATAGAGAAAATTAGATTGAAGTCATATAAAAAAATTAAATTAATGTTATAATTATAAATATGCGATGAGTAAATAAGGCATTGATGATTTAAACATATAGCGTTACTGACATCTAGATTTTCTCTTACTAAGAGAAAAAGCAGTGGCAAACTTAATTATAAAGCTACAGAAAATTTGGGTGAATGCCAAGGGTTCTGTGGTTATTTTTTTTCGAGGATATTTTAAGTGGAGGGTTTAAATGAAAGATTATAAAGAAGCATCAAAAAAGAATTTTGATAACCAAGCTAAAATTTACGATGAAAGCAATTACAGTAAGTATCCAAGGGAATGTTATCCGCATGTAATAAATACCGTTTCTAAAATAAAATTTGATACAATCTTAGATTTAGGATGTGGTACAGGCAGTATTTTGTCCTTATTATTAGAAGAAAGGCCAAACATACATGCTTTTGGTTTAGATTTATCAGAGGAAATGCTAGCAATTGCAAGACAAAAATTAGGTGGTAGAGTAGAACTTACTCAAGGAGATTCGGAAAATTTACCATATAAAGAAAATAATTTTGATGTAGTGATGTGCACAGAATCATTTCACCACTATCCTAACCCACATAAAGCTTTGGATGAAATTTATAGGGTGTTAAAGCCACATGGTAAATTTATTCTTTGCGATACATGGGTGTTTAGCCCATTTAGACAAGTAATGAATATTTATTTGAAATTCAGTAATGGTGGTGATGTGAAAATATACTCAAAATATGAAATTACAGAATTGCTTGCTGAGAGCAAGTTTAAGAATGTTCATTGGAATAAGGCGACAAAATATACATATATCTGTACTGGTGAAAAATGAAATACTGTTTTATGTACAACCTTTGTTATTGTAACAATATTAAGTACAAAAGCATGATCAAAGATGTACAATTAGTATAATAAGGTATAGTACACAAGGGGGGAGAATAATGCAATTAAATAAAGGTAAAAAAACATTACCTTTTGATAAGCATAAAATTAAAGCTATTTTAATGGATTCAGGTAGAGTGTTAAATGCGCCGGTGACAGGCGAATGGTTCATATCCCCTAACTTTTTTAGCTATGTAAATAAAAAAATGTACAATTCAATATCAGCATCACAAAAGAAGCAAGCATTTAAAAAATCAGGTAAATATATTAGTAATCAAAACTTTATTATAAATGAGAATGAAGAGTTTAAACATTTTGTTGAATATTACAGGATATTTTCTAAGTATCTGCCCCAATTACAATTACATAATAAACAAATACAAGCTATTGCCAAGGATTTGGTGTATAACTACAATAAATATAGCTTTTATAAGGATGTGTTTAAGTATATACCAGAATTAAGCAAAGGCTACAAATTAGCAGTTGTATCGGATGCATGGCCATCACTCGAGAATGTTTTTAGGAAAGCTAACTTAAGGGAGTATTTTTCATCATTTGTCATATCTTCAGTGAAGGGAGTTACAAAACCAAGTGAATTAATGTATAAAACAGCACTTAAGGAACTTAATATTTCTGCTGAAGAAGCCATATTTATTGATGATAGCATAAAAAATTGTGATGGAGCAATAAAGCTTGGCATTAGTTCATTTGTTTTATCAAGAGATTGGAGATTATACATCTATAACAAGGTTACCCATAGAGACTATAATATTATTAGAAATCTAAAAGATGTTAAAAAAATATTAAATTAAATTTTAAGCTTATTAATTAACAAAGGCCGTAAATAAAAATTAAAATTGTTAGGAGTGGCAATTTATATGAATTATCAAATTAAGGAAATGGCTAAGACTGATTGGCAGGGAGTAGTAAAGGTTTATTCAGAAGGCATAAATACAGGTAAAGCTACATTTCAAACAGATTTACCAAGCTTCGCGGAATGGGATGATAGTCATACTAAAACTTGTAGGCTAGTAGCTCATTTTGGGAATAAAGTACTTGGGTGGTGTGCATTAAGCCTAACTTCTAGCAGATGTGTTTATGCCGGAGTTGCTGAAGTTAGCATATATATAGGGGAAGAATATAGAGGAAAAGGCATAGGAAAGGCACTACTAAACAATTTAGTTAAATTATCCGAAGAAAATGGATTTTGGACTTTGCAATCCGGGATAATTAAAGAAAACGTAGGTAGCATCGTTTTACACAAAAACTGTGGTTTTAGAGAAATAGGGATAAGAGAAAAAATAAGTAAAATGAACAATGGTGAATGGCATGATGTGATTTTAATGGAACGAAGAAGTAAGATAATTGGCATAGATTAACTACTTTGGCCAATAGTTTGGGGGAACCAGCCTACTAGGTAGTTTTGTATGGCAATCACCTTTCGCCGTGTTAAGCTGAGCTTGAGTAAGAAAAATTGTATTTGTGAGATTAGCTCCACTAATATCAGCATCTCGTAAATCTGCACCTATGAGATCAGCACAGCTCAAATCTACTCCTCTAAGGTTTGCCGCTATAAGATATGCGCCCCTAAGGTCTGCACCTTTAAGATTAATTTTTCTCAAATCTTTGCCAAAATAATCTAATGGGCGAGAGCTAGAGTTTCGATTTCTTGAAGGAGTTCTCTTGCTACTTAGGGCTTTATTACGCACCATCTCACTTGTATTTTTAAGCAATATATTAACTCTAGTTCTATGGTCTTCCACATCCAGTGTTAATAGAGAATTAACGTCAAGATTGGAAAGCCCCTCAGTATTGTCTAGCAATGAATTTATTTCATCTTGGAGACTGCTGTGACCCTTTTGCAGAATAAAAGCTTGAGTAAGATACCATAGCATTTCATGAAGCTGCCTCACAATCAAGAATGCCTCAAACATTTGGTTAGCAGATTTGGGGGCTTGTCTCCAGTCATTCCCGGCAAAGGTTACTTGAGATACCTTTTGACCAGCACCAAAACAGTCATAAGCAGTACATCCCTTAAGACCCTTAGCCCTAAGATTTTTGTGGATAGAACAGGCAAAGTTCCCTTGTAAATTTATGCAAGGTTTACCTGCATCTTTATTGTTTGGAAAACCTTCAGAAGCTGAAAAATACAGTGCTATGCAGCAAAGGCCAAAACATTTTCTGCAGTCAGCCTTAAATTCTATATTAAACTTATCTTCATGTGTACATAACATATTTATTTACCCCATACTAAAATTTTTATTTTTGAAATACAACCATATTCCTAATATTTATATAATAGTATAAACTAATCCATTTAGCAACCTTAAATAATATGGTGATTGGTTATTAAATTACTTCATTTCTCAATTAATAAAGTTTTCATATCATTAAACATGTTTAACAAATATATGTCAACTGAATTTGAAAATGTCCCAAAAAGTTTTAATTATTAGCACCAGCAATAGCTGGT